>Ga0126312_10002355_pt1 | contig 12645 bp, 11 predicted proteins | sample Plot104A_FD_92537 | JGI IMG/M metagenome (GOLD analysis project Ga0126312, IMG submission 92537) | Serpentine soil microbial communities from UC McLaughlin Reserve, CA, USA - Plot104A | ecosystem: Environmental > Terrestrial > Soil > Grasslands | place: USA: UC McLaughlin Reserve, Lake County... | reverse complement strand
TACGCGCCCAGGGAGGCAAATTGCGTCAAGGCTGTGTCAAGGAGAGACGGGCTCAAGACGGATTTGTTCCGTTCCGCCGACGCCCCCAATCTTCGCTCAGGAAGCCATCTCGGGCCGGGTGAGGCCGGTTTACGCTTCTCTCGTAATGAAGGGGTCCCCGGTTCGAGTCCGGGCGTCGGCTTTCCTCGACTGAGCAGGGACTTTGGTCCTGATTCTCGCAGGCGCTCCCAGGTTGCTGCCAGCCGAGGCGTCTACCACACGTCCACGGGGGCCTACCGTACCGCTAAAGGAAACCGTCTGGAAGCTCGACCGCCACTCTCTCCCACGCGACGCCCGCCACCTCTTCTGCCTCGTCCTGGTTAATGGCGCTGGCTAGCTCGAAAATCAGCTTGGCCGCCGCGTTGGCGACATGGCCGGAACCGTTGCAGCGCCCTATCGATGAGCTGCCGGAATATCTCCGTGAGTGCTGGCACGCTCAGCTCGCGCGCGGTGACCGCGGCGAGGCGGGCTCGGACGGTCAGCTTGTCAGTTCGGCGTCTCGCTCTTGCTGAGCCTTTTTCTCGCGACGCGATTGACGGCGGCGAAGGCGATCGGCCGTTAAGTTCGTCGCGGCGGTGGTTGGGTAACAACTTCAGCGATTGAGATCGAGCGCAAGTTCCTGGTCGCTGAGCTGCCGGATCTAAAAGACAGCAAGGCGGTGGAGATCGAGCAGGGATATCTGGCGCTCGCCGACGGCGAGGGCGGCGCGGAGGTGCGCCTGCGACGCAAGCAGGCCGACTTATTGCTGACCGTAAAGGGGGGTTCGGGACGGACGCGCGCCGAGGAGGAGATCGAGCTCGATCGCTATCGGGAAGACCTCGACGGCCTGCTGGTCGCTGAGGTCGAGTTTCCCGACGAGGAGGCGGCCGACGCGTTCGAGCCGCCCGAGTGGTTCGACGAAGAGGTGACCGGGAACAAGACGTACCTCAACGAGACGCTGGCCACGAAAGGGCTTCCGCGATGAGTGGTTTTAGGCTCAAGAAGGAGGAGTCCGAGGACGAGGGCATCCGGCGCGTGGCCCGTGGCCGCGTCGAGGATGCCGTGAGGCTGTTGCGCGACGAGGACGCCGACCCGGTCGAGGCGGTGCACGAGGCGCGCAAGGACCTAAAGAAGCTGCGCGCGACGCTCAAGCTCGTCCGCCCGGTGATCGGCGACGATCTGTACCGTCGCGAGAACGAGCGCTTTCGGGTCGCGGGGCAGACGCTCTCGGACGTCCGCGACGCTCAGGTCCGGGCCGAGACGGTGGACGGGCTCGCCGAGCGGTTCGCCGACGATCCGCCGCCCGGCGGCTGGTCGGCCGTTCGCACTCCGCTCGCCGGCGACGATGCGTCCGGCAACGGGGAGCTCGAATCGCTGCGGGACCGAACCGCGACCGAGATCGAGCTCGGCGACGAGGCGATCGAGGACTGGCCGCTGCACGCCGACGGGTTCGAGCTCCTTCGACCCGGCCTCAGGCGCGCCTACTCCCGCGGGCGCAGGCGCTATCGCGAGGCGCTCGACGACCCCAGCGACGAGGCGCTGCACGAGTGGCGAAAACGCTCCAAGGACCTCTGGTATCACCTGCGCCTCGTGCACCGGGGCTGGCCCGAGGTGATCGAGGCGACCGCCGACGAGGCACATGAGCTCTCGGACCGCCTCGGCGATGATCACGACCTGGCAGTCCTGGTCGGTTACCTCGACGAGGCAGACCCGCCGCTCACGAGCGAGCAGCTCGGGCACCTGCGCACGCTGGTCGCCAGGCGACGCCAGGAGCTCCAAGGGGAGGCATTCGCATACGGCGAGCGCCTCTTCGCCGAGAAGCCGAAGCGCTTCATCGAGCGCATGGAGGGCTACTGGGAGGCAGGGAGACTCTGAGGCTGCCCCCGGGCGTTGCGGCGGAATTGAGTCTCTTGGGTGTGGCACTCGGCTGTCCGCCGATGATGATCAACTCGCCTGCGACCATGGCGTGTTCAGCCAGCCGCTCGGCAGGCCGTCCAGCCACTGAGCGCGTTGCTACGGCTGATCACCGCGATGAACCTGGGCGTGTGTACCTGGAAACGACCAGGTCGGTTCGATTCCGGTTCGCTCCACTGGCCAGCCAAGCCATTTGCGAGCCCTGGACGTCGCCACGGAGCGGCGTCCACATCCTGCGCTGAGGATCGATTATGCGTGGTCGGCAAGGGCCGCTTGAAGCCGGCCCTTTCGGCTGCGCCAGAGCAGGGTGCCGGCACTCGTGCGCCCCGATTTGTCGGTCGTCACACGCACCTCCTCGCCCACGCATCTGGGAAAGGCGGATCGTGAAATCTACCAAGCAGGCCCCTTTATGAGCCTCTCCGCGCGTGGTGTCCCTGGAGGTGGATGTAGATCCCTCCCTGATCGCGCTTGTTCGTGGCCGACTAGCTCGGCGATGACGGCCGAGGGCACGCGCTCCGCGGCCAGCATCGAGACGTAGGCGTGGCGTAAGTCATGGAACGTGCACGGGCTGCTTGACGCCAGCCGTCACTGCAGGCACGTTCACGCAATGCGAACGGTGATCCTGCTTCGGCACGGGAAGTCGAGCTGGTCGGATTCGACGCTTGCCGACATCGACCGCCCTCTCGCGCCGAGAGGCGAACGCGCGTCGAGGAGGCTTGCCAAGTACATGCGGCGGAAGAGGATCAAGCCCGCGCTTGTCCTTTGCTCTCCCTCGCTTCGCACTCGCCAGACGCTCGAGGCGGTCGAGGCTTCACTCGGCAAGCGCTGCGCGGTCGAGGTCGTGCCGCACCTCTACGCCGCCTCGGAACAGGAACTGCTCGAACAGCTGCAGGCTCTTCCGGAGTCCGTCAGTTCGGTGATGCTCATCGGCCACAACCCGGGGCTTCACAACCTCGCGCTTGTCCTCGCTTCGCGGGGTGCTGACCTACCGCAGCTCGAGGAGAAGTTCCCCACCGGTGCACTTGCCACGCTCGTCGTCCACAGCGAAAGCTGGACCGCTCTAAGCCCTGGCGAGGCAGAGCTCGTCGATTACGTTGTACCCAGGCAGCTGGGCTGAGCTCCACCGACCCCACGTCTCCAGGATGTCGCGCAGGGCCGACCCGATCCGGTGGAGACCTCGTGCCAATGCGTTCGGGGTCGGGCCCCTGCACTTGGGTCTCAAGCTCGGCCACTGCGCTTCGGCCCACGCTTAACGCGCCTGGATCGCACCCAGGAGGTCGCCGGTTCGAGTCCGGCTAGCTCCATCGAAGCGGAAACCCGCTCCAAGGCCCTTCCTGGGTTGCTCTCGTATAGTGGGTCAGGGTCTGCGCCTCCATCACGCAGGGGCCCGATGAGCAGCTCGCTGGCGCCTAGACCCTCTTCCCTCGGCCGCTCGCCCCCTCTCTAGCGGTCGGGCGACCAAAACACTGCGGATCGAATCTGGGGGCGCCCACGACGCTGGCGCAGCCTCGCTCGAGGACGATCGGATCCATGTTCGTGCATCCGTCCGTTCATCTCGAGAATCGGAGGTGGGAAGTGTTGACCGCGGCTAATCATTTCGGTCATCGCGAGAGCGATGGAATCGTCGTTGACCTGTATTGGAATCGAGGAGAGCTCGAGGAGGAGTTTCGGGTCGAGGTCGTGGACAAGCGGGAGCGAGCTCGCTTCGTCCTTTACCCGACGACCGGGAGAAAAGCAATCCAGGCGTTCCACCACCCATTCTCGGCCGCGAGAGCCGCCCTCAACGGATAGGCATGGGCGAGCGACCTCGCGACTCAGCGAAACGTGGACGTCGCACCCCACGCGAACCTTGTTGGCCAACAGATGTTGACTTTTCGGTGAAAGGAGATCGTGATGAGTGAGCTTCCTGGTCGGACCGAGGTGCTGGTGGTGGGTGCCGGGCCGGTAGGGTTGGCGGTTGCCGCCTCGTTGGCCGGGCATGGCCATGACGTCACGGTGGTTGAGCGGCAGGCGGCAGGGGCGAATACCTCTCGTGCGGCTGTCGTGCATGCGCGGACCCTCGAGATGCTCGAGCGGATCGGCGTCTCGAAGCGACTGGCGGGGCTCGGTATCCATGCTTCGCAGTTCAGCATCCGCGATGGGGATCGCGAGCTCGTGTCGGTCCGGTTCGATCAGCTTCCGACGGAGTATCCGTACACGCTGATGGTCCCGCAGAGCATCACCGAGCAGGTCCTGCTCGACCGCCTCGAGGAACTCGGTGGCCGGGTCCACCGCCCGTACGTCGCCACCGCGCTGAGCCAGACCGCCGACGGTGCCGAGGTCACGCTGGAGAGCGGCGACATGATCAAGGCCCAGTACGTCGTAGCGGCCGACGGCATGAACAGTACGATCCGCGACCTGGCCGGACTCGGGGACGACGGCAACGATGCACTGTCGCTGTCCTTCACGTTGGCTGACGTCCGGGTGGAGGGCGGCCTGCCGGCGGACCACGTCCTGCTGTTTTTCTCCACACCCGGCATGTTGGTCGTGGCGCCCCTCCCGGACGGGTCGTTCCGGCTCGTGGCCGAAGTCGACGACGCGCCGGAGCAGCCCGACGTCGCCTATGCGCAGCGCCTGCTCGACACGCGGGGCCCGCGTCATACGACGGCGAGGGTGACTGAAGTGATCTAGGGATCCAGGTTTCGGATCCACGAGCGGGTGGCGGACCAGTACCGGGCCGGGCGGGTACTGCTCGCCGGCGACGCGGCACATACGCACAGCCCGGCAGGTGGGCAAGGCATGAACCTCGGCCTGCGTGATGCGATCACCCTCGGGGACGCGCTGTCGGTCGTCCTCCGGGAGGGTCGCGAGGACAAGCTCGACGAGTATGCGGCCGGCAGTCGTGCCGAGGCCATGCAAGTGGTCGCACTTGCCCACCGACTCACCCGACTGGCCACTGCCCCTCCGGCGGTGCGCCCGCTGCGCAATGCGGCGCTACGCCTCCTCGGACTCGTGCCGGCCTTCCGCCGCCGCCTGGCCGAGCAACTCTCCGCCATCGGCCACCGCTAAGACAGACGGCGGCGCGGGCCGTTCCCACCGGAGCGACCTCCCATCCATCCGAAGTCCCCGCAGGGACGCAAACAAACGAGGCGCCTCTCCCCCGCCCGCGAGAGGACGCACGGGCGGGCAGCAGGTACCTAGTGCCGAGCTTGCACCCCCTCGGCTCGCCAGGGGGTGGTTTTTCGCTTGCAGGTGAGGCTCAAGGGCGCTCAAACGTCGAGGGCCTTCGGAGCCAACGCGCGGCTCGCTACGATCGGAGCGCTGGCTTCGTTTCTTCATCAGCTCATCGAGTGGGACGCCCTTGCACTCAAGGCCGGGCAGGATCTCCGCTGGGAGCCGCTCACGATCCTCTTCGTCCTTGCGTCTGCGTGGTGGGTCAAGTGGCCGCTCCTGGTGGCTGTCGGGGCGTGTGGAGACGCTCGCTGTCGGCGGAGGCTTCCGCCGGCTTTGTTCTCAGGCCTCCTTGCTGTCGGCGTGGCCGCCGGCCTGACGAGCGTTTTTAAGGAGACGTTCGATCGTGTCCGGCCGGCGCTCGCCGATCCGGGGATCGTGGCGCTCGTTCCGACTCCAGAGTCGGCGTCTTTCCCTTCGGGGCACACAGCAACCGCGTTCGCTGCGGCAATCACCGCGGGGGCCTTCTATCCTCGACTCAGGTGGCCGCTGCTCGGTCTGGCTGCGTTGGTCGGCCTCTCGCGAATCTATCTCGGAGTCCACTATGTGCTCGACGTGCTCGCGGGAGCTGCGCTCGGGGTCGCCGTCGGTCTCCTTGTCGTCCTCGCGACCCGCCGTCTCCTAGGATGGCTCGGGCGACCCGAAACGAGTCTGCGACTGGTCGGAACCAACTTCGTTCCGACCCGTAGATCGCCGGAATAGGGACCCAACGCACCGACATGCCGGCCCGAAGGGCTCCTTTCAGGTGTCGGGTCTCTGCCTCGTAACGGCCACCCGGGTACGCGAGCTCGTGAAGCGCACGGCCGGAAAGGACGCGCATGCCAGATTGACTGTCTCGAACGAGGGTCGCGGTCATGAGCGTGAGGATGCCGCTTGACAGGCGGTTCATCGCTCGCCTGTGAGTTGGCATGGAGTCGAGGTCGTCAAAGCGATCGCCGATGACGAGCTCCGCGTCTGCCGCGGCCGCAAGCAGAAATGGGATCGCGGAAGGTGGATGCTGGCCATCGGCGTCGATGATGACCACTCCCTGAGGGAGCGGTCGTCTCTTGAGGAGCTCGGCGAGGCCGGAGCGGATCGCGGTTCCTTTGCCATGGTTGACCGGCAGGCGTAAGAGCTGCACTCCAGACCTCCGCGAAAGACGCTCGAGCTTGCGGGCGCTCTCGACGGGAGAGCCATCGTCGACGATGAGGAGTGAGCCTGTGTGGCGCAGCGTTTCATTCACGAGCTCCGGAGAAGGCACGTCGCCGTAGGCCGGCATCAGTGCGGCGACGGATTCTCGGGCGAGTGCCAGCCGCGAGCTTGTGTGCGTGTCGCGCGAGGGAAGGCTGACCTGCCGGAAGAGTGCATGGACGGCAAGCGCGCTTCCGTACCCGAGGGCGATGCCGGCGAGGGTGTCGAGGGGGAAGTGAGCGCCGAACATGACCTTTGTGAAGGCGACGGCGAGAACGTAGGCCCAGACGACACGGCGGAGCCGGGGGAAGGCGAACGCAAGCGCCACCGCCAAGGCGGTCGTGATGGCCATGTGCCCGCTGGGAAAGGACTCCAGCCTGGCCCAGCTGTGGCCGTTGAGACTGATCGCCGAGTGGCCGAAGACTTCCTCCGGCCGCGGGCGGTCATGAAGCGCGTAGACCGCCTCGAGTAGTCCCCACGAGAGGACTGCGGAGCCGAGCATCAGGGCGAGGACGGACAGCACGCGTGGCAGCCGTGTGAAAAGCGCGATCGTCCCGGCAAGGGCCACCAGGACGACGTAGTTGCGCGTGTGCGGATTGAGGAGCGTCCAAATCGACTCCGGTCCAGGGCCGAGGCCGTTCACGAGCTGGAAGAGCTCTTCGTCGAGCCGACGTAACGGCGTCGCGCCGATGAGGGCGAGCTTTTGCGAACGTGAGCAGGCCCAGTAACGCCACGCCGCCAGACCAGACCGCGAACCAGCTTGCCGTCGGAATGCGCGCACGCGCCGCCTTGAAGGTGGCGGGGGCCTTCTTACCCGGGAGGGGAATCAAGGCGGCGAGGGTCGCGAGCCCACCGAGAACGAAGAGCGATCGGTAGCTCCCGGTGGCAGCTATCAGCCAGCCGGCGGTCGGCAGAGCAATCGTGGAGGAGATCGCGCGAACCGAGAAGAAGAGCGCCGTATAGCCGCCGGCCTCGCCCTCCGGGATGAGCGAGGAGAAGAGCGGAAAGCCGACGGTGGAGATGAGGCCGAAGCCGACTGCGACAAGCGCGAGGGCGGCACCGACCAGGAGCAGCTCGGCCACGAGCGCGACGAGAAGGAAGCCTCCTCCCATGAGCACGATGCCGAGAAGGAGCAGCGGTCGTAGACGAGCCTGGTTCCGTACGCGGCCGGCAGCGAGAACGGCGGCGCCGGTTGCAAGGCCGAAGCCGGCCAGGACGAGAGAGGCGGCTGCTGCTTCGAGGCCGAGGACGTTCTCGGCGTAGAGGAGAAAGAACGCAGGTAGCGCCGCATACCCGAGGACCCAGAGGACTTGGGCGAAGAGGAGGCCGAAGACGCCGGGTCGTCTGAGGATCGTGAGGTAGTAGCCGAGCGGTTGCGAAGCGCTTTCGGAAGCGGCCACTGAGGCGCTCTCCCGCGTGCGAGAAACGGTCGGCAAGGCAAGAACGGGCACGGCGACGGCCGCGACGGCGAAGGGCGCCCAGGGCGCGATGCCGGTTAGCCCACCGCCGACGAGAATGCCCAGCAATCCTCCGGTGAGAAGGGCGATCTCTTGGGCGCTCGTCGCCCGGGGTCGGGACTCCGTCGCGAACGACTCGGGGACGAGTGCCCGGTGGGCTGTCGTGGCAGCGTTGAGCTCTGCGTACACCACGGCTCCGAAGGCGGCGAGGACGAGGTACGAGCTCGAGAATCCGAGTGCGACCGCGGCCAGTCCTCCAGATGCGACAAGGCTGCCACCGAGGACGAACGGGAGCCTCCGGCTTCCCCCTCCTGCGACCCGGCGGTCACTCCACACGCCGACGGCCAGTGGCACGAGGAGCCCCCCGGCGGCGTTCACCAGCATGACCGTGCCGATCTTTCCCGGGGCATCCTCGATTCGGTCGAGCAGGACGGGCAAGTAGCTCGTCGTCACGCCGCGGCCGAGTCCGGCCCCGAGTGCTGCCGCACCGAAGACGATGAGATAGGGGAGCGGGATCACTCGCATTGCGGGCCGAGCGGAGGGGAGGTCTTGGGTCGCGATGCTCATGGCGCCACCACTGGAAGCGCTGCGGGCGCGACCTCGAGCGTCACCGGTCCCGTTCCGAGGTTCGTTGTGTCCGCGATGAGGGGCGATTTGCCGCCCGTCGCGATCGTGATGCGCTCGGCCGTCCAGTTGCGTGTGCCCGGGCGGCTGACGTGTGTCCCGCGCCGAAGTCGCGCGATCATCGGGATGAGACGTGCCCGTCCTTCCCACGGGAGGGTGACCAGGTGGAGGAGACCGTCGTCCGGCTGGGCGGCGGGGGCAACGCGCAGCCCGAAGGCGTAGAAGGCGAGGTTGGAGACGAAGAGCTGGCCGACTGCGAGCACCTCGGGCGCGCCGTCGCTCGAGACCGAGAGCGTGACTCCGTCGAACGCTCGCGTTGCCCGGAAAGCCGATCGGGCCGCGGCGGCAAGATCGGCTGAGTTCGGCGCCCTGTAGCTCGCCCGAGCGAGCGCGTGCAAACCGACGCTCACCCCTTCGACGGCGCGGTAGCTCAGCCGGTCGGTCGTAGCGTTGATGAGGTCGATCCAGCGCGGCTGCCCGTCGGCAGCGAGCTCGGCCGCCGCTTTCAGGTCCAGCGGGACTCCGAGGGCACGGGCGACGTTGTTCGCCCGACCCGCGGGCAGGATCGCGAGCTCAGCGGGCCCGGCCGGCAGGTTCGCGACGGCGTGAAGGGTCCCATCGCCACCGAGGAGAGCGACGCGGCGGTCGCCGAAGGACGGCCAGGCGGCCGCGAGTTCGGTGAGACTCTCCGTGAGGTGAGTCTCGACTCGGATGCCTCGGAGGCCGAGCGCGCGACACGCGCTTACCAGAGCCGCGCGCGAGCGCGCGAGGCCGCTTGCGTTTCCATTTCCGATCAGAACGATGTGCCGTTTGCCAGGGCGTCAGGGTCGCGGTCTGGTGGGAGCTCGAATGGCGGTTTCGGCCGGAAGAGCACTCATGGCGTAGTTCCTTCACTTATTGAAGCGAACCGGGTGAGCCCTTCTCGGAATTCCGCGGGACACCGTCCGACGGGGCGACGGTGGTCTGGACGCCGCTGCCCGGCTCACCGCACAGCGGCGCCCCCACCAGCGCGAGTCCTCTCACGCTGTCCCTCTGATAGGCGTTCCAGGTCGGCTGACAAGCTCGAGTCGATCGGAAGCCTGCGCCAACGCGTGTTCGTCGAACAGGTAGGGAACTGCGTTTTCGACCACCCGCGCGGTGTCTCCGACGACGAGGCCGCGCGCGGCCTCGTACACGCGGTACAGGACGAGAACAAGGACCGCTTCCGCGCGCAGCGAGTGCCGCACGGACGAGGCGGATCGAGCCCTCGGACGTGTCGAAGTCCGTCTCGAGCACGAGCGTGTCGCCGCGGTAGCGGCGCCGGAGCGCGTGAACCGACCCGTCTGGGGCAATCTGCCAGCGGCCGGTGTAGGCATCGCCGAGGAGGGCGGCGAAGATCGCGGCCGAGTCGAAGCGTGGCAGGCACAGTCAGTCGATCGATCCTTCCCTGCTTACGAGCGCGCTCGTGTGCGTGTCTCCCAGGAGCGCGTAATCCTCGATCCGGGGCGGCATCAGGCATACCTCCTCGCGTGCTCGAAGCAACCTGATCGCCGTCGGCGAGCGACCGCACGCTCCGCTCGACCGCGCCGGCCGAGTCCTCGGCCGCCTGGGCCTGCGGACTCTGGCGCCTGGCCAGGCGCTCTCCGTTCGGGGAAGCGAGCGAGGCCGACGGCGTCCGCAGCCGGTCTCGCAAGCAGAAGTGCGCCGCCCGCGGCAACCCCGACTACGACGGCGCCGGCGAGCGCGTCGAGGAGGAAGTGGTTGCCGGTCGCGACGACGACGAGGAGCACAAACGGCGGGTACAGCGCGCCGACGGCGCGCACAGCGACTCGGCGGCCGTACCGAAGTAGGCTCGCAGCGACGACCAGCGCGTAGCCGATGTGCATGCTCGGGACCGCGGCGTGGGGGTTATAGAGCGAGCTGACGAGGCCCGAGTTGAGGTCGATGTGGCCGCCCGAGACGGTGTCTGTGATCCCGATCCCGCTCAGCCGCGGTGGGGCGGTCGGGTAGACGAGATAGCCGACGAGGGCAAGTCCGCTCGCGAGTACAAATGTCGTGCGAACGATGGGGAAGGCGGCGGGACGGCGCCGGTGGAGCCAGAGCAGCACGACGACCGTGACGGCGAGGTGAAACGTGAGGTAGGAGATGCTGAGCAGGTCGATCAGGCCCGGAAAAGCGTGGGCGGCATCCTGCATGCGCTCCTCGATGAACACGCCCGTCGAGCGCTCGAGCGTGACGAGTTGGCGCGCGTGACGTACGGCTTCGGCGGCGTCGCCGACAACTATGCCGCGCGCGAGCTCATACAGGCCGTACAGGACAAGCACCACGGCCGCTTCCGCGCGCAGCGAGTGCCGCACGGACAGCCAGCTTTGGAGCCGGCCGTCCGTCCGTGCGGACATCGAAGCCGCGGCGGTTCTCACGCGGCAGCGTCCAGGTCGTCGGATGCCGAGCGTCGGGCGACGGACGCCAGCCGCCAGCGCAGCTGCTCGAGCCTGCGTTCCTTTGCCTGGATCTCCGGGGTGCGTTGCTCATACCGCCGAAGCTCCTCGAGTTCGAGAGAGAGCGTCTGGATCCGCCGCACGAGCCGAGCAGGCTCGCGTCGCCCGTGAGAACGCGGCTCAAAGGGGCTCACTTCGCGGGTAGTCATTTGTTCATTCCTCCTTTGGAGAGACGAGCGTCGGACGGGGGCGCTTCGTGGGGGGAGTCCTGTGGGCTCCCCCCACGTGGGTCAGGCGGCGAGGGCCGGTTGTTCATCGCCCGCTGCCGGCTCGGGCGAGATCGCGCTCTCTTCGTGGGCGTCGACATGGAGGTCTCGCGCTCGGATGAGGACGAGCGAGAGTGCGCCGCCGACGAGGGCCGTGACTCCGGCAATCAGGAAGATCCCATTCAGTCCGGAGAGGAACGCCTCCCGGGCGGCATCGGCGAGGAAGGCCCGCGCCTCCGGAGGCGCCGCCGCGATCGCCGCGTCGGCACTCCCCGAGGAGACGGCGGGTGCAAGCTCGCCCGCCTGTCCCTGGAGTGCGGGCGGCCCGCTCGCGAGCAGATCGTCGAGCTTCGACTCGACCCGCCCCTGGAAGACGGCGCCGAGTGCAGCGATCCCGACCCCGACCCCGACCTGGCGGAAGGTGTTGTTGATCGCCGCTCCCGTCGCCGCCTTTGCTGCTGGGACGACGCCGATCGCCGCCTCGGAGACGGTGGGGTTGACGAAGCCGATCCCGGCGCCCATGAGGAGCATCCCGGAGAGAAGCGCCGTCCACTCGGAGTCGGCGTCCAGGCCACCTGCGACGAGCAGGCCGGCTCCCGCCACCCCGAGGCCGACGCCGATCAGCGCCCGCAGCGGAACTCGTTCCGAGAGCCTGGCCGCAAGCGGCGAGAAGACGAAGGCCATGGCCGTGATCGGGAGCAGCCGCACACCTGCCTCGAGTGGGGAGAGGCCGAGGACGTTCTGGAGGTAGAGGACGGTGTAGAGGAGCATCGAGAAGACGGAGGCGGCGACCGCGAAGGACGCGATCGAGGCTCCGGTGAAGGCGGGGACGCGGAAGAGCCGGAGGTCGAGCATCGGGCTCCGCGAGCGGAGCTCGATCGCGGCGAAGGCCGCGAGCAGCGCTGCACCACCGGCCAGGCTCCCCACGATCTCGGGGCTCGACCAGCCCTCGCCGTTGCCGCGGAGGACAGCGAAGATGAGCAGGAAGAGCGCGCTCGAGAAGGTGATGAGTCCGGCCCAGTCGAGGCGTCCGGGGCTGGGATCGCGCGCCTCGCGGAGCTTCGCGAGTGCTAGCGCGATCGTGAGCAGACCGACCGGCACGTTGACGAAGAAGATCCACTCCCAGCCGAGCGAGTCGACGAGCACGCCGCCGACGAGCGGGCCCACGGCCACCCCGACGCCGACGCTCGCTCCCCAGATCCCGAGCGCAGTCTTGCGCTCGCGGGGCGCGAACTCCTGCGCGATCAGGGCGAGCACCGTTCCGAACATCGCCGCGCCGCCGATTCCCTGCAGGCCGCGGGCGATGTTGAGCGTGAGCGCGTCCGTGGCGAACCCCGCGAAGAGCGAGGCGGCCGTGAAGGCGGCGAGCCCGACCGTGAAGACGAGCTTGCGGCCCAGCCGGTCGGCGAGCGACCCCGCCATCAGCGTGAGCGCGGCGAGGGCGAGGACGTACGAGTCGACGACCCACTGCAGGTCGGTCAGGCTCGCGCCGAGGTCGCGCTCGATCTCGGGCAGGGCGACGTTCACGATCGTGACGTCGAGCAGGAGCATGAACGTCGCGATCGAGAC
>Ga0126312_10002354_pt1 | contig 12647 bp, 14 predicted proteins | sample Plot104A_FD_92537 | JGI IMG/M metagenome (GOLD analysis project Ga0126312, IMG submission 92537) | Serpentine soil microbial communities from UC McLaughlin Reserve, CA, USA - Plot104A | ecosystem: Environmental > Terrestrial > Soil > Grasslands | place: USA: UC McLaughlin Reserve, Lake County... | reverse complement strand
TCGTCGCCGGATCCCGGCGGAAAGCTCGCATCTGGGTGAGGGTGCTGGACGGCAACTCATCGGGTAAGACCAGCGAGCAGTACAGCTGTTCGGCGCCGACATCGGCCAGCACGGCTCGGCGGACATTGACCAGATGATCAAGGACCTGGACGCCGACCGCTCGCCCTGAACGAACACTGATCTTGGTGACCGGAGCGTTGGTCTCAATCAGGCCACCGTGATCCACGAGTCGATCGGCCATCGCCTCGGTGAGCTTTCCGGCACCGCCCTGAGGTACCGGAAAACCGACCGTCTGGCCGAGCATGATCAACAGCCAACCCAGGAAGCCCGAGCCCGCGGCATCGAGCGGGATGTCGGCGTGCAGCGCGTTTCCGGCGAGAAGGAGCCTTGCCCCGTCGCCGCCGAACGCCTGCTCGAACTGCGTCGAGGCTGGCGAGAGCAAGGTCCGTACGAACGACAGGCCCCCTACCCGCGGCAACTTGGCCATTGCCTTGAGGCCCGGCCGCACCGGCGGGAACGGGGTGAGCAGGCACTCGATCAATGTTGGCCCGATGATCTGCCACCGATCATGAATCGCTCGCCAGGCCGCGCCGTCACCCGGATGTTCCGCGTCCAGGAGGTCAGCGGTGACATCAAGATCTCGGTGCAGCATCACCCAAGGCCGGTCGAGACGTGGATGCCCGAGCACGGCAGGCGCCTGCACCCAGTGCAACCCGTGCCGCTCCAGGTGGAGCCCACGGATCACCGGAGAAGCGGCGCCCATCGGATAGAAGGCACTGAAGGTGTCGTGGACGAAGTTGGGCTGCAGTTCACGATCGCTGCGGACTGCGCCGCCGACCTCGGCCTGCGCTTCCAGCAGCAAGGTGTCCCAGCCAGCATCGGCCAGGCGGTTGGCGGCGACCAGCCCATTGGGACCCGCGCCGATGACAACCGCGTCGACCTCCCCGGGGAGCGCCATCAACGTGGATGTTCGTTGAACCGATCCGCGGCTCGATTTCCAAGAGTCGTAAGCGCTCTGGACACACGTCTTGCCTGTGGGCCCATCCGCTCCGCCGCCTCCCATCCCTCCATCGTTTCGGTCTGGCCACCCTTCGCTGCGGGAAGCAGTCGCGCTGTAACCCCCATGAGTGCCGCGGTCAGATTGGGAAACAGCGCGTCGATGCGCCAGCCGAGTCTTGCCAGCGGTGTGGTGATCACCATCGCCCGACCGACCAGGACGCCGCTGACGACCTGGCTGGCGGCGCGCTTGGCGTCCATCGATATCAGCGGCAACGACGACGCCGCCGAGAACCAGGCGTACTCACGGGCATGATTTCCGGCGAACTGTGCCCGAATGGCTGATCCTGTTCGCATCAACCCCGGCGCAATGGCGGTGACTGACACGCCCGACCCTGCCAGTTCCGCGCGAAGTCCACGGGTGAATCCAACCGCACCGAACTTCGCCGTGCAGTAGGGCAGGATGTGTGGTACGGAGACCAGGCCACCGATAGAGGTAATGACTCCGATTCGCCCTCTGCCACGCCGTTGCATCCGAGGCGCGACGGCCAGGGCGCTGTTGATCGGGCCCCACAGCATGACGCTGATTGCGGATTCGAAATGCTCGCGGGTGAGCGCTGTTAGCGGTCCGACCTGGATGATCCCGGCCACGAAGATCATCACTTCGATCGGGCCCTCAGTCTGCTCGACTCGTTCCACCAGACTCTCGACTTGACCCTGGTCTGCCACATCACAGATCTCAGTGACCACGTCGTAGCCGCTGCTACGAAGATCGGTCGCGGCGCGCTCGAGCTGGTCGGCATCGGTGGCGCTGATAACGAGGCGATGGCCGCGGCTTCCCAGCTCGTGGGCGAGAAGCAGGCCGAACCCGCGGGAGGCGCCAAGGATCAACGCGAGGGGCGGGACTGGGGATTCCATTGAAGCCATGATCGAGCGTATCGACGCAGCCGACTGGATCGGTACTGAGGGTAGACGCGCGAGAGGCGATTGTCACTTGTCAGCACCGCCATGACCCCTCACCAGTCCTTCAGTGCCGAATTCCCCATCTCGCGGGGAACATCACCGGCGAGCACATTCAGTGAACCACCGCCTTTTCAGCTCCGGCCCCGGTCAGTGCCCGCACCGACAACTCGTCGAAGCGTTCCGCGGGATGGGTCTCCTTGCCCAGGAAGGTTCCGATGATGCCGCAGAGGAAACCGAACGGAATCGAGATCAGCCCGGGGTTGCGCAGCGGGAACCAGGCGAAATCGGCATCCGGGAAGAGCGACATCGGCGTACCGGAGACGACCGGCGAAAACGTCACCAGAAGCACCGCCATGATCAAGCCGCCATAGATGCTGAAGATCGCGCCCGTGGTGTTGAACCGTTTCCAGAAGAGGTTGTACAACAACGCCGGGAGATTGGCCGATGCCGCTACGGCGAATGCCAACGCGACCAGGAAAGCGATGTTCAGCCGCTGGGCGGGGATGGCGAGCAGGATGGCAATCGCTCCGATCCCAAAGGCAGCGATCCGGACTACCCTCAGCTCTGCCTGCTCGCTCGCCTGTCCCTTCTTGTACACATTGGCGTACAGGTCGTGGGCGACCGAGGACGCCGAGGTCAGGGTCAGGCCGGCGACCACTGCGAGGATCGTCGCAAAGGCAACGGCAGAGATCACAGCAAGCAGAACGGACCCGCCGACGGTGCCTTCGCCGCCGCCGACCGCTTGTGCCAGCAGGGGCGAGGCGGCGTTGCCGGCCGAGGTCATGATCTGGCTGCCTTTGCCGGTGTCGACCAGCGCTGCGGCGCCGAAGCCGAGCACCAGCGTCATCAGGTAGAACGAGCCGATCAGCCCGATGGCCCAGAGCACCGACTTCCGGGCCGCCTTGGCGGTTGGTGTGGTGTAGAAGCGGATCAGGATGTGCGGCAAACCGGCAGTGCCGAGCACCAGCGCCAAGCCCAACGACAGGAAGTCGACCTTTCCGACCAGGTCCTTGCCGTAGAGCAGGCCGGGCTGAAGGAACGCCTCTCCCTTGCCCGACCTCTCCGCCGCCGCGCCAAGCAAATCGGAGAGGTTGAATCCGAACTTGATCAGCACCAGCACAGTGATCAACAACGTGCCGACCATCAGCATGACCGCCTTGACGATTTGCACCCAGGTCGTCCCCTTCATCCCGCCGAACGTGACATAGATGATCATCAGCACGCCGACAAGGACGATCACCAGGTTCTTGAGCGTGGCGCTGGTAACACCCAGGAGCAGACCGACCAAGCTGCCGGCGCCAACCATTTGAGCGAGCAGATAGAAGATCGAGACCACGATCGTGGAGGTCGCGGCAGCAGTGCGCACCGGCGTCTGTCGCATCCGGTACGCCAGCTGGTCGGCCATCGTGTACCGGCCAGAGTTCCGCAGCAGCTCCGCTATCAGCAACAAGGCCACGAGCCAGGCGACCAGGAAGCCGATCGAGTACAGGAAGCCGTCGTAGCCGTAGAGGGCGATGGCGCCGGAGATGCCGAGGAATGACGCCGCAGACATGTAGTCGCCGCTGACTGCCAGCCCGTTCTGGAAGCCACTGAAAGAACGGCCGCCGGCGTAGTAGTCAGCTGCCGTCTTGCTCTGTCGCGATGCCCAGAAGGTTATGTACAGGGTCAGCGCGACCACGGCGACGAACAAGGCGATGGTGAGCCAACGGTTGCCGGTGGTGGCAAGCGGCAGAAGTGCTGCGGTGCTCATCGGCCCGTCTCCCGGTCGAACTCCTCGCGGAGCTGGGTAGCCAACGGGTCGAGCGATTTGTTGGCGTGCCGGGCGTACAAGTAAGCGATGACGAAGGTCGAGACGAACTGCAGCAGACCGAAGATGAGGGCGACATTGATGTTGCCGAAGACCTTGGTGTTCATGAAGTCACGGGCCCAGTTGTTGCAGACAACGTAGAGGATGTACCAGGCCATGAAGGCGATGGTGGCTGGGAAGGCGAAGCTTCGATACCGCCGGCGCAGCTCTGTGAAGCCACTTTCCTGGGCGATCGCGTTGTAAACCTCGTGATCGTGAGCCGGAAGTCGGTCGGCTTCTCCCGACCCGTACATCGGCGTTACGCGGTCAGCCATGGGGAACCTCCATATCACCTCTGCCTTGACAGGACCATAACTTGAACGGATCCGGTCCGGGAAGTGCGTGGGCGTCTAGAGGTGGATCTGGAGGGCTTCTCGGTCGTCCTCGAGGATGAGGCTGGCATGATCAACTACTGCCCGCCAGCACGAAGCCTGGAACGGCAGCATCAGAGGCTCCGGCGGCCGGGCCGAGGAGTCGTAGAGTTCGCCTACTTCTGCGAGCAGCTGGTAGCGAACCTCTTGATCCAGTCGCGCGTTGGCCAGCCGTCGTTCGATCATCGCCAAAAGGCCGGCGCGGGTTATCGGCACCCAGTTGCGGAAGTCTCGCCGCTCGAGGTTGACGAAGTACGGGCTCTCGGCGACCGTATCTACAGAGTCGACCCCGTAGTCGCCCTTCATCGCGTCGGGGTCCGCGTGTTGCAGCAGTGCGGCCAGCCGGCGGACCCAGGGAACTGTGTCGTCACGAGTGTTGTAAGCGATGGCCAGGTGGCCACCTGGCTTGAGCACCCGGGCCATTTCAGTGAGAGCCAGTCCTGGGGCGAAGCGGTGCAACGACTGCGATGCAGTCACCACATCGAAGTAACAGGAGAGGTAGGGCAGCGACTCGACCTGTCCGACGACGTGTAATCGGGTGCCGAGCCGCTCCGGCAGTAGGGCCACCGCTTCCAGATGGCGATCGATGCCGAAAACCTCATGGCCGCGCTCGTGCAGCATTTCGGCGAATGCGCCGTCGCCGCAGCCGGCGTCCAGCACGCGAACTGGCTGATCGCCGATCATCCATCCCAGCACCGCCTCCGGGTAGGTCCGTCGGACGGTACTGCTCATAGTGCAGACTCTAACGGTGCTGGACCCCCTGGCCGCTCTTACGCGACTCGAGGGCGTGCCCTCTGCGGTGGCGGCCGCATTGTCGGCTGTGGATCTGGTCCTGCGGGACCGCGGCCATCGAAACGTTGGGCGGGAGGAGTCGGCACGCGCGCTGCTGGCCTCCGCTCAGGCATCCGCGGAGCTGACCGGCGACCGGGAGTGCTGGCTGCCTGGCGCCATACGCCTCTATGCCGAGTTGGCGGAACTGGCGGCGCTTATCCGGGTGGCACCGGGACAGGTGCTGGCGCGCTCCCACCTGTTGGTCGCACACGGTCTGGTTGCCGAAGACTCGCTCGGCCGGCTTCGTGACGACCCTGCGATCGCATCGCGGATGACCGAACTGGCTCGGCTGTTGACGATGAGAACTGAAGCCTCGGCGGTGATCGTCGGTGCGGTGGCGCACGCCGAAATTGCCGTTCTCGAGCCGTTCGGATCGGGCGACGGGGTGGTGGCTCGGGCTGTGGAGCATATGGTGTTGATCTCGGCCGGCGTCGACCCGTACGGCTTGATCAACTGCGAAGCCGGCCATGCCGCAGATCCAAACGAGTACGGCGCAGCCCTCCGCGGCTATCGAGACGATGGGGTGATCGGCGTACGGGTTTGGCTGCAGCACTGTGCATCGGCGCTGGCTCGTGGAGCCGCCCAAGTTTGAGCCTGGGTGTAACCCTGCCTGCGCCGCTAACGTGACGCGGCGCCCGATGCCCAAGGGGCATGGCGGGCGCCGTGCCTGACACGTCCCAGTCAAGTGACCATGCGCGCAGTCGTCAATGTGTTGGCACAGGGCAAGCCTGGCGCTCAACTACCCATTCTGGATGGGTGATCGCCGCGTGGGTACTTGGTGGACGTGTAAGGTAATCCCGGGTGCGACGAATGAGACGCACGGGCGGGCGGGAGTAATCTCCGGCACCGTCGATCGCGCAATCCGAATACGCCGACCGGGCCTTTCCTTGCCGCCATTCTTACCCTCAATGCGGGACGTTGAAAAGGTCCCGCAGGTGCGGGATGTTCCCGATGGTTAGCGGCTTCGGCGTGTCGCCCGGCGCGTCGTCAAGCAAGACACTCTGAGCCGGTCGTCGACGAGGCCAAGTTTTTTGAAGGGTCGACGGTGGCCCCGGAGCCCCTGACCCTGCCGAAGCGTTGTGGCATCCACAGCCCTGCTCCGCTCACGCATCACCGTCCACAGATTTGCCGAAGGCCGAATCGTCCCGCCAGGGATCCGCAACCTATGCAGCGTGCAGGTCCATTCGCGCGGCCCGGCCGGTCCTGTCGTCCTGACATCCGATCCAGACTTGCTTGACCACATCTTGGCGGTGGCGGCGGTCGCCGGATTAGAGCCTGACGTGGTCGCCGACATCTCCGCGCTGCGGGCCGAATGGTCAGCCGCTTCCATGGTCGTGGTTGGTGTCGACTTGGCACCCAGGATTGCCGGTTTGGCGCTTCCTCGGCGAACCGAAATCTATCTCGCTGGCGGCCAGGCCGCGCGTGACGAGCTTTCCCGCTGGTCAGTCCAGCTCGGCGCGGCGGTCGTGACGCTGCCGGACGGCGCGGCGTGGCTGGCCTCCGCCATGGCTGAGCGAGGCAGTCGACCACCTCACGGTGCGCAGCTGCTCGCGATTGCAGGCGGCGCGGGAGGCGTGGGTTGTTCGACGGTTGCAGCGGGGCTGTCTGTTGTTGCGGTGCGCCTTGGGTATCGGACTGTGCTGCTGGATTGCGATCCGCTCGGCGGCGGCATTGATCTGCTCATTGGGGCCGAGCGCGTCGAAGGTTGGCGCTGGCCGCAATTCGCGACGGTTACCGGTGAGATTGGCGACCTTTGGGGTCAGCTTCCCCAGGTCGATGATCTTGACCTCTTGTCGATGGCACGGAGCTCTACTATGCGCGGCGACTCGTCGCCGCCCGACCCGGGCCCGGAACAGATGGAGTCTGTTCTGTCCTCAGTCGGCCGATGCTACGACCTCGTGGTTGCCGATCTGCCGCGAACGCTCGGCGACGGTTCAGCAGAGGTAATCCGGCGAGCCCACCACGTTGTGCTGGTGGTCCCGGCAACAGTCCGCGGCATCGCAGCCAGCCGACGGCTGAGTTCCGACCTGACAGCGCTCGGAGCGCTGCCAGTCGTCTTGGTCCGCCAGCCTCGCTCCCGGGGCATTGCCTCCGAGGCCGTCTCCAACGCCGTTGGGCTTCCGATGGTCGGGGTGATTGCCGATGAGCCGGGATTGCGGCTGGGTGCTGAGCGAGGAGATCCACCAGGGCGTTCGGCCCGCAGTCCGATGTTCCGCCTGTGCCGTGAGCTCCTGGAGCACCTTCTGTCCAGCGAGGCGGCAGCGTGATCGACACTCTCGAGTTGGATTTGGTCCGCAGTCGATTGGCGGGGCTCGAGCGGCCCCCTGGGCCGGCCGACATAGCAGCCGCAATGCGGGCGGAGGGCATGATCGTCACCGACGACGTGCTGATGCAGACCATCGAATCGCTCCGCCGTAACAGCGTTGGAGCGGGCAAGCTGGAGCCGCTGCTTCGGCAGCCAGACGTGACCGACGTATTGGTCAACGGGCCTGACCAGGTCTATGTCGATCGCGGTTTCGGCTTGGAGCTGACCGGCGTCCGATTCTCCAGTGACGCCGACGTTCGGCGGTTGGCTCAAAGGCTCGCTTCGATGGTAGGAAGACGGCTGGACGACGCGTCGCCGTACGTCGATGCGCGGCTGCCGGACGGCACTAGGGTGCACGCCATTTTGTCCAGTCTCGCTGATCCGGGCACCTGCCTGTCACTACGAGTGCCGGCGAGGCGGAATTTCAGCCTAGAGGAGATGGTCACCGCCGGTTCGATCACCGCCGGAGCTGCCCAACTGCTGCGCAGGATGGTGCACGGCAGGCTGGCATTTCTTATCAGCGGCGGTACCGGTTCAGGAAAGACCACGCTGCTCTCCGCCTTGCTCGGGGTAGTGCCAAGCACCGAACGGCTCCTCATCATTGAGGACTCCCGGGAGCTCGCTCCCGTTCACCCGCATTTGGTCCGGCTTGAAGCCAGGCAGGGAAACGCCGAATCAGCTGGTGCCGTCAGCCTGACGAACCTGGTGCGGCAGGCTCTGCGGATGCGCCCGGACCGGCTGGTCATCGGCGAAGTCCGTGGCGCGGAGATCAGCGACTTGTTGATGGCGCTGAACACTGGTCACGAGGGCGGGTGCGGCACGGTGCATGCGAACTCGGCACGAGATGTGCCTGCTCGACTCGAAGCCCTTGGCGCGCTCAGTGGGCTGGGTCGCGACGCATTGCATGCGCAGCTTGCAGCCGCAATCGACGTCGTCGTGCACATCGTCCGAGGCGAGGGCGGTAGGCGATGGGTCAGTGAGATCTCCGTTTTTCGCCGTGGCGTGGGTGGGCTGGTGGAAGCCGAGCCGGCGGTCGATTTCAAGCTCGACGGAACCACGCGTCTCGGTCCGGCATGCCGCCGTCTGGAGGGCTTGCTCGACCGATGATCCTGGTGTCTCTGATCTGCGCTTTGCTTGCGGTCTTGGCGTTCTTACCTCGTGCGCCATCAGCTGCCCTGGACGCCCGGCTCGCGGTTTTGGAGACCAGCGCCAGAATGCGTCGGCGATTGTGGTACGCCGGACTCGCGGTCCTCGTGGTCTGCTCGGCGGGCGCCGTCAGTTCACTGGCTGGTGGTCGTGCTGCGGCAATTGCTCTCGCCGCCGGCATCGCCGTTGGCACGGGCTGGCGGTTGGCGACCTCACGGTTCCGAATGCGGGCGGTGTTTGAGGCACAAAGACAGGTGACTGAGGCCTGTGCCGCACTTGCCGCTCAGGTGCGGGTTGGTCGGCTGCCCATCCAGGCGCTGGCCACCGCAGCCGAAGACTGCCCGATCCTTCGGCCGGCATGCTCGGTCCAACATCTCGGTGGTGACGTCGTGGCCGTCTGGAGATCGCAAGCCCGCCAGCGTGGCCATGGCGGTCTGGCGGAGCTTGCTCGAGCCTGGCAGATCTCGACACAAATAGGTGCGCCACTGGCAGCCGCCCTGGAGCGTGTAGCGGAAGGACTGGCAACCGAGGAATCCGTACGGGCGGTCGTAGCGGGCGAACTCGCAGGACCGCGAGCCACCGGGAAGATCATGGCATTCCTGCCGTTCGCGGGGCTGGCTTTGGGTTATGCGTTGGGCGGTGATCCCATCGGTTTCCTCCTGCAAGGTTTGTCCGGCTGGATCTGCTTGGTTGGTGGGGTTGGCTTGGCCGCCGTTGGCGTGCTGTGGATCGAGTCATTGGCACAACGTGCAGCCATTCAGGCATAGGCATGGCCGCAGAACTGGCACCGGTCACGCTCGCGGCAACCGGATTTGCTGCGATCGCAGCAGCACTTGCCGTCAGCTCGCCGTTAGCGCACCAGCGGGCGGCAGCATTGGAGCGGAGCGGTAGCAACGGTATGGCCCGGTGTCGCTGGAGCCGAGTGGCCGATGTATTGGCCGGGCGGCCCGACGCCATGCCGCTCGGTCGGCGCGGTGTTGTAGCGGCTGCTGCGGCCTCAGCCGTCGCGGTTGGCCTGTTAGGCGCCGCTCCGGATCTCGCGCCGATCGCGCTGATCTGCGTGCCGCTGTTGACGCTCACACTCACCATCGGGCTCGGTTGGGTGGAGCCGGCTCGAAGTCGTCGTCGGCGACGACAGCTGCTTATCGAGGCTCCACAGGCTATGGAGCTGTTGGGATCCTGTCTGACCGTGGGCCTGCCATTGCGAGTGGCCACCGAAGCGGTGGTCAGCGTCTTTCCCGGTCCCCTCTCCGAGGACCTCGGCTCGGTGTTGAGGATGGTTGACCTCGGACTGTCCGAACCGGATGCGTGGCGAACGCTTCGCGGACATTCAGAGCTTGGCCGGGCAGCAAATGATCTTGCACGGTCCGCCCATTCGGGCACCATGCTGGTGGAGGCGTTGAACCACCACGCCGAATTGGCCCGGCAACGGCGCCACGGCGCAGTCCAGGTTGCAGCTCGCGCGGTGGGCGTGCGCAGCGTGCTACCGATGATGACCTGTTTCCTGCCGGCGTTCTTGCTGCTTGGAGTCGTTCCGTCAGTGGTCTCCGCCATCGTGAGCGCCCTGTCTTGACTGCTGGCGTGCGGCATACCAACGCCGAAAGTCCGCTACCGAGTCGACGACGATGGCGTCCGGCTCTAGTGCGAAAGCGGCCTCGAAATCTTGGTCAGTGATGGCTGGCCATACCCAGACCCCGATTCCGGTGCCCTGCAGTTCTTGGACGAGCTCAGGAGTGAGACTCCACCAGCGCGGCATGTAATAGGTGCTGTTCGAGGCGGAAATTGCCTCCAGCTGGTGCGGTTCTCCAAAGGAGACCACCGCCGATGCGATCTCCCACTCGGGGCTCACCGACCGGAAGGTGACGAGTGCGGAGGGATCGAAGGAAGAGACGATAGTGCGATCGGCCACACCGGCGGCGGAAACGGCGTCGCGCAATGCTCGCGCCTGTGGGATCGTGAGGCCCGGATTCTTGACCTCGGCATTGATCAGCAGCCGGGGATGTTGCATTGCGAAGGCAATCACCTCGTCGAAGCTGGGAACCTGTGCGCCCTGGAATTGTTCTGAGAACCACGACCCGGCGTCGCACGCTCGGATTTCGTCGTAGGTCATCTCACTGACGAATCCGGTCCCAGAGGTGGTCCGGTCGATCGTCCAGTCGTGCATCAGCACCATCTGTTGATCTTTGGTCCACTGCACATCGAACTCGATGGCGTCAGCTCCAGCACGGACCGCCTCAGCGAATGCCGCCATGGTCTGTTCTGGGGTCGTCTGGCAGTCCCCTCGATGCCCGCTCACGAGCACTTGCTTTCGATCGCTGATGATCAACACGCCCCTTGCTGTCTAGCTCGCGCCATGCTCTAAGGTCCTGCCGTCAATCCTCACTCCCAGGAGACCCATCTGAACGGATCACTTCTCGAGCCGAAGGGTCTTGCTCGCTCAGTCGTCAAGACAGAACGCATCACTCGAGCTTGGGCAGCGCCGCTAGCTCCCGCGCGAGCCAGCGGGTCGTCCACAACCCAGTAGATGCCACGAACCATCATCAACAGAATTTCTCCGGCCTGAACGATTTCCCCTGTGATCGGCATCGTTCCATCCGCATCCACTTCGGATGCGACACCCGGTGGGTGCGAACACTCCAGGAGGCAGCGATGTCAACCACAGTGACCGAGACGAACATCGACTCAGTTGTCCCGATCAACGAGACAATCACCGAGGTAGGGCAGTGGACGATTCCGGAGCTCGAGGTCAGCCAACACTTCAACCCGCGCCGGCTAACCCGAGATCAGCGCGGCCTGGTGACGGCTGAGTGGGCAGTGGGGATCATCGCTGCCGCTGGCCTTGCAGGGGTCTTGATCGCGGTCATCACCAGCGGCCCGGTGCAGTCCGCCCTGCTGAAGGTGATCCTGCACTTCATCGCAGCGGTGGCGGAGAAGTTCTAGCCGAACAGGCAATTGCAGCGCCATGATCATGTGCCGGACGTGGATTGGGTCGAAGGCGAGCGCGCGGGGAATGGTGACGGCCGAGCTGGCCGTCGCCACTCTCGCAGCGGGGGCGATGTTGATCATGCTCAGCTGGGGCATCTTCTTGATCACTGTGCAGCTGAGGTGCATGGACAGCGCCTCAGAGGTTGCCAGGCAGATCGCCCGCGGCGATGATGCTGCGGCAGCAACTGCCATGGATCGGGCCCCGGAAGGAGCGGGATTCGAGCTCAGCAAAACGTCCGAGCTGGTGATCGTGAAGGTCCGGGTAATTGTGCGCCCATTCGCCTTTCGCTCTGGGACCGCTCCGGCCCAAAGGTCGGGTCTCAGGGCGGTGAAGCTAGATGCCGAGGCGAGGGTTGTACCCGAACCGGGATCCTGATCAAGGGCAGCTGGGGAGCGGCTCCATACTCATGGTCGGTGTGATGGGAGTGGTATTTCTGATGGCGATGGGAGCGATGTGCATGGCCACGTATCTCACCGCGATCCACCAGGCTCGGGTTGCCGCTGATCTTGCTGCGCTGAGCGGCGCGGTGGCCATTCAGTCGGGTGCGGATGGATGCTCTGTCGCTCGCAGGGTCGCCCGGGAGAACCAGACCACGGCCGTATCCTGCGACCAGACTGGGGACACAATCGACTTCGTGATCAGTGTCCGAGTCGCGCGTGCTGTCCGACTGGAAATACCGGGACTGCCGACCAAGATCACGGCTCTAGCTCACGCTGGCCCAACTGATCAGTGATCGCCGCGGTTTGTCCGCTCGATCGCGTGCCTCCCGGGCGATGACTTCCTCAGTCGCTGGAGGGCAAGGCCTCCTCGACTTCATCGTCCACACAGTGCCGCGCTATCAACCGACGGTCGCGATTCGGCTTAGGAGCGATAGTGATCTTAGCCGTGCCGGCGTCAAGATCGATGCCCAGCGGGGCTCCGCCACTGTGCGAAGGCTTGGCTACCAGGATCTTCTGCCTGTCCTTCTCCTCGCGCAGATACTTCAGACTCGGCTGGAACAGCTCGAAGAAGCTGACCAGAACACGTTGCTCACCTGGACGGGGCCGGTTGTGCAACGGCGTCGGCACAGTCGGCGCACAATCCGAAGATTTCCAGATTGTGCTGCACGTCGCGGAAGCCATGAGCCTCAGCGATCTGGCTGGTCCAGCTCTCCATTGCCGGTCCTTCGACTTCGACGGTACGGCCGCAGCTCCGGCATACCAG
>Ga0126312_10002353_pt1 | contig 12648 bp, 14 predicted proteins | sample Plot104A_FD_92537 | JGI IMG/M metagenome (GOLD analysis project Ga0126312, IMG submission 92537) | Serpentine soil microbial communities from UC McLaughlin Reserve, CA, USA - Plot104A | ecosystem: Environmental > Terrestrial > Soil > Grasslands | place: USA: UC McLaughlin Reserve, Lake County... | reverse complement strand
GAGCCCGCTTCGATCAGCACGTCGATGACCTCGCGGGGGACTGGCCCTGCCTCGGGCTGCGCGGCCGCGCCGAGTAGCGTGCCGCCCGGGTCCTCGAGCTCGAGCCCGCGATGCTGCTCGAGCAGCGAGCGCAGGCTCTCCGCGTCGTGAGCCTGGATCGCCGCCTCGGCGCGCTTCCAGGGCGAGTCGGCGGGAAGGCGGCTGCAGTGGGTGTCGTGGGCGCGGTCGGCCGCGAGGATCTGGTCGATCCGGCTGAAGAAGATCAGGTGGCCGTCGTCGGCGTAAGGGCCGGCCAGGATCCGCCGGTAGACCAGCCTCCTGGCCATCCCGCCGACGGATCTGCTTTCATGCCGGGCGCTCGATGGACTGCCGAGTTCCCGCCGCTCCGGGTGGCGGGGAACGGGGGAACCAACAGGGCCTCCTCGGCCCCGGGGCGAATCGCGGCGACGTGCCGCGCAGGGCAAGCGCCCGAGCCCGTCAGCTCACCTCGTAGGCGAAAAACAAGAGAGGGGACCCGATCCGTGCGATTCGCCGCCGTCGCTACGTTCTGCGTGCTCGCGGCCGTGGCGGCCACGGCCGCACCCGCCGCGACACCGGCTGTCCAAGGCACCCTGCCCAGCGACGCCCGGGGCGTCAGCCCGGCCTCCCCAAACCCGCTTCTCGGCCTGCCCCTCTTCGTCGATCGCCGCGAGCCCTCCTGGCGTCTGTGGCGACGCTACCTACGGCATCACCGGCGCCACCGGGCCACGCTGACTTGGAGGCTCGCGAGCCAACCGAAGTTCCACTGGTTTGGTCACTTCACGCGACCGCTCGGCCTCACCCTGGGGAACTACCTCGCCAGGGCGCGGCGCGCATGGGCGGTGCCGCTCATCGTGGTCATGCGTCATCAGGGCAAGCGCTGCAACCGCCACTACTCGGGCGGCGGTCGGCGGGAGGACAGGCGCACGCGGCGCTGGTACCGCCGCTTCGCCCGGATCGTCGGGTGGTCGCGCGTCGTGATCGCCTTCGAGCCGGACTCGCTCGGCACCGTCGACTGCCTGAAGCGCAGCCGCCGCCATGCCCGCCTGAAGCTCTTGCGCTACGGCGTCGACGTGCTATCGCGGCTGCCGAACGCGACGATCTACCTGGAGGCGGGCGCCTCCGACTGGGAGCCGGCGCGGCGCACCGCCCGCCAGCTGCGCCTCATCGGGATCGGCAAGGTGCGGGGCTTCATGCTCAACGCGACCCACTACGACTGGACCGCCGCCAACGTCCGCCACGGGCTCGAGATCTCGCGCCGGGTGGGCGGCAAGCACTTCATCGTCTCCACCTCCTTCAACGGCCGCGGGCCGGTGCACTACCGCCGCTACTTCGCCCCGCACCGCTGGCGGACGATCAACGTCTGGTGCCATCCGCGCATGCGCGGGCTTGGCCCGGCGCCGACCACGCGGACGTCCAACCCCCGTGTCGACGCCTACCTCTGGATCGGCCGGCCCGGCTATTCGGGTGGCCGCTGCAACGGTGGCCCGCGGGTCGGTGCCTGGTGGAAGAGGCGTGCGCTCATGTTCGCCAGGTATGCGACGAGCTGGGAGCGGCCCCCGCGCCGCACCCGCTACGGGCTCTTCCGCAGCTTCTCGGCGCGCGAGCTCGGGGCGCGCTGAGCGAGCCCCGGCGTCGATCGGGCCGCTGGCGCCGAGCCGACGGAGATTCGAGCTCCGTCCGTATGGCGGGAAGCAGCGGGGCCGCCCCCGGCGGCCCCGCAAGACTGTGGATCCTTGGTGCTGGGCCTAGGACGAAGCCTTACGCAACGTCCTTCCCACGACGCGCACGCAGCGGCTGAACTCCTTGCCGCTGTCGAAGTCCGGGCGGCTGCACCCGACGCTGGCGGTGCCGCGGGCGGTGTCGGCATGCTTGGCCTTGCTCGAGCGCAGTGCCCTGGCCAGGTCACGCACGCAGCGGCTGAACGGCGTGCCGGGAAGCGAATCGCCGACATTCGACCTCGGCTCGCCCTGGCAGGCGGTCTTGATCGACTGCGCGAGCTCCTTGACGCAGCGGCTGAAGGGCGTGCCCGGGGCCGGGTCGTTCTCGTTCGACTTGCTGAAGTCCTGCTGCGCGCATACGACCCCCAGCGCGCGTGGTGAGGGCGGGGTCGGGTGCGTCTGGCTCTGGCCCGGGCTAGCCCCGAGCGCGGGCGTCGCCATGAGGGCGAGGGCCCCCAAAAGCAGGACGGTCTTCCACGTTCTGTTCATCGCTTCTCCACGGTTGGGCACGGTTCTATTAGCAGAACGCCAACGGGCTCGATATGTTGCGGAGTTCGCATGCGAGGGGGCGGGGGGCGGCGCTTCGCGGGCCGCGGAACTCGCCCGACGATCGGCTGGGGCTGGCGCGAGGGCCTCACTGCCCGTCTATACGACGGGCGCCTCGAACCGGATGACGGTCGGACCGGCGCCGCGGCGGCCCCGCGGCGCCACGTCGCTTAGTCGTGCTTGATTGCCTGCTGGGCCGCGCCCACGCCCTGGCCCCTCGTGGCGCCCGCGCTACTCGCGTGGCGCGTGGCCTGAGCGGCGCTCGCCACCGGGAGCGGCGTGCTCGGTGCCCACATGCCCTCGTCGAACACCGTGCCCGTATGCGGGAGGCCGCGCGCGAAGACACTCGCCGCCGTGCCCGCGGAGTTGAACGACGTGGAGATGTAGTCGCCGACCATCGTCCCCTGGGAGGTGTCGGCGATGTCGGACAGGGCCATCGAGCCGGCAAGCTCCGTCGGCCCGCTCCAGTTCGCTCCAGCGTCGGGCGAAGAGGCGAACCCGACCCTCAGCTCGCAGTCGTCGGGCGTGCAGGCCGCGTCCGGGTAGTAGTAGTACGTCAGCCCCAGGTGCGCGCCCGCCCCCGAGGTCGCCGGATCCACCGCCAGGCCGGGGATGAAGTGGTCCACCCCACTGCCGACCTCGTCGAGCGGGACCCGGCTGACGGGGCTCCAGCTCAAGCCATCGGCCGAGCTGCTGAGGACGATGTCGTTCGCCGAGCACCTCGGCTCGAAGCGGCAGTCCTCCCAGGCCACGTACACCCTTCCGGCCGCGTCGATCTCCGCGCTCGGCAGCGGGCTCGTGCGCAGGCCCCCCGAGTTCGAGTGGAAGCTGATCCTCGAGATGGGCACCTGGCTCGACCAGGTCGCGCCGCCGTCCGTGGAGCGGAATGCGGCGATCGTGCCCTTGAGGCTCTCGAACGGCACGATCACGGTGCCGTTGGGCTGCACGACCGGCTGGCCGCCGAGCCCCTTGGCGTGTCCCGCCGGCGAGACCGGGTTGCTCCAGGTCTTGCCGCCGTCCGAGGACGTGCTCATGTATTCGAGGTCGCCCTCGCCGAAGTTGTCGAACTCCGTGTAGCAGTTGCCGTAGTGCGGGCTCGTCGGCGTGTTGTCACAGACCGTCCAGTTCTTGTCGAGGTCGGCCTTCCGCGCGGGCGGGGGTATCTCCACCGGATCGTCGAAGGTCGCGCCGCCGTCGGTCGAGAGGCTGACGAAGATCGTCGGGACGCTCAGGTCTTCCCGCAGCGGGATCGAGGAGATCATCCACGTGTTGTGCCTTTTGTCGTAGGCGACGCTCGGGTCGCTCACGCGCTCGTACGGGCTGTCGGGATCCGCGAAGGCACCCGCGTTGAAGGTCAGCCCCGGGAGGAAGCTCGAGACGTCCCAGGTCGCGCCCCCGTCCGAGGAGCGCGCGTAGCCGATGTCCGAGGCTCCACCGTCGAAGAAGCGACCGACCTGGTAGGTCGCGAGGACCGTCGAGCCAAACGCGAAGGTATCGGGCTCGACCTCCGTCGCGTGCTGACTCGTTCCGTTGGTGAACGGATCGGCGCTCACCTGGGTCAGCGGGACCGCGGCCCGGGCCGAGGTGGACAGTGCCAGGAGGAGGAGGGCGGCGACGGCGAGCGTCGCGAGCAACGCGACCGGCCGCACGGAGCATGCGCGTGTCATGGCGCTTCTATCCCCCTCCTGGACCCGCCCGTAACCCGCTCGGCGATTTAGCGCACGTTCGCGAGGTCGAAGTCGCTGATCTTCCACTCGCCGCCCTGCTTGGTGAGCCCCAGGTCGCCCTTCTTCCCCTTGTACTCGACCGTGGCCGTGGCCTCATCGCCGTCGAGCGTGACGTCCGTGACGCGGGCGTCCTTGATCTCCTTCAGCTGGCCGCCGACGAAGCCGAGCGCCAGCTCGAGCGTCCGCTCGCATCCCTTGCCCCCGCCGGCCCCGGCCCGGCTCTCGATCTCCCGCTGGCGCTCCTCGGTCAGCGAGTCGCAGACCTTCGCGGCGTCCTTCGCGGCGAACGCGTCGTAGAGCCCGTTCACCGTCCGCTTGACCGAGGTCTCTTCACCGCTCGAGCCGTCGTCGCCGCAGGCGGCCGCTCCAAGCGCGAGCGCGAGTGCGGCGAGCCAGGGCGCGGTCCGGGCGAGCACGGCGGCGAAGGGTAGCGTCAGCCCCGCAGCGCGTCGTCGAGCGCGTCGTTCACGAGCTCGTCCGCCCGCACGTTGCCCTCCCGGCGAACGCTCCGCACCGACCAGCGCTCGAAGTCGCGAAGCGCGCGCATGGCCTCGAGGTAGAGCGGCCGGAGCCCGGCGTGCTTCACCTTGTACTCGCCGCCGATCTGGCGCGATACGAGCTCCGAGTCGTTCACGACCTCGACCTCGCTGGCGCCGAGCTCCCGGGCCAGCTCGAGCCCCAGCAGGAGCGCGCGGTACTCGGCCACGTTGTTGGTCGCCTCGCCCAGGTAGACGCTCCGCTCGGCGAGCTCCTTCCCCTCCGGCGTGGTCGCCACAGCCGCCGCCGCCGCCGGCCCGGGGTTTCCGCGCGCACCGCCGTCGACATGGACGAGGATCCTCACCCCTCGGGCGGCTCGATCGGCGGGAAGCTGCCCTTGGCGCGCTGGCGGCGCCGGTCGGCGTGGGACGGGCGAGTACCCGGCGCTCCGCCCTGCCCGCGCCGGTCGATGATCACCGTCACGTTGGGGTCGTCCTTGTAGTAGTCGGTGAGCTTGTCGTAGAGCTCGTCGGCCAGCGCCTGCGGGACGACGCAGTAGATCATCGCTCGGAACCCACTCCGGCCACCAGTCTCCCGTCGGCATCGAGGCCGGCGTTCCAGGCGCGCAGCCCCTCGTCGATCTGGCTCAGCTCCTCGCCCTTCTCGAGCAGCGAGATGGGATCCGCCTCGTCGCCCAGGTCGACGCGGTACCAGTACCAGGAGAGCTCCCACGCAACGACCACGTTCACCATGCTCGGGGCCGCCGTGTCCGGGGCCGCCGCCACCCACGGCTGCCCCAGGGTGCGCGCGAGCCCGGCGATCGTGCGTTGGTGGTCGGAGGCGTTCAGGAGCTCGAGCGCGCGCTCCACCTTCACGTCGCCGGTCGTGGGAACGGCGCGCACGTGGCGCGGCTCCTTGGGAACCGGACGCGGAGCCGGCGGCGCTTCGGGGGCGGGCGCCGGCTCACGCCAGGCCTCGGGGTCCGCCTCGGCGGCGAAGGCCGCTTCCTCGGCGGGCGGCCCCTCCTCCGCGGCCGGCTCGCGGTCGTCCCCGTCGATGGAGGTCGGCGGCCGCCGTCCCCGGCCCCGGAAGAGCCGGCCCAGGAGGGGGCGGCGCGGCTCGGGGCGCGGGAAGCGGGTGGGGACGTCCCCGGCGGTGGCCTCGCGAATCCAGCCCGCGTGCTCGGCGCGCCCGAAGCAGAGGTCGCAGACGGTGTGGCGCTGGCCGCCCGGGGCGAGGAACGCCTCGGTCCGCTCGCCCTTGAGGATTGTCCGCCCGCACACGTCGCAGGCGATGTTGTCGTGGACGGGCCTGAGCTCCTTCTTCACGGGCCCGCATGATACGAGGGGCGCGGCCCCGCCCATTCGTACTGGGCCGCGTTATTCACGTCGGCCCGAGCCAAGCCTTCAGGCCCTGACCGCCTCTTCCTCCTGGGATTTCGCCACCACCTGCTGGGCCAGGTGGGCGGGTACCTCCTCGTATCGCGCCAGCTCCATCGTGTACTCGCCGCGGCCGCCCGTGATGGCGCGTAGGTCGGGCGCATAACTCAGCATCTCGGCCATCGGTACCTCTGCCTTCACCTCCGTCACGGTGCCCTTCGGCTCCATTCCGAGCGGCCGGCCGCGGCGCGAGTTGAGGTCACCGATCACGTCGCCGACCGCGTCCTCCGGCACGAGCACGGTCACGGTCATGATCGGCTCCATTAGCACCGGCCGGGCGTTCTCCATCGCGTCCTTGAACGCCATCGAGCCGCAGATCTTGAAGGCCATCTCCGAGGAGTCGACGGAGTGGTGCTGTCCGTCGTAGAGGCGCACCTTCAGGTCCTTGACCGGATAGCCCGCCACCACGCCGCTCTGCATCGCCTCGACGATCCCCTTCTCGACGGCGGGGATGAACCCGCCCGGGATGACCCCGCCCTTGATCTTGTTCTCGAACTCGAAGCCGGCGCCCTGCTCGAGGGGCTCGATCTCGATGTGGCAGTCGGCGAACTGTCCGCGCCCGCCGGTCTGCTTCTTGTAGCGAGCGTGGGCCCTGGCCTCGCCCTTGATGGTCTCCCGGTAGGGAACCCGCGGCGGCTTGAGGCTGACCTCGGCCCCGAAGCGTTCCCTCATCCGGTCGACGATCACCTCCACGTGGATCTGCGTGATGCCGGCCACGATCTGCTCGCCGGTCTGGTCGTCCCGGTGGACGTCGATCGTCGGATCCTCCTCCTGGAGGCGGCGCAGGGCCGTGAACACCTTGTCCTCGTCGCCCTTCGCCTTCGGCTCGATGGCGAAGGCCATCACCGGCACCGGCATCGCGGGCATGGCGATCGGAAAGTCGCCGTCCTTCTCCGCGACCACGTCGCCCGCCCTCGTCTCCTTCAGCTTGGCGACGGCGCCGATGTCGCCGGGGCCGAACTCGTCGGCGTGCTCGGTCTTCTTGCCCTGCGGGACGAGCAGCTGCCCGACGCGCTCCTTGCTGTGCGCGCGCGCGTTGTAGAGCTGGGAGTCGTGCCTCAGGACGCCCTGGTAGACGCGAAAGAGGTTGAGGCGGCCAGCGAAGGGATCGGCCAGCGTCTTGAACACGAAGGCGACCATGTCCCTCGACTCGTCGGGCTCGAGGCTGAGCCCATCGAGCCGGATGGCGCCCCTCTTGGCCGGCGAGGGGAGGTCCTCGACGAAGGCGTCCAGTAGCCGGTTCGTCCCGAGGTTCCGGGTGGCGGCACCGCAGGTAACCGGGAAGATGCGGCCCTCTGTCACCCCGGTCTTGAGCGCGGAGACGGTCTCCTCGTGGGAGATCTCCTCACCCTCGAGGTAGCGCTCCATCAGCTCGTCGGAGACCTCGGCCACCTCGTCCATCAGCTTCTCGCGGTACTCCTGCGCCGCGGCCCGGAGCTCCTCGGGAATATCGATCTCCTTGGCGCTGCCGCGCGCGGCGCCGTCGTAGCGGTAGGCCTTCATGTCGATGAGGTCGATCAGGCCCTCGAGCTCGTGCTCGGAGCCGATCGGGATCTCGGTCGCGACCACGTGCTGGCCGAACGCGTCCTTCAGCGAGTCGAGGGCGCGGAAGAAGTCGGCGCGCTCGCGGTCGAGCATGTTCACGAAGATGAGGCGCGACAGGCCGAGGCCGTCGGCGCGCTGCCAGAGGCGGTCCGTGCTTACCTCGACGCCCATGACGGCGTTGACCACGAACACCGCGCCCTCGCAGACGCGCAACGCCGCCAGCGCGTCGGCCACGAAGCTCGGCTCGCCCGGGGTGTCGATGAGGTTGATCTTGCGATCGTCCCAGCGGAAGGAGGAGAGGCTGGCCGCGATCGACATCTCACGCGCCTTCTCGTCGGGCGCGGAGTCGGAAACCGTGCTGCCGTCCGCCACCGAGCCCATGCGGTTGATCGCCCCGCCCTCGAACAGGAGGGCCTCGTTCAGGGACGTCTTGCCGCTGCCTCGGTGGCCGACCAAGGCCACGTTGCGGATCCTCTTCGGGCTCTCGTGCGCCATGCAGCTCCTCTCCTCGCTTGCGCGAGGACGATATCGCCCGTCAGAGGTGGGCGAGAGCCGAGTCGAGCTCGTCGTCGAGCGGCGCCACGGAGTGCATCTCGGTAAGCAGGAGCACGCGCCGCAGCGGCGAGGACGGGGGCAGCACGAGACGCAGCTCCTGGCGCCGGCGGCGCAGCCGGCGGGCCAGCTCGAACAGCAGCTCGATGCCGGCCGAGTCGAGGTAGCGCGTCTCGGTCAGGTCCACGACCAGCCCCGACGCCTCGTTCGGGACCGAGCGGACGAGCTCGCCGCCGACGTACGAGGCGTTCGTCATGTCTATCTCGCCGCTCAGCCGGGCCACCACCGCCTTGCCCCTGCGCTCGACGGCGACGTCGGCGAGACCCGTCACGCCGCGGCGCTGACGCTGAGGCGCCTCCTCATGCGCACGACGGTACCGCCTGGCTCGATCGCTAGGTCCACCTCGTCCATCAGCCCCTCGATGATCCGCAGCCCCCGTCCCCGGGCCTCGCCGCGGGGGTCGCGCCAGCGGCCTCGATCGCGGACCTCGGCCCGCACCTCGCCGGCGGCCACCGTCACCCGCACGTCGAAGCTGGCGTCCTCCGGACCGTAGGCGTGCTCGATCGCGTTGCCCGCCGCCTCACAGACCGTCAGCGTGAGCTCGTAGACCTCGTGGTCCGCGGCCCCCAGCGCATGGAAGAAGCGGCCGAGCCGCCGCCGCAGCGTGGACAGGGCCTCGGGCTCGGCGGGGAGGGTCAGCTCGAGCACGGGGGACCGGATCGGGCGCGCCCTCACCGCCAGCAGGGCCACGTCGTCGCCCGGCTCCGAGCGCCCGAGCACGGCCGAGACCAACTGACCGCAGAGCTCGGAAAGCTCGCCTCCCGCGGCCCCAGCCGCTTCCGCCAGCTGCGCCAGGCGACGCTCTAGCGGCACGTCGCGGCGCTCGATCAGCCCGTCCGTGTAGAGCAGCAGCGTCGACCCCGGCGCGATCGTGTCCTCACCCTGGCGGAAGACGGCCGGGTCCGCCGCCCCCACCGGGACCGAGCGGCCCCCCTCGAGGAAGCGCGGGCCGTCGGGCTCCAGCACGAGCGGCGGCGGGTGTCCCGCGCTCGTGAACGTCACCTTCCCGTTGTCTCGGTCGAGCACGAGGTAAAGCACGGTGGCCATCCCCTCGTCTTCACCGCCAGTGATGAGGCGGTTGAGCCTGGCAACCACCTCGACGGGCGAGGGCTCCACCTGCGCGTAGGCCCGGGACGCCGTGCGGAGCTGTCCCATGATCGCGGCGGCGCGCAGGCCATGCCCCACCACGTCGCCCACCACCAGCGCGACGCGGCCGTCCGGCAGCTCCATGGCGTCGTACCAGTCGCCGCCGATGGCAGTCTCGGTTCCGGCCGGCAGGTATCGCGCCGCCAGCTCGAGGCCCTCGATCTCGGGCAGCTTCTCGGGCAGCATGCTGCGCTGGAGCGTCTCCGCTATGCGATGCTCTTGCTCGTAGACCCGGAGCCGACGGTCCTCCATCGTCTTTCGCTCGTGGATCTCGGTGGCGGTGCCCGCATAGCCGATCAGGCTGCCCGCCTCGAAACGCGGCACACCCTGATCGAGGACCCAGCGGTACTCGCCGTCCCGGCGCCGCAGCCGATACTCCCTCTCCCAGGGCTCCGCCTTGACGAGCGCCGCGGCCCAGCTCGTGAGGAGGCCGGGCACGTCGTCCGGGTGCACCCCGAGCGCCCAGGTGTCGCCGAGCTCGTCCTGGAGCGTCGTGCCCGTGAACTCGAGCCAGCCACGGTTCACGAACGTCACCCGGCCGTGCTCGTCGGTGGTCCAGATCATCACCGGCGCGCTGTCGGCCAGCTCGCGGAAGCGCGCCTCCGACTCGCGCAGCACGTCCTCCATCGACCTGCGCTCGTGAATGTCGGTCGCGGTGCCCACGAAGCCCGCGAACTCCCCGCCCACGTAGCGCGGGACGCCCACCTCGAGCACCCAGCGGTAGCGGCCCGTGGCGCTGCGCAGCCGGTACTCGACCCTGAACTCCTCCTGCGAGGCCATCGCCCGCCGCCAGGCCTCCCTCAGCTCGGCCCGGTCGTCCGGGTGCGCGCTCATGGCGAACGTGTCGCCCTGCTCCTCCTCGAGCGTGCGGCCCGTGAAGCGAAGCCAGCCCTGGTTCACGAAGGTCACGCGCCCGCCGGGATCGGTGGTCCACATGAGCGCGGGGGTCGTGTCGGCCAGCTCACGGAAGCGAGCCTCGCTGTCGCGCAGGAGCGTCTCCACCCGGTCGCGCTCGACCGCGGCCCCGATCACGTTGGCCACGGCCTGGAGGAAGTGCGTCTCGTCCACGCTGAAGTGGTGCGGCCGCAGGCTGTGCGCGCCGAGCACCCCGTACGGGCGCTCCGGGCCGGTTATCGGTGCGGCCATCGCGCTGACCACCCCGGCCCGCTCGAGCACGCGCGAGCTCCGGAAGCGGACCTCCCGGCGCAGGTCCTCGGCGACGACCGGCCGCTGCGAGCGCAGCACGTAGCCCGCGAGCGTCCCGGCCGAGACGCTGGGGATCCCCTGCCCAAGCCACTCGTCCCGCCAGCCGCGGGCCGCGCGCATGGTCAGCGTGTCGCCGTCGGGCTCCAGCCTGAGCACGTTGACGATGTCCACCCGCAGCTCCTCGCCGACTATTCGCACCGCCTCCGCGAGCAGCTGCTCCATTCCCATGCCGGCAAGCGCGCGCTGGCCGAAGGCCGCCACCGCCTCGCCCTGACGGGCGCGCACGCGCAGCTCTTCGTCGGGCCTACTCCGTCTCCGTGAGCGAATCACCCTGCAGCCGCGACTTCAGCCGCAACACCGCCTTGGTGTGCAGCTGGGACACGCGCGACTCGGTCACCCCCAGCACCTCACCGATCTCGCGCAGGGTCAGGTTCTCGTAGTAATAGAGGGCCACGACCAGCTTCTCGCGCTCGGGCAGGCGCGCGATGGCGTCTGCCAGCCGGTCCTTCATCTCGGTCGTGTCCATCTCGTGGGCGGGGTCGATCGCCTGGGGATCCGAGATCGTTCGAGCAGCGAGACCTGGTCGCCGGAGGCATCGGACACCGTCCACAGCTCGTCCAGCGCGACCACCGACGAGTTGGAGATCCGCACGAGCGACTCCTGGCACTCCTCCATCGAGACCCCGAGCACCTCGGCCATCTCCTGGTCGGTGGGCGCCCGGTGAAGCTCGTGCTCGAGCCTGGCGTACGCCTTCTCGATCTCGCGCGCCTTCGTGCGAACGGAGCGCGGCACCCAGTCGAGCGAGCGAGCAGCTCGTCGATGATCGATCCCTTGATGCGAGTGATGGCGAAGGCCTCGAACTTGATCTCGCGCCCCGGGTCGAAGCGCTCGATCGCCGAGATCAGGCCGAGCAGCCCGTACGAGATGAGGTCGGCCTCCTCGACGTGCGAGGGAAGCCCGCTCGACATCCGGCCCGCCACGTACTTGACGAGCGGTGCGTAGGCGAGCACGAGCCGCTCGCGCGCGTGCTCGTCGCCGTCGTCCTTGTACCGACGCCACAAGTCCTTCAGCTCGATGGCCTTGAGGTTTGTCTCCACTGGGTCAGGCTCGGGGGTGGGAGCGCAGATAGGCCTGCTTCAGGCGCTTCGACTCTACCCGAGTGTAGGTCTGGGTCGTGCTGATCGACGCGTGACCGAGCAGCTCTTGGATCGCGCGCAGATCGGCGCCTCCCTCGAGCAGGTGGGTGGCGAACGAGTGGCGCAGGGTGTGCGGCGAGACGCCGCTCTGGAGCGCGGCGCGGCGCGTCGAGATGCGCAGCCGGCGGCGTACGTCGGAGGTCGATAGCCGGCGACCGCTCTTCGAGACGAACAGGGCCGGCTCGGCCGGTCCCTCGTCCCGCGCGGCGGCGAGTCCCGGCCGTCCGCGCGCGAGATAGGCGTCGAGCGCTCTCCAGGCAGGCTCGCCGGCGGGCACCACGCGGGTCCGCCCGCCCTTGCCCTCGACGCGCACCTCCTCGCGGTCGGGGTCGATGCTCCCCAGGTCGAGGTTCACGAGCTCCTCGGCCCGCAGTCCGGCCGAGTAGGCGAGCTCGAAGAGCGCGCGGTCGCGCAGCTCGAGCGGCCGGCTGGCCGGCATCCGCTCGAGCAGCTCGGCCACCTCGCCCGGCTTCAGCACCCGCGGCAAGTAGGCCTCGCGCTTTGGGCTCGAGACGAGTTCCGCCGGGTTCGCCTCGAGCTCGCGGCGCTCGACCAGCCGGCGGTAGAAGCTGCGCACGGCCGCGAGCTTGCGCGCCACGGTCGACCGCGAGACGCCCCGCTCCGAGAGCACACCGGCGAAGCGCCGAAGCTCGCGCGGGCCGAGCTCGTGCGGCCCGAGCTCGTGGGCGGCCGCCCACTCGGCGAGCTGTCCCAGGTCGACCCCGTACGCTCGCCGGGTCTTCTCGGCCGCCCCGTTCGCCCGGAGCCCGTCGTCGTAGGCGCGCAGTGCGATGCTCCATTCGGTGTCGGTGTTCTTCGTCAACACTCAGGACGGGAGGGTGGCCACGCGCGGCCAGCTCGCGGGGGCGGGGCTCGTGGACGAGACCGAACGTCCGGCGCCTCCCTGGCACCCGATCCAGGGCCCGGATGATGCCTCGACGATGTGGTACTCGGTGCTCCGAAAGCGCGAGCGTGGCGTCTTCATAGGCACCCTGTGCATTCGACACACGGGCCG
>Ga0126312_10002351_pt1 | contig 12652 bp, 14 predicted proteins | sample Plot104A_FD_92537 | JGI IMG/M metagenome (GOLD analysis project Ga0126312, IMG submission 92537) | Serpentine soil microbial communities from UC McLaughlin Reserve, CA, USA - Plot104A | ecosystem: Environmental > Terrestrial > Soil > Grasslands | place: USA: UC McLaughlin Reserve, Lake County... | reverse complement strand
GCGTAGGTGGAGAACTTGAAGCCCTTGCGGTAGTCGAACTTCTCCGCGGCGCGGACGAGGCCGAGCGTTCCCTCTTGGATCAGGTCGAGGAACGGCAGGCCCTGGTTGCGGTAGTTCTTCGCGATCGAGACGACGAGACGCAGGTTCGACTCGACCATCTTCTGCTTGGCGTCGAGATCGCCGCGCTCGATCCGCTTTGCAAGGTCGACCTCCTCCTGGGCGGTCAGGAGGCGGACCTTGCCGATGTCCTTGAGGAACAGCTGGAGGCTGTCCGTGGTCATGTCGGGCTTCAGGTCGATCGTGGCCTTGGCCTTGCGGCGGCGGCCCTTGCCGTCGACCGCCCGCTCGTCCTCGGGACGGTTCTGGAGCGCTGGATCGTCCTCGACCAGCTCGATCTCGGACTTCTCGAGGAAGCCGTGCAGCTCCTCGACGTCCCCTTCGTCCAGGTCTACCTCGGCCAGGGCAGTGGCGACCTCGGCGTAAGTGAGAACGCCGGTCTGCTGGCCCTTGGCCATGAGGAGCTTGACCTCCTCCAGCTCTTGCAGTTCAGCTACGGACATCCATTTCCATTCGTCGTCGCAGACGGGAACACCCAGGCACCCGCCCCATTCAAACAGACGTAAATCGAGTCTAAAGCTTCAGTTTGTGTAGTCAAGCGATGGAGTGCGGAATTTGCGCTGACTTGCCAGTCAACCAGTTCTTTCTACCCGAAAACGCGGGCGGCGGTTACCGACTGCCGACGTTGGGTCTATACCCGTCCTCGCTCGGTTTAGACTGGCCGGCCATGGAGGACGGCGGCGACGTGCTCGGCAATCTTCCCCGCACGCGCCCCGGACGCCGGAGCGAGAAGCGGGCGAGTCGCCAGGCACCGGCCGCCAAGCGTCACGATCGGCCGGCGGCGCCGGGGCGAGGCGAGCCGGACCCGGTCGGTGACGCCATTCGCGCAGCCACGGGCGTGGCGCAGGCGAGCGTCAAGGTCGCCAACGGCATCACCCGCGAGCTGCTCCGGCGAATACCACGCCCTTGAGGCGCTGGCTCGGAACCTTCTACCGGAAGGCCTACGAGGACAACGTCACCGGCCTGGCCGGCATGGTCGCCTACAACATGTTGCTCTCGGTCTTCCCCCTGGCGCTCCTGGCGCTGTTCATCGGCGGCCAGGTCCTCCAGTCGGAGAACCTCGAGCAGAGCGTCCTCCAGGACCTGCGCCAGCTCTTCCCGACCGCGACCGACCAAACCCTGACCGCGGCGCTCGATCGCGTGCGCGACTCGTCCGCCGGGTTCGGCGTTCTCGCGCTCCTCTCGAGCGTCTGGTTCGGGTCCTCCTTCTGGGGGGCCCTGGACACCGCCTTCTGCCGGATCTACCACGTCCGCTGCCGCAAGTGGCTCGAGCAGAAGCGCTTCGCGATCGCGATGCTGGTCGTGGTGCTCCTGTTCATGGCGGCAACGGTCGCCGTGCCGGCGATTCAGAGCCTGCTGCGATCCAGCGCGGAGGACCTGCCGCTCGGGCTCTCCAAGGTCTCCGAGCTCGTCTACTGGCTCTCGCTCGCGGCGGGGCTGGTCCTGCTCTTCGGGATCCTTTGCATGGTCTACTGGACGGTCCCGAACCGGCTCGTCCCCTGGCGGGCCATCTGGCCGGGCGCCGCGGGTGCGACCGTGGCGATCGGGATCGTCGACGTCGCCTTCCCGGCGTATCTCAACCACATCTCGACCATCGCCCGCTTCGGCACCACCTTCGTGTTCGTCGTGATCGTGCTGGTGTGGTTCTAGGAGCTCGCCCTGATCATCCTCGTCGGCGGAATCCTGAACGCGATGCGGTTCGAGTTGCACGAGACGGGTGAGGTGAGCGTCGAGCACGGGTGACCCCCGCTGAGGTCGTGGGGCCTTCCTCCGCTCCGGTGATGGCTCGCGCATTCAGGGTATGCTTGCCCCGCTGATGGCCTCCGGCACGACGGAAGCCCCTCGGTGCCTCATCGTGGACGACCATCCAGTGGTCCGGGCAGGCATCCGTGCCGTGATCGAGGCGGCCTGGAAGGGCGCGGAGGTCAACGATGCCACCACCCTCGAGGATGCCGCCACGCTCGCCGCCGCTGACGGGGCCGACGTCGTGATCATCGATCCGTGGCGCGCCGGCGTGGACGTGAGCGAGATCGTCGGCCGTCTCCAAAAGGACATCAAGGCGCCCATCGTGATCTTCACCTCCGACGGTGGAGCGCGCCTCCTGAGCGAGTCGCTCAAGGCGGGCGTGAAGGGCTACGTGCGCAAGGACTCCCCCTCCGAGGACCTGGTCCGCGCGGTCGAGGCGGCCCGGACCGGCGACTTCTACGTGGACCCCGGCCTATCGTCGACGATCGTGCTCGACGAAGGCGACCGGACGCTGAGCGCGAGGCAGCGGGAGATCCTTCAGATGCTGGCCGACGGCATGCAGACCGACGCCGTCGCCCAGAAGCTCGGCCTGTCCACTGAGACGGTGCGGACGCACACGAAGAGGATCCTGGCCAAGCTCGAAGCGTCGACTCGCACTCAGGCCGTGGCTATTGGCATACGGCACGGTCTGATCGAGTAGATAGGCAGTAGGCCATGGGCGGTAGAAACGGCCGAGGGCAAGGCCTAACGCCTAACGTCTAATGCCTTGCCTTTTCTTCGGCTACCTCGGAATCGTCGGTGTCGCCAATTGAAACGCGTTCACCCGCGGCCTTGGCTCTATACATCGCCCTGTCGGCTATCTCGATGAGGTTCTCGGGCTCGTCGCCGTGCTCGGGCGACGACGCCACGCCGATCGACAGCGAGACCGGCGGCTCGTCGGGCGGCACGACCTCGTCGCGGGCGGCCGCCGCCAGGCGCCCCGCGAGCACCGCACCGCCCTTCGTGTCCTGCAGCGGCGCGAGCACCGCGAACTCGTCGCCGCCCAGGCGCGCGGCCGTGTCGACGCTTCGCACCGAGCGGCGCAGCGCCATCGCCACCTGCATGAGGACGCGATCTCCGGCCTGGTGGCCGTGCGCGTCGTTGATGCGCTTGAGGCCGTCGATGTCGAGCAGAAGCATCGCGAACGCCTGGTCGTACCGCTTTTGGACGTCGAGCAGCCGGCTCAGCTCGCGTTGGAAGTAGCGCAGGTTGTAGAGCCCCGTGAGCGCGTCGGTGTTGGCCTGCGACTCGAGCTCGCGCGAGCGGTGCCGGACGAGCTCCTCGACGGCGACCGCCTGGACCGCGCCGGTGGCCTCCGCGAGGCGCTCGGCCACCTCCGCGAACCGGTCCGGGTCATCATCGGCGAGCTCGTCGCGCAGCGCGCGCAGCATGACGCTCTGGAGGGCGGCGACGTCACGGGTGAGCTCGGCGACGGCGGATCCCTCGCGGCTCGCGCGGAGCTCCGCCAGCGACGCGGCGCGTTCGGCCTGCTCGCCGGTGAGCTGGAAGGGGATGCCGTTGCCCTCCGCGCAGGCGCCGACGAGATCGCTGATCAGCTCCGGCAGCTGGCGCGCGATCCGATCGGTGGGAAGGTCGCGGATCTCCTCTAGCGACGCCCGCTCGATCAGCCGCACGAGCCAGGCCTTGACGAGCTCCTCGCGAGAGCGTTCGAGACGCCCGAGGGGCCCTCTCACGTTTGGACTTCGGCGACGATGGTTTTCGGTGGGCAAGGGTCTTCCGTGGGGCCGAGACGATGCTACCCCGAGTAACGGCCCGAATGGCGAGAATTGGCATCTGTGGCCGATCTTCATCCCGTCAGCGAGGCGCGCGAGCTCGTGCTCTCCTCGGTCCGCCCCTTGCCGGCCGAGGAGCTGGCCCTCGGCGATGCCCTCGGCCGGATCCTGGCCGAGGACCTGGCCAGCCCGCTTGACGTGCCGCCGTTCGACTCCTCCGCGATGGACGGCTACGCGGTGGTCGCGGGAGCCGCTGGAGCGCTGCGCGTCGTCGGCGAAGCCCGAGCCGGACATCCGGCCGGCGTTCGGCTCGAGCCCGGAACGGCGATGCCGATCTCGACCGGAGGGGCCGTGCCCGAAGGGGCCGACGCCGTCGTACCGGTCGAGAGAGCGCACCCGGACGGCGGGACGGTCCGCGTGCCCGAGACCCGGGCCGGCGCCAACATCCGGCGCGCCGGCGAGGACGTCCGCCGCGGCGACATGGTGGTGCGCGCCGGGACCGCCCTGGGCCCGGCCGAGCTCGGGGTGATCGCGTCGCTGGGCCGGCCGCGGCCGGTCTGCGCCCTCCGGCCGCGCGTGGCGCTGCTCGTGACCGGCGACGAGCTCGTCGATCCCGGCGAGGCGCTCGAGCCGGGCCAGATCTTCAGCTCGAACGGCTACGCGCTGCGCGCGCAGATCGAGGTTGCCGGGGGGCGGGTCGTGAGACGGGAGACGGTCCGCGACGAGGCGGCCTCGACGCGCACGGCCCTGGAGCATGCGCTCGCCGAGGCCGACCTGGTCTGCGTCTCGGGTGGGGTGTCGGTCGGACCGCACGACCACGTGAAGGACGCGCTGCGAGGCCTCGGCGCCGAGGAGCGCTTCTGGGGAGTGCGCCTCAAGCCCGGCAAGCCCACCTGGTTCGGCGTGCGCGGCAAGACACTCATATTCGGCCTTCCCGGCAACCCCGTGTCCGCGATGGTCACCTTTCATCTCTTCGCGCGGCCTACGCTGCGGGCGATGCAGGGCGCCGACCCCGACCACGAGCGCGTCACGGCGGTGCTGGACGAGGCCATCCGCCGCAACCCGAGGCGAGAGCAGGCGGTGCGCGTCCGTCTGCGCGCGAACAGCGACGGCTGGCACGCCTCGACCACGGGGGACCAGGGCTCGCACGTGCTGACCTCGATGCTCGGCGCGGGCGGACTGGCGATGATCCCGCCAGGTGAGGGCGAGGTCGCCGCCGGCGAGCCGGTAGAAGTCATCCTGCTGTGAGCGCCCCCTCCGGCACGCTCCCATGAGGAAACGCGACCCCCGCCGCCTGCTCGCGCGCCACCGTCGGGCCCGCGCACGGGTGCGGATATGCAAGCCGAAGTCCGGGCACGATCCCAGCGGGAGCGTCATGAGCCTGGAGAAGGCCGAGGTGACGCTGCCCCGCCGCGAGCTCGAGCGCATCTGGACGCCGGAGTACCTCGAGCGCCTGGCACGCACCTACTGGCGCTTCCTGACGCGGGTCTCGCTCGGCCTCCTCCGGGTGCTCTACACGTCCGCCTCTCGCGAGATCGCGGTGATCAGCCGGCCTTTCGTATTGCTCAGGTTCCTTCCGCCTGAGTACGACATCCATGCCGGCGGGGGCACCGTGACCTGGCCGATCGACAACGGGCTGCTGGTCGCCACGCGCGGGCGGCGGCGCGGCTACCTGCGGCTGGGCGTCGAGCTCGAGCCCGGGGACAGCGAGGAGGCCACGGTCACCGTGACCTCGGAGGTCTCGAACTTCTATCCGCGCATCGCCGGCTCGGGCTGGTTCGCCCGGATCGGCCGCGTTGTCTACCGCATCACCCAGCTGCAGCTCCACGTGATCGTCACGCAGGCGTTCCTGCGTTCGCTGGCCCGGCTCGACCTCGAGCCCTCGGTCGTGGGCGCGCTGGCGCCGCTGGCTGGCCCAGAGCCCACCCCGATCCCCGATCGGGCGAGGACCGAGCCGACTAATCCCCGATGATCTCGCGCAGCTTGGAGCGGTCGTGCGCCGCCGTCACGGTTCGGACGGTTCCCGAGCGGGAGCGCATGCTGACCGACTCCGTGTACGCCTTTCCGCCCGCGAAGTGGACACCCTGGAGCATCTCGCCGTCGGTGACACCGGTCGCGGAGAAGAAGACGTTCTCGCCGGAGACGAGCCGGTCCTTGTCGAGCACCTCGTCCAGGTCGTAGCCCGCCTCGAGCGCCGCGCCCCGCTCGTCGCCGTTGCGGGGCCAGAGCCGGCCGAGGATCTGCCCTCCGGTGCACTGGATCGCCGACGCGGACAAAACACCCTCGGGCGTGCCGCCGATGCCCCAGAGCAGGTCCACGTTCGACCCCTCCGTGACCGCCGAGAGCGACGCCGAGACGTCGCCGTGAGGGATCAAGCGGATGCGGGCGCCAACCTCGCGGATCTCCTTCATGGCGTCCTCGTGGCGCGGGCGGTCGAGCATGATCACGACGATGTCGGTCACGTCGACGCCCTTCTCCTTGGCCATAAGCCCGAGCGTCTCGCCGAGCGGGCGGTCGAGGTCGAGCAGGTGCGCGAGGTCGCGCGAGGTGGCCATCTTCAGCATGTAGACGCAGGGGCCGGGGTCGAACATCGTGCCCCGGTCGGCCAGGGCGATCGTGGCGATCGCGTTGGGCATTCCCTTGGCGCACAGGTCGGTGCCCTCGAGCGGGTCCACCGCGATGTCCACCTCCGGCGGCGAGCCGTCGCCGATGCGCTCCCCGTTGTAGAGCATGGGCGCCTCGTCCTTCTCGCCCTCGCCGATCACCACGGTTCCGTCCATCGAGACCGACTCGAGCATCATCCGCATCGCGTCCACTGCGGCGCCGTCGGCCGACTCCTTCTCCCCGCGCCCAATCCAGCGCGCGCAGGCGAGCGCCGCGTACTCGGTGGTGCGGACCAGCTCGAGCGCCAAGTTCCGGTCCGGCCGGCGCCCGTCGCTGCGGGGCTCGTCCACGTGGCTCGCCGTGCGGGCGTCCATGGCCGCGACGCTACAGCACGCCCGGGGGCTTTTGGTCGTCCTGGTAGAAAGACTGGCGCACGTAGCCGGCGACCCCCATGCCGAGGCTGGCCAGGAGGGCCACGAGGTAGCCGAAGTCGAGGCCGATCTCGATGCCGGGCTTGGGCTTCCCGAGGATGATGCCGTTGCAGAGGACCAGGACGAACGCGGTGATGCCGACGATCATCGTGACCTCGCCCGGCTTCCAGGCGAGCTTGTGGCCGCGGGCGATTATCCAGGAGAGGATGAACGGGGCCGCGCAGGCCGCGACCAGGACCCAGTCGAGGAAGTGGTAGACCTGCCAGGCGTTAGCGGAGCTGTTCGCTCCGATGTGCGCCGAGTTGATCTTCGAGTTGGGGTTGCCACTCGTCGTGAACCAGGGCAGCCAGAGGGATCCGAGAAGCACCAGCGCGGCCAGCATCCCCCCGAGCTCCCCCGGGCTCAGCCGCGACAAGGCGAGATAACCGCCCCGCTCCTCCACCCTCGAGGCCTCCATCGCGGCGAACGCTACACCAGCGGGAGCCGCCGCGGGTAGGGTTCGCCGAAAGCAGCGAGCAAAGGAGGAAATGTGGCCGTAACCAAGATCATCGAGGTCGTGGGGAGCTCCCCGGAGGGCTCCGATGCCGCCGTCCAGGCCGCCCTCAGCGACGCGCGGACGACCCTGCGCAATATCAAGGCGGTCGACGTCGTGTCCACGGGCCTGCGCGGGGACGACCTCAGCGAGTGGCGCGCGCTCGTGCGCATCTCCTTCCTCGTGGAGCGCGTCTCCGAGTAAGCAATTCTCATGTAACGAGCAGGGGCGCCGATTAGTCTTAGACGCGCCTCTTCGCCCGTGCCCACGCATACCCCCCGCACACTGCCCCTTGGAGGGGCCGAGTCGCTGCAAGAGCGCTTCGCGGCGCGCCTGGCCGAGGCGCGCGAGCGGACACTCGGTCTCGTCGAGCACGTCTCCGACGAGGACCTGAACCGCGTCCACAGCCCGCTGATGAGCCCGCTGGTATGGGACCTCGGCCACATCGCCGCTTTCGAGGACCTGTGGTTGTGCCAGAACGTCGGCGGTCTCGGCCCGCTTCGCGAGGGGCTGTGGGAGGTCTACGACGCGAGCGAGACGCCCCGCGCCGGTCGCGGCGACCTTCCCTACCTGCAGCCGGACGAGGCGCGCCTCTACCTCGAGGAGGTGCGCGAGCGGGCGCTCTCCGTTCTCGAGGGTGTCCAGCCGGACCCGTTCCTGTGGGAGATGGTTGTCCAGCACGAGGCCCAGCACAACGAGACGATGCTGCAGACCCTCCAGCTCGCGGAGCCGGGCGTGTTCTCGCCGGCGCGCTCGTCGCTCGTCGCTCGTCGTCAGTCGCTAGGGGTGTTGCGCGTTCCGGCCGGCGTCTGCGGCATCGGTGATGCCGGTGAGGGGTTCGCCTACGACAACGAGCGGCCTCGGCACGAGGTCGAACTCGGCGCCTTCGAGATCGACGCGTCTCCCGTGACCAACGCGGGCTTCGCCGCGTTCGTCGAGGACGGCGGCTACGGACGGCGCGAGCTGTGGTCGCCGGCGGGCTGGCTGGTGCGGCGGCGCGAGGGCTGGCAGCGACCCCTCTACTGGACCGCGGACGGCTGCGACCGCAGCTTCGATCGGATCGAGCCGCTCGACCCTGACAAGCCGGTGATGCACGTGTCCTGGTACGAGGCCGACGCCTTCGCGCGCTGGCGCGGGGCCCGCCTCCCCACCGAGTTCGAGTGGGAGCGCGCCGCCTCCCTGCACGGCGAGCAACGCGGCAACCTCGACCAGCTCGACTTCGGCCCCGGTGCCGCCGGGCCCTTCATCGGCGACTGCTGGGAGTGGACGGCCAGCGACTTCGCCGGCTATCCCGGCTTCCGCGCCTTCCCCTACCGGGAATACTCCGAGGTCTTCTTCGGGGACGGCTACAAGGTGCTGCGCGGAGCGTCCTGGGCCACCCGACCGGATGTGACCCGCGAGACCTTCCGCAACTGGGACTATCGCGAGCGCAGGCAGATCTTCGCCGGCTTCCGCTGCGTAAACGATGCTCCGGTCCACGCCCGCTCGGCGATCGGGGCGCGGGCCCCTCAGGAGGTCTAGTGGACGCCCTGGCCGAGCCCAAGGTCCGCATCGACTGCTACCTCGACGGCGGCGTCCCCGACTCGATCGCCGACGAGGTCCGGGACGGCCTCAGCCGCCCGCTCAGGGAGCTGCCGCCCAAGTACTTCTACGACGCGCGCGGGTCGCAGCTGTTCGACCGGATCACCACGCTCGTGGAGTACTACCCCACGCGCTGCGAGCGCGCAATTCTCAACCGCTACGCGCCCGAGATCGTCGAGACCACGGGCGCTCGGCAGCTCGTGGAGCTCGGCTCGGGCACGGCCTCGAAGACGCGCGCGCTGCTGTACGCCATGGCGGGCGCCGGCACGCTCGAGTGCTACGTCCCCTTCGACGTCGACGAGTCGGTGGTGCACGCATGCGCGACGGAGCTGACCGAGCTCTACCCGGGACTGCGGGTCCACGGCGTGGTCGGGGACTTCGACCGCGACCTCGAGCGCCTGCCCGACGGCGAGCGGCGACTGTTCGCTTTCCTGGGGGGCACGATCGGCAACTTCTACCCGCCGGAGCGCGTGGCCTTTCTCTCGCGGGTGCGTGAGCTCATGCGGGAAGGCGACCACCTGCTCATCGGCACCGACCTGGTCAAGGACCGCGACCTGCTCGAGGCGGCCTACAACGACTCGGAGGGGGTGACCGCGGAGTTCAACCGCAACATCCTGCGGGTGCTGAATGACGGCCTCGGCGCCGACTTCGACCCGCACGCCTTCGAGCACGTCGCCTTCTTCGACGAGGCCAACTCCTGGATCGAGATGCGGCTGCGGGCCAAGGGCGCTCAGCGGGTCCGCATCGACGGCGTCGACCTCGAGATCGAGTTCGAGGACGGCGAGGAGATCCGAACCGAGATCAGCTCGAAGTTCACCGGGGACGCGGTCGCGGACGAGCTGGCGGGGGCGGGCCTGCAGCTGGACGACTTCTTCACGGACGAGGCGGGGCTGTTCGGCGTGGCGTTCGCGTCGCGGAGCTGACGACCGCGCGGAGAATCCGCCGCACGGCGAGGACGTGCGCGCGGCTTCCGATCACCAGGGTCCGGTAGACGGCGCCCTTCGCACCCGGGAAGGCCGCGTCGGTGACCGCTGTGAGGCGGGTCCCCCCGCCGCCGACCTCGCTGAGCTCGAAGCGAAGGCGGTAGCGCGAGAAGCGGTGCTCGCCCTCGAGCTCGAGCAGCCGCGCCAGCTCGGAGCGGGCCACGCGGAATCCGATGAGCTCGCCGCGCGTGGCCCCGAGCAGCCGCCCGAGAACGCGCACCGGCGCTCCCGGCTCGGCGAAGACGATCCGCTCCAGCGCCCGCCAGACGGCAGTGGGCTCGGCGTCGATCTCGGTGGAGTGCTCGTCGATGTGCGGGAGCGGCTCCGCCAAGCGCACAACGGTACGCTGCCGCGCCCATGGAGCTGAACGGAATCGGCGCCTTCGTGGCCGGCGGTGCGTCCGGCCTCGGCCAAGCGACGGCCCGCGAGCTGACCGCCCGTGGCGCCCGGGTCACGCTCGCCGACGTCAACGAGGACCACGGGACGGCACTGGCCGAGGAGCTGGGCGGCGCCTTCGCCCGAGCCGACGTGACCGACGAGGAGCAGGTGGCGGCCGCCGTCTCGGCCGCGGGCGAGATCCGCTTGGCGGTCAACTGCGCCGGGATCGGCTGGGCCGAGCGGACGGTGAAGAAGGACGGCCCCGCGGCGCTCGAGCCGTTCGAGACGGTGGTGCGGGTGAACCTGATCGGCAGCTTCAACGTGCTGCGGCTGGCCGCCGCCGCGATGGTCGACAACGAGCCGAACGGTGACGGCGAGCGCGGGGCCGTGGTCATGACGGCCTCGATCGCCGCCTTCGAGGGTCAGATCGGGCAGACCGCCTACGCCGCGTCGAAGGGCGGGGTGGCGGGGCTGACACTGCCGGCCGCGCGCGACCTGGCCGGGCGCGCTGTGCGGGTGTGCACGATCGCCCCCGGGCTGTTCGACACGCCGCTGCTCGCCGCCCTGCCGGAGGACGCGCGGGAGGCTCTCGGCAAGACCATGCCCTTCCCGCAGCGCCTCGGCAAGCCGGAGGAGTTCGCCCACCTTGCCTGCGCCGTCGCGGAGAACCCGATGCTCAACGGCGAAGTGATCCGCCTGGACGGGGCGCTGCGCATGGCGCCCCGATGAGCTGGAGCTCGGCGGCCACCTCGGCCGGCTCACCGAGGATCCGCATCGCATCGAAAGTCGCCCGGCCCCCGGAATCGCCCCTTTCGTAGGATCTGGCGCCCGACGCCGATCCAGGAGACGCCTGACCAATGCCTGAAGCCGTGATTGTCGATGCCGTTCGCACGCCCATAGGAAGGGCCTTCAAGGGCTCGCTCGCCCAGCTTCGCCCCGACGAGACGGGCGCCTTCGTCGTCGACCGGCTCCTCGAGCGCAACCCCGACGTCGACCCCCCGTCCGTCGAGGACCTGATCTGCGGCTGCGGGCTCCCCCAGGGTCTCCAGGCCTTCAACATCGGCCGGATCATGGTCCTTCTTTCCGAGAAGCTCGGGGAGGAGACCACCGGCTCGACGGTCTCCCGCTACTGCGCCTCGAGCCTCGAGGCGATCAAGCAGGCCGCCAACTCGGTCAAGGCCGGCCAGGGCGACACCTACATCGCCGCCGGGGTCGAGTGGGTCTCGCGCTACAACGAGCGCCAGGAGGCCGCGGGGGCGGACGACCAGAACCCGCGGCTTCAGGGCAACAACGGCGACCCCGACGCCTACATCACCATGGGCCTGACCGCCGAGAACGTGGCCGATCGCTACGAGGTCAGCCGCGCCGACATGGACAAGTACGCGCAGCGCTCGCAGGAGCTCGCCGTCAAGTCCCAGGAGGACGGGTTCTTCGACCGCGAGATCGTCCCCGTGCCACTCGGCGACGGGAACGAGGCGGTCAAGGACGACGGCCCCCGCGCGAGCTCCACGCTCGAGAAGCTCGCCTCGCTCGACCCGGCCTTCAGGCCGGACGGCAAGGTCACGGCCGGCAATTCATGCCCGCTGAACGACGGCGCGGCGGCGACGCTGATCATGTCCGACGAGAAGGCCAAGGAGCTCGGCCTGCGCCCGCGGGCCCGGATCATCACCGCAGCCACCTGGGGCAATGAGCCCGAGTACATGGGGGTCGCACCGATCGGGGCGATCAAGAAGGTGCTCGAGCGCGGCGGCCTGTCGATGAGCGACGTCGACAGGGTCGAGCTCAACGAGGCCTTCGCCGCCCAGGTCATCCCGATCATGGACGAGTGCGACATCCCGCTCGAGAAGCTCAACACCCACGGGGGCGCCATCGCCCTGGGCCACCCGTTCGGGATGACCGGCGCCCGGATCATGACCACGCTGCTCAACGTCCTGGAGACCGACGACGCGACGGTCGGCCTGGAGACGATGTGTGTGGCCGGCGGCCAGGGCGAGGCGATGCTCGTTGAAAGGCTGTAGGCGCTAGTCGCTGGTCGCTAGGGGCTGGCGCACGAAGGAGGCGATCAGCTCGGCCAGCCGCTCTGGCTGGTCCTCCGCCGAGAATGTCCGCGCGCCCGCTACGAGCTCGAGGCGCGCGTTCGGCAGGTCGGACACCAGCCGCTCGCCATCCTCGCGTGGGAACACCTTGTCCTCGCCGGACCAGGCGATCAGCGCGGGGCGGTCGAAGCGGCCGAGCTTGTCCGCCGCTGCGTTCGTTTGGCTCGTGTCGGCGCCCTTGAGCACCTTGCGGACGTCGGCGCGAGCCGCCGCGTCGCGCATCACCGGGAGCAGGTAGGAGTCCTCGGCCTCCCGGTCGATCGGCTCGTTGGTGAGCCACCCGAACGCGATCGGCAGCCGCCGCGGCGCGCGGAAGCGCATCGGGGCCAGCAGCGCCGCTAGGGCGCCGGGGATCCGTGCGGCGGGCTTGAAGTAGGCGAACGGCGGCGGCGGGAAGTGGTCCCGGTAGTCG
>Ga0126312_10002350_pt1 | contig 12658 bp, 11 predicted proteins | sample Plot104A_FD_92537 | JGI IMG/M metagenome (GOLD analysis project Ga0126312, IMG submission 92537) | Serpentine soil microbial communities from UC McLaughlin Reserve, CA, USA - Plot104A | ecosystem: Environmental > Terrestrial > Soil > Grasslands | place: USA: UC McLaughlin Reserve, Lake County... | reverse complement strand
GCGCTCGTCCCACCGCCCGAGCATCTGGCAGCCGCCATCTGGGCGATCCTCGGCGTGGGCGCCGCGGGAGTGGGGGCCGTCGCCGCGGCGACGAAGGGAGGTGCCGGCGCGCTGGCAAGCCAAGCACCGGTGCCGGTCGCGGTCGCCGCGGGAGGATTCGCAACGCTCGCGATCGTGCTCGCGCTCGGCGCGTGGGTTGCGAGCGGAGGAAACGACGAGGGTTCGAACGCGGCGGTGACGGCTACGCAGAGCGCGCCCGCGACGCTGGGGGCCTCGCCTGCGCCCGCGTCGCGACGAGCCGCCGCGCGAAAGCGTGCGCCGCCAGCGAAGCGGCGACGCCGCGCGGCACGGCATCGTGCCGAGCGCGCCGCCGGCCCATTCGCGGCGTATCGAGTGGCCGCTTCGACAGCGACGGCCGTGCCTACGGTCCCCTCGCCGCCTGCGTCCGAGCCCTCTTCTTCCGTTCCGCGGACTGTGCCGCGACGCATCCTGCCGGTGCCGCCGCCACGGCCTGCGCCTCCCGCTTCACCGCCTCCGGCCACTCCGCCGCCGGCGCCCCCACCGCCTCCGGTGAAGCAGCCGCCTCCGTCGCGTCCGCCTGCACCACCACCACCGGGTCCGCCGCCTCCACCGGGTCCCCCATCGCCATCGGGCCCGCCGCCAACGGTGGAGACGAACAAGGTAACGGTGTGCCACCACGGCAAGACGGCGACCGTCTCGGTGCATGCGCTCCCTGCACTGCTTCGCGCCGGCGCGACGCTGGGTGCCTGCCCGTAAGACATTCGGCACTTCTCCGTCTTACTGATGGGGTCGCAATCCGTCAGGAGAGGAAGAGCAGTGTCGAGTAGGGAACCCGAAAGCGTCCGGCAGCTCCATGCGGTGAGCACCCACGGGACACAGAGCGTGACGTGCCTCGAGTGCGGGACGATGTACCCGAAGCCTACGAACGGGAGCACGACCGCCCGCAATCCCGGCTGCCCCAAATGCGGCTACGTCGGCTGGCTGGAAGTCGAGGTAACAGTGCGATTCGGGCGCGGAGGCGACGCGAGCTAAGCGCCGAAGCTCGCGCGCGCCGCCGCGAGCGCCTGATCGATTGCGCCCGGACCGGGCGCGGAGCGGGGCGGTCCGTTCGCCTCGGGAGCGAACGTCCCGTCCCGCACTGCCCTCGCGACCTGCTCATGGGCGTCGCGGAAAGGCATCCCCTCCCGGACCAGCTCCTCTGCGGCGTCCGTGGCACGGAGAAGCGGATCGGCGCACGCGGCCGCCAGCGCGCCCCGGTCGAGCTCGAGGCCGGAGAGCAGGACACGAAGCGCTCCGAGCGCGGCGCGTGTGTCCCCGCGCGCGGCGAACACCGGCGCCTTGTCCTCCTGCAGGTCACGGTTGTAGGCGAGCGGCAGACCCTTCACGACCGCGAGCAGGCCCGTGAGACGGCCGAGCGCGGTGCCGGCCTTCCCGCGGACGAGCTCTGCGACGTCGGGGTTCAGCTTCTGCGGCATCAGCGACGAGCCCGTCGCCGCGTCCTCCGGGAGGTGCGCGAACCCGAACTCACTCGAGACCCAGAGCGTCACCTCCTCGCCGATCCGCGAGAGGTGGCCGAAGAGGACCGCGCACGCGTACAGGTAGTCGAGGGCGAAGTCGCGGTCGGCGACCGCGTCGAGCGAATTGCTCAGCACCGGGCCTGGAGGCGGCGGAAGCTGGAGCGTCGAGCCGGCCAGGGCCGCTGCGCCGAGCGGCGACGGCTGCGCCGCGGCGGCCGCGAAGCGAAAACGTTCGCGGTCGCGCTCGAGCATCTCCACCCACGCGAGCAGGTGGTGACCGACCGTGACGGGCTGCGCCCGCTGCAGGTGCGTATAGCCCGGCAGCGGCGTGTCCGCCTCCCGCTCCGCGCGGTCGATCAGGACCCGCGCAAGGATTTCGATGCCGGCGATCCCCTCGGCGCAGGCGTCGCCAACGTAGAGCCGCAGCGCCGCCGCGACCTGGTCGTTCCGGGAGCGACCGGCCTGGAGCTTGCGTCCGACGTCTCCGAGGCTCTGCTCGATCAGGGTGTGGACGTCCTCGAAGCCGGGCTCGTACTCGAGATGCGCCAGCGCTGCTTCGGCCTGGTCGAGCTCGGCGTCGTCGAGCAGTCCGGCCGCGTGCAGCCGCTGCGCGTGGACGAGCGTGGCCGCGCAGTCGTATTGGAGCAGCTCGGCGTCGTCGGCCGCGAGGAACTCAGCGACCTCGGGCGCCACCTCGGCGCGCACCCGCCCGGCCCAGAGGGTCACGTCGCCACCGTGGTCCGTTCGAGCTGGGCGAGCAGCTCGGTCTCGAGCGACGCGAGGCGGATGAATCCCTCGGTGGCATCGTGCGGGAACGTCTCGCCGGTCCCGTACGAGGCCAGCTCGTGCGAGTAGAGCGCCTGCTCGGAACGCCGGCCGGTCACGACCGCCGCCCCCGCTTGCAGCGAGACGCGGACCTCTCCGGTGACGCGCGTCTGCGTGACCGCGAAGAACGCGTCGTACGCCTCGCGCACCGGATGGAACCAGAGGCCTTCGTAGACGAGGTTCGTCCAGCGCGGCTCGAGCTCGCGCTTCGCGCGCAGCTCACCCTTCGTCAGCACGAGGTCCTCGAGCGCTCGATGTGCCTCGATCAGCGTCAGCGCGGCCGGCGCCTCGTAGAGCTCGCGGCTCTTGATCCCGACCGCGCGATTCTCGACCATGTCGATCCGGCCGATGCCGTAGGGCCCCGCCGCCTCGTTCAGCGCTCCGACGAGTTCGTGCAGCGGCAGCTCGTATCCGTCGAGGCCGACCGGGAGCCCGTGCTCGAACCCGACGACGACGTCCACGGGCGCGGGCGCGTCGAGCGGGGAGGCCGTGAGGAGGAACGCGTCCTCGGGCGGCGCCTGCCACGGGTCCTCGAGCACGCCGGCCTCGATCGCGCGGCCGAAGAGGTTGTCGTCGATCGAGTACGGCTTCTCGGCGCTGGCCTCGACGGGAATTCCGCGCGCGAGCGCGTAGGCGATCTCCTGGTCTCGTGTCCAGATGCGGTCCCGCAGCGGCGCGATCACCCGCACGCCGGGATACTTGGCCTTGAACGCGAGCTCGAAGCGAAGCTGATCGTTGCCCTTGCCCGTGCAGCCGTGGACGACGGCCTCGGCGCCGAGCTCGACCGCGATGCCGGCCACCGCCTCGGCGATCACCGGACGCGACAGCGCGGAGACGAGCGGGTAACGGCCCTCGTAGAGCGCGTTGGCGAGCAATGCCTTGGCGACCTGATCGCCGGCGAATGCCTCGGCGCGGTCGAGGACGACCACGTCGTCCGCGCCTGCAAGGCGGCCGCGTTCCAGCGCCGCGCCGAACTCCGCCTCCTGGCCCACGTCGACCAACACGGCGACGACCTCGTCGAAGCCGTAGTCCTCCTTCAGCCACGCGATCGCGCAGCTGGTGTCGAGCCCGCCCGAGTAGGCGAGCACGGCCGTTCCGCTCATGTCGCTCCTTCCAGGTGATGTGACAGCGCTGTCGCCAGCTCCGCGCCGGCGACGCCGTCCCGTGCCGCGACGAAGATCGTGTTCTCGCCGGCGATCGTCCCGGCCACGTCGCCGAGCTGGGCGCGGTCGATCGCCTCGGCGAGCGGGCTCGCGAAGCCGGGCGGCGTCTGGACGACGACGAGGTTGCCCGACGGCGTGACAGCGAGCGCCCAGCGGCGCAGCACGGCCGCCAGCTCGCTCAGGCGGTCGAGGTCCTCGGCGCCGGGCAGCGCATAGACGAGCCGACCCTCGGCGTTACGGACCTTCACGAGCCCGAGCTGCGCGATGTCGCGCGAGACAGTCGTCTGGACGACGTCGATGCCCGCCTCGCGGAGCGCCTCGGCCAACTCCGCCTGCGTCGAGAGCTGGCGCTCGCGGACGAGGCGCATGATCGCGCCCTGGCGCTCGAACTTGTCCATCAGGCGAGCACCTCGGCGAGGACGGCCAGCGCCGCGTCGACGTGGTCGGGACCGATCGTCAGAGGCGGGGTCAGACGCAGAACCGACTCGCCCGCCGAGCAGACGAGCAGGCCGCGCTCGCGGCACGCGTCGACGACGTCCGCCGCCGAGCGGTCGAGCTCGGCCCCGACCAGTAGGCCGAGACCCCGAACCTCCAGGACGCCGGGGAGCTCAGCGAGGCCGCCCGAGAGCAGCGAGCCCATCTGGCGGACCGACGCGAGCAACTCCTCGTCGAGCACGTCGAGGACGGCCACCGCGGCGGCGCACGCAACGGGGTTGCCGCCGAATGTGGAGCCGTGGTCGCCGGGCTCGAACGCACCCGCCGAGGCCTCTGCGACGAGCAGGCAGCCGATCGGGAGGCCGTTCGCGAGGCCCTTCGCGAGCGTGACCGCGTCGGGCTGGACGCCGAGCTGCTCGAAGCAGAAGAACGTCCCCGTCCGGCCCATGCCGGTTTGAATCTCGTCGAGGACGAGCAGCGCGCCGTTGGCATCTGCGAGCTCGCGCGCGGCTGCGACGAAGGTACCGTCGAGCGGACGGATCCCGCCCTCGCCCTGCACCGGCTCGAGCAGGACGCAGCCGGTGGCGCCGTCGACGGCGGCCGTGAGCGAGACGACGTCGTTCGGATCGGCGAAGCGGATCCCCGGAGTCAGCGGCTCGAACGCTGCCCGCTTCGCCGGCTGGCCGGTGGCGGCGAGCGCGCCGAACGTGCGGCCGTGGAACGAGCCCTCGAGCGCGACGACACCGGGCTTCCCGGTCGCCTTGCGGGCGTACTTCAGCGCTGCCTCGACCGCCTCCGCGCCGGAATTGCAGAAGAACGCCTGTGCGCCGCCGAAGCGGGCGGACAGGCGGTCGGCCAGCTCGGCCATCGGCTCGGTCCAGTAGAGGTTCGACGTGTGCCAGAGGCGGTCGAGCTGGTCGTGCGCGGCGGCCAAGGGGGCGGGATGGAGGTGGCCGAGTGGGACGACGGCAATGCCGGCCACGAAGTCGAGGTAGCGGCGACCGTCGACATCGACGAGCCACGCGCCCTCCCCCGAGACAAAGGTCGTGTCATGGCGCGCGTAGGTGGGCAGCACGGGCGCGCTGGCGGCGAGGGGAATCATGCGACCACCGCCGTCTCGCCGATCTCCGCCTGGACACCGAGCCTCGCGGCGGTCACGGCGGCGCGGAGCTTCGGGACGATTCCGCCCTCGAGGTCGCCGCGGGCGAGCAGGCGGTCGGCCTCGACGGCCTCGATCGACGGCACGACCGCGCCTTCGAGCAGCAGCCCCGGGACGTCGGTGACGAAGAGGAGCCGCTGCGCGCCGAGTCCGACCGCGAGCGCCGCCGCTGCCTCGTCCGCGTTCACGTTCAGCGGGCCCTTCGCCAGCGGTGCGACGACCGGGATCCTCCCCGCCGCAAGCGTCTCGTCGGCAGCCGCGGGGCAGCTGGGCAGCGGCTCGCCGACGAGGCCGAGCGCGGGCACCCTGACGGCCTCGAGGCCGATCTCGTCGCCCATGAGCCCGACGGCGCTCGGCCCGAGGGCCTCGCAGAGCGAGCGGTTGGTCGCAGCGAGCGCTCGCCGCACGAGCATCAGTCCGGCACGCGTCGTCACGCGCCGGCCGCCGACGAAGCGCACGGGAACGTGGAAGCGCTGCATCTCCGCGGTGATCTGCGGGCCCGCGCCGTGGACGACGCACACCTCGGCGCCGGCGCCGGCGAGGCCCAGGATCGTGTGGGCCGCCTCGGAGGCGACGGCTCCGCCGCACTTGACGACCAGGCGGCTCACGACCGGTAGTCCGCGTTGATAGAGACGTACTCGCGCGAGAGGTCGCTCGTGAGGTAGCTGGCGCGGCCGCTGCCCAGGCCGAGATCGAGCTCGATCACGCAGCTCCCGTCGGCGAGGACGGGCTCGGTCGCCCGCGGCGCGCCGCTCTCGAAGACGGCGACGCCGTCGATGGCGAGGGTCGCGCGCGCCGGCTCGAGCTGCGCGTAGCCGCCGTTGTACGCGGCCGAGCCTGCTGCGGCGAGGATGCGGCCCCAGTTGGCGTCGCGGCCGTGCAGCGCGGTCTTCACGAGCGACGAGGTCGCGATCCGTCCGGCGATCGCCCTTGCCTCCGCCTCGCTGGCGGCGCCCGTGACCTCGACCACGGCCACGAACGTCGCCCCCTCGCCGTCCGCGACGATCTGCGCGGCGAGGTCGGCGCACACGGCGCGCAGCGCGGTAGCGAACGCCTCGTCGTCGCGCGGCGCGCCCGAGGCGCCGTTCGCGAGCAGGACGACGGTGTCGTTCGTGGAGCACTCGCCGTCGATCGAGATGGCGTTGAAGCTCTCCGCGACCGCCGACCCGAGGAAGTGGAGCGCCTCGCCCTGCTCGAGCGCGTAGTCCGTGGTGACAACGGCGAGCATCGTCGCGAGGTTGGGATGGATCATCCCGGAGCCCTTGGCCATCCCGCCGACGGCGAAGCCCGGGCCCTCCGCGACGGCCTGCTTCGCGCGCGTGTCCGTCGTGAGGATCGCCTCGGCCGCCGCCGGACCGCCCTCCGGCGACATGGCTGCCGCCGCCTCGCCGAGGCCCGGCAGCACGCGCGCGAGCGGGAGTGGAGCCCCGATTACGCCCGTCGAGAGGACGAGCACCTGCTCCGCGTGCAGGTCGAGCAGCCGCGCGGCCTCCGCGGCCGTCGCCCGAGCGTCGAGCTCGCCGCGCATCCCGGTCGCGGCGTTCGCGACGCCCGAGTTGACGGCGATCGCCTGCGGCTCCGCGAGCGAGAGGTGCTCCTTCGAGACGACGACCGGAGCGGCCTGGACACGGTTGACGGTGAACATCGCCGCCCCGGTCGCGGGGGCGAGCGAACGCACGAGCGCGAGGTCGGGCTTGGCCTTGCGGAGCCCACAGTGGACGCCGCTCGCGACGAACTGCCTGGCCGTTGTGACGCTCATACGAGGACGCCTCCGAGCCGCAGGCCGGCGGTCTCGTCGAGGCCGAGCGCGAGATTTCCGTTCTGGATGGCCTGGCCCGCCGCGCCCTTGCCGAGGTTGTCCAGAGCGCAGACGACGATCGTCCTACCTGTGGCGCGATCCTCGAAGACGGCGATCTCGGCGACATCCGTGCCCTGCACTCGCGCCAGCTCGGGAACGACGTCGTTGGGGAGCACTCGAACGGCGGCCGCGCCGGCGTACGCATCCTCCAGCCGTTCGCGCACGCCGGATTCGACCGCCTGCGCGTAGCAGGTCACGAGCAGGCCTCGGCGCACCGGCAGCAGGTGCGGGACGAAGCAGACGGGATAGCCGAGCGCCTGCGCGATCTCCGGTGCGTGCTGGTGCGAGCCGACGCGGTACGGCACGAGGTTCTCCAGCACAAAGCCCGCGTGCGAGCTCTCCTTCAGGCCCCGGCCGGCCCCCGAGACGCCCGACTTTGCGTCCACGACCACGCCCGTCGGCTCGATCGCCCCGGCGAGCGGCGCGAGCGCCAGCAGCGCGGCGGTCGCGTAGCAGCCCGGATTGGCGACGAGCGGCCCGGCCGGCGGCCACAGCTCGGGGAGCGCGTAGCTCCAGCTCAGAAGCTCGTCCGGGCGCGGGTGCTCGAAGCCGTACCAGGCTGGGTAGAGCGCGGGCTCGTCGAGGCGGTGGCCGCCGGAGAGGTCGACCACGACGGTGTCGCCCGGCGGATCCAGGAGAGCCGACTGCTCCGGCCCGATGCACGACAGCACGAGCTCAGCGTCGCCGGCAAGCGCCTCCTCGTTGGAGACGAAGCGCGGAAGGTTCCCATTGAGCCGCACGTCGAGGGCGGAGGCCGGGTGTCCCGCGAGCGAGTCCGACCCGAGCGCGACCAGCTCGAGCTCCGGGTGAGCCAGGACGCGGTCGAGCGTCTCCTGGCCCGCGTAGCCGCCGCTTCCGAGGATCGTCGCGCGCATAGCTGCGTATTATGCATAATCGTGCAGATGATGCATCGACTCGCGCATCTCGTCCTCGAAGACGGCACCGTGTTCGCCGGACGTGCTGTGGGCGCGCCGGGGATCGCAGCGGGCGAGGCCTGCTTCACGACGGCGATGACCGGCTACGAAGAGGCGCTCAGCGATCCCAGCTACGTCGCGCAGGTGCTCTGCTTCAGCTACCCGCTCGTCGGCAACTACGGCGTCGATCCGTCCCGGCTCGAGTCCGACCGTGTGCAGTGCGAGGGCGTCGTCGTACGGCGCGCGCGGCCCGCGTTCGCCGGCTGGCTCCGCGAGCAAGGCGTGGTCGCGCTGGAGGAGGTCGACACCCGCGCGCTCGTGCGCAGGATCCGCGACGGCGGCGTTGTCCGCTGCGCTCTCGGCGAGGCGCCGCCCGCCGAGCTCCACGCGCGTGCGCTGGCCGAGCCGCCCATCGACGGCCGCCCGCTCGACCGCCAGGTGGGCACGGGCCAGCCGTACGGCCTCGGCAACGGCCCGCGCGTCACGATCCTCGACCTGGGGAGCAAGCGCTCGATTCCGGAGCGGCTCGCCGCCTGCGGGCTCCAGGCTTGCGTGGTACCAGGATCCTGGGACGCGGATGCCGTTCTCGCGACCCGGCCGCGTGCCGTGCTGGTGGCGAACGGCCCCGGCGACCCGTCGGTGCTCAGCGGCCAGATCGAGACGATCCGCGAGCTGCTCGGCCGGGTGCCGCTGTTCGGCATCTGCCTCGGCCATCAGCTCCTCGGCCTGGCGCTCGGCCTCGAGACGTTCAAGCTCCCCTTCGGCCACCGCGGCGCCAACCACCCGGTGCGAGACCTGCGCAGCGGGCGTGTCCTCGTCACCTCGCAGAACCACGGCTTTGCGGTCTCGCCCGGTGACGGCGCCGAGGTGAGCCACGTCTCGCTGAACGACGGGACGGTCGAGGGCTTCTCGGGGGGCGACTTCGCGACCGTGCAGTTCCACCCGGAGGCCGCGCCCGGCCCGCTGGACGCCCTGCCCTTCTTCGACGGAATCGCCGAGACATGCCGAAGCGCGCCGATCTTCGCTCTCTCCTGATCATCGGCTCCGGTCCGATCCGGATCGGACAGGCCTGCGAGTTCGACTACTCCGGAGCGCAGGCCTGTCGCGTCCTGCGGCGCGAGGGCTACCGGGTCGTGCTCGTCAACTCCAACCCGGCGACGATCATGACCGACCCCGAGTGGGCCGACGCGACCTACCTCGAGCCGCTCGACGTCGGGACGCTCGCGGCCGTGATCGAACGCGAGCGCCCGGACGCCTTGCTGCCGACGCTCGGCGGCCAGACCGCGCTCAACCTCGCCGTCGAGCTGCACGAGGAGGGCGTGCTCGAGGGTCACGGCGTCGAGCTTCTCGGCGCGAGCGTCGAGGCGATCCGGCGGGCGGAGGACCGGCTCGAGTTCCGCGCGGCGATGGAGGCGGCGGGCCTGCCCGTAGCGGAGAGCCGAGTCGTCACCTCCGTCGACGATCTCGCCGGCGCACCGCTGCCCGCGATCGTGCGACCGGCGTTCACGCTCGGAGGCACGGGCGGCGGCCTCGCGCACACGCGCGAGAAGCTCGAGACGCTCGTCGGCCACGGGCTCGCGGCGAGCCCGATCGGCCAGGTGCTCGTCGAGCGCTCGCTCGAGGGCTGGCAGGAACACGAACTCGAGGTCATGGCCGATTCAGCCGGCAACTGCGTCGTCGTCTGCACGATCGAGAACCTCGACCCGATGGGCGTTCACACCGGCGATTCGTGGACCGTCGCGCCGCAGCAGACGCTCTCCGACCCGGAGCTCCAGCGCCTGCGCGAGGCCGCGTTCGCCTGCGTGCGGGCGGTCGGGGTGGCGACCGGGGGCGCGAACGTCCAGTTCGCGTACGAGCCGACGACCCGGGAGCTCGTGCTGATCGAGATGAACCCGCGCGTCTCGCGCTCGTCCGCGCTCGCCTCGAAGGCCACCGGCTTCCCGATCGCCAAGCTGGCCGCGCTGCTCGCGCTCGGCTACACGCTCGACGAGCTGCCGAACGACATCACCGGCAAGACGACCGCAGCCTTCGAGCCAGCCCTCGACTACGTGGCGGTGAAGGCGCCGCGCTTCGACTTCGCGAAGTTCCCGGACTCCGACCCGCGCCTGGGCAGCGAGATGCGCGCGGTGGGCGAGGCGCTCGGCCTCGGGCGGACGTTCCCCGAGGCGTTCTTGAAGGCCTTCGAGGGACGAGAGGCCGAACCGGCCGCACTCGAGCTCTCCCGCCGCGGCGAGCCGGTGCCGGAGCGTTGGGACCTCCTGGTGGAGGCGGCGAGGCAGGGGCTCGACCTGCCCGGGATCCACCCACACTTCGCCGGCGAGCTGGAGGCGATCGCAGCCGCCGAGCGCGAGCTCGCCGAGACCGGGGACGTCGCCGCCGGCAAGCGCTTCGGCCTGCCGGACTCGCTCGTCGCGCGCACTCTCGGCATCGGCCTCGACGAGGTCCGCAGGCTCCGGCCAAGGCCGGAGCGGCTGGCCGTGGACTCGTGCGCAGGCGAGTTCGAGGCGGAGACGCCGTACTTCTACCTCTCGTTCGAGCAGGGAGACGGCGGCGCGACCAGCACGGGGAGCGTCGTCGTCCTCGGCTCCGGCCCCAACCGCATCGGTCAGGGGATCGAGTTCGACTACTGCTGCTCGCGCGCGGCGGCGGCTTTCCGTCGCCTCGGCCACGAAGTAGTGCTCGTCAATTCGAACCCGGAGACGGTCTCGACCGACTACGACACCTCCGACCGGCTCTACCTCGAGCCGCTGACGATCGAAAGAGTCCTCGACGTGTGCGAGCTCGAGCAGCCGCTCGGCGTGGTCGTCTCGCTCGGCGGCCAGACGCCGCTCCGCCTCGCGCCGTCGCTGGCGGATACGGGCGTCCCGTTACTCGGCGACCCGCTCGCGTCGATCGAGCTCGCCGAGCACCGCGGGCGCTTCGGCTCACTGCTCGCCGAGCTCGGCATCCGGGCGCCGGCGTGGGGCGTGGCCGCCACGACAGCGGACGGACAACGCCTGGCGAGCGAGCTCGGCTACCCGGTGCTCGTCCGACCGCATAACGTCCTCGGCGGGCGGCGGATGCGGATCGTTCCCGGCGCGGACGAGCTCGAGCTGGACGAGCCGGCGCTCCTCGATGTCTTCCTCGACGGCGCGATCGAGCTGGACGTCGACGCGCTCTGCGATGGAACCGACGCCTGGGTCGCGGCGATCCTCGAGCACGTCGAGCCGGCCGGCGTCCATTCCGGCGACTCGGCGTGCGTCCTGCCGGCGCCGTCGGTGACGCCCGAGCTCGAGGCCGAGATCCGCGGCATTGCGTCGTCGCTGGCGCGCGGCCTCGGCGCGCGGGGCCTCCTAAACCTCCAGCTTGCGCTCCACGACGGTGCGCTGTTCGTCCTGGAGGCGAATCCGCGTGCCTCGCGGACGGTGCCGTTCGTGTCGAAGGCGATCGGCATGCCGCTCGTCGACTACGCGTGCCGGCTCCTCCTCGGAGAGCCGCTCTCCGTCCTCGGCCTGCCCGAGCGCGCCGTTCCCACCCGGGCATTCGCGAAGGAGGCGGTGTTTCCGAGCGAACGCTTCGTCTCGGCCACGAAGCGCGGCCCGGAGATGCGCTCGACGGGCGAGGTCATGGCCGGTGGCGACACAGTCTCCGACGCGTATGCCCGCGCCCTTCGCGCCGCGGGCCGGGCTCGCAGCGGCGGGAGCCTCGGGCCGCCGTTGCAGCTCACAAGCGCGTCCCAGCGTCCGGGTTTCGCGTAGAGAGGGCCGGTCACCCGGGCCCGTGTACGCGTCGTCAGTTACAGGCCGGTCCAGGCGGACGCGGCGCGAACAGGGGCGTCTGCGAAGCTCGCGACACCCCATCCTGCTCGAGCTCGCCTCGCCGGCATCCCCCCGGAAGCCGCTAGGCGGGCCGCTCAAGCAGTGCCGAAAGGTAGATCCATATCAGTCGTAAGTCAAGTTTTTTCAAGCTAGCCTGAACGTGTGAGCTTGGCCGTCGTCGTCGCGACTGCTGTTCTGGCGGCACCGTCGCCGAATGCTCCCCTGCCACGCGAGCCCGTCGCTCTCGCCCGCGCGCTCACCGAGCACACCGAGGCGCTGAACACAGGAATCGACGGCTGGCGCGGCCGGGGGACGGTTCCGGAGGACGTCGAGCTCGAGGCGCTCTACCAGCAGCGCATCTTCATCCACCTGACGTCGAAGCCACCGCTCGCGCGGGCAGTCGTTGCGCGCTTACGCGGCCGGATCCGACGCGAGGCGGCCGAGACGCTGGCGGCCCGCAGGGCGCTCGTCCGGCTGACGCCGCGGACGAGACGGCCGCTGAGATCCTTTCGGACGGGACCGCCGGCCCCCGCCGCCGCGCTCCTGACCTGGTACCGGGAAGCCGAGCTCCGCTTCGGCGTCGGGTGGCACGTCCTCGCCGCCGTCAACTTCATCGAGTCCGGCTTCGGGAAGCTCCGCTCGGCGAGCACGGCCGGCGCACAGGGCCCGATGCAATTCGTCCCCGGCACCTGGCGCGCCTACGGCCTCGGCGGCGACGTGCACGATCCGCACGCGGCAATCTTGGGAGCCGCGAACTACCTGCACGCCTCGGGCGCGCCGCGTGACTACCGGGGAGCGCTGTACGCGTACAACCGCTCGCCGCTCTACGTCGACGCCGTGCTCCGATACGCGAACCAGATGAAGCGGGACATCCGCGCGTTCTACGCCTACTACGCGTGGCAGGTCTGGGTGCGGACGCCTGCCGGCCCTCGCCGCCTGACGGGGCCGGGCTTACCCGGGTAGGCGCTG
>Ga0126312_10002349_pt1 | contig 12666 bp, 15 predicted proteins | sample Plot104A_FD_92537 | JGI IMG/M metagenome (GOLD analysis project Ga0126312, IMG submission 92537) | Serpentine soil microbial communities from UC McLaughlin Reserve, CA, USA - Plot104A | ecosystem: Environmental > Terrestrial > Soil > Grasslands | place: USA: UC McLaughlin Reserve, Lake County... | reverse complement strand
GCGCGCTGACGCTGCTGTCGGTCGACGGCGGAACAGGCGTGGACACCGTCAACGGCTCCGAGGGGCCGGACCTGATCCTCGGCGGCGAGGGCAACGACGTCCTCAACGGCGGCGGCGGCGGCGACCGCGTCGTCGGCGACCGCGGCAACGACACGATGAACGGCGGCACCGGTGACGACGCGCTGGTCTGGAACAACGGCGACGGCTCGGACAAGAACGACGGCCAGGACGGCTTCGACACGATCGAGGTCAACGGCGCCGGGGCGGGCGACGTCTTCACCATCGCGCCGGCGGCCGCCGGCCGGGTGCGCTTCGACCGCACCAACCTGGTTCCGTTCGTCCTCGACATCGCCACGAGCGAGGAGCTCGAGGTGAACGGCCTTGGCGGCGACGATCAGTTCAGCGCGCAGCCCGGGACCGGCCTGGAAATGATCGTCAAGGGCAACGAGGGCAACGACTCGCTGTCCGGGAGCGAGCGTCCCGACACGCTGATCGGCGGCTCGGGCAACGACGCGCTGACCGGCGGCGCCGGGCTCGACCTGCTCGACGGCCAGGGCGGCAACGACGCCCTGAACGTGCGCGACGGCTCGTTCGACCTCGCCCGCGGCGGGGCCGGCACCGACAGCGCCAAGACCGACCAGATCGGCGTCGACGCGCTCGACAGCATCGAGAACGTGGACGCCCTGCCGGGCGATGTCAACGTGATCAACGGCACGCCCGGCAACGACACGTTGACCGGAACGCCGGGCCGCGACGTCATCAACTGCGGCGCTGGTGACGACCGGGTCATCGCGGGCGCGGGCGACGACATCATCAACTGCGGTGACGGCAACGACCTCGTCAACGGCGGCGACGGCAACGATCAGATCAACGGCGATCGCGGCAACGACCGCCTCGACGGAGACGCCGGCAATGACCTGATCCGCGGCGGCGCCGGCAACGACAGCCTGACTGGGGATCTCGGCAACGACCGAGCCGGCGGGCAGTCGGGCAACGACCGCGTATTCGGCAACTCCGGAAACGACACGCTGTTCGGCGACTCCGGCCGCGACCGGGTCAGCGGGGGCTCCGGCCGCGACCGGGCCAGGGGCGGCTCGGGCAACGACCGGGCCAGCGGCGGCTCGGGCAACGACCGCCTCAGCGGCGACTCCGGCAACGACCGCCTCAGCGGCGACTCCGGCAACGACCGCCTCAGCGGCGACTCCGGCAACGACCGCCTCAGCGGCGGCCCGGGCAACGACCGATTGAGGGGCGGTCCGGGGACGGACATCCTCTCCGGTGGGCCCGGCCGAGACAGCGCGCGGCAGTGAGTCCGAGCGGGGCCCCCAGGGGCCCCGCGTCCCTCCTAGTCCGTCGAGTGCGAGCGGGGCCCCGCGAGGGGCCCCGCGTCCGTCCTGTGCCGCTCTCCCATGCTTGCGAGCCCTCGCCGGGTTATCGCTCCTGACGCCGCCGACTAACGAGTTCGGCGCCAAGCGATCATGCTCACAGCGACGCGATGCTTCAGGCTCGAAGTAGAAGGGGGCCCATTCCGACCCCGCACCGCTTCGTGGCCGAAGGCGTCGCACCGACAGTGTGCTGGAAGCAATGGGGCAAGCGAAACGTTGAGCGCAGGTGTGCGGGCCCCCGTCTTACGGGCCTGAAATTGCTCGCCCGAAGACTTCCTCGGCTCGCGCTCGAGCAGCGCCGGCGGCCGGGCAAGGGTCGGCTGTTCCATGCGACGTTCGACTGCAGGCGGCGCGCCGGGGCCGCGCAATGTTCGGGGGTCGATGTCAGGGGATGTGCCCGATGTGCGGAATGCCGGTCGGGCGGACCATGTCTCTGTAGCCAGAACTCATCCCCATCTGAGCCGGCGATCTACGCGCTCCGGCGTGAGAACTCGGTTGGCAGAGACGCGGGCCTCCGGGGTCCTCGATGGGATGGCAACCCGATCAGGAGGACCTGACATGAATCGCCTCATCACCTTCCTCGCCGGCACCGCGGTTGTACCGCTGACCGCACTGGCTATCGCAGGCTGCGGCGGCGGCGGCGGCGGCGGCGGCGCGACTGAGTCGCCGGCGCCCCCCAAGACTCCGAGCGGACAGCAGGCAACGATCGGCACGGCCAACGGGAGCGAGCTGGGGACGATCCTCGTCGACTCGAAGGGCCGCACGCTCTACCTCTTCCGGAAGGACTCGACGACGAAGAGCAGCTGCTTCGGCGAGTGCGCCAGCGATTGGCCGCCGCTCCGGACAAGCGGCAAGCCGATGGTCGGCGGCGGGGCGAGTGCCTCGATGGTAGGAAGCACCCCCCGGTCCGACGGAAAGCAGCAGGTCACCTACAACGGCCACCCGCTCTACCTCTACGCGGGCGACGAGAAGGCGGGCGACACCGCGGGCCAGGGCGTGACGGCTTTCGGCGCCGGCTGGTACGCGCTCACTCCAGCCGGAAAGCAAGTCTCCGGCCAGGCGTCGAGCGCGGGCGGATCGAGTCCGGGCGGCGGCTACTAGGCCAGGCGGCGTGGAAACTCGCCTCGCCGATCGTGATTTGAGGAAACACGAATGCTCGCAATCGAAATGCAAGTCCGCTTGAAAGAGCTCCAGGCGGAGCGCCTGTTCGCCTCGAGCGAGGGGCTGACCGCCGATGCCGCCTACACGGCCGACCTCGACGACGAGATCGCCGAGGTGAGCGCTGCCTACGTCCGCGCCGCGGTCACGGAGATCGCAACGCTCCGCGCCGAGCTCTCGCCTCGACCCGTCAACATCGATTCGCCGACTCGCCTGACCCCTTCAGATTGGATGCAGGCGGGGATGGCTGGGGGTTCACACCCTGACCTCGCTCGACGCTTCGGCGGGGGCCCGGCGACGACATTCGCCCCCCGTTTGCGAGCGCTTTCTAGCGCAGTGTTAAGGGATGGCAAAACACATTTGGCGGGTTTCAGGCTCGCCTCAATCCATCTAGGAGGCTCGCAATGCTGGCCAAGCTTCGTCCTCGTCTGACCTACGCGAACGTGATGGCGACGGTCGCTGTTTTCCTCGCCTTGGGTGGTGGTTCCTATGCCGCCATCTCGATCACCGGCAAGAACGTCAAGGACTCGTCGCTGACGGGCAAGGACATCAAGAACTCTTCGCTGACGACCAGCGACGTCAAGAACAGCTCGCTTCTGGCATCCGATTTCAAGTTGGGTCAGCTTCCCGCCGGTGCACGGGGAGCGCAGGGTCCTGCCGGACCGCAGGGGCTGCGCGGCCAGGACGGCCAGGACGGATTCGGGGTGCTCGAGTACCCGACTCACGTTGATGTGTTGGCAACGGGCAACAACGAGGAGCTGGACGCGATCTGTCCAAGTGGGACCTTCCCGACGGGCGGCGCTGCGGCGGCCATCGACGACACGACGGGAGACGACGTCGGTGACCGGGTGATCCAAAGCCAGTTCCTGGTGTTCGACTCGAGCGGGCGTCCGGCTGGCTACGGGGCCGACTTCAACAACAGCACCGGGTCGGACGTGGACACCCAGGTCGAGGGTTTCTGTGCCAACGCAGACCAGGTCCCAGTGACTCCGGCGGCGAGCCAGCACACGCTCCACCGATAGGACGAGCGCCCGACGCAAACGCGGGGCGGGGGGTCTACGTCGTGCTCGGCCTGATCGACTGATGGCGCGAGCCTGCATCTGACACGCGCAGCAGTCTTGCTCGTTCCTACGGATGCCCTGGGGATGCGAACGCAGGATGCTCCGCAGCATGCATCCGGCGCGCTTCCTGACAATCGCCCTCGTCCTCGCCGCCCGGCCGTCACACCTCGCCCTTTCCGAGGCGCACATGAAGGCGGCCGTCTACCTCGAAGAGGTGCGCGACTATCCCGGCTATCCGGTGCTGCTCGGCCCGTGCGTGCGCGGCTACCGGACGCCTACCGTCGTTCACTGCCGGGTGCCGCTGATGCCGGGCCTCGTCTTGACCGTCCGCAAGAGCTCGGTGTTTGATTCGTACCAATGGGCACTGAGCGCTATTTGATCTGACGAACCCCGTTGACTTCGAGCCTGTGCCGATGAGCGAATCCGCGCTCTGCAGGAACTTTTCGAGATGGAGCTAGCCGGACTCGAACCGGCGACCTCCTGGGTGCGATCCAGGCGCTCTCCCAACTGAGCTATAGCCCCGCGAATGGCCCGCGGTCGCGGACCCGCCCATGGTAGCGGCGGCCTGGAACCGTCGGCCAGTGGTTTCACGCCCCGGAAGTCGGCAAGTGGGCGGTGAGAGCCGGGTGGTGGGGGCTGCGCAGGTCGCCACGCGGGGGTGAGCCCGGGCGCGCGGACCAGTTAGGATTTTGCGCGATGGGTGTTCTCGAGGACGCCATCCGCGAGCACCTCGAGCTCAAGCGCCAGCACGGCGCCAGCGACGAGGAGCTCGAGCGCGAGCAGAACGAGGCCCTGGGCCCCGCCCGGCGTGACACGGCTGCCGAAGCCCAGGGCGAAGTGGGCCTCGTCGATACGCCCGAGCTCCTCGGCGAGCCGGAGCTCGGCGAGCCGGAGGGGAGTCCGCCGGCAGCCGAGGAGGCCCCGGTCGCGCTGGACGTCCCGGAGTCCCCCGAATCCGCGCCCCCGGACTTCGCGGGCGACTTCGACGCTCCACCCGAAGCCGAGCCGCCGCTCGCCGATCCGCCCGAGGATTTCGTCGAGCAGGTCGCACCGCTGTCGGAGCCGCAGGTCCCGGCCTACGAGCCCGACGAGGAGCCCGTGGGGTTCGATGAGGAGGAGCCGGGTGTGGCCCCGCCGATGCCCACCGCCGCCGAGCCCGACGAGGCGCCGGCGGAAGAAGGCGAAGGCGACGACGAGGACGTCCTGGAGGACACTCCGGACTTCCTCGAGGACACGCCCGAGCACGACCGCCTCTGGTTCGAGCAGAAGCCGCCTCGCGACTTCGATTTCGACTAGCTGGACGCCCGATAACACCTGTCGAGAGGGTCGCTTTTCCCTTCAGCCGGCGCGAGTGAGCGACCGAAAAAGACTGCACGACGGCATGGAGGGTTCCGTCGAGAAAGCGGCACGGGACGCCGCTGGGTTGCATCAGGGCGGGGCGGTCGCCGGGGCGGGCGACCCCCCGCCCGCAACTCCTTCCCGAAGCTAGTCCAGGTAGCCGCGCGTGGAGGCCGCCTCCACCACGCGTTCGATGCCCTGCTCGTAGGCCGCCACGCGCAGCGGAACGTCGCCCTCCTTCGCACGGGCCGACACCTCGCGGAAGGCCTTGCGCATCATCCGCCCGAGCCGGTCGTTCACCTCGCGCTCGTCCCAGCGGAAGTGCTGGAGGTTCTGCACCCATTCGAAGTAGGACACGACTACGCCGCCGGCATTGGCCATCACGTCCGGCACCACCAGCACGTCGTTGCCGGCGAGGATGTCGTCGGCCGCCGGGGTGGTGGGACTGTTGGCGCCCTCGACCACCATCCTCGCGTTCAGTCTGTCGGCATTCTGCTTGTGGATCATGCCCCCGAGGGCCGCCGGGATGAACACGTCGCATTCGAGCTCGATCAGGTCGTCGGGCGGCAGCTGCTCGGCGCCGTCGTAGTCGGTGACCGCCCCACCGTCGGCGATGATCTCCCCGAGCTTGTCGGCGTCGATCCCGTCCTCGGAGTGGATTGCGCCCTCGGCGTCGGACACGCCGACCATCTTCGCGCCGAGCTGCTGCATGATCCGGGCGGCCCAGGAGCCGACGTTGCCGAAGCCCTGCACGACGAAGCTCGTCTCCGAGGGCTTCAGGTCAAGGAGCGGCGCGGCTTCGCGGTACATGTAGACAACGCCGCGTCCGGTGGCGGCCTCGCGCCCGTACGAGCCCTCGAGCGCGATCGGCTTGCCGGTCACGCAGGCGGGCGTGTGCCCGTGAAGCTTGCCGTACTCGTCCATCAGCCAGGCCATGGTCTGCGCGTTCGTGCCCACGTCGGGCGCCGGGATGTCCCGAGTCGGCCCGAGCACCTTCTCGATCTTGTCCATGAACGAGCGCGCCACCGACTGGCGCTCGCCCTCCTCGAGCTGCTTGGCGTTCACGTTCACGCCACCCTTCGCCCCGCCGTATGGAATTCCGACGATCGCGGTCTTCCAGGTCATCAGCTCGGCGAGGGCGCGGACCTCGTCGAGATCGACCTCGGGGTGAAAGCGAATCCCGCCCTTGTACGGGCCGCGCGCACCGTTGTGCTGGACGCGGTAGCCGGCGTAGACGTGGATCTTGCCGTCGCTCTGCTTGACGGGGATCTGGACCTGAACCTCGCGATAGGAGGAACGCAGCACCGAGGCGATGTCCTCGTCGAGGTCCAGGCGCTCCGCTGCCTTGCCGAAGTAGTGGCTTACGATCTCGTAGTTGGAGACCTCGGCCCGCTGGGGCTGGCGCTGTTCCTTCTCCTCCTTGCCTTGGGCGTCGTCGCCGGCCTGGCGACCGCCCTCGTCCGACTGCGCTTTGGCGGTCTCCTCCCTGCTGGCCTCCTTGGTCATTCACCCAGAGCTACCCGTTTCCGCCGCGGCTTATCCTTGAAGCTGCGGGGCCATAGCTCAGATGGGAGAGCGCCTGCTTTGCAAGCAGGAGGTCGCCGGTTCGATCCCGGCTGGCTCCATCTGCTGGACAACTCAGGGCGGCTCGCAGCTCTCTTCCGCCGGCGTGACCGCCGGCAGCTTGCCGAGCGTGGCGGCGAGCGCCTCGACCTCAGCCTCGGACAGGTGCTGTTCGAAGAGCTCGCGGATGGATGCGAGGTGGCCCCGCGAGGCCTCTTCCAGCCGCTCGCGGCCGGCGTCGGTGAGTTGCGCATAGGTCACCCGCCGGTCGGTGGGGCACTCCGCCCGCTCGACCAAGCCGGCCTGCTCGAGCCCGTCGAGCAGGCGCGTCACGCCTGACGGCGTCAGCAGGATGCGCCGCGAGAGGTCCACGCGCTTCATTCGCCGGTCCTCCGCGCGTGACAGGAGCAGCAGCGCCTCGTAGGCGTTGATCGTCAATCCATGGTCCGCGTGGAGCTCAGCGCTCAGCAGGCGCGTCGTCGCGGCGTGCGCGCGCAGCAGCCGCGTGAAGGCCAGGACCGCGGGTGAGGTCTCGGCGGACAACGTTTGCGTAGGCAATGGTTGCAAGGTCAATCTTCCTGCTACAGTTTAGTTGTGCAGTCAACAATACACCCTAAGTAGGAGGCAGAGTCATGAGCCCCACCCAGACCGGGACCATCGCTCCAGCCGCGACCTGGCGGCTCGATCCCATTCATTCCTCGGTCCGATTCGAGGTCGACTATCTCGGCGGCACCTTCAAGGGCGAGTTCCGCGAAGTTGCGGCCAGTCTGACGACCGCCGACGAGACCGCGAGCCTGGAGGGCGTGGCGCAGGTGGCGAGCATCGACGTCAAGGACGACAACCTCGCCGGGCACCTCCGGTCACCGGATTTCTTCGACGCCGAGCGCTATCCGGAGCTTCGCTTCTCCGCAAACCGGATCGCGCTCGACGGCGAGGCGGTGCAGATAGAGGGCGAGATCACGATCAAGGGCGTGACCCAGCCGCTCATCGCCGCCGGGACGGCAGTCGCTCCGGTCACCGACTTCAACGGCAACGAGCGCATCGGCCTCAAGGTCGCGGCGCGCGTCGACCGCACGAAGTTCGGGGTGAGCTGGAACGCGCCGCTTCCCGCGGGCGGCCAGGCGCTCTCCAACGACGTCCAGATCGTGGCCGAGCTCTACTTCGTCAAGGAGTAGCGATGAAGGTCCTCGGCATCTCCGGCAGCATCCGCCGCGACTCCCACAACACGAAGCTGCTCCGAGCCGCAGGTGAGCTCTTCGGCGACGACGTGCAGTTCGAGATCTGGGAGGGGCTGAAGGCAGTGCCGCCCTATGACGAGGACGACGACCTCGAACCGGCTCCGGCGGCGGTGGCCGCGCTGCGCGCGACGGTCGCCGCCGCCGACGCGGTCCTGTTCGCCACCCCCGAGTACAACTCCTCGATCCCCGGCCAGCTCAAGAACGCGCTCGACTGGATCTCGCGCCCGCTGGCAAGCAACCCGATGCGCGACAAGCCGGTCGTCGTCATCGGGGCCTCGACCGGAATCTTCGGAGCTGTCTGGGCGCAGGCCGAGCTGCGCAAGGTGCTCGGCGCGATGGGTGCCCGGGTAATCGAAGGGGAGCTCGCCTGCGGCCAGGCGCCGTCCCGCTTCCACGAGCGCGGCGGCCTGGCGGACGACAGCATGCGCGAGCAGCTCGCCGGGCTGACCGCGGCGCTGGTGGCCGAGGCAGCGCAGCAGGCGGAGACTCGGGTGGATGCGGAGACTCGGGTGGAGGCGGCGGCGTGAGGAAGGGCCCCCGTGACGGGGCCCCTCCCGAGCTCGGGGACGTTAGCCTGCCTTGACGAGTCCGATCAGGTGGCCCTCAGGGTCCGTGAACTGGCCCAGCTCGATCTGCTCCATCACCTTGTCTGGGCCCATCACGCGCGTACCCCCCAGGCTCTCCGCCTTCGCGAGCGCCGCCTCGACGTCGGGCACCTCGATGTAGAAGGTGACGTGGCCGTCGTAGCCCTCGGGGCCGCCGGCGACGCCGCCCCCGATTCCGGCGCCGTCGGGGTTGGTGTTCCCGTCACGCTGCACGATTCCGTACTTCATCGGGTTGTTGGCGTCGATCGCCCAGCCGAACAGCTCGGAGTAGTAGCTCTGAAGCTTCTCCCCGTCCTTCCCGATGACCTCGAAGTGGACTACCGGCTGTCCCATGCTCTCTCCTTCCGCGCCGGCGGGCCGGCGCCTCGTGGTTGCATCTGCGGCTAAGACCCGGGGCCGGCCCGGAATTCATCGCTCATGGGTGGGCGAAGCCCTCGTCGAGCAGGCGCTCGGCGTGCTTCAGCGGGTTGGGGCTGTTCAGCAGCACCACCGCCAGCGTACGACCCCTCCGGCGCGCCACGCCGACGAAGCAGCGGCCCGCGCGCGCCGTGTAGCCGGTCTTCAGGCCGATGGCGCCACGGTAGCCGGCGCGGATCAGCGGGTTGTGGCCGCTCAGGAAGACGTGGCCGCCCTTGATCGGGAAGCGGAACTCGACCTGACGGCGGCGCACTACGCGGGTGATGCGCCGGTTGGCCATCGCGAGGCGTGTGAGCACGGCGAGATCGCGAGCGCATGAGCGGTTTGCCTTCCCGAGCCCGTGTGGGTCCACGAAGCGCGTGCAGCGAAGGCCGAGGGTGCGGGCTCGCCGGTTCATCAGCCTCGTGAAGCGGCGCTGGCTGCCCGCCACGTGAAGCGCGAGCGCGATCGCGGCGTCGTTGCCCGACACCAGCAGCATTCCGTTCAGGAGCGTCTCCAGGCGCACGCGCCTGCCCTTGGGCAGCACGCCCACCCCCGAGCCCTGATAGCGCAGCGCCGCTCGGGTGATCCGCACGCGCCGGCCTGGGCCGGCGCGCTCGGTGACGATCAGCGCGGTCATGATCTTGGTGAGGCTCGCTATCGGCAGCCGCGCGAGCGGATGGCGGCGCAGCAGCACATCGCCGGTGTCGACGTCGAACAGCAATGCCGCGCGCGGCGGCTTGCCCATGCGCAGGCGGAACGCGTCGACGCCGTTCAGCGGCACGTCGGTGACCGGCGGCGTGTCCTCGATCGGCGCGCTCAGGCCTGGCGCGCTCGGGCCGGGGGCGGCGCCCGCAGCGAGGGGCGCGGGCGCGGCGCCGCGCGGAGCGGATTCGTGATGCCAGAGGGCCAGGTAGGCCACCGTGGCCACGCTCGCCGGGGCGGCGATCAGCGCGAGCAGCGCGAGCAGGCGCGAACCCGCGCGCCTGCGCTTGCGTCCGCCGCGCAGCACGCTATTCATCCGGCGAACCGCCGGTCAAGGCCCCGAGCACTCCCACGGCCAGCAGCACGAGCACGACGAGCGAGAGCACCACAAGGATGTCGATCCCGTGCCTGGTCGCCGTCAGCAGAGTGAGGAAGCCCAGAAGGCAGATGATGGCCAGGCTCACTGCCAGCACGACCGTTCGCGCCATCAGTAGACGGGGAGGCGCCGGCTCCGGTCGTAGTCATCGTGCACCCTGTTTGCGAACAGCTTGATCAGCAGCAAGCCGAATAGGAAGCCTCCAATGTGGGCGAAGTAGGCCACCCCCCCGGAACCTCCCACCGGCTCTGCTATCTGAGTGGCGCCATACGCCACCTGGATCAGGAACCACAGCCCCAGCACGGCGAGCGCCGGCAGGTTCAGGATCGTGAAGAAGAAGATGATGAACACCACGGTGACCACGCGGGCGCGCGGATAGAGCAGCGCGTAGCCGCCCAGCACGGCGGCGATGGCCCCGCTGGCTCCGACCGTCGGCGCGGTGGCGCCCGGGTCGATCAGGGTCTGGCCCGCCAGCGCCGCCACGCCCCCCAGCAAGTAGAAGAGCACGAACCTCGGTCTTCCCATCGAGTCCTCGATGTTGTTTCCGAAGATCCACAGGAACAGCATGTTGCCCGCTAGGTGCAGCAGGCTGCCATGCATGAACATCGACGTCAGCACGGTGAGCCACGCGGGCGCATTGCCAGTCGCGTCGCGCGAGGGGCATTCCACGCGATCGCCGCTGATCCCGCAGTTCTTGCCCGGGTGTGTGATCTCGTAGGGGATCGCTCCGTACTCGACCACCCGCGTGTTGCCGTAGTTGCCCAACCCGAGCCCGCCGTGCTCGAAGCCGAAGTACACCACCGCGCAGATCACGATGATCGCCACCGTCAGGATCGGAAAGCGCCGCGTCGGAATGTCATCCTTGAGGGGAAACACGACGGGCCGCCCGGCTCAGCTGCAGCCGGCCGCCTGGGCAAGGGTCTGCTCGGCCTGGTAGCTCGAGCGCACGAGCGGCCCGGCCGCCACGGAGTCGAAGCCCATGGCGTAGGCCTCCCGCTCGAGCTCGGCGAACTCGTCCGGGTGCCAGTAGCGCACCACCGGCAGATGGTCGCGCGTGGGGCGCAGGTACTGCCCAACCGTGAGCACCTGCACGCCGTGGTCGCGCAGGACCGAGAACGCCTCGAGCAGCTCCTCCTTGCTCTCGCCGAGGCCGGTCATCAGTCCGGACTTCGTGACCAGCTCGCCGCCGCCCATGTCCCTGGCGGCGGCAAGCACCCGGCAGGAGCGCAGGAAGCGCGAGCCGCGCCGCGCCAGCGGGTAGAGCCGCGGCACGGTCTCGACGTTGTGGTTGAACACGTCGGGCCGTTCGGCGATCACCCGCGCGAGGGGCATCTCCTCACCCCGGAAGTCGGGTGTCAGCACCTCCACCTTGCAGCCGGGCGCCAGGCGCCGGATCGAGCGGATGACGCCCACGAAGGCCCCGGACCCCAGGTCGGGCAGGTCGTCGCGATCGACGCTCGTGACCACTGCGTGCCTGAGACCCATCCTCTTCACCGACTGGGCCACGCGCAGCGGCTCGAGTGGGTCGTGGTGCGTGGGCTTGCCGGTCCTGACGTTGCAGAAGCCGCAGCGGCGGGTGCAGGTGTCGCCGAGGATCATGAAGGTCGCGGTGCCGCGCTCCCAGCACTCGCCGATGTTGGGGCAGGCGGCCTCCTTGCAGACCGTATGGAGGCCCTGATCCTCGATCATCGAGGCCAGCTCGCGGTACTTGGCGCCGCCGGGCGCCGGGCGCTTGAACCACGCCGGCTTGCGCTCGCGGAACGGCAGCACCTCACCCATGTGGAGCACCCGGGCGCCGCCGGGGTGAGCGCGCGCGCGTGTGCTCACGCCGCCACGAGCTCCCGCTCGCGGAGGCGCCGCGGCGACACCAGCCGCTGGCGTAGCCCGCAGGCCTCGGCGAAGCGATGCGCCAGGCGCTTGCGAAAGCATGGGAGCGACCCGGCCCGGCCGGTCTCCCTGCAAACCGAGGTCACGCGCAGATGGTCGATGCCGCACGGCACGATCCACTCGAACGGCTGCAGGTCGTTGTCCACGTTCACCGCCATTCCGTGCGTGGTCACTCCGCGCGACACGTGCACGCCGATCGAGCCGATCTTCGCGTGGCCCGCCCAAACGCCGGTCAGGCCATTGCGCACGCGGGCCTCGATGCCCTCGTCGGCCAGCGCGGCAACGATCGCACGCTCGATCTTTGCCACATGGCCGGGCACGTCGTCGATCTTCATGATCGGATAGGCCACGAGCTGGCCGGGGCCGTGATAGGTCACCCGCCCGCCGCGGTCGGACGGATGCACCTCGATGCCCTGGGCGCGATACCAGTCTTCGCCCATCGGCAGGTCGGCCGGCTGGCTGCGGCGGCCCTTCGTGCACACGGGCGGGTGCTCCAGCAGCAGCAGCGAGTCCGGGATCTCGCCCGACTGGCGCCGCTCGCGCACCCGCTGCTGCAGCTCGACGGCCTCCCCGTAGGGGACCCGGCCCAGTTGCGCAACCCACAGCTCGCCCATCCGGGGAAGGCTACTCTCAGCCCGAGTGAACCAGGAGGGGCGCTTCTGGCCGGCGCGGCTGCGCTGGCGGCTGCGCGGGGCCACGATGTGGCCCGCGTTCGTGGTCGTCACTCTGCTCGACGGGGTGCTGCTGCACCTGTTGCCGCCAATCGGGACCGGCATCCCCGTTATCGGCGGCATCCTGCTGGCAACCTTCGGCAACCTAGTGCTGATCGGGGCCGCGGCACCGTTCATCGCCCGCCGTATAGGCGCACGGCGCCCCGGGCCGCCCGCGTCGCCCCAGGCAGCGCGCGAAGTGCTGGTGGATCGTGTGGGCACGGCACTGCTGGTGGCCGCTGTG
>Ga0126312_10002348_pt1 | contig 12668 bp, 12 predicted proteins | sample Plot104A_FD_92537 | JGI IMG/M metagenome (GOLD analysis project Ga0126312, IMG submission 92537) | Serpentine soil microbial communities from UC McLaughlin Reserve, CA, USA - Plot104A | ecosystem: Environmental > Terrestrial > Soil > Grasslands | place: USA: UC McLaughlin Reserve, Lake County... | reverse complement strand
GTCGAGCAGCCGTCGGGTGCGGCGCATCACCTCGTGCTCGGGGGCTTCGGCGAGGGAGGCCACGTGCGCGAAGGGCCTCTCCGCCAGGGGGAAGCTCCCCTGGAGCAGGTTCAGCAGCCGCTTGTCCAGCTCGTCGAGGGGGACCGCTGAGCCGCCCCTTCGGCTGCGCACCTTCAGCGAAGCCACCCGGCCGCCTCCTTCGTGAAGTAGGTGATCACGATGTCGGCGCCGGCCCGGCGGATCGACGTCAGCGCCTCGAGCACGGCGGCGCGCTCGTCGAGGTAGCCCGCCGCCGCGGCCGCCTTGATCATCGAGTACTCGCCGCTCACGTTGAAGGCCGCAACCGGCAGCAGGGTGGCCTCCTTCACCCGGCGGATCACGTCGAGGTAGGGGAGCGCGGGCTTGACCATCACCACGTCGGCGCCCTCCTCGACGTCGAGCAGCGCCTCGCGCACCGCCTCGTCGGCGTTGGCCGGGTCCATCTGGTAGCTACGGCGGTCGCCGAAGGCGGGTGCGGAGTCCTGCGCCTCGCGAAACGGCCCGTAGAAGGCGGAGGCGAACTTCGCCGAGTAGGCGACGATCGGAGTGTCCTTCAGTCCATCCGCGTCGAGCTGGGAGCGAAGGGCGCCCACCCGTCCGTCCATCATGTCGCTCGGCGCCACCGCGTCGGCGCCGGCCTGGGCGTGCGAGATCGCGGTCTTGGCGAGCAGCTCGAGGGTCACGTCGTTGTCGATGGCCCCGTCCTCGCGCACGATCCCGCAGTGGCCGTGCGAGGTGTAGGCGCACAGGCACACGTCCGTGATCAGCACGAGCTCGGGGTGCGCCTCCTTGAGCGCCCGGACCGCGAGCTGCACGACGCCCTCGTCGTCGTAGGCGCCCGAGGCGTGCTCGTCCTTCTCGGCGGGGAGGCCGAAGAGCAACACGGCGGGGACGCCCAGCGCGTGGGCCTCGCCCGCCTCCCCCACGGCGTGCGAGATCGAGAGACGGTCCACCCCCGGCATTGCCTCCACCGGGGTACGGCTGTCCTCGCCCAGCTCGACGAACAGCGGCAGCACGAGGTGCGACGGCGTGAGCTCCGTCTCGCGGACCATCCCGCGAAGCACGCCGGACTTGCGCAGGCGCCGCATGCGGGTGGCGGGGAAGGCCATCGCGAGGGAGTCTACGGAGCGCTACGCGAAGCGCCGCAGCGCCAGGCGGCTGATCGCGCCGAAGGCGGCGGACAGGATCGCCAGGTGCAGCAGCGGCAGGCCGAGCCCACCTGAGTCGTTGAGGGCCGCGTTCAGCGCGTCGAGCGTCGGTTTGAAGGGAAACGCGGCCGAGATCACGCGGATCACGTCGTAGAGGCCTGCGGAGACCGCCCCGGACGGGACGAGCGCGAGGAAGGCGAGCGGCAGGGCGAGCATGAACGCCAAGAGCGAGGCCGCCCGCACCTCGCGCGCGACAGCTCCGAGCGCCAACCCGAGCGCGGCGAAGGCGAGACCCCCCGCCACGATGCCCACGAGCCAGAGCGGGAAGCGCTCCCAGCGCAGATCCACGAAGAGTCCCAGGAAGGCGAGCATCAGGAGCGATACGGCCAGGGCGCAGACCGCGGCTAGCCCGGCCTTCTCGAGCAGCAGCGCGCCGCGCGAGACGAGGCCCCGCACGAGCCTCGGGAAGGCGTTCTCCTCGCGCTCGAGCGCCAGGCTGCCCGCGGCCAGGAGCACGGTGATGAACATCAGGGACACGGCCACCGCGATCGCCACAGCGAACGACGTGAGCGAGGTGGAGCCCCCGTTGAGGACGGTGGCGTCCACGCGGATCGGCGTGCCGACGGCGCTCAGCACCTCGTCGGAGAACGCGAGGTCCTGGCGCGCGAGGCTGGCGAAGGCGATCACCCGATCGACCTCGCGCCGCTCCGTCGGAGCCAGGCGGGGCCGCGCCGCGCGCAGGATCGCCTCCGAGCGCTCCAGCCCCAGAACGTCGAAGCGCTGACCCAGGAAGCTGTAGTCGCCGCCGCTCCGGATCAGGTTCAGGAGCCGGAGCGCCTCCTCCGCGATCTTCTTCGTGAGCGCCTGGTTCGCGGTCTGGACCTGCGACTTGATCGTGTTCTCGACGAACTGCCTCTTGGCCGGGTCCTCGGCGTTGTAGAAGACCTCCACCCTGCCGGGCCGGAGCGTCGACTGGAGCCTCGCGGCGATGTCCGCGGGGATCACGAGGGCGCCCAGCACGTCGCCGTCCCTCACCTTCCGGATCGCCTCGCGGCGGCTGTCCACGCGCACGGGGTCGATCGCGTCGAACAGGGCCCGCGACTGCTGGGAGAGGTCGATGGTCTCGCCCCCCAGTCGGATCTTGTTCTGCGAGGGCGCCACGGCGTTGTAGAGGGCGACCCTCGGCTTGTCGGGGCCGCGCGAGAGGGCGAACCCGATCAGCGTCGCGATCACGATCGGGTAGAGCACGAGCAGCGCCACGAGCAGCGGCGAGCGGCGCAGGATGCGAAGGTCCTTCAGCAGCAGCCAGCGCACCGCGTCCCCCGTCCGGCGGCCATCCGGCTAGTGCCCTCGCTCGTGCAGAAAGGACATGAAGGCCGACTCGAAGTCGCTAGCCGGACCGACGGTCGCCTCGAGCTCGCGGGGAGAGCCCGCGAATAGCCGCTCGCCGTCGGCCAGAACGACGACCTGGGCGGCGTGGTGCTCGGCCTCCTGCACGTTGTGCGTCGAGTAGAGGACGGTCGTGCCGCCGCCGGCCAGGCGCAGGACGAACTCCCAGACCCGCTCTCGCTGGCGCGGGTCGAGCGCGGCGCTCGGCTCGTCGAGCAGCAGGACGTCGGGCTCCGCGAGCAGGCCGATGGCGATGTTCACCCGTTGGCGGTTGCCCCCGGACAGGGTCGCGACCTGGTCCTTCGCCCGCTCGCGCAGGTCGGTCAGCTCGAGCATTCGCTCCACCGCCCCGCGCGGGTCGGCCACCTTCTCGAGCCGGGCGAACAGCTCGAGGTTCTCGGCCACGCTCAGCTTTCCGTACAGCCCCGCCTGCTGCGGAACCCAACCGATCTCGTGGGGCGCCTTCGAAACGCTCCCGCCGTCGGGCCGCTCGATCCCGGCCAGGATCGAGAGCAGCGTGGTCTTGCCGGCGCCGTTCGGTCCGATCACCGCGACGAGCTCGCCGCGGGCCGCCGACAGCGACACGTTCCGGAGTGCCTTGCGCTCGCCAAAGCGCTTGACGAGGCCGCGAGCCTCGAGCACCGCCTCGGTCCCCACCGCCGTGCGGGTCTCCATGGAGGTCAGGTTGGCAGACTTGCCCGCCGTGAAGCTCCTCTTCGTCGGCGACGTCGTCGGTGGGATCGGCCGCCGCACGCTGGCCTCGCTGCTGCCCGGCGTACGCGAGGAGCACGAACCGGACTTCGTGGTGGTGAACGGCGAGAACGCCGCCGGCGGGGTTGGCATCACGGAACGCACAGCCCTCGAGCTGCTGGAGCTGGGTGCCGACGCGATCACGCTCGGCAATCACGCCTACCGGCACAAGGAGGTCTACGGCTTCCTAGATCGCGACCCGCGCGTGGTGCGCCCGGCCAACTACCCGCGGGCCGCGGCGGGGCGCGGAGTGGCGATCGTCGAGCGCGATGGGACCCGGCTCGCGGTCGTGAACCTGTCGGGCATGGTCTTCGTCGAGGCGGCGCGCTCGCCGTTCGCCGAGGCCGACGCCCTACTCGCCGACCTGCGGGGGAAGGCCGACCTCGTGCTGGTCGACTTCCACGCCGAGGCCACGAGCGAGAAGGTGGCGATGGGCTGGCACCTCGATGGGCGCGTCACCGCCGTCGTGGGTACGCACACCCACGTACCCACGGCCGACGCGCGGGTGCTGCCCGGAGGCACCGCCTACATCAGCGACGTGGGGATGACCGGCCCCCGCGGCGGCGTGATCGGCGTGAAGCGCGAGCAGGCGCTCAAGCGCTTCCTGACCATGATGCCGGTGTCATTCGAGCCCTCGGACGAGGACCCTTGGCTCAACGCGGTGCTGGTCGAGGCCGGCTCCGACGGGCGGGCCACCGCAATACGCCAGCTGCTGATGCCCGCGGGCTGAGCGCGAGCTCGCGGAAGGCCAGCGCCAGCACACAGAGGAGCAGCGCGTTGCGCACGGCGACCTCAACGAGCGGCAGCCGCGCACGCGCCACCAGGTCGAAGTAGTGCCCGGGAAACCAGGCGAGCGTGATCGCGATCGCCCCCAGCGTCGCCGCGGCGAGCGCGCGCATCCCCCAGGCGACCGCGAGGGCGGCGAGCGGCACGAGCCAGATCATGTACTGGGGCGAGAGCACCCTGCCCAGCGTGGCGAAGGCGGCGACCGCGGCGAGGGAGGTCAGCACGAGGCGGCGGGGGTCGGAGCGCCGGGCTGCGGCGGCTGTGAGCAGGCCGATCGCGGCGGCCATGACCAGGCCCGAGGCGATGCTAAGCGCGCCGGCGGCGGGGTGCTCGAGACCGTCCGAGCGGTGGCTCGCCACAGGGCGGACCTCACCGAGGCCGAGGTGGGCGAGGCCGTTGACCGCCGTGGCGGGCACGCTTTCGATCTGCACCGGGCGCTCGAGCTGGTAGCGCAGCGCGTGGAGCGAACCGCCCGCGGAGATCGCGAGCGCGGCCGCGCCCACAAGTGCGATCACGCCCACGAGCGCGGCGCCCGACTCGAGGGCCACCCGCCGCTCGCCGCGGGACGTCAGCCAGGCGAGCGCCACCGGCGCCACGACCAGCGGGAAGCCTTTGGTCATCACGGCCAGGCCGAGCACGGCCATTCCGGTCCGCGGCCGGCCGACGCAGAGCAGCAGCAGCGCGCCCAGGGTCAGGGCCACGGGGGCGAGGTCGAAGTGCGTCCGCACCATCGCGCCCGTCAGGAGCGGAGCGGCCGCGGCCACCAGCATCGCCGGACCCGGCTCGCCGCCCGTGCGCGCGGCGAGCCCGCCCGCGAGGACGACCGCGGCCGCCAGCAAGAGAAGCGCCAGGCCTGCGAAGGCCAGCCGGTAGGACTGCCCATCGGTGCCGATCACTCCTGGTACGGCCACCACCGGCGCGGCGAGTGGCGGGTACTCGAAGAAGACGTCGCGGTACGGGAGCCCACCGTCGAGCATCGCCGCGGCCTCCGTGCGGTAGACGAACAGGTCCGAGACTCGTTCGTCCGACCAGGGACGAAGCGCGAAGGTCGCGGCGAAGGCGAGCGCGAGGACGGCTGCGGCGCTCGCCGGCCTTCGCCAACCACTCACGCGAGCGCCAGCTCCGGCTCGGGCGCTCGCTGCAGCCCCTCCCCCGCAGGCTCCTCCTGGCGCACCGCGGCGAGGCAGGCCACGAGGACGAGCGGCGCGAACCAGACCACGTAGAGGTAGAACCAGTGCGTCACCGCGAACTGGAGGGCGATGACCACCGCCGCCCCGAGCGCGGCCAGCTGGCGCGGGCTCTTGCGGCGGGGAACGAAGGCCACGAGCAGAGCCAGCGCGAGCGCCGCGCCCTTGACCACGGTCTGAAGCCATGCAAGCGACGGCGCCTGACCCCAGACCGAGAAGGGCGAGGGGCGCCCGGCCTGGTAGCCGATCGTGCGGTCGTAGAGCTCGCGCAGACCGCCATCGGGGACGAAGGGAAGCACGGTGACGACCAGCGTGAGGGCGAGCGCGGCCGCGAACAGGAGCGACCAGCGGCGGCGACCCGACGCGCCCGCGAAGAGGGGCGCCAGGGCGAGTGGCGCGAACTTCGCGGCCGCGCCGAGTCCTAGGGCCGCGCCGCGGGCGGCGGCGGAGGCGGCCGGCCGGGCCCAGGTGGAGGCCAGCATGGCGGCCACGAGGAACATCGCCACGATCGTGTCGTTCGAGTTCGTCTCGAGCGCGAAGGCCGTGTACGGGTAGGCCACCCACGCGTAGGCGAGCGCAACCCCCAGCGCATTGCCCTCCGGGCCCGCCCGGAGGCGCCGCCCGAGCAACCAAAGGCCCGACAGGGTGAGGAGGTCGAAGAGGATCGCGGCACCGTGCGCTGCTGGCAGGTCGTCCCAGCGGCCGCTCCAGGGCACCGCCTGCTCGAACGGAACGTAGAGCAGGTAGCTCACGGGCCCGTAGGTGTCGCCGTGCTCGTTGTCGTCGGCGAAGCCGGGGCCGTAGAGCGGGTCTCCGTCGACGATCCGGTCGGCGCCGATCACTCCGGCGTAGCCCACGTCGATCACGTTCGACTCGACCACGTCGAGCCCGATCCGGAAGCCGCCGAGGAAGACCACCGCGACGGCGAGCCAGGCCACGGGGACGAAGGGCACGAGCCGCCCGGCCCGCTCGCGCGGGCGAAAGCCGGCGAGCAGCGTGCGCAGGAGCAGGTAGCCGAGCACCGGGTAGACGAGCGGGACGGAGATCCCGATCTCGCCGCGGTTGAAGAACACGTGCGAGGCGCCGAAGGCGAGCAGCACGAGCAGGTCCAGATGGAGCAGGCGGAAGGGGCGGCGCGGGTCAACGAACGGGGCCAGGAAGAGCACGCACAGCGGGATCCACACGTAGGGCGCGTTCAGCTTGCGCCCGAATGCGCCCTCGTAGCCGCGGGCCATCGTCCAAGCAACCTGCGGGCCACGCCATTGCTCGAGCACCGCCCCCGAGCGGTCGTCGACCTGGACCTGCACGAGCTCCTTGCCGCCGGCGAAGTAGCTCACCTGCCAGCGGCCGATGCCGTTCGTGTAGGCGCTCGGCCGCAGCCTCGGGTGGGCCGCGCGCTCGGCTCTCACCTTCGCGGCCCCGTCCGCGATCCGGATCGCCCGCGCGGCGCTCAGGCGGAAGAAGCGCGGCGGCTTCGTCTGCGAGGCCGGCCGCTGGAGGTCGGAGGCGAGCGCGCCTGCCGGCAGGAGGACGAGCGCCGCGAGGGCGAGCGTCAGTCCGCGCCGAGCTCGAGCGAGAAGCTCCACATCTTGTTCCCGATGAAGTTGAGCGGGGTGGCGGCCACTACCGAGACCGCCTGCGCCGGGATCTCGGCGACCCCGACGACGCTCACGAGCACCTCGAGGATGCTCGCCGCCAAGAGGAACGCGGCGATGCTGACCACGAAGAAGCGGGCGACCTGGAAGCCGGCGCGGCCGCGCGCCGCTCGGAAGGTCCAATGGCGGTTCCACCAGAAGTTGTTGAGCACGGCCACCACGAAGGCCATGGCGGCGGCCACCAGATGGTGCACGCCCAGAACCTCGACGGCGAGGGTGAACACGCACAGGTTGACCACGTAGCCGGAGCCGCCGACGAGGCAGAACTTGAAGAGCTGGAGCCAGTTGTGGGGGCGGCGCAGGCCCGAGCGCACCCTGACGTGCATTCCCGGCCCCCGCCGAGCGAGGGCGACCTCTCGCTCTTCACCCATCGTCCGAGCGTAGCGCGAAGTGCCCGAGCACCAGCGGGGTGACGTCGGCGATCGACCACGCCTCTCGCTCGGGCACCTCGAGGCCGCAGGCGATCAGGAGGCCCTCCGAGTCGTCGGCGGTGAGCGACCCGTGGCTGCCGCCTCCCACGTGATCGGCGCCGCCCCAGTCCACGAACTCGAAGCCCGGGGTCGCCGAGACGAGAACGTCGCCGGCCTGGGCACAGGTGAGCGCCGACCAAAGCCGCCCGAGCGCGTCAGGGTACGCCTGCGAGTCGACCCGCGAGTCCCTGACGCGCAGGCGGAGGGCGTCGTGCTCCCCGTCGATGGCCCAACGCTCGCCGCGGCGATCCTCGAGCTCCCCATCCGGCGCGAAGCGCAGCGCGCCTCGCTTCGACCACACCACGGCTTCCCCGTTCTCGCGGTGGGCGACCAGGTCCACGGCATCGATGCCGTGCAGGTCGCGCGCCGCGCGCGGGGCGAGCCGCTCCCGGGCATCGGGGTCGAGCACGTAGAGCATCGCCGAGCGGGCCGCCGGGCAGACGGCCAGGTCCGCCTCGGCAGGGTCCGGATCGACGGGGCCGAGCACCCGCCAGGAGCCCAGCGCGTCGGCGAGGTTGAGCCGCTGCTCGATCGCGGTCTGCGAATGGTCCGACATCACGATGACCGCGTGCTCCTCGAGGAAGGCCTCGACACCCCCCGCGACGTGCATGATCCGCTCGAGCGCCGCATCGGCGGCGGCGATCGACCGCACCTGGGCGTCCGGCCCGTAGCGGTGCGAGTGGGTGTCGTTGTCGGGCAGCGAGAAGAGCAGGAAGTCGAACAGCTCCTGCTCCACGAGGTAGGCCCCTACGCAGCCCGTGTGCTGGTCCCGCTGGCCTGGCATGCCGAGCGCGGAGGTGCAGCCGGTGTTGCGCGAGTCGAACAGGTCCGCGTAGAACAGCTCCCGCGCGCCGTAGACCGCGTGCCGGAACTGCGCGGCGGCGGCGATCCTCCGGTACATGCTCTCGCCCGACGGCTCGTGCCTCCACCGCCCGCGGTAGATCAGGTAGGTCGTGCACGCGGTCCTGAGGCCGGCGTCGTCGAGGTGCTCGAACACCGTCTTTCGCGCACGGCGCAGGTGCGCCATGTTCATGTTGTAGACCGTGTCGTAGAGCGAGCGGACGACGCCGAAGGCGCGCGTGGCGGGAAACGAGGAGCCGTACTCGACGTAGCGCTCCTCGCCCCGGTGGTACCAGTTCATCGAAGGGATGTCGTGCTCGTCCGGACCGACGCCGGTGGCGATCGTGGCCGAGGCGACCGGGGTGACGGACGGGAAGCTCGACACGCAGTCGCGCACGTACAGTCCGCGCTCGCGAAGCGCGCCCAGGGCGGGCGCGCGGCCCTCGTTGATAGCGCGGTCGAGCATCCCGGGCTTGAGCGAGTCGATGACCGCGAGGACGAGCCTCTTCGGCGCCGCCACGGCCTAGTGCTCCCCGGCGAGACCAGCGTCGATGATCGGGCGAGCCAGGAGCCTGGCTCGCAAGCTTGCGAGCGGAGTCGGTAACGGTGGGGTGCCCCGCCCGAAGGCCGGATGGGGAGCGAAGCCCGCTCGATCGACAAGCATCGCGCGCCCCGTGAGGCGCGCTCCTGGCCGTCCGAGCGCGTCGGTAGAGGAGGGGGGCACCTAACGGAGTATGCGCAGGCCGGCGTACTTGCGGTCCTCCTGTGCTCGCCCGCGCAACAGGAGCACGACGAACGCCGCGAGCGCAGCGTAGGAGACCGGCGGGACGAAGATCGCGATCGCGGCGAGAGCCAGGGCGAGGGCGTCGGCGTACGCCGTCATCAGGCTGGCCGCACCGCCTCCGAGCCGCCCCCGGGCGCGCTCGAAGAAGCCGCCCAGCGCCGCCCAGGCGAGCACGGCACATGCCGCGCCGCCGAGCAGCCCCGGCCAGGCGGTCTCGCCGCCCGCCGCCAGGGAGCCCGCGAAGAGCAGGGCACCAAGGACGGCGCCCAGCGCAGCGAGGCCCGTGGCGAACGGAGCTCGGCCGCCCTGCGACGGGCGGTTCGCCCCCGAACGTTCGGCCACGTACGAGACCACGGCGAGCGCGAGCACCGCGAGGAGGAAGCCGGGCGACTCGAGGAAGCCCCACCCCGAGCCCGTGAAGTCGATCCCCGCGTCGCCGCGCGCCAGCGCGCCGGCTAGGAGCGGCGGCAGGAAGGGGCGCACGCCGGTGGCCCCGGCGAGGCCGGCGCCCTGACCGATGTCGGCGAAGAGGCTCACTCGTCCATTTGCGGGCTTCAGCCCCGCACACTCCCCGTTTGGCCGGCCGAAGGCCACCAAACGGTAGCCTGAGGGCGCATGACGATAGAGGACCGGGGAGGGTCGGCCGCTGTGCGAGCCGCGGCAGGGCCACCAGCCCCGGGGGCGAAGGACTCGTCGTGAAGGCGCGCGACCTCGAGCGCTACGCGGGGCTGTTCGCCTCGCGCACCAGGGTCATGAAGTCGTCGGCCATGCGCGACCTGATGGCGATCACGGCCCGGCCCGAGGTCATCTCGCTGGCCGGCGGGCTGCCGGACACCTCGACCTTCCCGCCCGACACGTTCGCCGCGGTGGCCACGCGCATCGCCGCCGAGGAGTGCGCCAAGGCGCTCCAGTACGGCCCCACCGAGGGGCTCGGGGAGACGAAGGAGTGCATCGCGCAGGTCATGGAGGCCGAGGGCATGCGCGCCGACCCGCAGGACGTGATCGTCACGACCGGCGGCCAGCAGGTCCTCGACCTCGTGACGAAGACGCTGATCGATCCCGGCGACGTGGTGATCGCCGAGGGGCCGACCTACCCGGGCGCGGTGCCGGTCTTCTCGAGCTACCAGGCCGACGTCGTGCAGATCGACATGGACGCCGAGGGCATGCGCGTGGACCTGCTCGAGGAGACGCTCGACCGGCTCGAGCGCGACGGCCGGCGGCCCAAGTTCGTCTACACCGTGCCGAGCTTTCAGAACCCGGCCGGGGTGACGTTGTCGCTCCCCCGGCGGCGCCGCCTAGTGGAGGTCGCCCACGAGCGCGAGCTGCTCGTCCTAGAGGACAACCCCTATGGCCTCCTGCGCTACGAGGGCGAGCCGCCGCCGCCGCTCTATTCGCTCGACGGCGGCGTCTACGTGATGTATCTCGGCACCTTCTCGAAGATCCTCTCGCCGGGCATCCGCCTCGGCTGGGTCGTGGCCCCGCCGCCGGTGATCGAGAAGATCAACCTCGGGAAGCAGGCCGCGGACCTGTGCACCTCGACCCTGTCCCAGCTGATGGTGCGCGCGTACTTCGAGCAGGGCCGTTGGCGCGACTACGTCGACTCGCTCGTTGAGCTCTACCGCTCCCGGCGCGACACGATGCTCGACGCCCTCGCCGACCACTTCCCTCCCCAGGCCGAGTGGACGCGGCCGGGCGGCGGCCTGTTCATCTGGGCGACGCTGCCCGAGTTCATCGACACCACGGACCTGCTGGCGCGGGCGCTGCGCGACAACGTGGCCTTCGTGCCCGGAGAGGCGGCTTTCCTCGACGGGCGCGGTCGCAGCTCGATGCGACTCAACTTCTCGGGCTGCGACGAGCAGCAGATCCGGGAAGGCGTGCGCCGGATCGGCGAGGTCGTGACCGAGCAGGTGGCCCTCTACGGCACGCTGACCGGGCGGGAGCGCCCCGCGGCGCCGCAGGCGGACAGCCGGGAGCCCGAGCTGGCTCGTGTCCTTCGCCTGCCCCGGAGGGCCGAGCGGGCACGCCGAGCCGGAGGCCCGTGAGCCGGGTCTCGGTGCTCAAGGGCGGGCGCTCGCTGGAGCGCCAGGTGTCGCTGCGCTCGGGCGCCCGCGTGGAGGACGCGCTCGAGCGGCTCGGCCACCAGGTCGTGGCCATCGACGTGGACCTCGACCTGATCGCCCGGCTCCGCGAGGCGCGGCCCGACCTCGCCTTCGTCGCCCTGCACGGACCCGACGGCGAGGACGGCACGGTTCAGGAGCTGCTCGAGATCCTGGGGATCCCGTACACCGGCTCGGGCGTGCTGGCCTGCGTGCGGGCGATGGACAAGGTGCTGACGAAGCACCTGCTCCTGGAGGCCGGCCTCCCCACCCCCGAGTTCTTCGCCTTCAGCCAGACGGCCTTCCGCGACCTCGGCGCGGCCGACGCGCTCGGGGCGATCGAGGAGCGGCTCGACTTCCCCATCGTCGTGAAGCCCGCCGGCCAGGGCTCTGCGCTCGGGATCAAGTTCGCGCGCACCGCCGCGGACGTGCCGGCGGCGCTCGTGGCGGCGTTCTCATACGACTCGCGCGTGCTTCTCGAGCGCCACGTTGAGGGTCGCGACCTCGGCGTGTCTCTACTCGCCGGCGAGCCCCTGCCGGTGGTGGAGGCCGTGCCCCGCGACGAGGACTTCTACGACTTCGAGGCCCGCTACGAGATCGGCCGCACCGACTTCCTCTGCCCCGCCGAGCTGCCGGCCGCTGTCACGGAACGCGCGCAGGAGCTCGCGCTGCGCGTGTTCGAGCTGCTCGGGCTCTACGGGTTCGCCCGCGTGGACCTGATGCTCGACAGCGCCGGCGAGCTCTACGTGCTGGAGGCGAACTCGATCCCCGGCCTCACCGACACGAGCCTGCTCCCGCAGGCGGCCGAGGCGGCCGGCATCGGCTTCGATGAGCTGGTGGGGCGCATGCTGGAGCTCGCCGCCGCACGGGCCCCGGCCTGAGCGCATGCGGGAGCTCGCCGCTGCGCGGGCCCCGGCCTGGGCGCATGCTGGAGCTCGCCGCCGCGCGGGCCCCGGCCTGAGCGCTCGCCCGGGCTGCTGCCCCCGAAGGCCTCCTCCCGGCCTACTGGCCGCCGGCGAAGTCCTCGGGCGAGACGTTGTCGAGGAAGTCCTTGAACTTCTCGACGACCTCCTCCTGGTCCTCCACCTCGTGCTCGAACTCGATGGCGGACTCGGAGATCACGTCCTCGGCGGCGAAGATCGGAGCGCCGGTGCGGACCGCCAGCGCCAAGGCGTCCGACGGGCGCGAGTCGATCTCTACCTCACGCCCGTTCATCTGCAGGGTCACCGCCGCATAGAAGGTGTTCTCGCGCAGCTCGGTCACGGCCACGCGGCTGCAGGAGACCTCGAGCTCGGACAGCATGTCGCTGATCAGGTCGTGGGTCATCGGCCGGGGCGTGTTTGCCCCCTGGAGCTTCATCAGGATCGCCGCCGCCTCCGGGTGACCTATCCAGATGGGGAGGAACTTGTTCCCCTCCCGGGTCTTCAACAGGACGATCGGCTGCTTGCCGACCATGTCGAAGGAGACCCCGTAGATGACCATCTCCTGCATCTGCGGGACAGTCTAGAGGCGTGGTCCAGAAGG
>Ga0126312_10002347_pt1 | contig 12670 bp, 11 predicted proteins | sample Plot104A_FD_92537 | JGI IMG/M metagenome (GOLD analysis project Ga0126312, IMG submission 92537) | Serpentine soil microbial communities from UC McLaughlin Reserve, CA, USA - Plot104A | ecosystem: Environmental > Terrestrial > Soil > Grasslands | place: USA: UC McLaughlin Reserve, Lake County... | reverse complement strand
GCGTAAACGTGCTGCTGACGATGCTGGTGCCGATAGTCCTGGCCCTGCTGGCGCAACGCTACATCATCCGCGGGCTGACGCTGGGCGCCCTGAAGGGCTGAGCTCATGACCGCCGGACCGCTCCTTATAGGAGCCGATGTCGGTACGACAAACATAAAGGTCGTGGCCTTCGACAGGAGCGGCCGGGCCGCAGTGCACGCCAGCACGCCGACGCCCACCCACTACCCGAGACCCGGCCGGGCGCACTACGACCCGGAGGAGCTGTGGCAGGTCTTCGCTGCGACGCTGCGGAAGGTGACCGGGCAGCTGGACGACGCCGGAAGGGTCGCGAGCATCGCCGTCGCCAGCATGGGCGAGGCGGCCGTGCTCCTCGACGCCGATGGCCGACCGACCCATGACATTATCGCCTGGTTCGACGGACGCGCCCAGCCCCAGGCCGAGTGGCTGGACCGCACGTTCGGCCGGGATCACCTCTTCGGCGTAACCGGCCTCTCGCTGCAGCCGATCTTCGGCCTGTGCAAGCTGCTCTGGCTGAAAGAGAACGAGCCTGAAGCTTTCGGCCGCACTGCAGCCTGGCTGAACGTGGCCGACTACATAGCGTTCCGCCTCGCCGGCGTCGCCGCCACCGATTACTCTCTGGCCTCCCGCACGCTCGCGCTCGACCTGCACCGGCTGCGGTGGGCCGAGGATCTATTGCAGGAGGCGGACGTCTCGCCCGACCTGTTCGCGCCCCTGCGCCCGAGTGGCTCGTCTTTAGGTCCCATCACCTCCGAGGCGGCCGAGGCGACGGGGCTGCCCGAGAGTGCACAGGTTGCGGTCGGCGGCCACGACCACGTCTGCGGCGCTTTGGCCACCGGCGTCACCGAGCCCGGAACGATGCTGAATTCTTTGGGCACCGCCGAAGCCATCTTTCTGCCGCTGGAGCGCCCACTCACCGATCCCGAGGTCGGCCACCAAGGCTACACCCAGGGCGCCCACGTCGCCGGACAGTACTACGTTTTCGGCGGCCAATACACCTCGGGTGCCAGCATCGAGTGGTTCCGGGACGCTTTAGGCGACGAGGCGGATTACGAAGTTTTGATCGCCGAGGCGGAGGAGGTGCCGCCGGGAAGCCTGGGCGCTTTCTTCCTGCCCCACCTGCGCCTCGCGAATCCGCCCTACGACGATCCCGCCTCAAGGGGTGCTTTTATCGGGCTCAGCACCGATAATACGCGCGGGTCGCTCTTCCGGGCGGTGTTGGAGGGGCTGGCGTTCGACTCCCGCAACTCGCTCGAACCGCTCCTCGTCCATTCGAGCGTGGAGAAGCTGCGGGCCATCTACGCCATCGGTGGCGGCACCCAGAACCGCCTGCTGATGCGTATCAAGGCCACGGTCCTGGATCGAACGATCACGGTCGTCGGCGTAGAAGAAGCTACCAGCCTGGGAGCGGCTATCCTGGGCGGGATAGGCGCCGGCGTCTACGCAAACGTCCCTTCGGCCTTGAAAGAGCTGCGCTACACCGAGACGCCCGTCGAGCCGATCCCCGATCAGCTCTCGCTATATGATGCCTTCTTTAGCCAAGTGTACCGCCAGATCTACCCCAGCCTGCGTGCCGTGCACCACGCGATCCACCGCCTGCATACCGACCGGTAGCGCAGCCGCGACAAACGAACCCAAGGCGTCGGCCGTCGGTCCCTTGGCATCGGTGGCGTCGCACTCATCCTCGGTACGCCCCGCAAGGGTTCTCCCGATCTCTTGGTGATGCGGCGGCAGACCCCTCGGCCAACCTTGTTGCGGTGGGTTTTTCAGGCGGCGTGCAGCCAGGCGCCGACCGTGTGCGGATCGCGCCCCAGCGCCTCGGCCACCTGCGCCGCGCTCCAGCCCCGCGCCAGCAGCCACAGCGCGTGCCAGCGATCCCGCCGCGCACGACTCGCACCGATCGCACCCGGCGGAGAGGACCGCGCGCAGAAGTGTCGGCGCATGAGACTTCTGCTGCAACTCCTCACTCCTGCGGCTCTGCTCGCCAAGGGCATCAAGTCGGCGGCGGCACTCCTCGAGGGCCACTCGACCTCGGCCCATCTTGGTCGAAGGCGGCATGGACCACCTTGGGGCGTGAGTAGCCGAAAGTCAAGTCCTCGGAAGGCTGGCTGGAACCTCACCGCTTCGTCCCAGTTCCTCAAGACCCTACGTCTGGTCATGTGGCTAGCCTTCATCTCCCCAACTTCTGGCTATCCGGGCCTCAACCTCTACCGGTATGTCTACTTCGTCCGTGCCGTTCATGACGGCGTCCATCCCCTCGATCATTGCCTTCTCTAGCCAGGCTCTCACGTCCGCCGCCTGCTCTGCATCACATTCGACGATCACCTCATCGTGACACACAAGCACAGGGACGGCCCCTGGGCACTCGCCTCTGCGCTCCCACAGGAGAGCCAGTGCCAGCTTCAGGCCATCGGCTCCCGTACCCTGGACTAGTGCGTTGAGGTAGTCGGTCAGCTTCTCGACGTTCGTGCGGCGCCTGCCGGTTAGCGTCCTGGTTTCGGTTTCACCACACAGCCAAGCTCGCCTTTCGTTATCGTGCCATCTTTTTAGACCAGGATACGTTTGGAAGAAGCGCATGCGATAGAGGGCAGCCTCCTCCATGCTCATGCACACCCCGTAGCTTCTCAATGCGTAAGACCGAAGCCCTTGTGCTCCCATCCCGTAGAGCAGGCCGAAGTTGACCGCCTTGGCCAGCTTGCGGTCGTCCTTGCCGATCTCTTCTCGCCCGGTAAGGCTTCGGGCCGTGAGGGTGTGGAGGTCTCGGCCTTCGGCGTAGGCGCTAAGCATCTCCGTATCGCCGGAGATCTTGGCCGCAATCCGTAACTCTATCTGGGAATAGTCTGCGATGACGAAGACGCGGCCTTCAGGCGGGCGTATATAGCCTCTTAATGGACCACTCCGAGGGATGTTCTGCAGGTTGGGATGATCGCAGGCCATCCTTCCTGTGGCAGCTCGTAGCTGACGCCAAGAGGCATGGACGCGGCCATCTCGGTAGTAGCCACTCTCGAGCCACCCTGCTCCGTAGGTGTTCGCTAGCTTCGAGGCCTTGCGGTAGTTCCGCAGCGCTGAGATAAACTCGTGCTCCTCGGCGTAGAGCGCCAACGTTTCGTCTCTTGTGTCCGGTAGGTCAACGCCCAGCAGCTTGGCAGCCTTCCGGACATGCTGAGGACTGCCGAAGTTCCACGCCTTGCCGTCCGGGTGCTTGGGTGCCAGAGCTTCTAGCTCGTCTTTCAGGCGTGCTGCGTCTGCCTCCGACATTTGGGCGTGCTCTCTCCAGCCATCCGTGTCGATGGGGACACCGGCATTGCTCATCCAGACCACAGCCGGCAGCGCTCGCTGTTCGATCTCTGCGACGTAGGTTAAGCCTGCTGCTTCGATCTTCGCCTTGAGAACTTCGTATAGTGAGAGCAGGACTTCCACGTCCTTGGCGGCGTACTCGATCATCTCCTCCGAAAGAGGACCGCTCCAATCGCTGCTCTGGTGGGTCTTGTCAAGCTCTAGCCCTAGCTCACGCCTTACTACGGAGTCGAGGCTGTGGGAGGTTTGTCCCCTCATCAGGGGCTCCACTTTCGAGCCTGCATGAAGCAACTGGGATAGGATCATGGTGTCCGCCACCTTGCCTGCCTTGAACCCTAAAGAAGAGAGGAACCCCAGGTCGAAAAGGGCATTATGGGCCACCACGGTTGCCTCGGTGAGGATGGGGAAGAGTTCCGCCGGATCTACCCTCTGGCAGTCCACGATGTAAGTGGCGCTCTTGGTTGCTAAAGAGAGCAGCCTTATGGAGTCCTTGCGCGGCTCCAATCCGGTCGTCTCCAGGTCCAAAGCCACGAGACTCACCTCTTTAAGATCAGCTACCACTTCAGCAAGCTGGTCCTGGGTAGTTACGAGCGTACGCCGTGCCTCTTTGGGTTTCGCGTCCGTGGCGTTCACAGCGGAGTTTCCGTCTCTGTCGGGTGGAGGAGTTGGACTTTTGGCACTTTTGTCACCCCGATGGACTAGGGATTCTGAAATTTCATCCACAGAGTAAAGCGTGGTGTTCCTACCGGTGTTCCCTTCTTTCACGGCTTCTTCCAAGCCTTTTAAGGCGTCTAACCAGGGTCTTTCTCTTGTTGGACTACCCTCTGCTCGACACTCTTGCCTGGGAGCGTGACTTTCAGAATCCCTAGTGTGACGAGGTGCCAAAAGTGCCAAAAGTGGGAAAGAGAGGCTTTTGGCACTTTTGGCACCTCGTTGGGTTAGGGATACAGAAATTTCGTCCACTGAAGAGGAGGCAACATCCAGACCGTTCTGTGCCTCGCTTATGGCCACTGCGTCCATGTTCTTTAGGATGTCTAGCCAAGGTGTCCCTCGTCGAGGTGTGTCCTTCACTTAGTCATTCCTCCCCTTTTAAGAGAGGGATCGCATTTTTGAGAACCTTGAGGTGAGGGGGTGCCAAAAGTGACAGAAGTCCCTTCTCTACCCTTTTGGCACTTTTGGCACTCCGTTGGATTAGGGATTCAGAAATTTCGTCCTCAAAGGGAGAGGTAGAATCCTCGGCAATCTCTGCCTTGCCTGTGGTTTCTACATCCATACCCTTGAGAGCATCTAGCAAAGATGTCCTTTTATGGGGTTCATCCTTCAATAGCCACTCCTCCCTCGGCTGTGAGAGCCGTGTTTCTGAAAAACCTTAAGGTGCCAAAAGTCCATTCACGCCCCTTTTGGCACCTTCTGTCACTTTTGGCACTCCGCTGAATCCCGTGTTTTTAAGATCACGCTTGCTCACTCAGCAGAGGGTGGAGACGAAGCCTTGTGGCGGACCGCCCGCCGGTCTTGACCGCCTCGATGCGCAGCCAACCGAACTCCTGGAGCACCTGGCAGGCGCTGTTTACCTCTTCCGGTGTGGAGAGCTTGGCCCAGTGCTTGCGGTAGACCGACCGTGTGGAGTCGCCGTCGCATACCTCTCCCTTGCGGATGTGGTCCAGCAACGCTCGCGCCCCCTCCATCGCCGGGTTCTCGGCAGAGGAGTAGAGCCTTCTGGCGTGGGTCTCCAGGTACTCGCACCACGCCGCAGCTTGTAGGGTGGGCCTGAGACCCACGGCGCTTCTCTCACCAGAGCCGTCCACGAACTCGATGAGCTGGAAGATGAGCGCCAGAGAGGGCATGAGCGAGCGGTACTTGGCGAGGTGGCTCTCGAGGGCCGGGGGAAGCTCTGCCGTCCGCAACCTGCCCTCAAGCTCATCCCGCCATCGGTCGAATACCTCCTGGGTATCATCGGTGAACCGCACGGAGGGAATGCCTTCTTCATCCTCACCACTTGCGCCGAAGTCTTCCGGGTTCAGGGCATCGAGCCGCTTGAAGACCTCGTAGGCACGGTTCTTCGCTTCCGTATCTGGCCAGCGGTCCACGTTCCTCCAGGTTGAGGGAGGGTCTGGCCACACCAGCAGCTGAAAGCGCTGCAACAGGCCGTCGTCGCCCTTCTCTCCCTGTGTGGCCTGGTAGACGTAGGTCGAGAGGGGCCCTGGCTGGATGCTGCCCAGGATGGAGAGGCACAGAGCCGGGACGTGCAGCGAGCCCCGGCCTATGCGGTCGACGTCGAAGCTCCCCGTTCCGTTCCAGCTCTCCAGGTAGAAGGAGCGGTCCCCTTCGCGTCCTTGCTTGTCCAGGTTCCTGAGCCAGCCGGAGAGTTCGTCCCTGTGGACAAGTATCCCTCGCGGGTTCTCCAGGAGGATCTCGGAGATCTTCTCCACCGTGGCATCCTCGGTCTTGTACCGCCTCAAGTGAGGTTCCTCAGGAACTTCGGTGTCCTGGCTGCGGCGAGCGATCTCTTCCAGCTTCGAACGGTCACCGCTCTTAGCCGCCTCTCGTGCTGCCTTCTTGAGTTCATCCTTCAGAGCGGCCTTCGTTGCCTCGGCGACCATCACGTCCGTCTCGTAGGCCAGTTTCGCCTCCTGGTGCTCCTCGTAGGCTCTGGCTACCAGACGGGCTAGCGGCTTCATCATCTCGGCGAGGGCGGGACTCTTAAGCAGTGAAGGCCTCCCCACCACAGCACCCCAAATGTTGGGGACCACCAGCCAATCGTCCTGGCGTTTCGGGAGGATTCCTAGCTTGCGCCCGATCAGCGATCCCGCCACCACCACGGCTCCGGCTGCGGCGAAATCCGGCGGTATCTGCATCCGCTCGGACACATCCACGATCCACTCGCGCAGCGGTACCGGTATCATGGCGGGATCTAACGTGGCCACGCGCGGTAGTCCCTCCGGGAGTGGCAGGGGCTCTTCCCACTCGCCGTCGTCGGCAACCGCGTAGAACTCCGTGGCACCTTCGAGTGCCTTCTCTACCGTGGCCTGCCCGTAGGTCCTGCCGTCGCCGTAGTGGCGCTCGTCCCACTTGGGGCGGTAGAGCCCTGATTGCCTGAACAACTTGTCAACCCTGCCCGGATCGCCTCCGGTCCAGAACACCAGGTGCGAGCAGAGCGCCAGGTCCGCCTCGCTCTTGGACGGGAACTCGGAAGCGTCTCCGGCCCACAACTTTTCGAACGCTTTGCCGTTCGCTGCTTGCTTGGCCCTAGCGAGTATCTCCGCGTCCGAGAGATCGTTGCTAGGGCCATGCGAACCGTGGCCATTAGTGTCCCTGTTGGTAAGGCCGAAGAGCCTCCGGTGCAGCACCTCGACTTCCGCCTGACGTTCTTTGATCTTACTTGGCGTGCTCGGTAAGTGTTTTCCAGTGACCGTGAAGAACCGTCCGGAGTCGTACATCTCGACTTGGCCCTTACGTCGTCCGCTAGGCGGAAGTTTGGCCTTGACGAGGATATGGACCCCGGTTCCAGAAGGTGAGAGTTCCGTGTAGGAACCCAGGTGCTCGATGAGCTCCCTGGCCCAGTCTTCAATTTCACCGCTCTCTGGGTCTCGGCACTTGTCTAAGTCGACGCCGCCGTACGGATCCTCCTCTGTGAAGACGAACCCGACGCCGTCGTGGCCATGTTCTATCGAGGCTCGTACTGCCTCTTCGTAAGTGCCCCACGTCTCCGGTCGGTCCACAGCAGCCAGCTCTCCAGTGCGCGGGCAAATGGGAACCTTAGTGAGCTTGCCGTCCCTTTCTTCATATCTCCAGTTGATCCATTGAGCTAGCTCTTTCACGAGGTGCTAAACTCCCGGTGGTTCTTCTCCAAAGAGGGAGCGGCGGGTGTCTGCCCGCCGCCCATGCCAGCCCTTCAGGAGCTAATATCCGAGAAGTCGGCCTCTTCTTCGGAAGGTTCGTCGATCGGCCTGATCTCCGTGACCTTCGTCCTGGTCTCGCCCTTGGAGTCCTTGTAGGCCTCTACCTTCACCCAGCAACGCTTGCCTTCGACCGTCTCCGGCCCCCAGCCAGTCTTAGGGTCGATCGGTCCGCCGTTAAGTACCTCGGCCCACTGGTACGCGCGAGCTTTGGTGCTTGGCGACATAGAGGTCCATCCACTGACCTCGATACCGAGCTTCAGGAGCCAGAACATCCAGCGAAGCCGCATTCCGAAGGTCGTGTCCACATCCTCGACCTTTCGGCACTCCGCCTCATGCCACCCCGGTGGTCCGGGCTCATCCTTTCTGACCTCCATCTTCCACGTCATTAGTGGTTCTCCTCCTTTATCCGGCTGCTTTACTTGTCTTTAAGGTCGTTGTTGAGAGTCGGTTTGGCACCTCCTTCCTGAGAAGCTCTAGCTATTGGTCGGCGTCGTCGAAGCCGGGGAGCTGAGGCTGGGTAGGGTGATGCTCCATAAAGGCTTCCAAGGAGCGCTTTTCGATCCTCGTCACCCGACCAATTTTCGCGGCGCGAAGCTGGCCGTTCCTTATAAGCCTCCGCAGGGCACTCCGGCTAAGGCCGGACAGCCGCTCCGCCGCTTGGTAGCCGACCCACTCTTGACCTACATTGTCATTTGACAAAGGCGCCTCCTTTCTCACCAGAGAAGTTGCCTATACATCGAGGTTGTCGAAACCGGGGAGCTTCGGCTGAGTCGCGCGCTTGTTCATGAACTCTTCCAGGCTTCGGCGATCAATCCTCACAGCTCGCCCGACTCGGGCAGCTCTGATCTCGCCGGAGTTAACAAGCGTCCACAGCGTAGTACGCCCGAGACCACTTAGCCTTTGAGCTTGACGATAGGTGAGCCAGAGAGGCAATATTTCTGCCTGTTCCAGCTGCGTTGTTGCCTTCATGTCCGTTTCACCTCCGTTCATTCGTTCTTGCGGTTGTTCGTCAGTATGGTAGAATCCCGGTTATATCCACTTATCAGGCAGAGAAATGGATATAGAGAGTGAATGACCGAAACAGAGATAGGATCGAGAAGGAACTAAAAGACCGATACGGAATAGATCCCAAAAGAGATATCGATTTCGTAGGCTTGATAATTGATCGTTTCGCTGGCGATTTCGGCGAGGATCTTAACGACAAAGATCTTGAGGATTTCCTCGGCCTCGCGGAGAGTCACTGCGTTTCTTATCAGTTAGGAAAAGAGCTGGCGGAGACGGATGCGCTACCGGACTCTCCGTTTGGAGGTGGCGCGCTTGCCACCGTGCCTGTGGGAGGGGTCGCGAAAAAGCGGACGGTAGAGGGCATGCACCGCGCCACCGAAATATCGGGTAGCACCAGCGTGGGCATCCGCGTTGCTGCCTTCTCGGAGTATCTGGCCAAGATCATCGCTACCGATCCGGGTGTGATCCGCTTTCGAGACAGGTTTTTGGGCGGTCTAACAAATACGCTCTCTTTCGAGCAGGCACAAAGGTTTATAGACTCACCGGCCGCCAGGTTCTTCCCTTATAGGTTCTTCAAGCAGCGGGGCATCCCCTTTACTGGGCACGAGGCCGTATTGGAGAACTACGAGAAAGTGCGAGAAGATGGCACTGGATACCATCGCGCCACGATCTCTATAGATCCACCTGGGATAACGGAGACAGCCTGCTCTGGCGATGCTAGAGAGGACGCCATACGGTCGCTGTGGTGGCCACAGGACGATGATAGGGAGTTCGCCGAGCGTGTTCGAGTGTGGGCAAGCTCTGTACTAGGCGAACTGCAGAGGCTTGCCAGCCAGCTAGCGAGAAAACATCCTTGGCAAGAAGATCAGGCCACTCTTTTCATTCTTACAGGCATAACTCCCTTAGCATCTACGTTAAGAGGAGGGCTGCGATACAGCTACGGCAACGGAGTCGCCGCACACAAGTACGACTCCACAACCATCAAGCTCGAAGTGCAGAGTTGGGTTCCCGTGGAGGAAGTTGCTAAGGCTTACCACAAGCTGCAGCGAGAAGCACATGGCGGACGCAAGTATCGTTCACCAGAGGATCGCAACGTAGAAGTGTTCCGTTTCGTTCTGGAGCAAAGCGAGGTCCGGATCGTAAACAGTGAAGAGTATCTAGCCAAACTGGCGCTGCCGAAGTGGAAAAAGATGCGCCGGCTGTGGAACGAAAGATACCATAGAGGCCACGATTGGCACTATTACAGCTCCAAAGACCCGGACGCAAGAATCTTCCGACGCGACTTTGATCGCGGCCAGCAGGCTGTGATAGGAACGAAGTGGGGTCTACCCGGAATCCCCGGACAGCCAATGACCGCAGAGGAAGCTCATGAGGCACGGCGCCGGAACACACGGCGAATGCTCGAAAGGTTCGGGCAACTGAAGAGACGTAAGTAGAGGCCAGAAGCCGAAAAGCGCGCCCAGTAGCGGCACACCCTTTACACCAATAGTACACCAACCCACGCGAACGTTGGTGAACAACCACGAGACATTCTCAGAGAAAACACACCGTTTTGCAGGTATTTTTGGACAACCACGAACGCCCACGAAATAATTGCTCTGCCTTCACACGGCAGAGGTCGCTGGTTCGAACCCAGCATCGCCCACTCGAGAGCTAGAAACCAGGTCGAGGCCTCAGATTCTATTCACTCGGCCACATCTTTATGCAGCACCACACGATGAAGGGTTTAGGGTTTGGTGCTCGACCGGGGCAGTGGGTGATTTCTGGCTCGATAGGATTGGGGCTATGCAGAATTCTGTATGCGGACTTCGGAGAACCCACCTACTAGGCACTTGGGTGAATAGACCTTCGGCAAGATGCCACGAGCTTGTTCGGCTGGCACCATGGTGATGCCACGGCCTGCCTTAAGGGAAGAGGTAGCTCGGGAAGGAGGAGAAAAAGCGTGCCGACCGAAGAAGAGAACAAGGCCAGCTTCAGGCGTTACCTCGAGGAGGCTTGGAACCAGGGCAACCTGGAGGTAGTAGACGAGATCTTCGACCGCTACGTCTCCCACCAACCAGACGGGTCGGTGCTCGAGCGCGGCCCCGAGGACGTCAAGCGGTTCGTAAGCGAGTTCCGCGCAGCCTTCCCTGACTTACGCATGAACATTGAGGAGCAGATCGCAGAAGGGGACAAGGTGATGTCCCGCGGAACGATTCGAGGCACCCACCAGGGTGAGTTCCGGGGCATGGCGCCCACCGGCGAGGAGATGAAAATCCCGGGCACGGCCGTCTTCCGCTTCTCTTCGGAAGGAAAGGTGGTGGAGAGCTGGGACTCCTACGACCAGCTGAGCCTGATGCGCCAGAATATCGAGCAAGAGCTTAGGGTGGCACGAAGCATCCAGCAAGCCCTGCTCCCTCAGGGCTTACCCCAACTCGACGGCTGGCAGATCACTCCCTACTACCAGCCAGCCAGGGAGGTGGGAGGAGACTTCTACGACTTCTTCGAGCTCGATGAAGGCCGGATGGGAGTAGTCGAGGGAGATGCAACGGGCAAGGGGATGCCCGCGGCTCTGGTGGTGAGTGCAACCTCGAGCATGCTCAGGGCCGTAGTCCAGGCCCTGGGTTCCTCTTCACCAGGGGAGGTGCTATCCCGAGTCAACGAGGTGTTGTTGGCCCGCATCCCACCCAATATGTTCGTCACCTGCATCTATGCCGTCCTCGACCCCTCTAGCGGTCTGCTCGTCTACGCAAACGCTGGCCACGACCCGCCTTATGTGCGGCGTGGTGGCCATGCAGAAGAACTAAGGGCCAGAGGGATGCCCCTGGGCCTCATGCCGGAGATGGGCTATGAGGAGAAGGAGACCATCCTGCAAGCCGGCGAGTCAGCCCTCTTCTACAGCGACGGGCTCGTAGAGGCTCACGACCCTAGAGGTGAGATGTTCGGCTTTCCACGACTCCGTGCTCTCGTCGCCGAGCACGATGAGGAGCGATTGCTGGGGGACTTCCTGATGGAGGAGCTCTACTCCTTCGTGGAAGAGGGGTGGGAGCAGGAGGATGACATCACCCTTCTGACACTGGAGCGCTCCGCGACATGAAGCAGACCTTCCGAGAACTCCGTTTCTACGAGCTTCGGTGAATAGAGTTGAGAGAACGGGACTCTGGGGCGTCTATTAAACGTGGTGATCCGCGTCATGTGCCGTACTTGTGATCGGTGAGCACTTCATCGATTACGCGTCGGGCCCTTTCTGCTTCCAAGGGGTTGGTGTCGATGTGTGCGGCAAGGGTAATCAGGCCTTTCCACAGCGTCCAACCACGACCTCGCGCCCAGGTTGCGTCATCTAGCTGAAGTGCCGCGCGGAACGCGTCCCGGCTTTCCTCTCCGAAGAGAGTCCACGCAATCGCCAGATCACATGAAGGATCGCCCACGCCCGAAGTCCCGAAGTCGATGACGGCACTTAACCGGCCCCCCTTGACCAGCAGGTTCCCAGCGGCGACGTCGCCATGGAACCAGACGGGTGCGCCGTGCCATGTTGCCTGGAGAGCTGCTTCCCACACCGCACTCGCGGCGTCGGTATCGATCTTGCCGTCAAGGGCAGCAGTCGCTTGCCGGGTTTCGGCATCATAGACAGTCAGCGGTCCGCCGCGAAAGAAGTTGTGCTGCCCAGGTGGTGGCCCACCGGCAGGATCGATCCGCTGCAGAGCAGTCAGGAATTGACCCAGCGCGATCGCAAACTGGCGCAAATCGGCGATACGCTCGATAGTCGCGGTCTCGCCTTCGAGCCACCGGTAGACGGACCACTGCCAGGGATAACCGTCGGCCGGTGCCCCCTTGGCCAAAGGGACAGGGATCGGAAGCGGGAGGAGCGGCGCAAGCTTCGGCAACCATCGGTGTTCCTTCTCCACCTGCAGCGCGTATGCCGCAGCACTCGGCAGCCGCACCGTCATGTGCGCGCCGAGATGGAAAGTCCTGTTGTCCCACCCGTCGAATTCAACTGGCTCGATGGGCAGGTCCGCCCACTGCGGAAACTGCGCAGCGACCAACCGTCGCACTAGAGCTGCGTCGATGTGGACCCCGTCGGGAGGTAGGTTACCAGCTGGCACGAGCATCTCCCTTCGCGCTCGACCGGGCGACACTCAACTGATCCACGCGAACACGACAACAGACAGGGCGTACAGGCCGATGATCAGGGCAACCCCGGCGGCCTCCACCCCGGAGAAACGTTGGCCGTCGGGCGTAGCCACCAGCCGAAGGCGCGGTTGGCCCAGGGTACCAGCACCCACGTCAGCGCCGCGACGCTGAGCAGGTTGTCGATGAAGGTAGCTACCGAGAGGTTGAGCGACTGCAGTAGTGGACTGAGGTACAGCCGTTCGAGCATCACGACCGGAAACAGGGTCAGCAGCACGACCATCGCTTGCTTCCAGTTGGGCGGCACCTGGCCGGGAGTATCACCAAAGGTAAACCAACCCGAG
>Ga0126312_10002346_pt1 | contig 12672 bp, 11 predicted proteins | sample Plot104A_FD_92537 | JGI IMG/M metagenome (GOLD analysis project Ga0126312, IMG submission 92537) | Serpentine soil microbial communities from UC McLaughlin Reserve, CA, USA - Plot104A | ecosystem: Environmental > Terrestrial > Soil > Grasslands | place: USA: UC McLaughlin Reserve, Lake County... | reverse complement strand
CGGAAGCTGCGCGAGGCGGCGCTCGCGTGGCAGCTCGAGCAGCGCTGGAAGAAGGAGCGGATCCTGACCGCGTACCTGAACACGGTCTACTTCGGGAACGGCGCCTACGGCGTCGAGCAGGCGTCGCGGGTCTACTTCGGGCACCCGGCCGACGAGATGACGTGGGCCGAGGCGGCGCTGCTCGCGGGGATCCCGAAGGACCCGACGCTGTACGACCCGGTCGCGCACCCGGGACAGGCGCGCGCGCGGCGAGCGGTCGTGCTCCGCGCCCTCGAGACGAATCTCGACCTCACCGGCGAGCAGCGTCGCGCGGCCCTCGCCGGTCCGCTGCCGGACCCCAACCGGGTGACGCTTCCGTCGACGCAGGGTCAGGTCGCGCCGTACTTCGCCAACTACGTCAAGGACCAGCTCGTGCACCGGTTCGGCGTCCGCGGCGTGTTCGGCGGCGGCCTGCGGGTGAAGACGACTCTCGACGTTGGGCTGCAGTTCCTCGCACGGCGCGCGATCGCGGAGGCGCTGCCGGAGGATGTCGGGCCGGACGCTGCGCTTGTCGCCCTCGACCCGCGCACGGGGTCGGTGCTCGCCATGGTCGGTGGGCGGAACTACCACGACAGCCAGTACAACCTCGCGACGCAGTACCAGCGGCAGCCGGGCTCTGCATTCAAGCCGTTCGTGCTCGCGACGGCGCTCCGGTTCGGAATCGCGACGTCGACGACGTTCGCTTCGAAGCCGGTGACGATCAACGCCAGCGGACGCCTCTGGGAGGTGGAGAACTACAAGGGCGAGTACTTCGGGAGCTCCGACCTCGCGAGCGCGACGACGCACTCCGACAACTCCGTCTACGCACAGCTCTCGAGCCTGCTCGGGCCGCAGCGCGTACGCCAGACGGCTTGGGATCTCGGAGTCGATCCCGGCTCGCGCGACTCGCGCGCGCGGATCAAGCACCGGCTGAAGGCGTACTTCTCGATCGCGCTCGGCGGCGAGGGCGCGTCGCCGCTCGAGCTGGCCCGCGCGTACGGCGCGTTCGCGAATGGGGGCTTCCGGATGGATTCGGAGATTCAGGGGAACGCGCCGCGCACGGTCGACTGCCTGCTCGACGGCCGCGGCCGATGCGAGAACCAGAACGCCGTCGTCCGTCGGACCGTGCTGACGGAGGCGCAGGCCAAGATGATGACGCAGCTGCTGCAGAACGTCGTGCGCTTCGGGACCGGCCGCGCGGCGGACATCTCCGGCCGCGCCGTCGCCGGCAAGACGGGGACGACCGAGAACTACGGCGACGCCTGGTTCGTCGGCTACACGCCGCAGCTCGTGACAGCCGTGTGGGTCGGTTATCCCGACAAGCTTCAGCCGATGGAGACGGAGTTCCACGGCGAGCCGGTCGCGGGTGGAACGTACCCGGCGCTGATCTGGAAGGAGTTCACGGAGAAGGCGCTCCGCTACCTGAAGGCGCCGGCGGAGGAGTTCGCGCCGCCGCCGTCTCTGTCGGCGAGCCCCGTCTACGTCACGTTCCGCCACAACCGGCTCGAGCGCGACAACGGGGTCTGCAGAGACGCGTTCCAGCTCGTCTTCTACAACGGCCAGGAGCCGAAGCCGGTCGCCGACTGCGCGTCGAACGAGGTCGACGTGCCCGACACCCGCGGCAACACGCTCGCCGACGCGAAGGCGCGCCTCGCGGCGCAGCCGCTCGAGTCGACGGTGGTCTACAAGCCCGCCGCCGCGGGCCAGCGGCTCGGCGTCGTCGTCGGCCAGATCCCGCCAGGTGGGAAGCTGTCCGCGGGGTCGAACGTGATGCTCGTGCTTCCGAAGGCGCAGCACGGCGTCGTCCCGAGGCTCGTCGGGCTGCCGGTGGCGGCGGCGCGCGACCGGCTCGACGGGCTCGACCTCGACGTGAAGGTGGAGGGGACGGGCAGAGGGCCGGTCGCCATCCAGTGGCCGAAGCCGGGCGTGGCTGCCGAGCCGGGGATGGACGTCGTCCTCAGGGTGACGCGCGTACCGGCCGGCTGAACGGCCGCGAGACGAAGCGCGACCCCGCGAGGCCGTACCGCCACGGGCGGTCTGCAGCCTTCGTGATCCCGACGCGCGGGCCGACGACGAGCTCCGGCTCGCCGCGCCGCTCGCGGAGCTCGAAGGGCGGCCGGTCGAGAGGCAGCCCGTCGTGGTCGCGTGTGATCGCCAGTGCCTCGCACAGCCGCCCCGGGCCCGAGGCGAGGAGACGCGGCTCGGCGCCCCGCCGCCGAGCCGCCATCGTCTCCATCCCCTGAGTCGGCTCGAGCGCGCGGATCAGAACGGCGCTCGCGACTCCCTCGTCTTCACAAACGAAGTTGAGGCACCAATGGATACCGTAGGACCGGTAGACGTAGGCGTGGCCCGGCGGGCCGAACATCGATGCGTTGCGCCGGGTGCGCCCGCGGAAGCCGTGCGCGGCCGGGTCTTCGTGGTCGTACGCCTCGACCTCCACGATCGTCCCGCCCACCCGGTCCACGTACAGCTCGGCGCCGACCAGCTCCGGGGCGACGGCGTGAACCGAGCGCGCGAAGAAGGAGCGGTTCACGCCGTCTCCTGCGGGCGGCGCGCGTCGTAACGGAGGAATCGCGGCAGCCCGAGCGCAGCGACGGCGGCGAGGCTCGAGTAGACGGACTGGAGCGAGATCGCGGCCGCGATCTCGTCGTCGGGGACGAGCCGCGTCAGGTCGTACATCTGGAACGGGACCGCGACCGTCCCGATCATCCCGCCGATCGTCGAGATCGCCTGGCCGATCCAGAGGCTCCGGAAGTCCCGGTGCCGGAGCGGTCGCGTGTCCACCGTGAGCCGCGAGACGAGGCGGAGCCGGCCGGCGCGATCGTCGGCAGGAACCGGCTCCGGGTCGATCGGCTCGTCGGCCACGAGCGGCGGAGGCTACCTCCGGCGGGGGCTCCTCAGAAGAGGCGCTCGGGCTCGGCCTGCCTCGCCGTCGACTCGAGGAGCCGGCGGGCGCGGCGGCCGAGGTCGCCGACGTCGAAGCGGCCTTGCTCGGCGGCCTCCGCGACGCGCTGGGCGAGGTCGAGCGCCTCGTCGACGATGCGGCTCTCGGCGCCCGGGCTACCGCCCATCGCAGCGAGGATCGCGCGCTCCGTCCGCGAGGCGACAATCGGCTCGGCGATCCCCTCGACCCACACGCGCGTTCGCGCCCCATGGCCCCGCTCGCCCGCCGCGAGCGGCTCCAGTGCGTAGATCCGGTCCGCGCGTGCGTACTTGCCGAAGCCGAGGAAGATCATCCTGGAGCGATCCGCCACGCGCCGATTATCGGCAAGTGCGCCGTGCCCGTGCGGCTCGTTCGGCTGCGCGCGCTCTGTTCACCGGCGACGGATCGTGCTAGAGCAGTTGCATGCGCCTCTTCGCAGCGGCGACCGTGACGGCGCTCCTGGTCGTCCCATGGGCCAGCGGCGCGCCCGGCCAACCCACAGCCGGAAAGATCCTCCTCGGTGTCGCGACACCTGACCCGGCGGCGTTCGACCGCCTGACCGGGAAGCACCACTCCTTGCGCGTGATGTTCGGCAACTGGACGGGGCCTGTGCGCGACATCGTCGCCGCGGAGCGCGCGGCGGGCCGGCTCCCGGTGCTGACGCTGCCGCCGGCGCTCGCGCCCGCGGACGTCGCGAGCGGCGGCGAGGACGCTCGGTGGCTCGCGCTCTCGCAGGCGCTGAACGGGTCGCGCGAGAACGTGTGGGTGCGCGTCTTCCCCGAGATGACGGGTGCCTGGAACGCGTGGTGCGCCTTCGACGAGTCGGGACGGTCGCGCGGCCCGAGGTACTCGACGCAGTCGTTCGTCCGCGCGTTCCGTCGCGTCGCGGTGATTCTGCGCGGCGGGCCGCTCGCGCAGATGAACTTGCGGCTGCGCGCCGCGGGGCTCGCGCCGCTCCGCGGCGGTTCCGACATCCCGGCATCGGGCCGAGTCGCGATCGTCTGGAACCCGCAGGGCCACGGCGTGCCGTTCATCCCCGCGAACGGGCCGCAGGCGTACTGGCCGGGGCCCGGCTACGTCGACATCGTCGGAGATGACATGTACTCCGACAGCGCCGAGCCGTCGTGGAAGGGCATGGACACGCTCTACGCGTACGGGAAGCCGTTCCTCGTCGGCGAGTGGGCGCTCGAGAACGAGGACGACCTCGCGTTCACGACGCGCATGTTCGCGTGGGTCGCGAGCCACCCGCGGACGATCGGCCTCGCCTACTTCGACAAGGGCTGGAGCGGCGGCAGCGGCATCTACGAGCTCCGCTCGAAGGGGAAGTCGCTCGCGCTCTACCGGCGCGCGATCAGGAACGCGCGCTTCCTCGCCGCGCTGCCGTAGCCCGGCGCCTCCGACGGGGCCTGCCGCGTCTCGACGACGGCGAAGACGACCGCCGCGAGGACGAGGATCGCAAGCCACGACCAGTTGGCGGCCGGGTGCAGCGCGTTCGGGATGTCGTGCGTCGCCCAGCCGCGCTTCACGACCTGCTCCGTCCACGCGTCCTGCGCGCCATTCACGAGCCCGTAAGCGACCATCAGCGCCGCGTAGGCGCGGGCGCCGCGCCACGGCATGCGGAGCAGGACGAGGCCGGTAGCCGCGAGCATCGTCCCGTCGAGGCCGTGGTGGTGCCCGAGGTGGACGGCGGCGTGGCCGTGCCACCTCACGCCGGCGAGGAAGACGCCGAGGGCCGCGTGGAACCCGGCCTCGGCGGCGATCCAGACGAGCGAGACGAGGGCGAGCAACACGATCGCGACGAGCACGCCGCGGCCGATCCGCAGGCGCTGCCGCGGCGCTGCAAGGTCGAGGCCGAGCGCGATCAGTACGCCCGCGAGCGGCACGAGGTTCACCGCGCGCGCGTCGAGATCCGCCTGGTCGACCACTCCCGGCACGACGACGACTGCGCAGAGCGCCACGGCGATCGCGGCGAGCACGGCGGCTGCGCGCGTCGCGATCCTGGCCGCCGCCCACACCCCGAGCGGTGCTGCGACGAGCGCGAGCGGGAAGTTCGAATAGACGATCGCGCGCGACACGCCGCCGGCCAACCCGTCGTCGCTGACGTTGTACAGCTGCGCGGGGTCGATGCGCGCGTACGTGACGACGATCGCGGCCGTCACCGCGCCGTAGACCGCCCAGATCGCGCGCGTCGAGATGAGCACGCGTCGATTCTCCGCCGCCGTCCGCCCCGCGTCCACCGCGCATCGTCCAGCGGCCGTTCCGGCTCGACCGGCGGCCGGCGCGACGGCCGTCAGCGGAGCGCTGCGCGCAGGCGGTCGACCACGTACTCCTGGTCGGCGCGCTCGAGGCGTGCGTGAAACGGAATCGCCATCGTGCGCGCGCTGGCGTCCTCGCTGACGGGGCAGAGGCCCTCGGCGAAGCCGAACCGCTCGCGCATGTAGGGCTGAAGGTGGATCGAGGGCAGGTAGGGCGCGCCTGCGACGCCGTCGGCGGCGAGGCGCGCGAGCACGCCGTCGCGGTCGACGCCGGCCGGGAGCTTGACGACGTAGACGAACCAGGACCGCTCGTGGTCGGCGTCGTCCGAGAGCGGCGTCTCCACGTCGACGTCCGCGAGCAGCTCGCCGTAGCGGTCGGCGACCTCGCGTCGCCCCGCGAGGATCCGGTCGAGCTTCTCGAGCTGGCCGATCCCCAGCGCCGCCGAGAGATCGTCGAGCCGGTAGTTGAACCCGAGGCGGCCGTGCTGGAGCCAGCTCGACGTCTCGAGCCGCCCCTGGTTGCGCAGCGACGCGAGCAGCTCGTGGTCCTCGGCGGAGCCGGTCGTGACCGCACCGCCCTCGCCCGTCGTCATCTGCTTGTTGGGGTAGAAGGCGAACACTGCGGGCCAGCCGTGCGAGCCGAGCGGCCGCCCCTTGTACCGCGCGCCGAGCGCCTCGCACGAGTCCGCGACGAGCGCGAGCCCGTGCCGGTCGCAGATCGCGCGCAGCTCGTCGTACTCCGCCGGATAGCCGAAGATGTCGACGGCGACGATCGCCTTCGTCCGCTCCGTGACCGCGGCCTCGACCGCCTCGTGATCGAGATTGAGCGTACGCGGATCGATATCGGCGAAGACCGGCGTCGCGCCCTCGTACAGCGCGCAGTTCGCCGACGCCACGAACGAGTAGGGCGACGTGATCACCTCGTCCCCGGGTCCGATGCCGGCGAGCCGCATGCACAGGTGCAGGCCGGCCGTGCCGGAGGAGACGGCAGCCGCGTGGCGGGCGCCGACCGCCTCCGCGAGCGCCTCCTCGAACCGCGGCCCCGTCGGCCCGAGCGACAGCCACCCCGACCGCAGCACCTCGAGCACGAGCTCCTCGTCGCGCTCGTCGATCCACGGCGCGCTGAGCGGAACGCGCCGTGTCGCGGTGTTCGAGCTCAAGCCTCGGAGCGCGCCAGCTGCGGCACGGGCTCGAGCCACTGCGCCCAGCGCTCGGTCGCGCCGCGCACCGTGTCGAGGTACGCCTTCTGGAGCTCCATCGTGATCGGGCCGACGCCGAGCTCGTGGTCGTCCACCGACCGCAGCGGCGTCACCTCCGCCGCTGTCCCGCACATGAACACCTCGTCCGCGAGGTAGACGTCGGACCGGATGAGCGCCTTTTCGAGGACGGTGTAGCCGAGGTCCTCGGCGATCTGCTTGATCGAGTCCCGGGTGATCCCGGGCAGGATGCCCGTCGCGAGGTCCGGCGTGTAGAGGACGCCGTCCCGGATGACGAAGATGTTCTCGCCCGAGCCGTCGGCGACCGTGCCCTCGGGGGTGAGCAGAATCGCCTCGTCGTAGCCGGCGAGATTCGCCTCGGTGACGGCGAGCATCGAGTTCAGGTAGACGCCGGTCGCCTTCGAGACGTGCGGGACGACATTCGGCGGGACGCGCTGCCAGCTCGAGATCTTGGCCCTGATGCCCGAGCGCAGTGCCTCGTCGCCGAGGTAGGTGCCCCACGGCCAGCTCATGATCACGGTCTCGACCGGGTTGTCCCGCGCAGCGACGCCGAGCTGGCCGTAGCCGTAGAAGGAGATCGGCCGCAGGTAGCACTCGGGGAGCCCGTTCGCACCGATCAGCTCGTTGCAGGCCTCCTTCAGCTCCTCGACCGCGAACGGGATCTGCATGTACAGCAGGCGGGCCGAGTTGTGCAGGCGCTGCAGGTGGTCGCTCAGCCGGAAGACGGACGCGCCGTTCGGCGTGTCGTAGCAGCGAATTCCCTCGAAGACGCCGGAGCCGTAGTGCAGCCCGTGCGCGCCGACGTGAATCCGCGCGTCGTCCCAGTCGACGAGCTCTCCGTTCATCCAGATCTTCGCCGTGGCCTGCACGAACCGCCTCCTCTCGCCGGAAAAGCCGCGCCCACTCTACCCGCGCGTCGTGAGGTCGAAGAGCCGTGCATTCGCCAGCCGCTGGAGGTCGGCGGGCGCGATCGCCGCCATGTGCGCGGGCGAGCCGGCGCCGATCCAGACCACCGCGTGCTGGAGGAACGTCCGGTCCATGACCGTCCGGGCGACCGCGCGTTGCGGGAACGGCGCCACGGCACCAGGCGCGAACCCGGTCGCGTTCTCGACCTCCGGCGCGCGGGCGACGCGCGCGCGTCTCGCGCCGGCGGCGGCCGCCACCTTCGCCTCGTCGGCTCGTTCGTCGCCCGGGACGAGCGCGAGCACGTACACGCCGTCGCAGACGAACACGAGCGACTTCACGATCTGCGCGAGGGCGCAGCCGACGGCGCGCGCGGCCGCGTCAGCGGTCGGCGTCCCGCCCGGGAACTCCTGCACGCGCGCGTCGACCCCCGCCTCGCCGAGGAAGGACGAGACCCGCTGCACGCTCTCCGGCCACATCGCCACGCCAATTACCGATCAACCATCTAGGCGGTCGCCTCGGGGCCCTGGATCACGTAGGCCGCGTCCATCCCCTCGCGCAGCTGCGCGACCAGCTCGGGTGGAGCGGCCGAGTCGATCGAGAGCGCCATCAGCGCCTGGCCGCCCTCGCGGTTCCGCGAGACCGCCATGTTCGCGATGTTGACCCCGGCGCGGCCGAACAGTGTCCCGATGCGGCCGATCACGCCCGGGACGTCGTCGTAGCGCAGGAGCACCATCCGCGGCGCGAGCTCCATCTCGACCTCGAACCCGAGCGCCGAGACGAGCCAGTGGCGGTTGTCGCGGCCGATCGTCGTCCCGGCGACGCGCGCGCCGTCAGCGGCAAAGGCGACGAGGTTCGTGAAGTCGCGCGAGCTGCGGCGCTTGGCCTCGACGACCTCGATCCCGCGCTCGGCGGCGACGAGCGGCGCGTTGACGTAGTTCACGGGCTGGTCGACCCGCCCCTGAAAGGCGCCGTTCAGCGCTGCGACCGTGAGCAGGCGCGTGTCGTACTCCGCGAGCTCGCCGTAGTACTCGAGCTCGATCTTCCGCAGGTCGCCTGCCAGCTCCACCGCGAGCCGGCCGAGCTTCGCGGCGAGCGGGACGAACGGCCCGAGCACCTCGAGGTCGTCGGCGCCGATCGCGGGGATGTTGACCGCGTTCGTGACGAGGCCGCCCTCGAGCGCGGCGACGACCTGCTCCGCGACGATCATCCCCGCGCGATCCTGCGCTTCCTCCGTCGAGGCGGCCAGGTGCGGCGTGACGACGACGTTCGGCAGCTCGAGGAGCGGCCCCGAGTACGGCTCCTCCGCGAACACGTCGACGGCGGCGGCGGCGACCTTCCCCGAACGGACGGCGTCCACCAGCGCCTCCTCGTCGACCAGCTCCCCACGGGCGGCATTGACGATCCGCACCCCGTCGCGCATCTTCGCGATCGCGTCGCGGTCGATCGACCCGCGCGTGTCGGCGTTCAGCGGCAGGTGGAGCGTGAGGAAGTCGGCCCGCGCGAGGACGTCGTCGAGCGTCGCCGTCTCGACGCCGAGCTCGCGGAAGCGGTCGGGCGCGACGAACGGGTCGGACGCGACGACGCGCATCCCGAGCCCGAGCGCGCGGCGGGCGACCTGCTGCCCGATGCGGCCGAAGCCGAGGACGCCGAGCGTCTTCTCGGCCAGCTCCACGCCGCCCCAGCGCGAGCGCTCCCAGCGGCCCTCCTTCAGCGCAGCATGCGCCTGCGGGATGTTGCGCGCCAGTGCGACGAGCAGCCCGATCGTGTGCTCGGCGGCCGAGACGACGTTGGACTCGGGCGCGTTCGCGACGACGATCCCGCGCCGGGTCGCGGCGCCGACGTCGACGTTGTCGACCCCCACCCCCGCGCGGCCGATGACCTTCATCTTGTCGGCGCGCGCGATCACGTCCGCGGTCAGCTTCGTCGCCGAGCGGATCACGATCGCGTCGTAGTTCCCGACGATCTCCTCGAGCGGCGACTCGCCGTCGACGTCGACCTCGAACTTCGACCGCAGCAGCTCGATGCCGGCGGGAGCGATCTCCTCCCGCACCAGAACCCTGTGGCTCACGCGGCGGCGAAGTCCTCGTACGCCTCAAGCGCGCGCGCGGCGGCGACGCCCCGCTCGATCGGCGCATCGAGCCCGGTGAGCGCGAGCTCGACCGCCGAGAGCGCCGAGGCGATGTCGAAGACGTCGAACCAGCCGATGTGCCCGATGCGGAAGACCTTCCCCTTCAGCTCGCCCTGGCCCGGAGCGAGGGTGACGCCGTGCCGGTCGCGCAGCAGCAACAGCAGCTCGTCGGCGTCGACGCCGGCGGGCGCGCGGATCGCGGTGACCACGGCGGAGCGGTCGTCGTCGGGCGAGAACAGCTCGAGACCCATCGCCTTCGCACCCTCGCGGCACGCGCGGCCGAGCCGCAGGTGGTGAGCGAACATCGCTTCGAGGCCGCGGTCGAGGATCAGGCCGAGGGCCACGTCGAGGCCGGCGACGAGCGACACAGCGGGCGTGAACGCCGCGTTGACGGCCTGCTGCGCCTTGCGGGTCCGCGCCCAGTCGAAGTAGAAGCGCGGCGCGCCGGCGCCGTCGGCGGCGGCGTACGCCGCGTCGGAGACGGCGACGAGCGCGAGGCCCGGCGGCGTCATCAGCGCCTTCTGAGAGCCGGTCACGACGACGTCCAGGCCCCACGCGTCGGTCTCCAGCGGAACGGCCCCCAGCGACGAGACGGCGTCCACCACGACGAGCGCGCCGGCCTCCTTCGCGGCAGCCGCGAGCGGCTGGAGGTCGACCACGACGCCGGTCGAGGTCTCCGAGTGGACGAGGGTTACGTACTTCGCGTCGCGCGCGTGCTCGGCGACGTCGTCGGGCGACGGCGCCTCGCCCCACTCGTAGCGGAGGTGGTCGACGTCGGCGCCGTACGCCTTCGCCATCGCCACCCAGCGCTCGCCGAAGGAGCCCGCGGAGACGACGAGCGCGCGGTCGCCGGGGGAAGTGAGGTTCGCGATCGCGGACTCGAACCCGCCCGTGCCGGTGGCGGCGAACATCAGCACCTCGCTCTCGGTGCGGAAGACCTCGCGGAGCCGCGTGAGGCAGCGCTCGTAGAGGACGCGGAAGTCGGGGCCGCGGTGGTGCACGATCGGCGCGGCCGTCGCCGCGAGCACCTCGGGCGGCACGGGCGTCGGCCCGGGCGTGAACAGGTACCGCTTCTCCACCCGGCCAGCCTAGCGAGGGCCGCGGCGGCACCCGTTCCTTGTGACACTGTGTCACAAGGAACGTCGCGCCACCGACGTTCGAGGCTCTTACCGGCGGCGCGGTCAGACTGTGGACGTGGAGGCGCTGCTCGCGTTCGGCGCGGCCCTGCTCTCGCTGCGGCTCGCCGGGGCGCTCCTGCGCCGGCGGCGCCTGGCCTGGGCCGGCGGCCTGCTCGCGTACGCGGCGGCGGCGGGCGCGATGGCGTGGGGCGCCGCCCACGGGTGGGACGAGGCGTCGTTCCGGGTCTACTACCTTGGCGGAGCGCTGCTGACGGCGCCGCTCCTCGGGGCCGGGTCGCTCCTCCTCTGGGGCCGCCGCTGGGCCGCGCCGGTCGCGCTCCTCTACGTCGGGCTCGCCCTCGGCGTGATGCTCGCGGCGCCGGTGCGCGGCGGGTTCGATGACGAGCTTCCGGCGGCGCAGGACCACCTCGGGTGGGCGCCGCGCGTCGTTGCGATCGCGGCGAACAGCGTCGGCACGCTCGCCGTCGTCATCGTGGCGGTGGCGACGTTCCGCCGCAGGCCGGTCCCGAACGCCCTGATCCTCGCCGGAGTCTCGGTCGCCGCCGTCGGCTCGGCGCTCGCCGGCACCGGCGTGGCCGCGACGGCGGCGTTCGTCGCGGTCGCGGCCGTCCTGCTCTACCTCGGCGTCGCGGGCGTGCCGCCCCTCCGGGCGCGATTTGGGCGGGCGCGGACTTCGTCGTAGGATCGGCTGAGCGAACGAGGAGGCGCGGTGGCAGCTCCGATCGTCGGTCGTGACATCGAGCTCGCCGCCGTCGAGAGGTTCCTCGACGCAGCCGACTCGTGGCCTGCCGCCCTCGTCGTCGAGGGCGAGGCCGGGATCGGGAAGACGACGATCTGGTTCGAGGGGATTCGTGGCGCCGAGCGCCGCGGCCTACGGGTGCTTCAAGCACGGCCGGCGGAGAGCGAGGCGAGACTCTCCTACTCCACGCTCGCCGACCTCGTCGGAACGGCGTTCGACGAACACCGCGCGACGCTTCCGGTGCCGCAGGAGCGTGCGCTCGCCGTCGCCCTCCTGCGCGACGAGCCGACCAACGCCGCCGAGCCGCGAACGACCGCGACCGGCCTCGTCGGAGTCCTCGGCGCGCTCGCCGCGGACGGCCCCACGCTCGTCGCGATCGACGACGTGCAGTGGCTCGACCCGGCCTCCGAACAGGCGCTCGCGTTCGCGGTCCGCCGGCTGCCGCCGAAGCTCGGCCTGCTCCTCGCACGCCGAACGGCCGGCGAGGCACGCCTGCCGTTCGACCTCGGTCGTGCGCTGTCGCCCGAGCACGTCGACCGGATCGTCCCGGCGCCGCTCTCGCTCGCGGCGCTCCATCACCTGATCAGCGACAGCCTCGGATCGTCGCTGCCGAGGCCGATGCTGATTCGAATCGCCTCGGCCTCCGGCGGCAACCCGCTCTTCGCGCTCGAGATCGCGCGCGCGCTCGGTCGCGGCGGGGACGGCCACTCAGCCGGCGACCCGCTTCCGGTGCCGAGAAGCATGGAGGAGCTCGTCGCGGCACGCGTGGCCGGGCTGTCCGAGATCGGGCGACAGGCGGCCTTTGCCGCAGCCGCGCTCTCGCGCCCGACGGCCGCCGTCGTCGTCGAGGCGCTGGCGGAAGAGGGAGATGCCCGCGCGGCGCTGGCCGAGGCGGAGGACGCCGGCATCCTCGTGGCCGACCGTGAACGGATCCGGTTCGCGCATCCGGTGCTCGCCTCCGCCCTCTACGCCTCAGCCTCGTACGAGCAGCGCCGGCGGGTGCACGAGCGGCTCGGCGCCGTCGTCGCCGACCCCGAGGAGCGCGCTCGCCACCTCGCGCTCGCCGCGAACGAGGCGGACGAGTCGACCGCGGTGGAGATCGAACGCGCCGCGGCGCAGGCCGCGCGCAGGGGCGCGCAGCAGGCGGCTGCGGAGCTGTTCGCCGCCTCGTCCCGGCTGACGCCGGACGACCGCCCGGAGGAACTCACGCGGCGCTGGGTCGGCGAAGCGTCCGCGTTGCTCGCTGCGGGAGACGACGAAGGCGCCCGGGTGCTGGCCGAGCGCGCCGCCGCCTCGCCCTCGTCGCAGCAGGCGCACGCGCTCTTCCTGCTCGGCGAGATCGCGTGG
>Ga0126312_10002345_pt1 | contig 12673 bp, 13 predicted proteins | sample Plot104A_FD_92537 | JGI IMG/M metagenome (GOLD analysis project Ga0126312, IMG submission 92537) | Serpentine soil microbial communities from UC McLaughlin Reserve, CA, USA - Plot104A | ecosystem: Environmental > Terrestrial > Soil > Grasslands | place: USA: UC McLaughlin Reserve, Lake County... | reverse complement strand
TCGCGCGCGGCCACCTTCGAGTCGACCGGGATGGCGTCTTCGAGGTTGCCCAGCAACACGTCGGCCTTGACGGCGAGGTCGGGCAGCTTGCCGACGATCCTCGCGTTCGAGGGGTCGAAGAAATGGATCATCCGCGCCGGCGTGACCGGGATCTCGAGCGGTGGATCGGGCGCGCCGACCGCGAGAGGCTTTGCGAAGTCGCGTGGGTTTCTCATGGCGGCGGCGAACGTTAGCGGCGGCAGAGGTAGATCTCGTCGGCCGGCAGGAGGCCGTAGCGGCGGATCGCATCGTCGCCCAGCTCGCGCGGAAAGGGCACGACCTCGACCCCGAAGCCGGCGTCGCGCAGGCGATCGGCGAGGTCGGCGCCGTACACGCGCACGTTGGTCGGCTCGAGGAAGGCGGCGCGGCGGGCCTCGGGATCGGTGATCGAGGGGTCCTCGTAGGTCTCCGTTCGGCCTGGCTGCACGGCCGCCATGATGAGGGCCGACCCACCCGCGCGCAGCACGCGGTGCATCTCGCGCATCGCCTGGCGGTCGTCGGGGACCTCGGTCAGGACGTGGCCGCACACGACGGCGTCGAAGGTGGCGTCGCGGAAGGGGATATCCTGGATGTCGAAGTGCAGCGTCGCCAGCGGGGAGTCGAGGTCGGCCGAGACGTATTCGACTCCGGGCCGGTTGCGCAGGTGGCGGGCGATCGCCTCCTCGGGCGCGAGGTGCAGCAGGCGCCCGCGCGGGGGCATGCGATCGCGTAGGAACAGCCACAGCGCCCGGTGACGCTCGTGCGCGTCACAGCGCGGGCAGCGGCAGTAGTCGCGGTTCCAGTAGGGAAGGAAGCGCTCGAAGCGCCCGCCGCAGCACGGGCACTCGACCTTGCCGCCACGCCAGATGAGCGGCCTGACCGCGCCCATGGCGCGATCCTGCGCGGCCGGCGACAGCCGCCCGGTGGCGATCAGGGCGAGCCGGTCGAGCCGCTGGCGCATGGCGCGCGAGGATACGGGCATGCGCTTCGCGATCATCGAGGTGCCCGCGATGTGCGGCGACGGCGGCCACCCCGCCGCCGTGGGACCTGCGGCGCTGACGGCGGCGCTTGGGATGCCGGCGACCCATCGGGTCGAGATCCCGGCCTACGGCGGCGACCAGCGCGCGGCGTCCGACGCCGTGGGGGAACGCGTGGCGGATGCCGTGCGGGAGGTGGTGGCCGGCGACGGCACCCCCGTCGTCTTCGCCGGGTCCTGCGACGTCGCCGCGCACGTGGTCGCCGGGCTCGGCGATCCCGACGTCGGCGTGGTCTGGATCGACGCCCACGCCGACTTCAACACGCCCGAGACCTCGGTGACCGGCTTCTGGCCCGGCATGGCGCTGGCGCAGGTGGCGCGGGCGGTGCCGGAGGAGCGGATCGCGCTGATCGGCCTGCGCGACCTCTCGCCGCCGGCCGAGGCCGAGCGGCTCGAACGGAGTGACATCCGCCTCGGGGACGGCGCCCTCGCGGGAGTCGACGCGGAGCGGGTCTACGTGCATGTCGATCTCGACGCCCTGGACCCGAGCGTCGCCCGCGCCTACGTCGACGAGCCCGTCCCCGGCGGCCTGTCCGAGGAGCAGCTGTTCGCGACGATCGACGCGATTCGCGAGCGGTTCGCCATCGCCGCGGCCACCGTCGCGACGTACGTGCCGGCCCGCGACGACGGCGCCACCCTCCGCGCCGCGACCGCCGCCATTCGGAGGCTGCTGGCCGGGGGTTCGTCACAATCCCGGCCCATGAGCACCGAGACCACGTCGATCGAAACCGACCAGGCCGCGCGCGAGGCCAGCGGCGCGCACCCCTACGGCCGCTACCTGGAGGAGTTCCAGGTCGGCGACGTCTACAAGCACTGGCCCGCCAAGACCGTGACCGAGGCCGACGACCACCTCTTCTGCCTGATCACGATGAATCACCATCCCCTGCACATCAACGACGTCTACGCGCAGGCCTCGCAGCAGGGCCGCAACGTCGTCGTGGGGCCCCTGGTCTACTCGCTCGCCCTGGGCATGTCGGTCTCCGACGTCTCGGGCAAGGCCATCGCCAACCTCGCCACCGAGGAGCTCAGCCATCCCGCTCCGGTCTTTCACGGGGACACCCTGTTCGTGGAGTCCGAGGTGCTCGAGGTCAAGGAGTCGCGCTCCAAGCCCGACCGCGGGACGGTGCGCGTCCACACCCGCGTCTACAACCAGGACGGGACGCTCGTGGCCGAGTTCAAGCGCGTGGTCCTGGTGCCGCGCAGGACCCCGGGGGAGACGGCCACGGGCGAGGGCAACGTCGAGTAGGGCGGGCTTCTGCCGGGAACCGGGGCGATACCCTTCTCGCCCCTCGACGGCGACCAAGGAGCAGTGGCCGAACCGATGGCTGACGTCAGCACGACCGTCCCGACCAAGAACCGCAAGCTGTTGGACTGGGTCGAGCAGGTGGCGGCTCTCACGCAGCCGGACTCGGTCTACTGGTGCGACGGGTCGGCGGAGGAGTACGACCGCCTCGCCCAGGACCTGGTCGACGCCGGGACCTTCGAGAAGCTCTCCGACGCCAAGCGGCCCAACTCCTACCTGGCGCTGTCGGACCCCGGCGACGTGGCCCGGGTCGAGGACCGCACGTTCATCTGCTCCGACGACGAGCACGACGCGGGCCCGACCAACAACTGGCGCGAGCCCGGCGAGATGCGCGAGACCCTCACCGAGCTGTTCCGCGGTTGCATGCAGGGTCGCACGATGTTCGTGGTGCCGTTCTCGATGGGCCCGCTCGGGTCGCCGATCGCCCACATCGGCGTCCAGCTGACCGACTCGGGCTACGTCGCCACCAACATGCGGATCATGACCCGCATGGGCCAGGCGGCGCTCGACGTGCTCGGCGAGGACGGCGAGTTCGTGCCCTGCCTGCACTCCGTCGGCCACCCCCTCGCCGACGGCGATGAGGACGTCGCCTGGCCGTGCGACGCCGACAACAAGTACATCGTCCACTTCCCCGAGACGCGCGAGATCTGGAGCTATGGCTCGGGCTACGGCGGCAACGCGTTGCTGGGCAAGAAGTGCTTTGCGCTGCGGATCGCCTCGGTCATGGCCCGCGACGAGGGCTGGCTGGCCGAGCACATGCTCATCCTCAAGCTCACGTCGCCCGAGGGCGACGTCTCCTACGTCACCGGCGCCTTCCCGAGCGCGTGCGGCAAGACGAACCTCGCCATGCTCATCCCGACGCTCGAGGGCTGGAAGGTGGAGACCATCGGCGACGACATCGCGTGGATGAAGTTCGGCTCTGACGGGCGCCTGTACGCCATCAACCCCGAGGCGGGGTTCTTCGGCGTGGCCCCCGGGACCTCCGAGAAGACCAACGCCAACGCCATGGCCACCGTCCGGGCCAACTCGATCTTCACCAATTGCGCCAAGACCGACGGCGGCGACGTCTGGTGGGAGGGCATGACCGACGAGGCGCCGGACCACCTGATCGACTGGCACGGCAACGAGTGGACGCCCGAGTCCGACCAGACCGCCGCCCACCCCAACGCGCGCTTCACCACGCCGGCGGCCCAGACGCCGTCGATCGCCGCCGAGTGGGAGGACCCGGCCGGCGTGCCGATCGACGCCATGCTCTTCGGTGGCCGGCGCTCGAGCGTCGTCCCGCTGGTGCACGAGGCGTACGACTGGGAGCACGGCGTCTTCCTCGGAGCGATCATGTCCTCGGAGACCACCGCCGCCGCCGCGGGCGCCGTCGGCAAGCTGCGCTTCGACCCGATGGCGATGCTGCCGTTCTGCGGCTACAACATGGCCGACTACTTCGGCCACTGGCTCAAGGTCGGCCGGCGCGAGGGCGCGAAGCTGCCGCGGATCTTCTACGTCAACTGGTTCCGCAAGGACGACGACGGCAAGTTCCTGTGGCCCGGGTTCGGCGAGAACTCGCGGGTACTGGCCTGGATCGTCGAGCGCTGCACCGGCCGCGCCGAGGCGACCGAGACCCCGATCGGCCTGGTGCCGGCCGAGAGCGCCCTTCCGACCGAGGGCCTCGACCTGGACCGCGAGCAGCTCGAGCTGCTGCTGGCCGTCGACCCCGACGAGTGGCGGGCCCAGCTGCCGCAGGTCCACGAGCACTTCGCCAAGTTCGGCGACGACCTGCCCGACGAGCTGCGCGCGCAGCTCGAGGCGCTCGAGAAGCGCATCAGCGACGCGTCGTAGCCGCCCGTCCCAGCCGGGCCAGTCGCTCGTCCCACTCGCCGCCCACGCGCGCCATCCACTGGGCCGCCTCGGCCAGGGGCGCCGGGCTGGGCGCGTAGCGGTGCTCGCGCCCGACGCGCCGGCCGGCCACGAGCCCGGCGCCCTCGAGCGCGGCCAGGTGCTTGGCCACCGCCTGCCGCGTCACCGGCAGCTCGGCGGCCAGCGCCGTCGGCGTGGCGTCGCCGCTCGAGGCGACGCGCTCGAGGATCGCTCGGCGCGTGGGATCGGCGAGGGCCGCGAAGACGGGCCCGGGATCCATCGCTAGGCGAAGACGGGGATGCGCCCGAGGGCGCTCGCCACCGGCCCTACCGCGAACCCGGACTCGACGACGACCACGCGCGTGCCCGCCACCGCCTCGACGAGGCGGACCTCCACGTGTGTCCCGAGGTCGCGGGCGTGGTCGCTCCACCACCACCACGACACCGAATGGCCCGGCTCGATCTGCTCGACCAGGGCGCGCCGCTCGGAGCCGTCGTCGAGGCGGAAGCGGCCCTCGGCCCCCGGCTCGAGCTCGACGTCGGCCTCCTCGGCCAGCCACGCCTCCATGTCGAGGACGGCGTCCCACGCCTCGTCGGCGTCCATGTCCTCCAGCAGGACCTCTCGTGTCACGCAACCCATGGGTTGCACTATACCGCTACCCTGTGACGCAACCATTCAGTTGCGTTTCCCACGGAGGCCCGCCATGCCACTAATCCCCATGGTCGTCGAGCAGGACGGCCGCGCCGAGCGCTCCTACGACATCTACTCGCGGCTGCTCAAGGACCGCGTCGTCTTCCTGGGCTCCGAGATCAACGACGAGGTGGCCAACCTCGTGGTCTCGCAGCTCATCCACCTCGAGTCCGCGGACCCCGAGCAGGAGATCTCGCTCTACGTCAATTGCCCGGGCGGCGTCGTCTACTCGGGCCTGGCGATCTACGACGCCATGCAGTTCATCGCGCCACCGATGCGGACGATCTGCGTCGGGATCGCGATGTCGATGGGGGCGCTCATCCTCGCCGCCGGCGAGCCGGGGCGGCGCGCGGCGCTGCCGAACTCGCGCATCCTCGTCCACCAGCCAACCGGCGGCTTCCAGGGCCAGACGACCGACATCGAGATCCATGCGCGCGAGACACTGGCCCTGCGAGGCCAGCTCGAGGCGCTCTACGCCAAGCACACCGGGCGAGATGCCGACGCCCTCCACACCGACATGGAGCGCGACCGCTTCATGACGCCCGACGAGGCACGCGGCTATGGCCTGATCGATGCCGTGATCGCGCGGCGCAACGGCGGATGACGCCGGCGCGCATGGCGTACGGCCGCAGGCCGGGAGGCGGGTGCGATCTAGACCGCGCGGCGCCCGTGCGAACGTCAGGGACGAGGAAGGGTGGGTTCGGGCGGCGGGGGCGCTCCTCCGCAGCGATATGTGGTCGTTTGTGGTCGTGCCGCGACCAAAAGTGACCACGGATCGAAACGCGCGGATCGCAACAAGTGCTGGACAAGTGTCGTCCTGCACACCGATTCAGCACTGGTTGGCATGGCTGCGCGCCCTTGGTCGTCCTTCACGAAACCCTTTCGAACCCACCCCCTAATCGCGCCGTTCAAGGGGCGCCGGCGGCGACCACTGCGAATCGCGCGCTTCGCACTCGACGAAGCCGACCCTCAGTGCCAGGGCCTCAGGGCGTCGGGCACGCGGACGACCAGCGTCGCGCGCTTGGCCTCCGCGTCGGCTCCCTCGCGCTTGGCCCACGTCTCCAGCGACCGCATCCACGCCGGCAGGCCGGCGGGCAGGTCGAACGCCGGGATCTCGGCGTGGTCGGCGTCGGTAAGGACGTCGCCGTAGGGCTCCACCGGACGCGCGACGTCGGGGTGGGCGATGGCGGCGTGCAGGCGCGGCAGCGCCGCGCTGTACTGCGCCAGCAGCGCCTTCATCGCTGCCGCCTGCTCGGCCGGGTCGTGCGAGGCGGCGTCGGGCTGGGTCGGGTGGGTCAGGTGCGCGTAGGCGCCCGACCACCCGGCGCCCGCCGGCGTCTGCCGCCACGCCCGCCACGCCCGATCGGCCAGGTGGCCGAACGCCACCACCGCCTCCACGCCGGTGCCGTCGAGCAGGGCGTCGAGCCACCGGTGGCGGTAGGCGGCGATCGCCGGGTCGGTCGCGTGCCGCTCGCCGCCGCCCTGGCCGTAGACGCTGTAGAGGAAGGTGTTGACCATCACGTAGCTGCGCTCGATCCCGAGCTTGTGGAGGAATCCCTGCACCCGCTGACCCGCCTCGCCGACGAGGATCCGCCGCACGTAGGCCTCGTGTGCGCCCGGGTCCTGTCCCAGCACGAGCAGGCGCGCCGACCCGTCGAGCCGCCCGCGGTGGAAGATCGGGCCCCACTCGACGCGGAAATCCGAGGCGGGATAGACGTCGGTACCGGGAGGGTCGGCGGCAAGCGCGGCAAACGGCGGGTCGACGTAGCCGGGGTCGAAGGGCACCGCCACAAAAAAAGTCTCCCATCCCGCTCAAGCTGGTTTGATTGCCGCCGTGAGCCTCGTCGTCACGGGCAGGGTGGTGACGTTCGACCCGCGCCGGGCGATGTTCGACGACGGGGCGGTCTACATCGGCGACGACGGCCTCATCGAGGCGGTTCAGGACCGCGCCGACGCCGCGCCCCCCGGTTTCGACGCGGCCCCGCACGTCGCCTCCGAGGGCGTCGTGTACCCGGGGCTCGTCGACCTCCACAACCACATCGCCTACAACTGCCTGTCGCTGTGGTCGCCGCCCGGGCGCACCGAGCCCTACACGAGCCGCGCGCAGTGGCCGCGCGATCCCAGCTACAAGGGCGACATCCACGACCCGGTGGCGACGCTCGGCGCGGTGGCCGGCAAGGCCCTGCTCAAGTACGTGGAGACCAAGGCCGTGGTCGGCGGAGTGACCGCCATCCAGGGCTCGGCCAAGACGGCGCACCCCTACGAGGGCTGGCTCGTCCGCAACGTGGAGGCCGAGACGTTCCGGACCAAGCAGCGCACGGTGTTCCAGTCCGTGCGCACCCTCGCGACGACCGAGGACTTCGCCAAGGCGCGCCGGCACCTTCGCGACGGGCAGGCGTTCATCTACCACCTGTCCGAGGGCACCGACCCCCGGCTCGTGCGCGAGTTCGAGGACCTGCGCACGCACGACTGCCTCGGTCCGCACCTGGGGGCGATCCACTGCACCGCCCTCGATGACCCGCAGTACGCCGAATGGCGCCCGAGCGGCGGCAGCGTCATCTGGTCGCCGTTCTCGAACCTGTGGCTGTACCGCGACACCACCGACGTGCTCGCGGCCCGCGAGGCGGGCCTGACCGTCTGCCTGGGCGCGGACTGGTCGCCGTCGGGGTCCAAGAGCCTGCTCGGCGAGCTCAAGGTCGCCGAGCTGTGGAGCCGGACCAAGCTCGACGGCGCCCTGACCGCCGAGGACATCGCCCGCATGGCGACGTGCAACCCCGCCGACGCGCTGGGCTGGTCGGACCGCATCGGGCGGCTGAAGCCCGGCCTGCACGGCGACGTCGCCGTGATGGCCGAAAACGACCCCGAGCCGTACCGCAACCTCGTGCGCAGCACCGAGCACGACGTGCGCTTCGTGGCGGTCAACGGCGAGCCGTTCTACGGGCTGCGCTCGCTCATGCGCGACGGCGGCGCCACCCGTGCGGAGCCGATTCGGGTGGGCGGGCGCGAACGCGCGATCGTCCTCGTCTACCCGGACGTGCCCGACGCCGACATGAGCTGGCAGCAGGTGGTCGACGCGCTCGAAGGCGCGCGCCGCAACCCACGTGCCGCCCAGGCCCGGTTGCAGACCGCGATCGCCGGCGGCGAGGAGCCGGTGCGGCTGCTGCCCGACAAGCCGTGGGACGAGCCGGAGGCGCTCAGCGCCGCCCCGGCGGTCGCCGACCACGTGCCGCCGCTCGACAGCCTCGCGACCGACGCGGCCTACTTCGACGCGATCGAGCGCTCGCCGCTGCACGGCGGCCTGCTCGACGGCCTGCGCGATTACTACCGGTGAGCGCGCCGGCCGCACGAGCGGGCGAGGGAGCCGGCGACTGGACGCTGATCGCCAAGGTCGTCGGCGCGGTGGCCGGCGGGGTTGGCTGGGTCGCCGTGGTGGGGACGGCAGTGCTCTGGATCCGGTTCAACGACGTCGACGCGCCCGCCACGCAGAGCGTGGCCCTGCTGCCGAACGAGCTGCGCTTCGTGGTCGGCGCGCGCTACCTCATGCCGCCATTGATCCTCGCATTGGCTGCTTTCGTCGCCCTCTGGTTGCTGCGCACCTCCGGCACCGACGAGGCGCGCAACGCGACGGGCACGACGCCGCACGGGCTGGTGGACCTGGCTCGTGGTCAAGCGGCTGAGCGGCTTCGGCGGCGGGGGCTGGGGCCTGTTCCTGTGCGTAGCGGTATTCGCCGGGATCTACGCGCTCGTGCTGGCGCTTGGCCGGCCCGAGCGGCTGGACCTGGCGGTCGTCCTGCGCACGGACCGTTCGGCCATCGGCGGCTACTACGTCGCAAAGGCCGCCGACGGCGTCTACCTGCTCACGCTCTCCCAGCCCGGCGGGGCGAGCAACAATGTCGTCGACGTCGACCAGCCCACCTCGCTCCCGCGCCAGCCGGCGAAGTGCAACGACGAGAACCTCGCGCGCCAGATCGCCCTGAAGGAGAGCTGCTACGTCGTCGAGGTGGTCGAGGTCCCCGCCGCCCAGGTGGCCAAGCTCAGCTTCGGCCCCCGGGACATCCCCGTCGACCGCAACGGCTACCGCGCCGCCCGCACCCTCGCCCAAATCGCCCTGCGACGCGAGGACGAGGAGCGTCTTCCCCACCCCCGACCACCCAGGAGGCACCGCGATGAGCCACCGCTGCTCGCTGCACTGCATCGTCCCGCCCGGGATGCTGGAACGCGTCGCCCGCCACGGCGACGACGATCAGAGGGCTTGGGCCCTCGACACGCTGTCCAAGGACCACTCGGTGCGCTCGGCGCGGGCCACCAACGCGCTGCTCATGGCGGGAAAGCCGAAGCGGCTCGACGTGCTCGGGAGGCGCCCGGCCGGCAAGGCCAAGCGCACCATCTTCGACATGGGCAACGAGGAGCAGAGCACGGGCAAGCTCGTCCGCGGCGAGGGGGACAAGGCCACCGGCGACGCCGCGACCGACGAGGCCTACGATGGCCTCGGGTCGACCTACGACTTCTACTGGGAGACCTTCCAGCGCGACTCGATCGACGACCAGGGGCTGCACCTGGTCGGGTGGGTGCACTACGGCCGCGACTACGACAACGCGTTCTGGGACGGCCAGCGGATGGTGTTCGGGGACGGCGACGGGCAGCTGTTCAACCGCTTCACGATCTCGCTTGACGTGATCGGGCACGAGCTCACGCACGGCGTGACCGAGGACGAGGGGCCGCTCGACTACCAGGCCCAGTCGGGGGCGCTGAACGAGTCGATCTCCGACGTGTTCGGCAGCCTGGTCAAGCAGCACGCGCTCGGGCAGACCGCCGACCAGGCCGACTGGCTCATCGGCGCGGGGCTGCTGGCCGAGGGCATCCAGGGCAAGGCGCTGCGCTCGATGGCCGAGCCCGGCACCGCCTTCGACGACCCCGTGCTGGGCAAGGACTCGCAGCCGGCGCACATGCGCGACTACGTCCGGACGGTCGACGACAACGGCGGCGTGCATACCAACTCGGGCATCCCCAACCGCGCCTTCTACCTCGTCGCGACGAAGCTGGGCGGCAGCGCCTGGGATCGCGCCGGGCGCATCTGGTACGAGTCGCTGCGCGATCCGACCCTCAGCCGCACGTCGGGGTTCCGGCGCTTCGGTCATCTGACCGAGCGGGTGGCGAAGCGGCTCTACGGCGAGGGCAGCGACGAGGCCAAGGCGGTGGGCGACGCCTGGGAGCAGGTGGGCGTCAAGCTGTAGGCATGGAGATCAGCGTGCGCCGCACGGGCGGGTTCGCGGGGATCGCCCGCACGGCCCGCGTGCGCACGGACGACCTCGATGCCCCCGCCGCCGACGAGCTGCGCGCGCTCGTGCGCGAGGCCGACCTGCCCGCCGTCAAGAGCGAGCCCTCCGGCGCCGACCGCTTCCAGTACGAGATCCACGTCCGCGACGGCGACCGCGAGCAGCGGGCGATCGTCCACGACGGCGCGATGCCCGACCCGGTGCGGCGGCTCGTCGACCGCGTCCAGGTGCTCTCGAGCGGTTAATGCAGGTCGTCGCCGGTGGCGGCTGGGGGCCGCGACTCCTCGGCCAGCGAGGTGATGGTCAGGCCGCCGCGGGAGGCCTCTTCGAGCACCTCGGTGGCCTCCTCGGCGTTGCGCGCGTAGAGCTCGACGAGCAGGTGGACAATGATCGTCTCGTCGCCCTCGTGCTTGTGAAAGCGGACGTGGGTGAAGAACTCGCGCGTTCCGTGCTCGCCGAACGCGGCGTAGCTGAGCGCGTCGCCCGCCTCCGGGCCGGAGCAGGTCTCGACGTCGTCGGCGTCGACCTCGACCGTGCACGACGCCACCCACGGCGTGCCGGCGATCATCCGCTCCCAGCGGTCCTCGATCGGCTCGACCCGGCCGTTGTGGAAGCCGAGGTGAGGCTGGTCGTGCATGCAGTCCAGGCACTGGACGACCGCTTCCTGGAGCTCGTCGACAACCTCGGCCCGCTCGCCGGTAGCCGGGTCGATGCGGTGCACGCCCTCGTAGTGGACCTGCACCTCGAGGTTCGTCGACCAGCAGCGGTAGCAGCGAAGCCACGCCCGGACCGTTCCCTGGCCCTGCTCGGTGGAGCCCTCCATGCGGGGGATTCTAGGATGCCCGCCCGTGCCGGGAACTGTCCTATACGCGGTCGACGGGCGTGTGGCCACCCTCACGCTCAATCGGCCGGAGCGCCTGAACGCGATCGTGCCGGCCCTGATCGAGGATTTCGAGGTCGCTCTGGACCGCGCCCAGGCCGACGACGCCGTCCACGCGGTCCGGCTGCGCGGCGCCGGCCGGGTCTTCTGCGCGGGCTACGACATCGACTGGGGAAGCGAGAGCATGCTGGCCGCCGAGGCCGACGCGCCCTGGGACCCGATCCGCGACTACCAGGTCATGTCGCGCTTCGTGCGCGCCTACATGCGCCTGTGGGAATCGCCCAAGCCGGTGATCGCCCAGGTGCACGGCTTCTGCGTCGGGGGCGGCACCGACTTCGCGCTCTGCAGCGACCTGATCGTCTGCGCCGACGACGCCTACATCGGCTACCCGCCGGCGCGCGTCTGGGGCTCGCCCACGACCTCGATGTGGGTCTACCGGCTCGGGCTCGAGCGTTGCAAGCGCCTGATGCTCACCGGCGACGCGCTGGACGGCCGCCGGGCGGTCGAGTGGGGGCTGGCGTGCGAGAGCGCGCCCGCCGACGAGCTCGACGACGCCGCGCTCGCCCTGGCGCGGCGGGTGGCGCTGTTGCCGCCCAACCAGCTGCACATGATGAAGCTGCTGGTCAACCAGGCCTACGAGCAGATGGGCCTGCGCGTGACCCAGCTCATCGGCACGCTGCTCGACGGCGACGCTCGCCACACCCCCGAGGGGGTGGCGTTCTCGCGCCGCGCCCGGGACTCGGTCGGCGCCGCGGTGGCCGAGCGCGACGCGCCGTTCGGCGACTACGGGCAGCGGAAGCGCTGACCGCCCCGCTCGGCGTGGTGCTGGCCGGCGGCCGCGGCTGCCGGCTGGGCGGCGAGGGCAAGGCGAGCCTCGAGCTCGCCGGGCGGCCGATGCTCGCCTACGTGCTGGAGGCGCTGACCGCCGCCCTCGACGAGGTCGCGGTCGCCGCCAAGGCGTCGACTGTCCTGCCCGGCGTCTCCGACGGTCAGACCCTGCGCGTGCCGGGCCTGGCCGAGCGGGTCGCCCTGTGGACCGAGCCCGACCGCCCCCGCCACCCGCTGGCCGGCCTGCGCTACGCGCTGCAGCGGGCGGTCGACCGGCCCGTCCTCGCCTGCGCCGTCGACCTGCCGCTCATCACCCCGGCGCTGGTGGAGGAGATCGCGGTGGCCGACGCGCAGGGCGCCCCCGCGGCGGTCCCGCTGGCGGGAAGACGCCTGCAGCCGCTGCTCGCGCGCTACGAGCCGGCGGCGCTCGAGGCCCTGGCGACCGCCGCCGACGACCAGCCGCTGACCGCGGCGGTGCGCACGCTCGGCCCGCGCGTCATCGAGCCGGCGGACCCCGACCTGTTCCTCAACGTGAACTCCGAGGCCGACCTCGAGGAGGCGGCGACCGAGCTGCGCCGGCGGCGGCGGGTCTGAGCGGCGCCGCGCGCGTGCGGAGCGCGCGTCTCGCGGTGGTCTGCCTAGGGCGCCCCTTGAACGGCGCGACGAAGAAGGGTGGGCCCGGGGCGGGAGTGGCGGCTTGCGGGCGAAGAGTGTGAATTAGGTGTCGTCCTGCGACACCTAGCTAACAATCGTCGATCCGAACCGGTTCGGACCCACCCATAATCGCGCCG
>Ga0126312_10002344_pt1 | contig 12673 bp, 14 predicted proteins | sample Plot104A_FD_92537 | JGI IMG/M metagenome (GOLD analysis project Ga0126312, IMG submission 92537) | Serpentine soil microbial communities from UC McLaughlin Reserve, CA, USA - Plot104A | ecosystem: Environmental > Terrestrial > Soil > Grasslands | place: USA: UC McLaughlin Reserve, Lake County... | reverse complement strand
TCGCACGGCCGCGGCGCTCCGAGCTGCCCGGACGTCTGCGCCCCGCGCAGCTGATCGCGCTCGGCGGCGTGATCGGAGTGCTCGGCGGCATCGTCGGCCTCATTCTCGGCTCCCTCCGCTTGCCGACCCTGCTTCGCTTCGGCGAGCCGCTGCCGCTCGCGGTCGGCACCAACATGGCGGTCGGGTTCTTCGTCGGCGCGGCGGGCGTCCTCGGACACGTGTCCGGCGGGGTCGACTGGGCGCTCCTCACGGTCGGCGCCGGGGCTTCGATTCCGGGCGCGCTCGCCGGCGCACGACTCACGGGGCAACTTCCGGAGCGGCGGTTGAAGCACGCCGTGGCGGCGGTGCTGTTTGTCGCGGGCAGCGTCGCGATCGCCGAGGCAGTCGCTTGAGCGGTTGTCGTTCCTGCGCGATGGAGACGATCCAGGAGCCTTGACCGACGCGCCCCTGCCGGCCGAACGGACGAGCGTGCAGGTCGTCGCGCTGCTGTACGCGATCAGCATTCTGCTTCTCGGCCTCTTCGGCTTCGTCCCCGGGATCACGACGAACTACGGCGACCTCGAGCTCGCCGGCGACGAGTCGACAGCGCAGGTGCTGGGCGCGTTCCAGACGAGCGCGCTCCACAACGTCGTTCACGCGGGCGCCGGGATCGTCGGGATCTTTATGGCGCGGACGTGGCGCGGCGCCCGCACGTTCTTGCTCGGAGCCGGGATCCTCTTTGTCGCATTGTGGTTGCTCGGAATCGCCGGCGCGGCCGACTGGATCCCGACGGACTCTGCGGGCAACTGGCTCCATCTCGGGATCGGCGGATCGATGATCGCCCTCGCACTTTTGTTCGGACGCGATCGCGGCGCCGTCGGCGCGATGCCCGACCGGGACTAGACGCCGAGCGACAGACCGTCCTACACTTGCGGCGCGCCTGTGCCGATAGAGAGCTCATGGTTCCGGCAGCGCTTCGCGAAGTCCACAGGTGAGGTCCCCGCCGCATGCAACGCCTCACGTTCGTCGTTCTTTGCGCTTTGGTCATCGCGCCCGCCGCTTCGGGAGCGGTCGTCCCGTACCCGTCTTCGCAGACGATCTTTCCTACGGGGCCGCTGCCTCCGACAACGGCATCGTCCGTGCGCCTCAACGTCGCCCGCGGCGAGACGGAGCACGCGCAGATCGTCGTCACCGGTGCCGCAAGCGTCTCCGCGCGACTCGTCGCGGGTGCACTCGAGCCGCTCGCCGCGCGGCTTTTGTGGGCGCACTACGTCAGCGTCGGCGCGCGGCGGGTCCCTGACGCGCTCGTGCCGTGGAGCGGCGAGCAACGCGCGACGGAGGAACGCAACCAGCCGCTTTGGATCGAAGTCGCCGTTCCACCGGAGACGTCGCCCGGCACGTACGAGGCCGCGGTCGTGGTCTCGGCCGGCGGCCGTTCGACACAGGTTCCATTTCGCATTCGCGTCTTCGACGTTCAGCTACCGTCGTTTCGCGCGCGTTCCGGAGCCCTGAAGGCGTCCTTCTTCGTCAGCGCGCAGTCGTACGTGAACAAGGTCTCGCAGCTCTACGGAGACCCGAGCGCCAACCGGTCGATCGCCGCCAACGATTCGTTCTACCGCTTCCTGGCCGAGCACCGCATCTCACCTGCGTCGTACGGCTTCGGCGAGCCGACGTCGACGAGCGGGTACGTGACGAGCACACGGTGGTGGCTCGACTCCACGCGGCGGATGGAGGGACTGATCGCCGCCGCCGGAGGCGCGTTCCCGACGATGCGCATCCCGATCTCGAGCAATCGCGCCGTGCGGGCGCAGTACGTCGGCGACCTGAACCCGTATCGCCCCGAGACGTGGTGTCGCTACCTCGGCTCGGTGCACGCGTTTTGGCGGAGTCACGGCTGGATGGCGGCGACGACGCCGTACCTCTTTGCCTACGACGAGCCCGGTCTGACGAGGCAGCGGCTGGTCGGGCGCCAGGCGACGGCGGCTCATCGCTGCTTCCCCGGCGCGCAGCCGGCGCTGACGACCAACCCGCTTCCGGGGAACAGGCGGCTCTGGGACGGGCGCGGCGACGACGACGTCGACGTCTGGGTTCCCCTCGCGCGTCGCTGGTACGGCACGTTCACGGGACACGCGGCGCGGACAAACGAGCGTCGGCTCTTTCGCGCCATCTCCGCGGCGCGCGCCCGCGGCAAGACGATCTGGACGTACACGTACACGGCCGTTCCAGGGTCGCCGGGCTTCGCCGCGACAGAGCCCCTGTCGAACTCGCGCATGTTCCTGCTCTGGACGGCTCTGGAAGGGACGCCCGGTGTCTTCTACACCGACGGCGTCACCTCGTACGTCGGCGGCAACCCGCTGCAGTCGCTGGCGCAGAACGGCCAGCACGTGCTCGTCTATCCCGGCGCGGCCGGTCCGGTCGCGAGCGCGCGGCTCGAGCAGATCCGCGACGGGATCGAGGACTGGTCGCTATTCGATCTCGTGCGCAGACGCCTCGGCGCCGGACGCGTTCGCTCGATCCTCGGCGCGAATGGTCTGTTCAGCGCGAATGCAGCACGAGTCAGGCTCGCGTGCGTCGTCGGCTGCGAGCTCGGCGGCACGACCAAATACGCGTGGCCGCGCTGGTCGCACGACACGACGACGCCTCGACGAATCGAACAAGCAAAGCTCGACGCCCTCCAGCTCGTCGCGAAGTAGCGCCGACACGCGGCGGCGCCGTGCGACAGTGCGGACGTGCCGACCGGCAACGATCTTCGGTCGCTGATGCGGCTCTACCCGTCGGGCGTCTCCGTCGTGACCGCGAACGTCGACGGTAACCGGATCGGCGTCACCGTGGGCTCGCTCCTCTCGCTGTCGCTCGAGCCGCCGCTCGTCGGGATCTCCATCGGACGCGAGCTCGCCCTCCACGAGCTTCTCCGGGCGGCCGGATCGTTCGGCGTCTCGATCCTGCGGGGCGATCAGGCAGATGTCGCCGCGCATTTCGCGCGGGGTGTGCCGCCCATCGCGCTGTGGGCTCGGGTGGACGTACGCCTCGGATCGACCGGCGTCCCATTGCTCGAACGCGCGCTCGCGTGGCTCGAGTGCCGGATCGTGGCGGAGCATGCCGTCGGCGATCACACCTTCTTCGTCGGTCAAGTCGTCGCAGCCGAGGAGGGGGAGCCAGGGCCGGCGCTCGTCTACCGCGAGCACTCGTACCTTCCGGCCGGGCCGATGTAGATGTACATCGGCGTCGGAAGCCCGCGTCAGACGCGTCTGATCAGCAACATGCCGTCCCGAACGGTCAACAGCACGCACTCGACACGAGCGTCGTCGCGCACACGGTCGTTGAGCCGGCGGATGGCGGCAGTCGATTCCTCGTTGTCCCGCGCGTCGGCGACCCGCCCTGACCAGAGCGTGTTGTCGACGATCATCAGGCCGTTCGCGGTCAGCTTCGGGAGCAGCGCCTCGTAGTAGTTGACGTAGTTCGCCTTATCCGCGTCGATGAAGATCAGGTCGAACGGCCCTGCGAGCGAGTCGAGCGCGTCGAGCGCGGGGCCGAGGCGATACTCGATGCGATCCGCCACCCCCGCCTCGGCGGCGTAGCGACGTGCGATCGCGGTCGTGTCCGGATTGACGTCGCACGAGATCACGCGCCCGGTTCCGGTGAGCCCGCGCGCCATCGAGATCGACGAGTAGCCCGTGAACGTGCCCAGCTCGAGCACGAGCTCGGCGGCCGTCGACCGCACGAGGAACTCGAGGAACTTGCCCTCGATCCTGCCGACCATCATCTGCGGGATCTCCGTCTTCGTCCGCGTCTCGGCGGCGAGACGGTCGAAGATGTCGCCGCCCGGGGTCGTATGCTCCTCCGCATACCGCTCGACGTTCGGCTCGACGATCACGTTTCGTCCACGCGCCCGAGCAGCACGCAGCCGTTGTGCCCGCCGAGACCCATCGCATTCGACAGCGCGACGTCGACCTGGGCGCGTCGCGCCTCGTTCGGCACGTAGTCGAGATCGCACTCGGGATCCGGATGGACGTAGTTGATCGTCGGCGGGATGACGCCCTCCTTGAGCGCGAGGACGCACATCATCGCCTCGATCGCGCCGGCCGCACCGAAGCAGTGACCCATCATCGACTTCGTCGACGAGACGGCCAACCGGTAGGCGTGATCGCCGAAGACCTGCTTGAGCGCGCGCGTCTCCGCCGCGTCACCTAACGGCGTCGACGTGCCATGCGCGTTCACGTAGCCGACGCGGTCGGGCTCGACGCCCGTACGCCTGAGCGCCGCCTGCATCATCTCGGCCACCCCGACCGACTCCGGATCCGGCTGCGCCATGTGGTGCGCATCGTTGGACGCGCCGTATCCCAGAACTTCCGCGTAGACATCCGCTCCGCGCGAGCGTGCGCCGTCGAGATCCTCGAGCAGCATCACGCAGGCACCCTCGCCCATCACAAAGCCGGCGCGGGTGGCGTCGAACGGACGGGATGCGCGTGGCGGGTGCTCGTCCTCCGGAGCGAGGCCGCGCATCGCACAGAAGCCCGCGAGGATCAACGGATGCATGCACGCCTCCGTGCCGCCGGCGAGGACGGCATCCGCGTCGCCGCGCCGGATCAGCTCGGCGGCTTCGCCGATTGCGTGCGAGCCCGTCGCGCAGGCCGAGACGACGGCGTAGTTGGGGCCGCGGATCCCGAGCGAGATCGCGATCTGGCCGCTTGCCGAGTCGACGAGGACGTTCGGCAGGAAATGCGGCGAGACGCGCGTCGCGCCTCGCTCGCGCAGCACCTCGGCCTGCTCCATCACGCCGAGAAAGCCGCCGATCGCGGATCCGAGCACGATCCCGACCCGCGTCGGGTCGAACCCGTTGAGCCCGGCGTCGGTGAACGCTTCGGTGGCGGCGGCCAGCGCGAGCAACACGTTCCGGTCCAGACGCCTCGCCTCCTTCGGGGATGCGACCGAAGTCGGGTCGAACTCCTTCACCTCGGCCGCGACGCGCACTGGGAACTCGCTCGCGTCGAAGGAGCGGATCCAGTCGATGCCGCTCTCGCCCTCGACGGCGGCCGCCCACGTGTCCGCGGCGGTGTTGCCCAACGGCGTGACGGCGCCGAGGCCGGTGACAGCGACGCGCCTCACGATGCGGCGCAGCTTAGACGCCCTGATGAATCATCAGGTTTCTCCAGGAACAGTTTTGGGAACCCACTGAATGGTCGGCGGGAAATGGCGAGCTACTCCCTCAACTCGGCGCGGAAGGAGGTCACGTGTGACGTCCGTTGCTTCGGCCGTGGGTCGTCCCGAGGCGATCTCGGCGAAACCCAGGTTAGTTTTCTTCCACTCGGCGCAGTCGGGCTCGTGTCGACGCGCGGAGGGCTTTCTGGCGCAGGTTCTGCAACGTCGCCGCAACCACGGAACGTTCAAGCTCTATCGCGTTGCCCGCGAGGAGCGTCCCGACCTGCTCGAGCGATTCAAGGTCGAAACGCTCCCCACACTGGTCGTCGTCGAGGGGAAACAGGTTCGGGCCCGACTGGTCCGCCCTCGCGGCTGCCGAGATATCGAAGCGTTTCTCCAGCCCTGGCTTCATTAATCCGCTGAGGCAGCGCGGAGCCGAGCCCCCGCCCCGCAGCCTCCTCCTTCACACAGCGATTCCTTCCTCCCGTAGGGAGAGCTCCGCGAACTTGTCCCAGTTGGCGTCGATCGCCTTCGCCATTCGCTCCTCGTCGTCGCGGTTGAGCCGCGCGGCCTCGGCGGTCTCCTCGTCTCCCGCGGCCCGAGCGACCCGTTCCAGGAGCTGGTACGCCGCGATCTCCATGTGCTCGGTCGCGTAGGCGTCGCGCGCGTTCCGGCCGGCCTTCTCCGGGCGAGCGATGTCGACGACTCCCTTCATCAGCGCGCCGAGCACACCTCCGGCCTCGCGAACCATGGACGGTGACGCGCCGTGCGCCGTCAGCCGCTGCTCCATCCGATCCGCATGGGTCTCGGTCTCCGCCTTGTGCTGCCTGAGCTTCTCCTTGATCTCCTGGTCGTCCGTGGTCGAGATCATCCCGTCCAGCATCCGGAGCACGTTCTGCTCCATCGCGAGCGCCTCGTCGACGTGCTTCACGACCTGCTGCTCGAGCTCTTCCTGCTTCGCCATCTGGACTCTCCTCATCTCGAACTTGCCGAATTCCGTTCCTCTGAACGTCGCGCGGCCGCGGTAGGAGTCGCCGCTCACGTCCGGCTCGACCACGTCGACGATCCCGCTGAACGGCGCGCGATAGTGCAGCTCGTTTCCTCGAACCTCGAACGCCATCCGGAGCGGGCCAAGGATTGTCTCGCCGCGGCTGCCATGGATCCGCTTGCGCATCGTGTACAGGGGCGGGAGGGCTCCGCTCACGCGGTGAACGTCCCAGAGCCCGTCGAGCTCGCTGGCATGTTGTTCGTTGTCCACGAGGGCTAGGGTTGCCCGAGATGCCAGGCGCAAACGTTCCGTTTCCGCCGATGGAGGCCCAGCTGGTGCGCGAGCTTCCGACGGGGGACGAGTGGCAGTACGAGCCGAAGTGGGACGGCTTCCGCGGCGTCCTCGAGAACGACGGCGACGAGCTCGCCCTCTGGTCGCGGAACGAGCGCCCTCTGCTCCGCTACTTCCCAGAGCTGCGCCCGCTGGGCGATCTGCTGCCTCCCCACTCGGCACTCGATGGCGAGATCGTTATCGCGCGGGACGGCGTGCTCGACTTCGACTCGATGCAGACGCGCCTCCACCCTGCCGAGTCGCGGATCCGCAGGCTCTCGGCGGAGATTCCGGCGCAGTTCGTGGTGTTCGACGTGCTGCTCTGGGACGGCGAGCCGGTCTGGAAGCTGCCGCTCGAAGAGCGACGCCGGCGCGTCGAAGCGCTTCCGGAGGGCTTCCGGCTCTCGCCGTGCGCCGGCGACATCGCGCAGGCCCGCGGTTGGCTCGACCGCTTCGAGGCGATCGGCCTCGACGGCGTCGTCGCGAAGCGCCGCGGCCTGCCATATCTCCCGGGCTCCCGTGACGGCGTCGTCAAGGTCAAGGAGCACAAGTCGGCCGACTGCGTCGTCGTCGGCGTCCGCTGGAAGGACGGCCGCGAGAAGATCGCGACGCTGCTGCTCGGGCTGTACCGCGACGATGGCGGTCTCGACTACGTCGGCTCGGCCGTGGTCTCCGCGAAAACGCAACGCGAAGTCGCGGAGCGGATCGCGCCGTTGCTCGAGGACGCGCCCGACCGGCGCTTCTCGGAGCCGAACCGGTGGGGGACGGGCGAGCTCGAGGAGGCGGCCGTCCGGCCCGAGCTCGTCGTCGAGGTGCGGTACGACAAGGTGCAGGGCAACCGCTTCCGCCACGGGACGAAGCTGCTGCGCTGGCGCCCCGACAAGGATCCGGAGCAGTGCACCTGGCAGGAGCTGCGCCCGCCGCGCGACCCCGACGCGCCGAGCGTCGAGGCGCTGCTCGCGTCGTGACAGTTCCGCCCGAGCGCGACGCCTATGGCGAGATGATGCTGGCGGTGCTCGAGGGCGAGGCCAACGTCTTCGAGATCGTCGAGCGCGACGACGGGCTGATCGGCGCCAGCGTCATGGGGCCGAAGCTCTACCTCGCGCCGTTCCGCCGCTGGCCGGCGCACCACCGGCAGGCGATGGGACTCGTCCGCGGGCGCACACTCGACTGCGGCGCGGGCGCGGGGCGCGTCTCCTTGTATCTCCAGGACCGCGGCAGGGAAGTCGTCGCCATCGACAACTCGCCCGGCGCGATCGAGGTCTGCCGCCGTCGCGGCGTCCGCGACGCACGGCTTGTCGATTTCGCGGACGTCGACGAGTCGCTCGGCAGCTTCGACACGATCGTGCTCCTCGGAAACAACTTCGGCCTCTTCGCGAGCCCGACGAAGGCCAGGCGCCTGCTCCGCCGCCTGAGAAAGCTGACTAGCGACGACGGACGGATCCTGGCCGAGTCGCGGGACGTCTCGACGGGGCCAGGTGCGGCCGCCCCGTGGCACGTGGAGTACCGGCAGCGGAACATCGACCGCGGCCGCTTGCCGGGACAGATCAGGCTCCGGATCCGCTTCCGCAAGATCGTCGGCCCGTGGTTCGACTACCCGATGGTCTCGCCGGCCGAGATGGTCGAGATCCTCGATGGGACTGGGTGGCGGCTCGACCGAACGATCGACTCCGACGACACGTACGTCGCAGTGATCGAGAAGACCTAGGAAGCCACAGCCTCCGGCGCCTCGAGCCCGAGCTGCTCGAAGCGGGGCACGAGCGACGGGCGGCGCCGCCACATTCCGTGCATCGGGTCGCCGACCTCGGAGATCCGCCGCCGCATCGTCTCGACCGTGAACGCAGCGGGATCGACGTCGGCGACCTCGTCCCACGGCAGCGGCGCCGATACGCGCGCGTCCGGCGTCGGCCGCACCGAGTACGCGCACGCAATCGTCCGGTCGCGCGCGTTCTGCCCGAAGTCGACGAAGACGCCGATCCGGTCCTTCACGCGCCACGTCGTCGTCGCCACCCGCTGGTCCCCCACGCGCCGCTCGACCTCCTCGGCCGCCGCCTTCGCAAAGCGGCGTGCGTCCGGAAAGCGGAGCTCCGGCTTGATCGGCGCAAGGATGTGCAGCCCGGTTGCGCCGGAGGTCTTCGGGAACGACGCAAGCCCGACCTCGTCCAGCACCTCGCGCACGACGAGCGCGATCTGACGCACGTACGGCCACTGCCCGTCGCTCGTCGGATCGAGGTCGATCAAGAGGTAGTCGGGTCGCTCGATGTCGTCGATGCGCGAGTGCCACGTGTGGAGCTCGATGCAGCCGAGGTTGACCACCCACGCAAGCGCCGCGGAATTGTCGACGACGGCGAAGACGGTCGAGTGGCCGCTCGGGAAGGTGACGTACTGCTCGCCCACGAACGCGGGGTGCGCCGGCACGCGTTTCTGATGGAAGAAGTCGCCGTCGACGCCGTTGGGGTACCGCTTCATGTGGAAGAGGCGGCGCCGCAGGTGCGGCAGCGCGCAGTGGGCGACGTCGAGGTAGTAGCGGACGAGCTGGCCCTTCGTCAGACCGCGCTCGGGGAAGAAGATCTTGTCCGAATTCGACACCGGTACCTCGTGCCGCCCGACGCGCATTCGGCGCAGTATCCCCGTGCTAGGGTCGCGCGCGTGCGCCGGGTACTCCTCGTTCCCCTCGCTGTGCTCGCTCTGCTCGCCGCAGGGTGCGGCGGTGACGACGAAGGCGATCAAGGCGCGGCTGCGACGACATCGGCGCAGAGCTGTGCGAAGGACCAGCTCGAGCTGGTCGACAGCGATCAGCTGACGGTCGGCACCGACAATCCCGCCTATCCGCCGTGGTTCGGCGGCGAGGAGAAGAAGCCCTGGAAGATCTCGAATCCGGCATCGGGAGAGGGCTACGAGAGCGCGGTCGTGTACGCGGTCGCCGAAAAGCTCGGATTCGGGCGCAGCGACGTCGCGTGGGTCTACGTCCCGTTCAACAAGTCGTTCGCTGCGGGGCCGAAGTCGTTCGACTTCGACGTCAACCAGATCTCGTTCGAACCGAACCGCGCGAAGGCCGTCGACTTTAGCGAGAGCTACTACGACGTGAACCAGGCACTCGTGGCGAACAAGGGGACGCCGATCGCGAACGCGAAGTCGCTCGCGGACCTGAAGGACTACAAGCTCGGCGCGCAGGTCGGGACGACGAGCTATCGCTACATCACGGAGAACATCAAGCCGTCCAAACAGCCATCGGTGTACGACACGTCCAACGACGTGATCGCAGCTCTGAAGGCGAAGCAGATCGACGGCATCGTCGTCGACCTGCCGACGGCGTTCTACATCGTCGCCGCGGAGCTTCCCAACGGCACGATCGTGGGCCAATTCCCGACCGTCGGCACGCAGGAGCATTTCGGGTTGGTGTTCGAGAAGGGCAACGCGCTCGTGCAGTGTGTCAACCGCGCGCTGCGGTCGCTGAGGCAGGACGGGAAGCTCGCGCAGCTTCAGCAGGAGTGGCTGGCGGACAAGGCGAGCGCTCCGGTCCTGAAGTAGCCGGCAGCCGCGCGTCGCGCATCCTCGACGTGCGACCCGGCCAGGGCGGCCGGAGCATTGCGATCGCGGTCGTCAGCACCGCGTTCTTCTTCGGGCTGCTCACGCTCGTCGTCGTCACCTCGCCCGGCTGGGCGGAGGTTCGGCAGGCGTTCTTCAGCGGCGAGCAGTTCCGCGAGTCGTTTCCGGACATCCTGGACGCGTTCTGGCTGAACGTGAAGATCTTCCTGATCGCGGAGACCGTGATCCTCGTCACCGCCCTGCTGATCGCCGTGCTCCGGAGCCTGCCGGGACCGGTCTTCTTCCCGCTGCGCGTGCTCGGGATCGCGTACACGGACCTCTTCCGAGGAATTCCGACGATCCTCGTGATCTACATCCTCGGCTTCGGCGCGCCGGCGCTGCAGCTGCACGGCCTGCCCACGTCGCCCTTCTTCTGGGGCGTCGTCTCCCTTGTCCTCGTGTACTCGGCCTACGTCGCTGAGGTGTATCGCGCGGGAATCGAATCGGTGCACCAGAGCCAGGAGGCGGCCGCGCGCTCGCTCGGCCTCTCCCGATTCCAGTCGCTGCGGTTCGTGATCCTGCCCCAGGCCGTGCGAAGGGTCGTGCCCCCGCTCCTGAACGACTTCATCGGCCTGCAGAAGGACACCGCGCTCGTCGCGCTGATCGGCCCGGTCGAAGCGTTCCGGCAATCGCAGATCGAGGTCGCCGGGAGCTTCAACTACACGCCGTACCTCGTCACCGCGCTGCTGTTCGTCCTGCTCACGATCCCGCTCGCGCGTCTCACCGACTGGCTGATCGCCCGCGACCGCCGGCGCTCGCTGGCAGGGAGGCCGGCATGACGCTCGCGCTCGAGCTCGAGGGCGTACGCAAGTCCTTCGGCAAGCTCGAGGTGCTGGGCGGGATCGACCTCGCGGTCGACGAGCACGAGGTGGTGTGTCTGATCGGCGCCTCCGGGTCCGGCAAGTCGACGCTCCTTCGCTGCGTCAACCTGATCGAGCCGATCGACTCCGGACGAATCGTCGTCGAGGGCGAGGAGATCACCGCGCGAGGCGTCGACGTCGACCGGATCCGGCGGCGGATCGGAATCGTCTATCAGGCGTACAACCTGTTCCCGCACATGTCCGTCCTGCGCAACGTCACCCTCGGACCGACCGAGGTGCTCAAGACATCCCGCTCGGCGGCAGAGGCGCAGGCGCTCGAGCTCCTGCGCCGGTTCGGGCTCGCGGACAAGGCGCGGGAGTACCCCGACCGCCTGTCAGGAGGACAGCAGCAGCGCGTCGCGATCGTCCGCGCGCTCGCGATGCGCCCGGACTTGATGCTGCTGGACGAGGTCACGAGTGCGCTCGACCCGGAGCTCGTCGCCGAGGTGCTCGAAGTGATCCGCGAGCTCGCCCGGAGCGGGATGACGATGCTGATCGCGACGCACGAGATGAGCTTCGCGCGCGACATCGCCGACCGGATCTGCTTCCTCGACAACGGCGTCATCCTCGAGGAGGGCCCGCCGGAGGAGCTTCTGAGGAGCCCGCGTGAGCCCCGGACTCGCCAGTTCCTGCAGCGCGTGATCGATGCCGGGCGGCTCGCGGTCTAACCTGTAGTCGTGCTCGAAGGATCGCCCCGCACCGACGCCACGCTCGAACCGCTCGAGGACTACATCGTCGTCGAGCCGCTCGACGAATCGGAGACCGCAAGCGGCCTAATCGTCCCGGTGAACGAGGCCGCCCAGACCCGTACCGGCATCGTCGCGTCCGTCGGCCCCGACGTGAGCGGCGTCGATCCCGGCGACAAGGTGCTGTACCCGCGCGACGCCGGGTACGACGTGCGCCTGGCGCGGAGCCCGGTGCGGATCCGTGTGCTTCGGCGGGAGGACCTGATCGCGCGCGTCCATGACTAGTTGCCGCGCGGTCCCTCGAAAATACCCTTTTCGGGGCATGACAGTAGAAGTTTGAACCAGCAGACTCCGCCGTATTGCCGGCTCCCCCCAAGACTCCCGGCGCACCAAAGGGCCCCTCGCCGCGGGGCCCTTTTCTTTGCGGGGCGCGGCCGTTCCGTCGGGTACGCTGTTCCGCTTCGGGAGAAGTGGCCGAGTGGCTGAAGGCGCCGCCCTGCTAAGGCGGTAAGGGGGTTAGACCTCCTTCGAGGGTTCGAATCCCTCCTTCTCCGTGGATTGCCGAAGCGCGCCTGCGGCGCGCCGGCAGTTTCAGCTGTGCCGCGCGGAGCTGCCGCTCAGTGCCGCGGCGTGGGAGTGGGCGCTGCTTAGGGGGCGCTACTCTGTGCCGACCGTCGGAGGGGTGGCAGAGCGGTCGAATGCGGCGGTCTCGAAAACCGTTTCGGGCTTTTGGGTCCGACGAGGGTTCAAATCCCTCCCCCTCCGCTCAACAAGCGGGCATCCGCGAGGAAGCCCACAACCACCCCGAATGCGTGAGGTTCTCGAACCGCCGCACTCCGTGCCCAGCTCCACGGACGTCTATCAAGGTCAGCTGGCGGGCCGCACGCGCCGCGCGCGGGAAGGGCCTCCTCTCCGGAGACACTCTCCGGTGACGAATCCGATCGGGAAGGCGCCCCAGGTGGAGTATGCCGGAGTCGATCGGGCGTATCGAACGGCGCGGTGGTGCGCACTCGCACCCGGCGGCGAGATCGCCGGCGAGGGCCGCATCGCGGCTGACCGCGACGGGCTCGCCCGGCTCGTCCTCGAACTGGGCGATGAGGTGA
>Ga0126312_10002343_pt1 | contig 12674 bp, 9 predicted proteins | sample Plot104A_FD_92537 | JGI IMG/M metagenome (GOLD analysis project Ga0126312, IMG submission 92537) | Serpentine soil microbial communities from UC McLaughlin Reserve, CA, USA - Plot104A | ecosystem: Environmental > Terrestrial > Soil > Grasslands | place: USA: UC McLaughlin Reserve, Lake County... | reverse complement strand
GAGCGCGACCGCATCGGCGAGATCGCCTTCCGCTTCTTCTTCGAACTCGTGTGGCGACACGGCGCCGTCGCCGGCGACCCGCACCCGGACAACTGCATCCTCAGCCCGGACGGGCGGCTGTGCCTGCTCGACTTCGGCCTGCTGCGCGACCTCGAAGCGGACTACCTCGAGGGTGAGCGCGACGTCATGCGGGCGCTCGCCGACGACGACCCCCAGCGCGTCCACGACGGCCTGTCAAGCCTCGGCTACCTGCGGGAGCCGAAATCGTTCGATCGCGACGCGCTGCTCGAATTCCTCGCCACCGCGGGCGAGTGGATGCTCGCGCCAGGCTTCCGCCGCGTCGACCCCGCATACGTCACCCAGATCCTGGAGCTGGGCTACCCGCCGCGCTCACCGCATTTCGGGTTGATGCGCCGCCTGAAACTGCCGCCGCCGACACTGCTACTCCGCCGCATGGAGCTCCAGGTCCTCTCGCTGCTCGGCACCTTCAACGCCGGAGCCGACTGGGGAGCGATCACCGCCGAGCACCACTCAGGCAAGCCCGTCTCGACCGCCCTCGGGCGCGAGGATCACGCCTTTCACAAGCGGCGCGCCCGCCCATAGCGGGCGAACCCCGCCCAAGCCGCGGTCGCTCATCAGCTGTAGCTCGAGTGGGCGCCCATGGACTGCTCCCTGTTGAGGAGCAGTGGCGCTATTGGGGACCGAGCCTCACCGCTCCTTCCGCATGGTCCCCGCGGCGGCGGCGGACCGCCGCTCCCGATGGGAAGGAGGCGCCCCACCACCCGACCGGCGCCCGCGTCGCTGCCGGATTTGTGGGAACGGAGCAGCCGCGTCGTGGCTGCTCCGTTCGTCGAGGAGCAGCACTGCCAGCCTCCGCTCCTGCTGGTAGTCCGTCGCGGCAGTCAGCCGCGACAGACCTGCGAGCGCACCGCCGAGGTGGGCGCGGACGACCGCAATCGCGGACGAGCGCGTGGCGCGAGTCGGCCAGCTCGTCGAAGTCCTGGGCGGTGGCGGGCGACACTACCGATACGGATCTGACCCGACCGGCTCGAGATCGAGCCTAGGAGTCAGCCCCGCCGCCCCGGGAGCCGACCCGGTCGGTCGGACGCCGCCGCCCGGCAACGCCAATACGGCACTGAGGCGTGCCCACGCGGCAAGCTCGCGAGAGTCACGCTCGGCAGCGTCCGACGACTCGTGGGAGCACTGCTCCTGCGCTGGTGGCGCCTCCGCGGCCGCGGTGTGGGACGGCGGTCCTCGGTCGCGTCGGCGGCTGGCTCCTCCGCTTGTGCTTCCTCGGCCGCGGCCTCCTCGGTCGGCGCCTCCCCGGTCGCAGCGGCCCGCTCCCGCGCACGCGTCTCGTTGCGGGGCTGGTCCGGCACGGCCTCGGCCGGGCGCCTCGTGGGGGCGGCGTAAGCGAGCTGTAATGGCTCTGCCTACGGGATTTGCCTACGTTGGGTGCGGCGTTCCGACGGAGGAGGAGACATGAAACGGGTCATCGCCCTGGTCGCCGTTGCAGTCGTCACGATGCCGGCGGCGGCCCCGTCTGCCGCCGCTCGCGAAGCGGGCCCGCCCAAGAAGCAGCCGGAGGTGCTGGGCTTCTTCCAGGGCCGGACGGTCAAGTACTTCGACTTCGGCCCGATCAAGCTGAAGGCCGGAAACAAGGTCGCGCCGATCTGGACCTTCACCAATGGCGCGGACGGGCAGCGGAACATCATCGACACGGTGCCGGGGAGGGCCGACTATTCGCCGCTGTGGCAGGTCAACGAGGTGACATGGGCCAGGGGCGCGGCGCCGCGGGTGCTGAGGTCCGCCCAAGACGTTCGGCGGGCCGTGGCGGCCGGCGAGGCGACCGTCGAGCGGACGAAGACGGTCGTCAACTGCCCGGTGCTGGGGTTCGGTGAGGTGCGCCATCCGGGGTTCTCTCGAGGCAAGACGATCCACTACTACGAGCTAGGCAAGGTCAAGGTCGCCGCGGGCAACGAGGTCCTGCCGCTGTGGAGCTTCACCAACGGAGCCACGGGGCAGCGCAATGTCGCAGACGTGCGGCCCGGGCAGACCGCGTACCCACCGCTGTGGTCGATCGTCGAGGTCACCTGGAGGAGGGGCGCCAAACCGCGCGTGCTGAAATCCTTCGCCCGGATCAGGCGCGCGCGCAGCGCCCGCCAGCTAACGCTGCGGAAGACCTCGACCGTCGTGAACTGCCCGCTCGTCTAGGCCCAGGCGACCTTCGGTCCTCATGACCGAAAGGAGCGCGGCGCGAGCGGCTTGAGACCCAACCGCCCGCCCCCACCCGGCGCGGGGCGTCCGTTCCGTCAGAGCGGCCGGACCCACTACGCGCGGTCGGAGTCGGCGCGCCGTTCGAGGGCCCAGAAGCGCGGGGGCGCCCCCCTCGGACAAGCGAGCGTCCGCACCGGCGTCCGTCCCACGCCCGCTCAGTACTACATCCGAGAGCGCGTCCGGCCCAAGCTTCGCTCCCGCAGCCGCCGCATGCGAAAGCCGACCGCACTTCAGCCGAGACGACCGGAGAACATCCAACTCGAGAGCGCGGTCGGTCTCGGCGAGCAGTCCTGCTTCCATGCTGAGCACGACCTCCAGGGCAGATCGTGAGCGGGCGGGTCGGAACGGTCCCGGTCAGCAGGCTCAGCGCCCCGCCGCTGGGGGCGTTTCTGACGACCAAGCTCAGCCGCGTCCCCGGCGGCGTTGCGGCCGGCGGTGAACCGGCCTACTGCCTACTGGAACGACCATGGCGAAGGCCGCGCCGAGATCATCCTGCGGTGCACGAACGTGCCGGCCGCGGTATCCGAGCAGATCGTGCTCGGCGAGCCCCGGACGGAGATCTCGGACGCGGATGTCCGGCGCCAGATCGAGCGCGCCCGCGGGGACGACCTGATGGCGAAGACCGTCGACGCGCGCGAGGTCCTGGCCAAATGATCTCCGGCGGTCGCGGCACCGTGGGAAGGGAGAGCGCGGTGGACGACTCGCCGGCCCATGCTGCTGGACCTGCTGGCTGGGCCGTTCCGGGGGTATGCGGTTCTACACGGCCGCCAAACTGGGCATCCCCGACCGGCTCGCCGACGGTCCCAGGACCAGCGCCGAGCTCGCCGAGCAGGTCGGGGCCGGCGCCGACGCTCTGGGTCGGCTGCTGCGTCTGCTTGCCGGCTTGGGGGCTCGTCACCGGCGACGCCGGCGGCGGGTTCGGCCTGACGCCGCGAGGGGGGCTGTGCGCAGCGCCAGCGGGTCGATGCGGGACCTGGCGATCTGCTACGGCGAGCGGTTCTACCGACCGTTGCAGCGCTCAACACCGGCCGGCTGCTGATCGCCGAGGAGGAGGGCGCCGACCTCGACCTGGCGTGGGCCGAGTTGGTGCAGCTGCGGAGTGAAGGGTGAGCGCGCCGGCGCCTGGAGTCGGCTTAAGCCGCACTCGCGCGGGCCGCCGCCGCTTCCAGCTCGGTCGCTCCCACGACGGCGCCCGGCCAGGCGAACCAGTGACGTGAGATGGGGCGCGCGGTGCGGGGGTGGCTGGCCTCAGGGAGCGCTGCGTCCCAGGTCGCCTGGGCGAGCAGGGCGCGGCGGGCGGACGCGACGCGCTCGGCGTCGCCGGTAGCGCGTCCCACCAGCAGCGCCTGCACGTTGCCGAGCGCCCAGGGCGCGGGGGTGTGGCGCGACCCGAGCCCGCCGTTGCGTCCTCCGAAGAAGCCCGGGTTTGCGGGCGAGAAGGCGCCGATCATCGTCGCGCGCCAGATGGGATCCTCGGCGTCGCAGAAGCCCCACTCCGGAGCCAGGGCCATGGGCAGGTCGTTGGCGTCGTGGTAGACGGTGGCGCGACCTTGGAGGTCGGTCGCGTAGGCGTAGACGGTCGCGCTGTCGTCGTCGCGAACGAGCTGGTGCTCGTGGATCGCCCGCCTGATCGCGGCGGCCAGGTCGCGCAGGCGGCCGGCGCCGAATCCGAGTGCGTCGAGCCGCGAGAACGCGCGCCAGGCGAGGATCTGGTTGGCGGTCTGATAGGGCAGCTCGAGGCGATCGTCGGCGGCGTTCTCGTCGCTTCCATACAGCGGCGCCACAGAGGCCCGCCGGGCCTCGATCGCCCCCAGCACCCGCTCGATCTCGCCGGCGTGACGGTCGAGGACGGCGCGGTCGCCGGTCAGCTCGATGTAGTCGGCGAGCTCGAGGAGCGGGTAGAGCTGCTGGTCGAGCTGGAAGACGCGGTCCTTGGGCTGGCCGCCGACCAGGTGCGATCGCGCCCACCAGGCGTCGGGTCGCACCGCCACCTCGAACAGCCAGTCGAGGTGACGCCGCACGACGCCGGTCGCCTCCCCCGGCCCGCCCGCCCGATGCCAGGCGAGCAGGGCCCAGGCGGCGAAGTAGGCGTCGCGGGTCCAGGACAGCGGCAGGATGCGGTGGTCGGTGACCAGGCAGATCGCGTCGCCGACCGGGACGCTGCAGCAGCCGAGCACGTACGCGAGTCCTCGCCGCACCACCGGCTCGAGCGGCCCCAGCCCCTCCGGCCAGCCCGACCAGCGGGCGCGCCAGCGGTCGAGCTGGGCCTGCAGCGCCGCGTCGGGGTCGGTGCTCGCGAGATGGCGCGCGGCGGCGAGAGCCTCGGGGCGGTCCGCCCCGAGGCCGAGCGCGACCAGGCGACCCCCGCTGCGCAGGCGGCCCTCCACGAGCGCGCCCTCCGCGCGCGGCTGGACCAGCGACGGCGAGCGCAGATCGCCGGCGAGCGCGACCGCCCACCCGAGCGCCCGGTCGTGCAGGACGACCACTCGGCCGTCCACCACCGTTCTGGGACGCCCGGCGATGGTCGGCAGCGGTCCGGCCTCGGCCAGCTCGGGGTACGCCGCCCGGCCGAGCAGCAGCTCCCCGCCGCAGATGAGCGGCGGCGCGCCGGCGCTGGGCAGCACCACCTGCATCACGCCGCGCGCGCCGTCGACGTCGTCCGGATGGGGCACGAACGTCGCCACGTTCGGTCCGCGACCCGGCGCGAACGAGGTGGCGGGGATCGCATCCGCTAGCACCCAGGCCGGTCGCACGCCGCTCCGGGAGGGCCCGTTCAGGGGACGCAGGCCGAACGCGACCGCTCCGCGGCTGGAGAGTCGCCGCCGATAGCGCCGGACCGCGCCCGTCTGGTAGCGGCGCTCGTCGGGAAAGCGCGGGCTGCCGGAGAGCGTGACCACGCCGTGGTCCTCGTGGCCCTGACTGACCGCCACCAGGCGCCCCAGGGCGTCGACGCTGGCGCTCACGCCGGCCTCTCCGACGTCGAGCGGCTTGTAGGCCCGCGAGGGATCGAGACGCTGCGTGGATCCGCCGCGGGGCATCACTTCTCGGGCGCGTAGAGCTCCGGGCGACGCAGGCCGAGAGCCGGCTCTCGCCGCCGCTCGCGCTCGATCGCGTGGAGATCGAGCGAGGCGCGGATCGCGCCCTCTTCGACGCCGGCCGTGGCGAGGACCTCGCCGCGTGGACCCGCGATCAGAGACCGGCCGCAGAACTCGCCCCCGACCAGGTTCGCCGCGACGGCGAACACCTGGTTGTCCTGCGCCCGGGCGCGGGTGCGGAGGCTGAGGAGGTCCTCGTGCCCGAGGGGCACCGCCGAGGGGATGACGAGGATCTGCGCCTCGGCGAGCGCCAGCGCCGTGGCAATCTCGGGGAAGGCGTGATCGAAGCAGATCATCGGGCCGAGGCGCCCCGCCGGGGTCGGGATCGTCGTGAGATGGTCGCCTGCCGCGAAGCGGGTGCGTTCGGCGGGGTACAGATGGGTCTTCCGGTAGCGGCCCAGGACGCCGTCCGGCCGCACGACCACGGCGCTGTCGTAGAGCATCTCGCCGTCACGCTCGAGGATCCCGATGACGAGCGTGGCCCCGGTCTCCGCGGCCAACGCGGCGGCGAGCTCCACGGTCGGGCCATCGAGGCTCTCGCCGAGCTCGCGGCCGCGCCCGTCGATCCGCTCGAGGTCGTAGCCGCTGTTGAGCAGCTCGGGTCCGACGATCAGGTCGGCGCCGCGGTCAAGGGAGCGGATTGGCGCCGCCAGCCGGGCCCGGTTGCGGTCGGGCTCCCCGGGCCGCGCGGCCAGCTGCAGGGCGACGACCTCGACGTTCACCCCTTCACCCCACCGGCGAAGAGGCCGCGCACGTAAAAGCGGTTCAGCACCGCGAAGAGCAGCAGGGGTGGCAGGATGGCCATGATCGCGCCCGCCGACACGACGTCCTCCTGGGCAAGATGCGGGGACTGGAGGTTGGCGAGCCCGACCGTGACCGGCTGGTAGTCGCGGCCCAGCAGCGTAAGCGCGAGCAGCAGGTCGTTCCAGACGAAGACGAAGTCGATGATGGCGAACGAGACGATGCCGGGCAGGGCGAGCGGCAGGATCACCCGGCGGAACACGTCGAGGTGGCTGGCGCCGCGGGCGGCGTCGACGATCTCATCCGGCACCTCGGCGAAGAACGGGGTCAGGATGAAGACGGCGAGGCCGGCACCGAAGGCGGTGTGCACGAGCGCGATCCCGAGGTACTGCCAGGCGCCCTCCGACAGCCCGATCGTCTTGAACCAGGGCAGCAGCGGAATCAGGATGATCTGGACGGGGACGATCATGGTCGTCAGCAGCAGGAAGTACGACACCCGCCGGAAACGGAACCGCAGGCGAGCGAACGCATAGGCCGCCAGCACGCCCGCCGACAGCGTCAGCGCCACGCTCGCGAGCGCGATCAGGAAGCTGTTGACCACGTACTCCGACAGCCCCTGCTCCCACGCCTTGCTGTAGTTCGAGAGCGTGAAGGTGGCGCCGTCGAGGTTCCACCAGCCGCGGCGGATCTCCTCGAGCGGCCTGACCGAGGTCATCAGCGCGGTGGCGACTGGGACCAGCCAGACGATCGAGGCCACGGTCAGCGTGCCGTAGATCGCGAGCGCCAGACGACGGCTGCGAGCGAGGCTCGTCATCGCCGCTCCCGGCGCAGGCCGCGCAGCACGGGGTAGGCGAGCGCGACCAGCAGCGCCGCCAGCAGCACCGCGACGGCCGTCGCGAGCCCGGCCTGCGGCGAGTCGAGGAACGCGAAGGCCTGCTTCCACAGCAGGACGGCGAGCACCTCGCTGTCCTGGGCGGGACCGCCCCGGGTCATGACCCAGACGATGTCGAAGGTGCGCAGCGCGAAGATCACGCTGATCACGCCCACCACCACGAGCGGCCCCCGAAGCTGCGGGATGATCACGTAGCGCACGATCTGGCGCGGGCGGGCGCCGTCGACCGTCGCCGCGTCGATCAGATCCTGGGACATCGTGGTGAGCCCGGCGGTGAGCGTGATCACGCCGAAACCCGTGAAGGCCCAGAAGCCGGCCACGATCAGGGACAGGTTGACGAGCCGCAGCTCGGCGACGCCGAGGTCGATCACTCCTGGGTCGGAGAGCCAGTTGCCGCCCTCGAAGTGGATGAACCCGAGGTCGAGCGAGCCGTCCAGGCCGAGGCGCTCGACGAGCGCGCTCAGCACGCCGAAGTCGGGGTTGTAGACGAAGCTCCAGATAACCCCGGCGGCCGCCAGCGAGATCGTCATCGGCAGCACGAACACGGTCCGGAAGGCGACCCGCCCGAGCCTCGCGAACCAGATCAGGATCGACACCGCGAGCGAGACGCCGACGATCAGGAGCGGGAACAGCACCAGCCAGACGGCCGTGTTGAGTACGGCGTTCCAGAAGCGCTCGCTCCCGAGCAGCTCGCCGTAGTTGCCGAGGCCGACGAAGTCCCACTCGCCCGACGCCTGGAGCTCCCAGGGATTCAGGAGCCCCCACTCGAACAGGCTGCTGGCGATCGTATTGAGCGCGGGCCACAGGTAGAAGGCGACGAAGACAGCGAACAGCGGCAGCACGAACCCGTAGGGCACGAGCCGCTCTCGCCGAGCCGCCCACCTGCGCGGCTCGGCCCCGGCCGCCTCCAGCGCGCGCGTCCGGGCTGCGTGCACGGAGCTCATTCGCTCTGGCGGTCGTCCACCTGCTTCATCGTGGACACGATGCGATCGACGTCCTGGTCCCTCACGAACTGCTGCAGCGCCTCGCGCAGCGTGCTCTGGACCTCGCCGCCGATCGCGTCGTCGAGATCGTACACGGCCGGGACCTCGTCGCTCTTCGGCCACAGCTCGGCGGCCTTGCGGTCGTTGGCGTTCGGGTAGACGTCGAGCTTGGCGTTCGCGTTCGGGGCGACGAAGCCGCCCCGCTTGGCCCAGATCTCCTGAGCCTCGGCGGAGCCGAGGTAACGCGCCAGCGCCTTCGCCGCGCCGACGTTCTCGCTGTCCTTCGCGACGGCGAACAGATCGCCGCTGATGAACTGCACCTCCGGCTTCGACTCATCGACCTTCGGCATCAGGAAGAAGGTGAAGTCCCGCCCCGGCTCCAGGTCGGAGTCGCATTCGCCGGGCGCCACCAGGTTGACGAACGCGCCCTGGTTGTCGAACGCGGCCTTGCCGTCGACCCAGGCGCAGACCTCGTCGATGAAGCCGCGGTCGAGCGCGTTCGGCGGGAAGTAGTCCTTGATCAGCTGCCCGAGCAGCTCGAACGACCTGACCACGCCGGGGTCGTCCCAGTCGACGCTGCCGTCCACGAGGCCGCTGAACACCTTCGGCCCGGCGACGCGCGCCAGGATCGGGTCGAGCCATTGGGTGAGCGGCCAGAGGTCGCTCCCGCCGACTGCGAAGGGCTGCTCACCCTCCGCCTTGACCTTGTCCAGCGCGGCGATGAACTGATCCCAGGTCTTGGGAATCTGGACGCCCAGCTGCTCGACCTGCTGTGGCCGGTACCAGATCAGTGCGTTGACGTTGCCCTTGAACCAGACCGCGTAGGGCGTCCCGTCCACGGAGGCGATCTCCCGCAGCGACTCCGTGTAGGAGCCGTCGGCGGTCCACTCGTCCCAGAGCTCGTCGAGCGGCAGCAGCAGGTCCTGCTCGCCGAGCTGCCTGATCAGGCCGGGCAGGGCCACGGTCAGGTCCGGCGGCGAGCCGGTGACGAACTGCTGCGTGACCTGCGAGTTGAGCTCCTCGAACGGGATCTGACGGAGCTTCACGCTCACGTCCGGGTTGTCCCGTTCGAAGCCGTCGATGACCGCCTTGAAGGCGTCGAGCTCGGAGCCCGTCCAGGTGATGACAACCGAGACCTCCCCGGACGCCCCCCCTGCGCCTGCTCCTCGTCGTCGCCGCCGCAGGCCGACAGCGTCAGCGCCAGGGTCGCGAACCCAACCAACCAGAGGCGTGCCGCCCTCATGTTCTTCCTCTCCCGCGGTGGGTTTATTTGTCACTGGACTATGACAAATGGGGGGAGTATGTCAAGCAGGTCGTGAGCCCGGCGGGACCACCTCCCCGTCAGTGCGAGTCGTCAGCCCTGCGGCATCGGCTCCGTGGCGAGCACAGGCAGCCCGGTGATCGCGCCGATCATGTCCGCCGCCCGGACCGCGGCGGCCTGCGGCTCGAGCCGCCCCGTCAGCACGGCTTCCACCAGCGCCTGCAGCTGCGCCGACACGCGCGCATAGCCAGGGGTCGCGGGCCGCACGATCGCGTGGCGCAGCATCTCGGCGGTCGCGGAGAGGAGGGGCGCGTCGCCCGCGACCAGGGCCACCGCCGAGCGCCGCGGCGGGATCTGGGCCGTGGAGCGGGCCATCGCGGCGAGCGCGTCGCGCGAGGCCAGGCGTTCGAGCAGGCGCATGGCGAGGTCCGCGTTGGCGGCCTGGCGGAGGATGCAGTAGACCATCCCGCCCGCGAGCGTGGCGCCGGTGCCGCGCGGCCCGGACGGCATCGAGGCGAACCCGAACCGATCCCAGAGCTTCGCCACCGGCAGGCCGGCGGCGTCGGCGAGGATGCGGCTCTCGTAGCTCCCCCCGAAGCTGATCGCCGCGTGCCCCTGCGCGAGCAGGCGGATTGGCCGGTCCCATTCGTAGACGACGACCTCCGAGGAGGCCAGCCCCTCGTCGACGAGCCGCCGCAGCAGCTCGAGCGCGTCGACCGTGGCCGGGCTCGCCAGCGTGACGCCCTCCGGGGCGAGCACCGAGACCCCGTTCGAGGCGAGCAGCGCGAGCAGGCAGTAGCTGGTCGTCTCCCCGGCCGTCGAGCCGCCCGGCAGCGCGATCGGATGCCGGAAGCCGCGGTCGAGCCGCGCGAGCGCCCGTCCCAGCTCGAACAGGTCGTCCCACCTGCCGGGAGGATCGGCGCCGACCGCCTCGAGGTGGCGCCGCGAGTACCACAGACCCGCCACGTCGGCCTCCGCTTGGACCGCGAGCGTCCGCCCCTCGTACCTATGCGCCGTGACGAACGGCTCGAGGAAGTCCTGCTCGTACTCCGCCTCGAGCCAGCCGCGGTCGAGCTCCTCGAGCGGCCACAGGAAGCCCGCGTCGGCGAACTCCGGCACCCAGACCGAGTCGAGCATCGCCAGGTCGGGCCCACGCCCCTCTGCCAACGCGCGCGTCAGCGCCTGATGCAGGTCAACCAAGCTCACCGCGGCGGCGTTGATGCGCACGCCCTGCGGCGCCGCCTCGCGTACCTGCGCCTCCCACGGTCCGTCGGGCACCACCACGCGCAGCTCCCGCTCGTCCGGCTGTCGCGACAGCCAGTGAGGGTTCACGAAAGTGCCGCGCCGACGGTGGCGGATGATCACCCCTTCCTCAGCCAGCTCCGACAGCGCACGGTTGACCGGCGTCCGACTGATGCCGTACTGCGCGCAGAGCGAGTGCTCGGTGGGAAGGCGCTCGCCGGGCCCGTAGCGCCCACTCAGGATCTCCTCGCGGAGGAGCGTCTTGAGCTGGAAGTAGAGCGGGATGGGCTGCCCCGGATCGATCGCCGGCATGCCGCCGAAGTATCGTCGGCGGGCGCTTCGTCCGGCTAGCGGACGGTCGCGGCCGCCAGGCCCGGCCCGGACTTGACGTCCACGTCGGCCGAGCGCAGGATCTCGCCCCAGCCCGCGCAGTGCGGCTCGACGTCCGTGATCTAGCTTCGCATGCTCGTCCGAACCGTCACGGACGGGTCATGTTTCGGTTCTCGTCGATCGAGCGGGGTGGCGCCGTGTGGTCCGTTCAGGCGCATGCTAGGAGGACCCGCTCCCGGAAGCGGTCGAAGCCGGGCAGCCCGTGGGCGCGGCGCTTGATCAGCTTGAGCTTGTTGATGACCCCCTCGGCGTAGCCGTTGGTGGTCGGCTCGTCGAAGTAGGCGAGCAGCTCGGCGCGCCAGAGCCGGACGCCGTTGGCGAAGGCCGTGAAGGCGGGGGCTGTGCCCGCTCGACCGCGTCGAGGAAATGGTCGAGGCGCCGCTCGGCCTCGCCGCGGTCGGGGGCGCGGTAGATCGCCCGGAACGCTTCCTTGAGTCCCCATGCCTCGGCGATCAGCGGCTCGCGTTCGAACAGCGCGCAGAGCCGGCGCCGCTCGCGCTCTGTGAGCCGTTCGCGCGCCTTGAGCAGGCGGTGGCGGGCGCGGTAGAGATCCTGCCGTCAGCTGGCGCCTTGCCCGAACGGCGCGCGCCCTTCGGCTTGCGCCGCCTGGCCTCGCGCTGGCGCTCGTGCCGGACCGAGTCGAGCGCGGTGTTGGCGCCGCGCACGAGGTGGAAAGTGGTCGACCACGATCCACGCCCACGGCAGCTCGTTGTGGATCGCCTGGCGGTAGGCCTCGTAGGGGTCGATCGAGACCACCTCGATCGCCCACCGGCGCTCCGCGGGCAGCGAGCGCAGGTAGCGCTCGACCCGCCGACGGCTGCAGCCGTCGAGCACCTCGACGACGCGCCCGCGGTCGAGGGTCGGAGACGACCGTGGCGAGCTCCTGGCCGCGGCGGTGGTGGGCCTCGTCGAACGACAGCCGCCGCGCCGGCCGCGCCTCGCGGCACGCGGCGAGCTCGTCCTTCGCGCCCGCTCGGAAGGCGCGGGCGACCGGTAGCGCGTCGTGCGCTCACCGCGCGCCACCTCGGCGTGCGCCGCGCCGCCGCGCACCCGCTCGAGCAGGCGCCGGCGGAAGCGCCGCGTCACCCGCTCGCGCGGCGGCAGCTCCCGGTGGGACTCGGTGAACGTCCGCCCGCAGCCACCGCAGCGGTAGCGGCGCTTGCGCCACACCAGGTACGTGACCCGTCCAACGATCGGCAGGTCGCGCACCCGCACCGCCGGGCGCTCCTTGACCTCGACCGACGAACGCCCGCACCGGGGGCAGCAGCGGGCACGCGCGGCCAGCTCGACCTCGAGGTCGAGCCGCCCACCTCAACGACGCGCTTCACCTCGACGCCCTCCAGGCCGACGAGGCGGCTAACGTGGTCCCGCATCCGCTGTTCCCCCTGGCTCCGCAGTTCATGACCACGCGAAGCCTCGAAGGGGCAGCGGATGTCTCTTTCCCTAGCCCCTCAACCCCGGTCGTTCAGCAAGACCCCACTTTTCAACCGGAACAGCCGGGTCAGTACTCAGCCGGAACCGACAGTATGCGGAGCACTCCTTACGCCGCCGCTGAGCAGCCGCGCTGCCCGCTGCAGGAGGGCCACCAGAAGTCGTGTGATATTCGCGCGCGGGCGCGCGTAACAGGTTGCGGCAGAAGTAAAGGCGCAGAGCGTCAAGCTGTTCATCTCACTCGGGAAGCTGCCAGCCTAGGCTGCTCGCCTTGGTCCCATCCAGCGGTCTCGACGTCTAGGTCATACGTCTCGCACCGTCCCAGTTCCGCTCGAGGAGCGGAATCGAGCCGGTCGCGCTCG
>Ga0126312_10002342_pt1 | contig 12682 bp, 8 predicted proteins | sample Plot104A_FD_92537 | JGI IMG/M metagenome (GOLD analysis project Ga0126312, IMG submission 92537) | Serpentine soil microbial communities from UC McLaughlin Reserve, CA, USA - Plot104A | ecosystem: Environmental > Terrestrial > Soil > Grasslands | place: USA: UC McLaughlin Reserve, Lake County... | reverse complement strand
GCCCCCGAACTCCGGCCGCGTTTCGAGCAGGTCCTCTCGGGCCACCGCGACCAGCAGGACCGGGACACCGTCGATGGTGGCGGCGAGGTACTCGAGGAGGTCGTGGAAGACCTCTTCTCCCCAGTGGATGTCCTCGAAGATGACCACCAGCGGTTGGGGGGAGGCGGCCGCCTCCAGCAGCCTGCGGACCGCCCAAGAGGTCTCCTGGGGCGAGGCCGCGACCTCGTACAGCCCGAGCGCGCCCGCCACGCGCTCGACCACGAGTGCCGTGTCGTCATCGTCGGAGAGCATGCGCGCGATCGCCGCCTGCGCCTCCTCGGAGCTGTGCCCGTCGTCGATTCCCGCGAGCCCCTCGACCACTTCGCGCACAGGCCAGAAGGTGAGCCCTTCGCCGTAGGACAGGCAGCGGCCCCCCACCACGGTGGCGGAGCCCCGCAGCCTCTCCGCGAACTCCTCCGCCAGCCGGGACTTCCCCAACCCGGCGGGGCCCAGGATGGTTACGAGCTCACAGCCCCGCCCGGCCACCACCCGGTCGAAGGCCTCCCGCAGCGCGGTCAGCTCCCGCTCGCGCCCCACCAGCGGCGCGCCCAGCCTGGAGCCGCGGCCGGCGCCCGCCCCCGAGACGGCAACCAGGCGGTAGGCGGGCACCCGCTCGCTCTTTCCCTTGAGGTCCAGCGCGGGCACCTGTTCCACCTGCACCGAGTCGCGCACGAGCTCGTAGGTGTCCTCGCCGATCAGGACCTCGCCGTCCGGCGCGGCCTGCTCGAGCCTCGCGGCGACGTTCACCGCGTCACCGGTCACGAACCCGTGACCCTGCGAGGGGTCGCCGGCGATGACCTCGCCCGTGTTCACCCCGGTGCGCACGCGCAGCCGCACGCCGAAGCGCAGCTCCAGCTGCTCGTTGAGCTCCTCGAGGGCGCGCCTCATCTCGGCCGCTGCCCTCACGGCGCGCAGGGCATCGTCCTCGCGGACCGCCGGCACCCCGAACACGGCCATCACTGCATCGCCGACGAACTTCTCGACTGTCCCGCCGTGATGCTCCAGAGCGCCCCTCATCGAGTCGAAGTAGCGGGTCACGATCCGCCGCACCGACTCGGGGTCGAGCCGCTCCCCGAGGCTCGTCGATCCCGACAGGTCGCAGAACACCAGCGTCACGACCTTGCGCAGCTCGGGGCGCCCCTGCGGGTCGGCGTCCAGCGGGGCGCCGCACGCGGAGCAGAAGCGCGCCCCCTCGGGCGCCCCTTCGCCGCAGTTGGGACACGGGCGCACGGGGATGAGTTTAAGGTTCGACCATGCCGGGCGAACAGCTGCGGGTCACCGAGGGCAAGGAGCATGGCAAGGCCGTCGAGGTGGAGGCCGAGCTGAACATCGGCCGTGCCGCGACCGACGCCGAGGGGAGGCTCGGCGACGATCCCCTCCTGTCACGCCGCCACGCGAAGGTGGCGCGCGCAGCCAACGGCCAGCTCACCATCGAGGACCTCGGTTCGGCCAACGGGACGTTCGTCAACAACGAGCAGATACAGGCCCAGCGCGCGCTGGCCCTGGGCGATCTGGTGCGGGTTGGCAGCACCGTGCTGCAGGTGACCGACGCGGCCGGTCGCGTTCCGGAGAAGACGCGCATGGAGGGGGTGCCGAGCGGACTCGACCGCGCCGCAGAGCCCGCAGCGGAGCTGGTGGTGGCCGAGGGAGCGGCACGGGGCCGCCGGATCGCGCTCGACGAGGAGCTTCTGGTCGGGCGCGCGATGACCGAGGACGGCCGCCTGGGAGACGACCCTGAGCTCTCCCGCCGCCACGCCCGGCTCGCGCGCAGCGGCGGCCAGCTGACCATCGAGGACCTCGGGTCGGCGAATGGGACATTCGTCAACGGCGAGCGGGTCAGCGAGCCCCGGCCGCTGGGGGTGGGCGACTCGGTGCGGATGGGCCAGACCACGCTCGAGGTCGTCGAGTCCGGGCAGGCCGCGGAGAAGGCCACGCCCGCTGCCGCCGCGCCCCCCGCCGCCCCACCCAGCACGCCGGTCGAGGTCCCCGAGCCTCCGGCTGCCGCCGAGGAGGTCCCGCCCACGGCGCCGGAGCCGGTCGCGCGTGAGCCCGAGCCCGCTCAGCGGCCGCCGGCGCCTCCGCCGCGGCAGCCTGCTCCCGCGCGCCCTCCCGCCCCCCCGCGCAGCCCCGCGCCGAGCCCCGCCCCGCCTCGCAGCCCCGCGCCGAGCCCCGCCCCGCCCGCCGCGCCCGTCACGGCAGACGAGCTCGAGCTGGGCGCCGTCTTCGCCGGCTGCCGCGTCGAGGAGATCATCGGCCGCGGGGACATGGGGGTCGTCTACCGGGCCGACGAGCTCGCGCTGCAGCGCGCGGTTGCGCTGAAGGTCATCCGGCCCGACAACTCGCGCGAGGAGCGCTTCCGCCAGCGCTTCCAGCGCGAGTCGAGGACGGCGGCCTCGATCGATCACCCCAACGTGATCCCGATCCTGGAGGCCGGCGAGGAGAACGGCGTGCTGTTCATCACCATGCGCCTCGTCGAGGGCACCGACCTGCGCGCGCTGATCGCAGACGAGGGCCGGGTCGACCCCCGGCGGGCCGCGCGCATCGTCCGCCAGGTGGGCGCCGGCCTCGATGCCGCCCACAAGCGCGGTCTGGTCCACCGCGACGTCAAGCCGGCGAACGTGCTCCTGGCCCGTGGCGATCACGTCTACCTCAGCGACTTCGGGCTCGCCAAGCAGGCGACCGAGGGCGGGGGGCTCACCCGGCAGGGGTCGATCGTCGCCCGCGCCGAATACGTCGCGCCCGAGCAGATCACGGAGGACCGCGTCGACGCCCGCACCGACGTGTACGCGCTGGGCTGCCTGCTGTTCGAGAGCCTGACGGGCCAGGCCCCGTTCGCGGGGGATGGCGGCAACGCGATGATGGCCCACGTGGACGCGCCCCCTCCCTCGGCCGCCGCGCTGGTCCCCGGCCTGCCGGCCGCGTTCGACCAAGTGGTGAGCCGCGCGATGGCGAAGAACCCCGACGACCGCTACCAGTCGGCGGGGGACCTCGGCGATGCCGCCATGGTCGCGGCCGGCGAGCTGCGCCAGGCCGGAGCGGAGTCCGTCGTCGCCACGGGGCCTGCGGCGCCCGTCGGCCCCCAGAGCCCGCAGGCCCCCGCCACGCCTGCGCAGGCAGCACAGGCCGAAGTCGAAGCACCCCGCGAAGAGCGCAAGTCCCGCGGCGGCGAAGTTCTCCCGTTCGCGATCGCCGTCGGCATCCTGGTGGTGCTGGTGGTACTCGTGCTCATCGCTCTGAGCGCGATCTCGAAGCTCTGATCGGCTGCTTGCTAGGGCACCGAGCACGATCTAGGGTGGACCTCATGGAGGCGCCGCGTGGGTGACGCGAGGGAGCACCTGACGAAACTGGAAGTTGGCTCGCTGTTTGCGGGCTACCGAATCGACGGGCTGCTCGCCCGCGGCGGAATGGGCGTGGTCTACCGGGCGACCGACGTGGACCTGGACCGCACGGTTGCGCTCAAGATCATCGCGCCCGAGCACACCCAGAACGAGGATGCGGTCGCCCGGTTCAAGTCCGAGGCGCGGCTCGCGGCGTCGCTTGAGCACCCGAACATCGTGCCCATCCACCGGGGCGGGGAGTTCGAAGGCGTCCTCTATCTGGCGATGCGCCTGGTTCCGGGCACGAACCTCCGCGAGGTCATCGACCGCGGTCCCCTGCCGGTTGAGCGGACCGAGCGGATCATCGCCCAGGTCGCCGATGCCCTCGACGCCGCGCATGCCCGCGGGCTGGTCCATCGCGACGTCAAGCCGGCCAACATCCTCGTCGCGGGCGAGGGCAAGAACGAGCACATCTACCTCACCGACTTCGGGCTCACCAAGCGGCTCGGATCGGGAGGCAGCCTGACACGGACCGGCACGTGGGTGGGGACCCCGGACTACGTCGCGCCCGAGCAGGTCCAGGGCGGGAACGTCGACGGCCGCACCGACATCTACTCCCTGGGCTGCGTGCTCTACGAGATGCTGACCGGCACCGTCGCCTTCCCGAGGGACAACGACGTCGCCAAGCTGTGGGCGCACGTCAGCGATGCGCCCCCGCCGCCGAGCATGCAGCGCCCCGAGCTCGTGAGCTCCTTCGACGAGATCGTGGCGCGCGCGACCGCCAAGAACCCCGACCAGCGGTTCACCCAGCCCTCGGAGCTAGCCGCCGCGGTGAGCCTCGCCGTCGCCGAGCAGGTGCCCCAGGCCTCCGGGGAGGCCCCCGAGCCCACGGCCGGCGACATGCCGGAGACGCGCCTGGGAGCGGCCGCGGCTCCCCCGACGGCCGCCGGGTCGGGCGTGCCGGCTGCGTCGGCCGGCCATGAGATGTTCGTCGGGGACCCAACGCACGCCCCCTCCCAGCAGCAGCCCGGCGCGGGGGCCCCTCCACCGCCACCCCCGTCCGGGGACCCGCCGGGTCCGGGGGCGGGCGACGGCTCCGGCAGCCCGGGGTGGCTGGCCAGGCACCGCGCGGCCGTGGCGGGAGGCGCCGTCGCCTTGGTCTGCGCCCTCGCTGCGATCGCCTTGATCGCCGGGTCCGGCGGCGAATCCAAGAAGAAGGCTGCCAGCGAGCTGCCGATGAAGTTGACCGCGGTGCCCACGAACCGCGTGACCGGTCGTGGCAGCGCGGACGTACGGCTCAAGGGCGATGTAGCGACGGTCTCGATCCGCACGACCGGTCTGCTCAACCGCGCTCCCCACCTGATGCACATCCACGGCGGCGCCAAGGGGCAATGCCCCACGGCGTCGGCGGCGCAGTTGCACAACGGCAACCGGGCCATCAGCACCACCGACGGCGGGTCGTTCTACGGGCATGCCCGCGCCGCGCTGACCACTCACGGCGACACCACCGCGAACAGCATTCTCGCCTTCGACCGCTTCCCGGCCGATGGGCGCATCACCTACAAGCGCACGTTCCGGCTCACCCCGAAGGCGGCGGGCTTCGTCCGCAGGAACAACGCCGTCATCGTGATCCACGGCATCGACTACAACCACAACGGCATACAGGACGGAACACTCGACCGCAGCGAGCTCAACCCGCAGGTGCAGGGTGAGACCACCGCGCCGGCGCTCTGCGGCCCTGTGGTGGCGCGGGACACAAGGGCGCAGGCCCCGGGACGCCGGCACGTCTTCACGGCCTCGCTGGGCGTCCACGGCGCCGCCCCCCGCCGGCTGTGCACCCTATGAGGGCCATGCGCGTGATTCGAACCGTGCTGGCGCTGGCGGCGCTGGCGCTGCTCCTCGCCCCGTCGGCGACGGCGAAGCTGCACGTGAAGGGGAACCTGCTCGTGGACAACCACCGGATCGTCCAGCTGCTGGGCGTCAACCGGTCGGGAACCGAGTACATGTGCAAGGAGGGTTTCGGCGACGTCTTCGACGGTCCCAGCGACCAGGGCTCGGTCAGCGCCATGAAGACCTGGCGGATCAACACGGTGCGCGTGCCCCTCAACGAGAGCTGCTGGCTCGGCGTCGGCAAGCTGCGCAGGCACGCGCGGGCCTATCGCCGGGCGATCGTCCGCTACGTGCGGTTGCTGCGGCGCAACGGCCTCTACGTGATTCTCGACGAGCACTTCAGCGCCCCGGGCCGCCGCATCGCCCGCGACCTGTTGGCGATGCCCACGCTCACCACGGTCAGATTCTGGCGCTCGGTCGCCCGCCGCTACCGGCGCAGCAACGGGGTGCTGTTCGACCTCTACAACGAGCCGCACGACGTCAGCTGGCGGTGCTGGCTTCACGGCTGCCGCGTGTCGCGCCGCCGGGCGAACCCCAGCGGCAGGACGTACCCGGCCTACCGTGCGGTCGGTATGCGGCGCCTGCTCGGTGCCGTGCGTGGGACCGGCGCGCGGCAGATCGTGATGTTGGGCGGGCTCAAGTACTCGCGTGACCTGTCGCACTGGCTGCGCTACCGCCCGCGCGACCGCGCAAGGCAGCTGGTGGCCTCGATGCACACCTACGGCCCGGCCACCGCCCCGCTGGCGGCGGTCTGCTTCGGCGCCTGCCGCGACACCTTGATCCAGGTCAAGCGCCGCGTTCCGGTCGTCGCCGGCGAGATCGGCGAGTACGACTGCGCCCACGGCTACATCGACGACTTCATGGGCTTCGCCGACAGCAACGGGATCTCTTACCTCGCGTGGGCCTGGGACGCCGTCGCGCCCGGCAGCTGGCAGTGCGACACCGGGCCGGCGCTGATCAACAACTACAACGGCGCGCCCACGAACTACGGCGTGGGCTTCCGCGACCACGTCCTGTCGCGCTGATCAGAGCGCGTCCAGCAACTTCGGCGCCACCTGCTTCTTGCGGCTCATGACGCCAGGCAGCTCGACCGTGCCCTCGCGCGTCGGCTGACCGAAGGCGCGCTCGATCAGCCCGCGGTCGCCGGCGGCCACCAGGTCGGTCCCCTTGCTGAGAATGTCGGTGACCATCAACGCGAACAGCAGGTGACCGCCGGACTCGCGCTTGACCTCGATCGCCTCGACCAGCTCCTCGCGGCGCTCGAGCAGGGACTTGCCGACGGTCTCGATCTGGGCGATGCAGACCGTTTGGCCGCCAGCCACCACGTACTCCTTGGAGTCGCGGCTCACGATCTGCTCGGCCGCGAGCTCCGATACGTCGCTGGTCTCCTCGAACATCTGACGCCCGAACTCGGTCGCGCTCAGGGCCAGCACCCGCTCGAGGTACGCGATCACGTCGTGGTCGCGCTGGGTGGTCGTGGGCGAGTTCAGGATGACCGTGTCGGAGAGGATCGCCCCGAGCAGGAGGATCGCCGTCGGGCGACTGGGCTCAAGGCCGTTCTGGCGGAAGCGCTCGATGACCAGGGTGGCGGTGGAGCCGACCGGGTCGAAGGTCGCGGTGACGGGCACGTGGGTCTCGATCGAGCCGATGTGGTGGTGGTCGAGGATCTCGACGATGTAGGCCTGGTCGGCGCCCGGAACGCTCTGAGCCAGCTCGGCGTGGTCGACGAGGAGAACCCGCCGGCGCTCGGGGTCCACCAGGTGGGAGCGGGTCACGAGCCCCAGGGGCCGGCGATCCCCGTCCACGACCACCGCGGCGCCGTAGTGCACCTCCTTGATCTGGTCGGAGACGTCGGCCAGCAGGTCGTCGGGGCCGACCGTTAGGAGGTCGCCCTCCATCAGGGCCTCACACGGAGCCGCGAGGGTGATCATGCGCGCGGAGACGAACGAGTCCAACGGCGAGACCACGACCGTGGTCCCCCGCTGGGCGGCCAGGCCGAGGATCTCCTCCGGGGGCCGCTTGCCGTTGGGGCTGACGAGGACCGCCGCCCCGGCGTCGATCACGTGGCGCTGCGCGTCGACGCGGTCGCCGACCACGACCACGTCGCCCGGCCTGATCGGCGTCGGGCCGGGTCCGGTGGCGGAGCTGCTCACCCAGATCCGGCCGCTCAGCCTCTGACGCTCACCGGCGACCCGCTCGCCGTCGAGCACCTCGAGTAACGCGTCGACGGTCGCGTCCGAGTCGCCGAGGCTCTCGGGCTCCCGCGACTCGTGGATGTACCGGTTGGCCAGCGCGCGCATCGTCAGCACACCCGCGACGACTCCGTCGTCGTCGACGACCGGCATCAGGTCGAGCTGGTCGCGCGCCATCGCGAGCCCCACCTCACGCACCGGCTTGCGGCGGTGTGCCACCGAGCAGCCCTCGGCCATCACGTCTCTGGCCCGCAGCATCACGTGCGGGAGGAACTCCGGCGCCGGGATGCCAGCCCGCTCCAGCACCCACTCGGTCTGGGCGTTCAGCTCGCCCAGCCGTACGGGCAGGTAGTCGTTCTCGGGATCCAGCCGGCCCTTGAGCTCGGCATAGCCGACTGCCGCCGCGATGGAGTCCGTATCCGGGTTTCGGTGCCCCGTGACGTAGATCAGTGACACGGTGGCAGAGTAGCCCTGGACAAATATCCTAAAAATCAACCGGGTTTCATGTGTTAGCGTCCCCGGGGTGATACCCGAGAACCTCCGCGGGCGACTGCTCACACAGCTCGAGCTGGCCGGCGTGGCCTCCAGCGTGGCCGCGCACTCCCACCTGTGGGAGGCGCTCGTGCGCCACGACGCCGACCAACGCGTATTCGAGGAGCTGCTGACCGACGAGCACCTGTCCGTGTGGCTGATCTGCTGGATGGAAGGCCAGGACACGGGGTTCCACGACCACGACGGCTCGGCAGGCTCGGTGTCGGTGGTCCGGGGGCGACTGCGGGAAGAGCGGTTGCGCATCGGAGGGCCGCCCGCCGCGCTGGAGCTCGCCGCCGGCGACGACTTCGGCTTCTCGGCCACGGACATCCACCGGGTCATCCACTCCGGGGGGGAGCCGTCGGTGTCGATACACACGTACTCCCCGCCGCTGCTCGGCATGGGGTCCTATGTCGTGGAGCCCACCGGCGCGCTGCGCCGCCACGCCCTGCGGGCGCACGAGGAGCTGCGCCCGCTCGCACCCGCCGCCTGAGGCGCCCGTGCAGGCGGACCTGCACCAGCACCTGCTCGGCGAGCCCCTGCTGGAGGCACTGTCCTCGCGGACCGTCCCCCCACTGACCCGACGCGAGGGGCCGGCCTGGGTCCTCGAGGTGCCGGGGGAGCCGCCCCACTCGGTGGACCCCGCGGCGGAGGACCCGGCCCGGCGCGCGGCGCTGCTCGAGGCCGACGGCCTGGACCGGGCGGCAGTCGCCCTCTCGTGCGTGCTCGGGGTCGAGGGCCTGCCCGGCGACGAGGCCGAGCACCTGCTCGCTGCCCACGAAGAGGGCCTGGCGGGACTACCCGAGCGTTTCGGCCGCTGGGCCTCTGTGTCCCTGCTCGAGCCCTCGCCGGCCGCCGTCGAGGCACAGCTCCGCGCGGGCGCGGTGGGATTGACCCTGCCCGCCGGCGCGCTGTCCACGCCGGCGCGGGTCGAGTCGCTCGCGCCGCTGCTGGAGCCGCTGGCCCGCCGCGATCGCCCGCTGTTCGTCCACCCTGGGCCGTGTCCCTGGGAGGACCCGCCCGCGCGCGCCGACGGCGAGGGCTGGTGGCCCGCCCTGACCCGCTACATCGCAGAGATGAACGCGGTCTGGCACGCGTTCGTGGACGTGGGCCCCGAGCCGCTCCCGTCCGCCCCGGTGGTGTTCGCGCTGCTCGCCGGCCTGGCCCCCCTTCACCTCGAGCGGCTGGCCATGCGCGGCGGGCCCAGCGAGCGCGCGCTGGACCCGCGCTTCCTCTACGAAGTCTCCTCCTACGGCCCTCACTCGATCGAGGCGGTCGGACGCGTGGTCGGGGCCGGCCGGCTCGTCTTCGGCTCCGACCGCCCGGTGGACTCACCGGCACCGCCCGCGGCCTCGCCCTGGACCCGCCTGGCCGCGCGCAACGCCGCCGTGCTGCTCGCCTGACGCGCCCCTCGCTGAGCGGGGATACTCGGCTATCCATGCCGAGTGACCAGATCGTGCGCAAGCCGCTCCGGGTCCGGGAGCGCTCCAGCCGGCCGCTCGACCAGCGGCTCTCGATGCGCTTCCCGTCGCTCGCAGCCGCCTCCTTTCGCCTGTTGGGGAAGCTGCCGCCGAGCTCTCGCCTGCGCCAGGCCTCCCTCCGGCGAGGGATCCGGCTCGGCCTGGAGGCGTACAACCGCCGCGACCTGGCCGCGGTGGTGATGGGCTTCCATCCCGACCTCGAGTACTACCCCTACCGCGAGTTCGTCGAGGCCGGGCTGGCGAAGCCGTGCTACCGCGGGCCTGCCGGCTATCGCGAGTACATCGAGAGCACCTACGACGTGTGGGGGGCCGAGGTCCGGCTGCACCCCACGGAGCTGATCGACCTGGGCGACCGGCTGGTCGTGCTCGCCGAGATGCCGATGCGCGCCCAGTCGAGTGGTGTGGCGCTGGACGAGTCCTACGGCAGCGTCTGGACGCTGAAGGACGGCCGGGTGGTCCGCGTGCAGGACTTCCTTCGCCATGACGAGGCGCTGGAGGCCGCGGGACTGAGCGACCAGGAGAGGAGCGCCGGAGATCGCCGAGGGTGACGCTCAGATCGTTCGCAGCGTCTTCGTGGCTTCGGGCGACGGTGACATCGGCGCCTGGTTCCGCGCCGTCGACCCCGACGTCCGAGTCCTCCCACGGCCCGCCGAGCCGGACGCCGCGGACGAGTACCGGGGGCTCGACGAGCTCATGGAGTACCTCGTCAACTGGTACGGACAGTGGGAGGAGTACGAGGTCGAGCCGGTGAGCATCGAGGAGGCCGGCGAGCACGTCTTGGCGGTGGTGCGCGAGCGCGGCCGCCTCGAGGGCTCGGGGCTGGAGGTCGAGGAGGACTTCAGCCATTCGTTCCTGCTGCGCGACGGCAAGGTCGTCGAGTGGCGCATGTACGACAGCCACGCCGAAGCGCGCGAAGCCCTGGGCCTGTCTCCCTAGCTCCCCCTCGACGGCCCCGATCGGACGGGACGGCTCAGGCCACACGCACGAGCGAGCGCGCGCGCTCGGCCATGTGGCCGACGCCCAGCCGTTCGAAGGTGGCCACGGCGCGCTCGATCGCTTCGCGAGCGGCGTCCGGCCGCTCGTCCGCGGCGACGCGCGCGGTGAGAACGTCGCACCAGCCGGCGTCGAGGGGCCGGCCGAGCTCCTCCCACAGCGCGCGCGACTCGGCCAGCGCAGCCACCGCCGTGTCCGCGTCGGGCGCGCAGGCCCCCTTGGCCTGCAGCGACGCTGCGCGCGCCGCCGGGTATGGCAGCCGCTGCGCCAGTGCGGCCGCCTCCTCGGCCACCTCGCCCGCCCGCTCGGATTGCCCGGCGAGCATCAGGTTGACGGCACGTGCGGAGGTCGCCTGGATCGACTGCGCCACCAGCCCCGCCCGCTCGCACACCTCGAGCGCCTGGCCGAGTGCCTCCAGCGCGCCGGGCAGGTCTCCGGAGTCGCGCAGGCTGAGGGCGAGCCCGAACAGCGCCCAGTAGGCGACCTCCGACCAGCCGGTCTCGTGGGCGATGGCGAGCGCCCGGCGATAGGTCTCCGCCGCTTGGACGAACTCGCCGGAGCGCCAGCGCAGGAGGCCCCTCAGCGCGTAGGGGTAGGCAAGGCTGCGGGCGAGCCCCTCGCGCTCGGCCAGCTCGAGGCTCGCCTCGGTCAGAGCTGCCACCTCCTCCCAGTCGGCGCGGTAGGCGGCCAGCAGCGCGAGCGCGGACTGCAGCTCGGCTTCCGCGGTCAGGTCGCCCACACGGCGGGCGAGCTCGCGCGCCTCGCTGTAGGCCTCGGCCGCGCCGACGTAGTCGGCCTCGGACATGTCGAGGTGCGAGCCGAGGGCGATCAGCGCCTTGATCGTGTTGTTGGGTCCCGACGAGCGCGCGATCTCCACCGAGCGCTCCAGGTTCTCGCGCGCCTTGACGCCGTCTCCCATGCGGCCGAAGACCCGCCCGAAGACCTCGTGGGCCCGGCTCGCCGCGCCCGCCTCCTCCAGGCGCTCGGCCAGCCGCAGCGCCTTCTCGGCGGCATAGATGGCGAGCATGTTGTCGCCCGTGTACATGTAGAGGGTCGCCGCCTCCTCGTAGAGCAGCACGAGCTCGCGGGCCGGCGGCCCGTCCTTGAGCAGGCCGATCCCCCGCTGGTAGCGCTCGATGGCCTCCTTGACCGCCCCCTTCTGCCACAGCGCCGCGCCGACCTTGCGGTTGAGGTCGCCCAGCCGCGCCAGGTTCTCCTGCGCGCCGCGGTCCTCGATGCATTCCTCCCACGCCTCGATCGCGACGTCGACGCGGCCCAGCAAGAGCGCGACGTCGCCCTGCTTCTCGCGAAGGCGCGCGCGGGTGGCGGGGTCGGCGACCCCGAGCGCGTAGGCGGCGGCGTAGTGGTCGAAGGCCTCGGCGTTGGAGTAGAGCGCCGCCGAGCGGTCGCCGGCGGTCTCCAGGACCTCGAGCGCCTTGCCCTCCAGCCGGCCGCGGAGCGGCTCCTCGAGGTGCGATTCCTGCGCCAGCCCTGCGGCGCGCCCGTAGTGCTCGGCGAGCAGGCCCACGACCTCGTCGGCGCGGTCGCCGGCGTGCTCCTCGACGAAGAGGGCGGTCTCGTAGTGACGCCGCGCACGCACGGCCTTGGGCAGCATCCCGTAGGCGACGTCGCGGATGAGCACGTGCTTGAAGGCCAGCTCGCGCTCGCCGCCCAGCCGGGCCGGGCCCGTCGAGCTGACCAGGAAGTCCTTGTCCTCCAGCGAGCTCAGCGCTTGGCCGAGGTCGCCGCCCTCCTGCTGGGCGACCGAGGCGAGCGAGCCGGGCCAGAACGTGCGCCCGCTCACCGCCGCGTGCTGGATCAGGTGCCGCTCGAACGACGGCAGCGAATCGAGCCGCGCCGCGAGCACACCCTGGACGCTGTCCGGCAGCTCGCCGCCCTCTCCCTCCTCGCCCGCGAGTCGCACCATCTCCTCCGCGAACAGCGGGTTGCCCTCAGAGCGCTCGGCCACCAGCGCCGCTGCCTCGCCGCCGCCCGGCAGCAGTGCCGCCACCAGAACGCGCGCCTCGTCGCGGGTGAGCGGCTCGAGGCCGAGCGAGGTGGCGTTGCGACGGCCGCTGCCCCAGTCCGAGCGCCGCTCGAACAGCGCGTCGCGAGTAAGGCAGAGCACCAAGAGCGGCGCGCGCACGCGCTGTGCGAGGTGGTCGATGAGGTCCAGCATGCCGTCGTCGGCCCAGTGAATGTCCTCGAAGGCGATGACCAGCGGGCGCTCGCTCGCGAT
>Ga0126312_10002341_pt1 | contig 12685 bp, 13 predicted proteins | sample Plot104A_FD_92537 | JGI IMG/M metagenome (GOLD analysis project Ga0126312, IMG submission 92537) | Serpentine soil microbial communities from UC McLaughlin Reserve, CA, USA - Plot104A | ecosystem: Environmental > Terrestrial > Soil > Grasslands | place: USA: UC McLaughlin Reserve, Lake County... | reverse complement strand
GGTCCACCGTGCGTTCGGCCTCGGCCGGCGAGAGCTCAGCCGCCGTGCCCCAATCCGTAAACAACGTGACGAAGGGCTCGGCGAACACGATACCGACGAGCGCCAGCACGACCATAAGCGGCAGCACGAGGGTAAAGAGGGCATTCGTCAGGCGCCGGGCGTCCTCCTCCCCGTGGGTCGTCATGCGCTCGACCAACACCGGGATAAAGATCGAGTAGAGTATGCCGCCCAGAAAGAGCTCGTAGATCAGGCTCGGCAAGATGATCGAGACGGTGTAGGCGTCGGCCACGAGGGTGGTCCCGAGGACGGCCGCCTGGGCCATCCACCGGGCGTACCCCGTGACCCGCGAGAGGACGGTCGCCGCCGATATCGAGAGCATGGCCCGCAAGATGGCCGCCATGCCGAAAATGTTACTACAACGTAACTTGTCGCGATTGCTCCGAGAGCGGACGACGGGGCGATTCAATGGAACGCCGGGTGGCTGTATCCGGGCCGGTGCTGGAGGTATCTAACCTATGCTGCGACCATGAGCGACGAGCCTATGCACGTCCCGCCGAGGCACCGCCTGGACCTAGTCAGCGAGCCAGGCTTCGTAGTCCTGCGCCGCCTAGACGGTACGGAGGTGGCGCGCTTCACCGCGCGCGGTGCCACCTGGTAGAAGATTCTGCGCGTCGCCGAGGGAGACGGTGAGGTGCTCGATGAGGGTTGACCCCTCGCCCCGGTCGTCCCTTTCTACGCTGCGGTTCACCAGCGCCGGGCGACGAGGTAGGCAACCGCTATTATCACCACCAGGGCCAAGAGCACCACGAGTATCGCCAGTACAAAGAAAGGCACCGAGCACCATCCTCGTCGCCGCAGTAACCAGGCGGTCGAGGACGCGCGCGGGCCGGCGACCACCAGAGCCTCGTTTTCATTACCTCACACGGCTGCGCCTAGGGCAAGCCGGCGATTAACCAACGTTTAACATGGGGTTCAGCGAATACGGCGGAGATGCGACCGGTGCCGTGAGGGGATAGTGGGGAAGGGAATATCGTGGGCACCTGTTGGCCTGAACCCCGACGAGGCGCGGCCTTTCCTCCACGGGAGCGGGGTCTATAATCCCGTGTTTTTGCGGTTCTTCCCGTGGTGTGCAAACACCGATCGACTTATCGTTGTGCGGTCGAGCGGGGGCGCGTTGCTGCGCGACGAGGCCCGTGATACGGTGCCGCGTTACCGGAGATGGAAGCTGGGGGAGCGCAGAGGAGGACGTGCGGTGGGGGAACTCGACGCCGAGCTGACGGGGGCGATAGTGCGGGCCGTGGAGGAACGACGCGACGAGTCGGTGCGGCTGCTGCAGGGTCTAGTGCGCATCCCGTCGGTCACGGGGCAGGAGGGCGCGGTGCAGGAGGTCGTCGAGCGCGCCATGGGGGAGCGTGGTCTCGAAGTAGACAGGTGGGAGGCGACACCTGAAGAGATCTCGCCTTACAAAGAGCACGTCGGCGAGCAGCCCGCCTACGAGAGCAGGCCGAACGTAGTCGGGGTGCGCGCCGGGCAGGGAGGGGGACGCTCACTCCTCTTGAACGCGCACGTGGACACGGTGGCGAGCGGGGATCCCGCGACCTGGGGTCGCGACCCGTTCTCGGGAGAGGTCGAGGGGGACTCCCTCTACGGCCGCGGCGCGTGCGACATGAAGGGCGGGCTCGTCACCCACCTGGCGGCGCTCGACGCGCTCTCGGAGCTCGATCTCGAGCTCCGCGGGGACGTCAGCGTGGCGGCGACGGTGGGGGAAGAGAACGGGGGGCTGGGCGCCCTCTCGGCCGTTCTCAGGGGGTACCGGGCGGACGCAGCCCTGATCACCGAGCCCACCCGCCTGCGGCTAGTGCCGGCCCAGGGCGGCTCGCTCGTGTTCCGGCTCGAGGTTCCCGGCCGCTCCGCCCACGCCGCCGTGCGCGACAGGGGCGTCTCGGCGCTAGAGAAGTTCGTTCCCATCTTCGAGGATCTAGCGAAACTCGAAGAGGAACGCAACGCTACTTTGCACCACCCGCTCTACGAAGGCTTGCAAAACAAGGTGCCCATCAACTTTGGCCTGGTCCGGGCGGGCAACTGGGCCTCGACCGTCCCCGAGTCGCTCGTGGCCGAAGGGCGGGCAGGTCTCATCCCCGGTGAGGAGATCGAAGCCTTCCGTGAGACGGTCGCGGAACGTATATCCGCCGTGGCCGAGCGCGACCCGTGGCTCCGTGAGAACCATCCGAAGCTTGAGTGGTTCGGCGGGCAGTTCGCCCCTGCGGAGGTGCCGCCCGACGCCCCGATTTGCCAGGCGGTAAAGAGGGCCCACGAGCGGGTGAACGGCGAAGAGCCCGCCGTCGAGGGCGTACCCTACGGCGCGGATATGCGGCTCTTTATCCGCTTCGGGGAGACGCCGTGCGTCATGTACGGCGCCGGGGACGTAAACGTCGCGCACGCCCCCGACGAGCACGTAAGCATCGACGAGCTCACGATCGCGACCAAGACGATAGCCTGCCTCCTCGCCGACTGGTGCGGCGTGGATGGGTAGCTGGGGCGGTGGGCTTGCTCGGGTTGCGCCCGGCAAATACAACCCGTAACATGCAGCCTTCGTAGCACGAGCTAGGTGAGGGGCAAGGGGAAGCTGGAGACGCCGGGTGCGCAGACGACGATCGCGCAGAACGTAACAAGTCAGCCAGAAGAGCTTGTGTGCGCCATCAGCGCGCCGCTGTTGTTCTTCTACTTGCTGGGCAGCATCGCCTACCAGATGCTGCACCACGCCCCCTGCCCCATACTGGTTACGCGGTAGTGGTGAAAGGGCCTACCCGGAGAGCGCGGCGATGAGCCGGTCGTTCTCCTCCGGGGTCCCGAGGGAGGCCCGGCTCCACCCGACGGGATACCCGAGCGCCTCGCCCTCGCGTACCAGCACGCCGGTCCTCTCGAAGACTTTGGGGACTGCACGGACCATGACGAAGTTGGTGTGCGAGGGGACGTACTCGAGGCCGGCTGCGTCCAAGGCCGCCTGGACGCGCTCGCGCTCGCGCTTTATCAGGCGCGAGCGCTCGGCGATCGCCTGCGTCTGGCGCATCGAGACCGTCGCCGCCGCCTGGCCCGCCTGGTTCACGCTGAACGGGACGTGGGCGCGCCAGACGTATTCTGCGAGGCGCTCGGAGGCGATGCCGTAGCCAACCCTGAGGGCCGCGAGCCCGTGCACTTTGGAGAAGGTCCGTGTGGAGACTACGTTCTCCGACTCCACCATGAGACGGTGAGACCCGGTATAAGCGGGGTCGTCGACGAACTCGTAGTAGGCCTCGTCCAGGATCAGGAACACTTCCCCTGGCAACGCCTCCGCGTACGAGCGCACCTCGTCGAGGGGCAGGTAGGTGCCCGAAGGGTTGTTCGGGTTGCAGAGGATCACGGCGCGCGTCTCGTCGGTGACGGCGGAGAGCATGGCGTCGAGGTCCGCCCTGTGGTGCCCGTCGAGTGGGACCTTGCGGGAGCGCAGCCCGACCACGCTGGCCGCGGAGACGTAGAAGGGGAAGGAAGGCCACGGGATGATGATCTCACCCGGACGGTCCAGGATCTGCATCAGGTCCACCAGCACCTCGCTGGTGCCGTTGCCGACCACTATGTTCTCGGGGGCTACGCCGGGGTTGGCGTCGGCTATCGCCTCGCGCAGGGGCTCGGAGTCGCGATCGGGGTAGCGCCCGGCCCGGGAGAGGGACTCGATCAGGGCTTCTCTCGCCTCGGGAAGCGGGCCGAAGGAGAGCTCGTTCATCGTCAGCTTGACGAACCTCGTCGAGCCGCGGTCTACCGAGATCTCCTCTCTCATCCGGGGTGGGTGGTAGGGGTGCAGCTCGTCCAGCACGGCCCTGAGCCTCACGTTCTGATCTCCCATCTCGCGGTCGGAAGCTTCACCGAGGAAGATAGACCCCCGATGTGCCGGACGCAACATCGGCTGTTCCCCGACCACCCGTCGACCTCGAGCCCTACGATGCCGGGCGCGCAAGCCGTTCAAGCGCCGGAACCGGCCGTACGAGGGTAAAATGTACGGGTGTTGCCAGAATAACTTGCGGAGGAGTTTTGGACAGTCTTTTTGACGCCGCCAACGGCGGCGAGAACAGGGAAGAGCGTTTGGGGGAACTCGCCCGACAGGTGGCGGTGTGTACGAGATGCGACCTGGCCCTCAGCCGCACCAACACCGTCTTCGGCTCTGGCGACCCCTACTCGCCACTGATGCTCGTCGGCGAGGGGCCCGGGGAGAACGAGGACGCCACGGGGCTGCCCTTCGTCGGGCGGGCGGGTAAGCTGCTCGACGATATTTTGGCGGCGGTGGACCTGACCCGTCAGGACGTCTACCTCACTAACATTGTCAAGTGCCGGGCGGCGATCGAGGAGGGTGGGCGCATGAAAAACCGCCAGCCGAGGACGAGCGAGATCAAAGCCTGCAACATCTACCTGCAGGGTCAGACGGAGGCGATAAAGCCCAAACTCATACTCTGCCTCGGCGGCCCTGCGGCCAAGACCGTCATAGATAAGGACTTCAGGATCACCAAAGACCGCGGCCAGTGGTACGACCTGGAGGGTGGCATAAAGGCGATGGCGACCTTCCACCCCGCCTACGTCCTCCGCCAGCGCGGCGATGACCTCCAGAACACCAAGCGCCTCGTCTGGAAGGATGTTCAGAACGTCTACGCCGAGTACCAGAAGGTCATGGAGGAGCGCGGGTAGGTAAGTGGCGGTGGCCACCCGGCGAAAGTAAAGAACTTCATACCGTATTTCGGTCCTGGCTGCTATTATTCTGGCGTGAAACAGGTAACCGTCGAGAAGGGCTTCTGAAAAATCGTGGTCAGCACAATATCCGGCAGCCGCATGATGGACGGCCTAGACAAGGACATTCTCAACCTCATCCAGCAGGAGTTTCCGCTGGAGCGGGAGCCTTTCGCGGCGATCGGGCGCGAGGTGGGGATCGCGGGCGGCGAGGTCATCCGCCGGATAGAGACGCTCAAAAGAGGGCGGGTTATACGCCAGATCAGCGCGATCTTCGACACTCGCGTCCTCGGCTACGAGTCGAGCCTGGTGGCGGCCAAGATCCCACCGCACAAGCTCAACGAAGGCGCCAAGGCAATAAACTCCCACCCCGGCGTCTCCCACAACTACGAGCGCAACAACGAGTTCAACCTCTGGTACACGGTGGCTGTGCCCCCCGATTCCCGCCTGGGGCTCGAGGACACCGTAGACGTGCTGCACCGCATAAGCGGCTCTGAGAAGACCCGAATTTTGCCTACCTTGAAGCTCTTCAAGATAGGCGTCACGCTCGACATGAAGGCGGGCGCCACCGCCAAGAAGGAGGCCCCGCAGTACGGCGAGACGGACAGGGCGAGTGCCGACCGCAACATCTCCGAGGACGACAAGGCGGCGATCCGCGCCCTGCAGGAGGACATACCCTTGACGCCGCGGCCGTTCGACCTGTGGGGAGATCAGGTCGGGCTCTCTTACGACGGGCTGATCGAGCGCGCCCACGACCTGCAGCGGCGCAAGATCATGCGCCGCTTCTCGGCCGTCCTCTACCATCGCAAGGCCGGCTTCCGGGCCAACGCGATGGGCGTCTGGAAGGTGCCAGATGATCGCATAGAGCAGGTCGGCAACGCGTTCGCCCACTTCCAGGCGGTCTCCCACTGCTACCAGCGGCCCATCTACGAAGACTGGCCCTACTCCGTTTTCTCGATGGTGCATGGTCGCAGCGTCGAGGAGTGCGAGGCGGTCCTGGACGCGATGGCCGCAGAGACTGGCGTCACCGAGCGGCTCTCGCTTTACTCCACCCGCGAGTACAAGAAGACCAGGGTTCGCTACTTCACGCCGGAGATGGCGGCCTGGGAAAGGCTCTACGCCGGCGTCCTTCGCTGATTTAGGTTTCAGCATCGGGCTTCGGTCATCAGGTCCTGAAGGGCGGGTGGCTCCCTCTTGTTGACTTGGGCGTTGATCGTCGCGCTCTTCGCGGCGCTGCTCGCCGGGGTGGTGACCGGGACGACCGGGTTCGGGCTCGCCCTGATCAGCACCCCGATACTGCTCTTCGTCTACGAGCCAAAGACGGTCGTGTTCCTGACCGCCGTCTTCTCGGTCTTTATCAACACAGCGGTGGTGTGGGATTCGTGGCGGGAGGCGCACCGCAGGCTGGCGTTGGCCCTATTGGGGCCAGCGTGCGTCGGGATAGTCGCGGGGACCGAGGTCTTGAGGGTCGTGGACCCTACCTACATTCGGCTGTCGGTCGGGGCCGTGGTGGTGTTCTCGGCGCTGCTCCTCGTTCGAGACGTGCGGCTGCCGGGGGCCGACACGCGCTGGGGGACGGTAGTGGCCGGTTCCGCCAGCGGGGCGCTCTCGACCTCGACGGGGCTCGCCGGCCCCCCGATCGTCCTGCTGCTTGCCTCCCGCGACCTCCCCAAAAACCAGTTCCGGGGGACGAGCGCCTTCTACTTCCTCTTCATGAGCGTAGTCACACTCATTATCCTCGCCGCTCGCGGGTTGGTGGACGCGGCAGAGCTCCCGCTCGCCGCCGCGCTCGTCCCGGCCGCCATGGTCGGCAAGATCATCGGCACGGCCTTCCTGAAGAGGATCTCCGAAAAAGCCTTCCGGGCTTTGAGCCTGGGGATAGTGATCCTCACCGGAACCCTGGGCGTCGCGACTGCCGCGTGGGCGCTGTTGTAGGACAGCTTGTCAGCAAGAGCTTTGATCGGCAAAACGCCGTGCGCAGAATCGCTGCGCACAGCGCGACCGGGTGCAAACCGCGAACGGCAACAAGCTGGTCTGCCGACCGGCTGAAATGCTGGGTAGGTGCTCTCGGGTAAACGGGATCACAAACCCTCCCGCCGTCTGCCTGGACGCGGACCCGAGGTTCGATAGTCTCTAGTTACAATATGACATCCTGGCAAGAAGGTTTTACAACGACGATTTTTAGATTGAGTTCCAGAGGTACCCATTGAGACGGCTCACGGGGACGCTGTCTTTCGGAGTCTTGCTGGTCTCGCAGCTCGCGGCAACAACGGGGTTCATGTTCGTCATGCCCTTTCTGCCGCTCTACGTACAGCAGCTCGGGATCGAGGACGCGGGCCACGCGGCGGCGTGGGCGGGCCTCCTCAACACCGCTACGGCGGTGACGATGGCCCTGGCGGCGCCATTGTGGGGCAGACTCGGTGACAGGTACGGGCAGAAGAAGATGCTGTTGCGGGCGACGCTGGCGGGGTCGGTGATGCTGGGTTTGATGGGGCTTGTGACGTCCCCCTGGCAGCTCCTCCTATTCAGGTAGTTGCAGGGCTCGCTCACGGGGACGGTCGCGGCCGCGACGGTGCTCGTTTCCGCCACCGCGCCGCCGGATAAGGCGTCGTCCAGGCTCGGCACCCTCCAGACGTTCATCTTCGTCGCCTCCGCCGCGGGCCCCTTCGTGGGCGGCGTGTTCGCGGACCTCGTGGGCATTCGTGCCTCCTTCGGGGTCACCGCGGCCCTGCTCGCAACCTCCGGGCTCCTCGTACTCTTCGGCGTGCGCGAGGCCGAGCCTTCCCGGTCGGAGGCGGCCGGCGCCGACGCTTCGGGGGACGGATCTTTGCCGGGCTGGCGGATCTTTCCCGGCGTGCTCGCCCTGTTCGTGGTCCACCTTTCGATAACGGCTGTGCACCCCGTCCTGCCGGGGTTCCTCGAGACCCTCATGGAGGAGCCTCAGCGGGTGGCGAGCCTGGCGGGAAAGATCCTCGGCGCGGCGGCGGCGCAGGTCGTCCAGGTGGGCCGCGACCCTGGAGCGCCAGTCCACGACCGTGCCGAACACGTCGAAGACTAGCGCTACGGGACCGGGGGTCACTTCACCTGGTCTTCGAGGTCTCGAGCAACCCCACGTCTCTGAGCACGGCCTCTACGCTCTCTTCGTCTGTCGCCGGGAGGGCGGGGCCGCGAACGGTCGGGGAGATGGGCACTCCGAGCCTCCTCATCGCCAGCTTTATGGCGCCCATGGGCGGGTCGCTGTGCGCGCCGAGGATGACGAGGTTGAGGACCCGGCGGTGCAGCTCTGCCGCCCTCGTCAGGTCGCCGCTTTGGGCCGCCTCGATGAGGCCGACGAAAAGCTCGGGGGCGACGTTGGCGAAGGCGCAGATGGAGCCGTCGGCCCCAGCGAGGAGGGAGGGTAGGATCAGATCTTCCCACCCACATAAGACCGAGAAGTCGGGCCTCGCAGGCTTGACCTCCTGAAGCACCCCCACGAGGTGGTTGTATTCGGTGACGGTGTCTTTGATGCCGACGACGTTCGGGTACTCGCTGGCCAGCCTCCCTATCAAGGATGGCGACAGATCTATCCCGGTTAGCATCGGGAGGTTGTAGACCACGACCGGGATGTCGACCGACTCCGCCACGGTCGCGAAGTGTTGGAAAAGACCTTCCTCCCCGACCTTCCAGTAGAAGGGCGAGACGACGAGCACGGCGTCGGTGCCCACTTCCTCTGCGTGGCGGGCAAGCTCGACCGTCTCCCGCGTGCCGGTCGCGCCGACCCCGACCACGAGCGGCACCCGCCCGCCGACGATCCGCACGATCTCCTCGGCGAAGCGTTTACGCTCGTCTGCGGTAAGGTGCGAGGCTTCGCCGGTGCTCCCTAAAGGAGAGATCCCGCTTACCCCCGCCTCTATAAAGCGTTCGATCGCCGCCTCGGTGGCCCCGAGGTCCACCTCCTCCCGCTCGTCAATGGGCGTGACCATCGCAGGCATGAGTCCCCCGAACATCTCGCTGACCTCCTTCTAAGGATCGACTGCTCGACACCATCTATACCCGATCTGCACCTCTCTTGCCCTAAAACCGGAGACCGTACGGATTTCGGGTCCTCGACACCGCCAGATAGTGGCCTTTTTGGCGAAGGTGTTTGAGAGGAGCCAGTTTATGGAGGTACGGGTTGGGGCCCAGATCCACCCCCGGCAGGCAAGCTACGCTCAGATACGCGACGCGTGGCTTAGGGTGGAGGAGATGGGGGCCGACACGCTCTTTAACTGGGACCACTTTTTCCCGCTCTACGGCGACAGAGACGTCGAGCACTTCGAGTGCTGGACTCTTTTGGGGGCGATGGCAGAGGGCACCGAGAGGGTGGAGTTCGGGGCGTTAGTCACCTGCAACTCGTACCGGAACGCCAACCTGCTGGCGGACATGGCGCGCACGGTGGATCACATCTCGGGCGGCAGGCTCATCCTCGGGATCGGCGCGGGCTGGTTCCAGAGAGACTACGACGAGTACGGCTACGAGTTCGGGACGGCGGGCGACCGTCTGCGGGCACTCAACGCTCGATGCCGGTCATCGAGGAACGTCTGCGTAAGCTCAACCCGCTGCCCTTGCGGGACCCGCTGCCGATCCTGATCGGGGGCGGCGGGGAGAATGTTACCCTACGCATCGTCGCCCAGCACGCGCACCCCTGGAACGGTTTCGGGGACCCCGATCAGGCGGGCCGCAAGAGCAGGATACTGGACGATTGGTGCGAGAGGGTCGGCGCGATCCGAGGGAGATAGAGCGCTCAATCAGCGTCAGGCCTAACCAGATCCGGAACCTCGACCGCTACGTCGAGAACGGTATCACCCACCTGATAATCGGGGTCAGCGGCCCGGACTACGACCTGAGCCCGCTGAAGGAGCTCATCCGCTGGCGCGACGGGTACCACGAGCGCAATGGGGAGGCCGCGGCCAGCTAAGCTTCGGTCAGCCGGAACTTATCGCACGGTCGAGGTCGGCGATGAGATCCTCCTTATCCTCGATGCCGACGGAGAGACGCATGAGGCCGTCGGTCACGCCGCGCGCCTCGCGTTGCTCGCGCGGTATGGCCGCGTGGGTCATGGTGGCGGGGTGCGTGACCAGGGACTCCACGCCCCCCAAAGACTCGGCGAAGTGGAACACCCTGGTCTTCTGCACCGCCGCATGAGCCGCCTCCGCTCCGCCCCTCAGGGTGAAAGAGACCATCCCGGAGAACCCGCTCATCTGCCTCTTGGCGAGCTCGTGCTGAGGGTGGCTCGGTAGCCCGGGATAATTTACGGTCTCGACCTGGGGGTGGTCTCGCAGGAACTCGGCCACCGCGAGGGCGTTCTCCTCGTGCTGGCGCATGCGGACGGCCAGGGTTTTGAGGCCGCGGAGCACGATCCAGGAGTCGAACGGCCCCGGCACCCCGCCGGCCGCGTTCTGGTAGAACTTCATCTCATCGTAGAAGTCCGGGTTCGACGTGACGACGGCCCCGCCGACCACGTCGGAGTGGCCACCCATGTACTTGGTCGTCGAGTGGACCACTACGTCCGCCCCGAGCGCGAGCGGGTTCTGGAAAAAGGGCGAGGCGAAGGTGTTGTCTACCGCGACGACCGTGCCCCGCTCGTGCGCCATGCTGGAGAGCTCCGCTATGTCTGAGAGGGTGAGCATCGGGTTGGTAGGCGTCTCGATCCAGAGCAGCTTCGTCCCGGGCCTGAGGGCCTTCTCGACGGAGGCTGGGTCCGCGGTGTCGGCGTAGGTGAAGTCGAGGCCGCCTGTGCGGGGGAGCACCTTGTCAAAGAGGCGGTAGGTGCCACCGTAGAGATCGTCGCCGGCTACCACGTGGTGCCCGGGCGAGAGGAGGCTCATCGTCGCGACGGTAGCGGCGAGGCCCGAGGCGAAGGCGAGGCCGTGTTCGCCGCCCTCGAGCGCGGCTACGCACTCTTCGAGGGCCGTGCGGGTCGGATTACTCGTGCGGCTGTATTCGTAGCCTTTGTGCTGTCCTGGCGCCTCCTGGGTGTAGGTGGAGGTCTGGTAGATCGGGACTATCGTGGCGCCCGTCGCCGGATCTGGCTCCTGGCCGACGTGGATGGCCCTCGTGGCGAACCTCATCTATCCCTCCTCGAAGACGCGGTAAGGTCTGCTCAGGTCCTCCGGGGTCGCCTCCGAGTTCTCGAGGATCCACTCGTCGTCGAAGACCTTCGAAACGTAGTTGCGCCCCGTGTCGGGCAGCAGCACCACGACCACGGCGTCGCTCGACAACCCCTTGGCCGCCCGGACCGCCGCGACCACCGCCATCCCGCACGAGCCGCCGACGAAGAGGCCCTCCTCCCGCATTAGCTGTCGCGTCATGAGGAAGGACTCGCGATCGTCCACCTGGATCACCTCGTCCACCACCTCGGGGTCGTAGTTGCCGGGGTAGAAATCCTCGCCGACGCCCTCGACCGCGTAGTTGTGGACGTCCTTCGGGTCGGAGAAGATGGAGCCCTCCGGGTCGGCGCCTACCACCTTCACCTCGGGATTCCGCTCCTTGAGGTAGCGTCCGGTGCCGGTGATGGTGCCGCAGGTGCCCATCCCAGCGACGAAGTGGGTGATGCGCCCGTGCGTCTGCTTCCACACCTCGGGCCCCGTCGTCTCGTAGTGGGCTAGAGGGTTAGCAGGGTTCTCGTACTGGCCCGGCTTGAAGCCCCCCGGCATCTCGCGCGCCAGCCTCTCCGCGACCGCGTAGTAGCTCTCGGGGTCCTCCGGCGGCAGGCTCGGGGTGACGACAACCTCCGCGCCCAGAGCCTTCAGTAGGTCCTGCTTCTCCTTGCTCGCCTTCTCCGGCATCACGCAGATGCAGCGGTAGCCCTTGACCGCTGCCGCGAGCGCCAGGCCCGCCCCCGTGTTCCCGCTCGTCGGCTCGACCACGGTCCCGCCCGGCTTGAGGAGCCCCTCTTTCTCGGCGACCTCGAGCATCTTCACGGCCGGCCGGTCCTTCACGGACCCGCCGGGGTTCAAGTACTCGACCTTCGCCAGGACGCGGGCGTCGATGCCCTCACCCCTCTCGATGCGCCCGAGCCGGATCAGGGGCGTCTTCCCGACGGCGTCGATTATGTTCTCGTGGTAGTCCATGTCTTATGCCTCCAGATCCGTAGGTTACCACCACGTGTCCTCCCGAAAACGCGCGCTCGCGTATACTGGCTCGCGCATGAGGAACGACGTCTGGACCGCGGACAGGGTGCCCGGAGAGGTCGAGCTGGCGATCTGGCACGCCGGTGTCGGTACGGAGCCCCTCGTCTGCCTGCACGGCATCACCGCCCAACACCGCGCCTTCAACGCCCTAGCAAGATGTCTCGCACCCTCGCGTTCACTCGTCGGCGTGGACCTGCGGGGCAGAGGTGAATCGGAGAAACCGGGATCGGGCTACGGGCTGGAGGCGCACGCGCGCGACGTAGCACGGGTCCTGGATCACCTGGAAGCGGACAGGGGCGTGATCGTCGGCCACTCCATGGGCGCATTCGTCGCCCTCATGACGGCCCTCTCCTATCCCGACCGCGTCCGCGCCCTCGTCCTGCTCGACGGCGGCTGGCCCCGCGTCGAAGTCTCCCCCGAAGGGATGTCTGAGGAGCAAAAACAGGAGGCATCCGCCATCCAGGAGGGCCTTGAGCGGGCCTTCAGGCGCCTCGACATGTCCTTCGAGAGCCCGGAGGACTACCTGAACTTCTGGTTCCTGAACCAGGGCTTGACGATGGCCGACCTCCCGCCGGATCTTGCCGACTACTACCTCTACGACTTGCAGGAGGTCGAGGGCGGCTACTCGCCCAAGGCCTCCTCGGTAGCCGCCAGAGAAGACTCGTCAGCGGTCTCCTCCGAGGCGCCGACCCTGGAGGATTTGCGCGGCGTCGGGTGCCCGGTGGCCCTGGTGCGAGCGTCGCAGGGCTTCTTCCCTGGCGCCGACCCGCTCGTCTCCGGCG
>Ga0126312_10002340_pt1 | contig 12685 bp, 10 predicted proteins | sample Plot104A_FD_92537 | JGI IMG/M metagenome (GOLD analysis project Ga0126312, IMG submission 92537) | Serpentine soil microbial communities from UC McLaughlin Reserve, CA, USA - Plot104A | ecosystem: Environmental > Terrestrial > Soil > Grasslands | place: USA: UC McLaughlin Reserve, Lake County... | reverse complement strand
GCCCGGGAGGAGCTGGTGGCCTACAACCCGCCGCACCACTTCGGCTACAAGCTGACCTTTGGCGGCCGCTTCGGCGCGGTGGTGTCGGACGCCGCGGGGACGTGGTGGTTCAAGCCCGCGGCGGGCGGGGGCACCGAGGTCGAGTGGACCTACGCGTTCGCGCCGCGGCCCGGCGCCGGGCTGCTGGTGTCCTTGGGACTGGCCCCGCTGTGGCGCCGCTACGCCGCGCAGGTTCTCGCGCGCGGGGCCGAGGCCTAGCCGGCCAGCAGGCGGTCGAGCTTGGCGAAGCTCTCACCCCAGCCTCCATCGTGCAACGAGCGCCGCTCCTCGGTGGCGAACGGGCCCTGGTTCAGCCGCACCTCGGTCGAGCCGTCTCCCAGTTCGCGAAGGTCCAGTTCGGCCAGCGTCTCCCGGTCGTCGGCGGTCGCCGGATCCCAGACGAACGTGTAGGCCAGGCGTACGGGCGGATCCACCTCCCGGAAGGCGCCGGTGAGGTGGAAGAGCTCGCCCTCGGGCGGCTGCATCGCGATCCGGTACGCGCCGCCCTCGCGGGGGTCGAAGTCGATCTCCGGGATCGTGAAGCCGTCCGGGCCCCACCACCGCGACAGCTCGCCGCGCTCGCTGAGCGCAGCGAACACCCGCTCGCGGGGCGCAGGCAGGAGGTGGGTCTGGTGGAGAAAGAGTTCGCCCACGGGCGGACTATCCTCGATTCCGCCGTGAAGCGAAAGGGATCGAGCGGCGGTACTCGGCCGGCCAGCGCCCGGCCAGCGCTCCGGCGCTACCACCTAACCACCTTCGGGTGCCAGATGAACGAGCACGACTCCGAGCGCATGAAGGGCATGCTCGAGTCGCTCGGCTACAGCGAGGCGCCGGCCCGCGACGGCGCCGACCTCATCCTGTTCAACACCTGCTCCATCCGCGAGTCGGCCGACAACCGCTTCGTCGGCCACCTGGGCGAGGCCAAGCGACTGAAGTCGGAGGATCCCAGCCGGGTGATCGGCGTCGGCGGCTGCTGGTCGCAGTCGCTGAAGGACAAGGTCTTCGAGATGTTCCCCTTCGTGGACGTGGCCTTCGGGCCGGGCCAGATCCACCGGCTCGCCGAGTTCTTGACCAGCGACTCCCTCACCGCCCAGGGCTACTTCGACTTCGAGGGCTTCCCGGGCCACCTGCCCGCGCGCCGGGAACGCGAGTTCCAGGCCTGGGTCCAGATCTCGGTGGGCTGCAACTGCCGCTGCTCGTACTGCATCGTGCCCTCCACGCGTGGGCGCGAGGCATCACGGGCTCCCGGCGAGCTGCACGAGGAGCTGAAGCGCCTGGCCGCGGACGGGGTCAGCGAGGTCACGCTGCTGGGCCAGAACGTCAACTCCTATGGGCGCGACCTGCCGAAGGGGGCGAAGACCACGTTCGCCGAGTTGCTGGCGCTGGCCGACTCGGTCGAGGGCATCGAGCGGATCCGCTACACGAGCCCTCATCCCAAGGACATGAAGGAGGACGTCCTGCGCGCCCACGCCGAGCTGCCGAGCGTGTGCGAGCACATCCACCTGCCGCTGCAGGCCGGCTCGAGCCGCATCCTCAAGGCGATGCGCCGCACCTATGACAAGCAGCGCTACCTCGACCGCGTGGCCATGATCCGCGAGCACGTCCCCGACGTGGCGCTGACCACCGACATAATCGTCGGCTTCCCCGGCGAGACCGAGGAGGAGTTCGAGGAGACCCTCGAGGTGGTGGACCAGGTCGGCTACGACTCGGCCTTCACGTTCATCTTCTCGCCGCGGCGCGGGACCGAGGCGGCCGAGCTGCCGGGCCAGCTCGCGCACCCCGTCAAGCGCGATCGCATGGAGCGCCTGGTCGAGCTGGTGCAGCGGCGGGCCACCGAGCGCTCGCAGCGCTTCGTGGGCCGCGAGATGGAGGTGCTCGTGGAGGGCGCATCACGGACCGATCCCGACCGCCTGCGCGGGCGGGTCCGCCACAACAAGACCGTCAACTTCACTGGCGTGGCTCGCCCGGGGGAGTTCGCGCGGGTAGACATCGACTCGGCCACGTCCACCACGCTTGCGGGCTCGGAGACCCTAGTAGCGCGGCTGGCCTGAAGCTCCTGGCGCTCTTTGGGCCCACGGGGGTGGGCAAGACCGCGGTGGCGCTTGCCGTGGGACAGCTTCTGCGCGAGCGCGGGGAGGACCCGGTGGCAGTCTCGGCGGACGCGCTGCAGGTCTACCGGGGCCTGGAGACGCTCACCGGGGCTCCCAGCGAGGCCGAGCAAGGGCAGCTCGAGCACGAGCTCGTCGGCTTGTTGCCGGTCTCGGCGACCTTCTCGGCGGGGGAGTACGCGTCGCGGGCCCACGCGGTGATCGACGCCGCGCTCGCGGCCGGGAGGCGCCCGATACTGGTCGGCGGCACCGGGCTCTACCTGCAGGCCGCCCTGACCGACCTCGACCTGCGCCCCCCACCGCCCGAAGGGCTGAGGGAGAGCATCGAGGCGCGTCTGGCCGAGCACGGCTCCCAGGCGCTTCACCTGGAGCTGGCCGAGCGCGCCCCTGAGGCGGCCGACGCCGTGCCCCCGGGCGACCGGACTCGCCTGGTGCGATCGCTCGAGCTGCTCGAGATGGGAGAGCAGCCCGCGCCACGGGACGACGCCTCACGACTGTGGACGGCGCGGCTGCGCCACCCGACGCTGCTGTGCGGGCTGACGATGGATCGCGAGGCGCTCTACGGGGCGATCGGGCGTCGCGTGCGCGCGATGGTGGCGGGCGGGGCCGCCGACGAGGTGCGCCGAGCCGACGCCGCGGGGGCTAGCGCCACCGCCCGCGCCGCCCTCGGCTTCGAGGAGCTCCTGCGCGGCGATGAGGAGGGCATGGCCCGCTCCACCCGCCGCCTGGCCAAGCGCCAGCTCACCTGGATGCGCCGGCTCGACCCCGAGCTGATGGTCGACGCCACCGACCGGCCGCCCGCCGAGCTGGCGGACGAGGTGACACGCCGGCTCTTGTAACTTTTGCCACCTTTGGGTGTACCGGTGGGAGCCAAGAAAGCCGAACCAAAGGAGGGTTCGATGGGCTTTTCGGACTCCCACCACTTCCGCAAGACGGTGGCGGGCTTCTGCATGGTGATGGCCCCGCTGCTAGCGCTGGCGGCTTTCATCGTCTCACCGGCGATAAAGAGCGACAGCGCGGGTCAGCTCGGCGAGGTGGCGGCCAATCAGGACCGCTTCCTCGTCTCGGTGCTGCTCTCGCTGGCGGCCGTGCTGCTGGCGACGGGCGCAACGATGGGGCTGATGCACATGCTCCGTGAGCGACAGGTCGCACTGGGGCACGTGGGCGGGGCACTCGCCCTGATCGGCCTGCTGGCCACCATGGCGCAGATCGGGACGCAGTTCGCGCTGTGGCCGATGGTCCAGGACGGCGTCCAAGCTGCTGACGTCGCCACGTGGCGGGCGGTTACCGACGACCCGGCCACTGTCATTCCTCTGTTCATCGTGCCGTGGGCTGCCGTCCTGGGGTTCGCGCTGCTGGGGCTCGGGCTGCGCCGCGCGCACGCAGTGGACTCCTGGATGGGCGCGATGGTGATGCTCGGGGCATTGGGCATCACCCTGGCGGGCCCGCTGGCCAGCGTGACGGTCGGCATCGTCGGCGCGGCGCTGTTCCTCGTGGGCCTCGGCTCGATCGGAGTCGTCGTGCTTCGCGAGTCCGACGCCGACTGGGAGCACACGCCGGAGCACCGAGGCATCCGCCCCGCGGCGGGGATGGGCTAGAGAAGAAAGGAGAGGGGAGGGCGGGGCGGCCGGTGCGGGCGCCCGCTCCGCCCGGTGTGGTGCGCGAAGCGGCGCAGACCCGGGAACGAGCTGGCGGTCCACACAGGGGCCCGATTCGAGCGCCTGACGGGCCAACGCCGAGCGGGGGCGAATCTCGCTCAGGCCCGGTCTCCTGGCGCAGACCATCCGCTACACCAACCGGCCGAGGGGCATTCAGCAGGTCATCGCATTCAAGGGGCACCGCTAGCCGCGGATAGAGTCGGGCCGCTGTGAGGTTCGAGAAGTGGCAGGCCCTGGGCAACGACTACGCGATCGTCGAGCAGCGCGAGCTCGGCGTGGAGCTCACGCCTGCGCGCGTGCGCGCCCTGTGCGCGCCGCACACGGGAATCGGCAGCGACGGCGTCCTGCTGCTCGACGAGCCCTCCGACGGCGGCTTCGTGGCCGACCTACGCATCTTCAACCCCGACGGGTCCGAGGCGGAGCTGTCGGGCAACGGCGTGCGCGAGGCGGTCATGTACCTGCGCCGCAGCGGCTGGACCGACCACGACACCTTCTCCGTCTCCACCGCGGCCGGGGAGGTGCGCCCGCGCATCACCGGCGAGCGCACCTGCACGGTCGACATGGGCCGGGCCCGCCTGACGGCGTCCGACTTCCCCAGCGGCGGCGAGGACGGCCGGGGCAGCCTCGAGGTGGCCGGCCGCAGGCTGGCCTTCCAGTTCGTGTCGGTCGGCAACCCGCAGTGCGCGATCGAGGTGGGCGACGAGCTCGAGGAGCTCGACCTGCGGGCTCTGGGCGCGCCGATCGAGCGCCACGAGCTCTTCCCCAACCGCACCAACGTCTCGTTCTGGCGGCGTGAGTCCGACGAGCGCATCCGCGCGCGAATCTTCGAGCGCGGGGTGGGGGAGACGATGTCCTCGGGCACCGGCGCAACCGGCGCCGCAGTGGCGGCCGTGCTGCGCGGCGCCGACAGCCCGCTGACGGTTGTGCTGGACGGAGGGGAGCTCGAGGTGGAGGTGGGCGAGGACCTGCATGTGGACCTGACCGGGTGGGCGGTGCCCGTCTACCGGGGCATCCTCAGCGACGAGTTCCTAGAGGAGCTGCATGCAGCCCAGTAGCCGCCTGGACCGCCTGCCGCCCTACCTCTTCGCCGAGCTGGAGCGAAAGGTCGCCGCGAAGAGGGCCGAGGGGGTGGACGTCATCTCGCTGGGGATCGGTGACCCCGACACGCCCACGCCCCCGCTGGCCGCCGAGGCGCTCGCGGCCGCCGCGGCCGATCCCGGCACGCACCGGTACCCGTCCAACCGCGGTCGCCCCGAGCTGCGCGAGGCCCTGGCGCGCTTCTACGACCGCCGCTTCAGGGTGACGCTCGACCCCGAGACCGAGATCTTGCCGGCGCTCGGCGCCAAGGAGTGCATCTTCAACCTAAACCTGGCCTTCCTGGATCCGGGTACCGCCGCCCTGGCCGCCGACCCCGGCTACCCGGTCTACACCGGCGGTCCGCTGCTAGCTGGTGCGGAGACGGTGCTTATTCCGCTGCTGCCCGAGCGCGGCTTCGCGCCCGACCTGGACGCGATCTCAGCCGAGGACGCCGGACGCGCGCGGCTGATCTACCTCAACTACCCCAACAACCCGACCGGGGCCGTGGTCCCCGACGGCCTGTTCGAGAAGGCGATCGAGTTCGCCCGTGCCAACGACGTCCTGGTCGTTCACGATGCCTCGTACACCGAGACCACCTTCGACGGCTACGTGGCTCCGAGCTTCCTCGCCACACCGGGGGCCAAGGAGGTCGGGGTCGAGGTGTTCTCCTTGTCGAAGGGCTACAACATGACCGGCTGGCGAACGGCGGCGATCGCGGGCAACGCCGAGGCGGTCGATACCTACTGGAGGCTCAAGACCAACATCGACTCGGGCATGGTCGATGCGGTTCAGCTGGCCCAGGCCGCCGTGCTCGACGAGGGCGACGACGTCCCCCGCGAGATGAACACGATCTACGCCCGCCGCCGTGAGCTGGTCTGCTCGGCGCTGGAGGAGATCGGCGTGGACGTGAAGCGGCCCAAAGGCACGATCTACGTCTGGGCGCCGGTCCCGGAGGGGCACACGTCGGCCTCCTACTGCGAGCTGGTGCTGGAGGAGTCGGGGGTGGTCGTCTCGCCCGGCGGCGCCTACGGCCCCAACGGCGAGGGTTTCTTTCGCATCTCCCTGACGATCGACGACGAGCGGCTGGCCGAGGCCGTCGAGCGGCTGCACGCGTCGCTGGCCCCCGCCTGATGCGCTACGGCGGCGTAGTCGCGCTGGGCCCGAGCCATCTGCAGCTGGTGGTGGTCGAGGAGCTGCGCGATCCCGATCCGCCGATCCGACTGGTGGCCAGCTTCTTCGAGCCCGGCTCGGCGGACGAGATGGCCAGCCAGTTGAGGCTGTGGGGAGACGAGCTGGTGCTGGCCCTGGCCGGCCCCGCGGACCCCGAGGCCGGCGAGCGCTCCTGCGACGCCATGCTCGCGGGCCTCGGAGTCCCGCCGGCGCCTCGCTCGGACGAGCTGGCCGCGCTGGCCTCCCGGCTGGACTGGCTGACCCCCTTCTCGGTGCAGGAGGAGGCCGCCGACACGGTCGGCGATGGCGGCTACACCGAGGCCCCGCTGATCGAGACCAGCTCCGACGGGGTGTTCTGCGCCCTGCAGAACCGCCGCCTGCCCGCGCGGCGGCACCCGCTCGGCATCCAGATGCGCATCGAGGAGCTCGAGGCCGAGGAGGTCATCGACGACGGCGGGGACCTCTGGCACCGCCGCATCGAGGAGCTCGAGGCCGCGGCCGGTGCGCTGTGCGCGCACCGCTACGCCGTCGGCCACGCCTCGTGGCTCGGTGGGCCCGACGGGGCGATCGTGCTGCCCGGCTCGGCGCCGCCGGAGAGCTTCGAGACCAGCGGGGTCGTTCCACCGGTCGAGCGCCTGCCGCTGGCCGGCTCCTAGGACGGGATCGAGCGGCGGTGCTCGGCCGGCCTGCGCCCCGGCGCTAGGCCGCGGCCAGGGTCTCCCTGAGGCCCGTCTCCATGTCGCGGGGCTGAAAGCCCAGCTCGCGGCGCGCCTTGTCGTCGGTGGCCCAGTAGGTCACGCCATCGGACGCGCTGATCAGCTCGCGCAGGTTGGGCGGGAACCCGAGTGCCGGCCCGACCAGCGGGCCCAGCGGCGCCGAGGCCTTGATCATCAGGGTGGGCATCGTCAGCCGCGGCGGCTTGCGCCCAGACAGCTCGGCGGCGCGGTCGACGATCTCGCCCATCGTGGTCTTCTCGCCCGCGAGCACGTAGGACTCGCCGATCTCGCCCTTGTCGTGGGCCAGCAGCACGCCGTCGGCGACGTCCTCGACGTAGACGAGCATGATCCCCATGTCGGGGAAGGCCTTCGCCTTGAGCTTGCCGGTGCGGACCTGCTCGATCATGTTCCCGACCTCGGAGTGGTCGTTGGGCCCGTAGACCCCGCCCGGCTGGACCATCACGATCGGGTAGCCGCGGGCTATGCGCTCCTCGGCGACCTTGTGCGAGCGGTACTTCGTCTCGTCATAGCAGGAGAGAAAGCCCTCGGACTCGTCGCGGCGGTAGGTCTCGTCCACGACCCGGCCGCCGGTGTTGCCGAAGACGTTCACCGTAGAGACGTAGACGATCCGGGGCACGCCGGCCTCGTGCGCGGCGTCGAGCACGCGCTCGGTGCCGCCCACGTTGGTGTCGATCATGCCCTCGCGGTCCTTCTTGGGGATGCCGAGCCTGTAGATCGCGCCGACGTGGAAGACGGCCTCCGCGCCCTCCACGCCGCGCTTGATCGCGTCCACGTCGGAGAGGTCGCCCTCGATCAGCTCCGCGCCCTGCTCGCGCAGGTCGGACGCCTTGTCGGGGGAGCGGACGAGGGCGACCACCTGGTCGCCGCGATCGAGGAGCTTGCGGGCTACGTGGGCGCCGATGAAGCCTGTCGCGCCGGTGACGAAGGTGCGCATGGCCGCACCCTAACCCGAGGGCAAGATCGCTGAGCACTGGGCCTGCCGGGACTACGTGGGGCTGGCGATGCAGGCTGGGCTCCTGGGGCCGCCCTAGAATCATCACGAGTGCGAGACGGCGACGGCATCCGCAACTCCCGCGCCCGGCAGCGGGCGCTGCTGGTGGCCGCGGGCCCCGACGAGCCCGAGCTGGCCGAGCTGTCCGAGCTGCTTCGCACGGCTGGAGTGGCCGCGGCGGGAGAGCTCACCCAGCGGCGCGAGCAGCCGGATCCCGACCGCTACCTGGGCAAGGGCAAGCTCGGCGAGCTGAAGAGCGCGATCGGCGAGGCCGACGCCAACCTGGTCGCGGTGGACGACGAGCTCGCCCCGCGCCAGGAGCGCAACCTGGAGCAGGCGCTGGGCGTGCCCGTGATCGATCGCACCGCGGTGATCCTCGACATCTTCGCCGACCACGCCAGCTCGGCCGAGGGCAAGCTGCAGGTAGAGCTGGCCCAGCTCGAGTACAACCTCGCGCGCATGAGGGGGCTGTGGACCCACCTCGAGCGCCTGGGTGCCGGCATCGGCACCAGGGGGCCGGGCGAGTCCCAGATCGAGACCGACCGCCGCCTGGCGCGCGACCGCATCGCAGCGCTGCGCCGTCGCCTGGAGAACACGAAGGCCACCCGCGCCACGATGCGGGGTGAGCGCGAGCGCGCGGGGCTTCCCACGGTGGCGCTGGCCGGCTACACCAACGCGGGCAAGTCGACCCTGCTCAACGCCCTGACCGGCGCGGAGGTCGGTGTCCGCGACCGTCTGTTCCACACGCTGGACCCGACCACGCGCTCGTTCGAGGTCGGCGGGCGCACCTTCCTGCTCACCGACACCGTCGGCTTCATCCGCAAGCTGCCCCACCAGCTGGTGGAGGCGTTCGCCGCCACGCTGGAGGAGGCGCTGGAGGCCGACCTGATCATTCACGTGGCCGACGCGTCGGTACCCGAGGACGAGCTGGTGGAGATGCTCGACGCCGTGGAGCAGGTGCTGGTCGACATCGACGCCGCCGAGCGGCCCCGCCTACTGGCGCTGAACAAGGTCGATCAGCTCGACCCCGAGTCCCGCCGCGCGCTGGGTTTCCGCTACGCCGACGCCGTGCAGGTCTCGGCCGAGACGGGGGAGGGGCTGGAGGAGCTGCGCAACGCGCTGGAGGCCCGTTTCCTGGCCACGCTGCGCCCGATGGAGCTGCTCGTCCCCTACGCCGAGGGCGGGCGCTTGTCCGAGCTGCACGAGCTGGCGGGCGAAGTCGAGCGCGAGGACACGCCCCACGGGGTGCGCGTCCGGGCCCGCGTGCCGGCGGCGGCCGTGCCACGCTTCGAGCGCTTCGCCCGTAACGGCTCCACCGAGTGAACCTTCGCTACCGGCGGCTGTCGCCCGCCGCCCGACCGCCGGCTCGGGCGCATCACGACGACGCGGGCTTCGACCTCCACGCCGCCGAGGCCGCGAAGCTGGGACCGGGCGAGCGCGCCGGGGTGGGGACGGGGCTGGCGGTCGCGATCCCCGACGGCTACGCCGGCCTGGTCCTGCCTCGTTCGGGCCTTGCTGCCCGCCACGGCATCGCCCTGGTCAACGCACCGGGGCTGATCGACGCCGGCTACCGGGGCGAGATTCGAGTCCTGCTGCTGAACACGGACCGCGAGCGGCCCTTCGAGGTCGCCGAGGGCGACCGCATCGCCCAGCTCGTGCTGGTGCGCGCCGAAGCTCCCGGGCTGGAGGAGGTCGCCACGCTGGACGTGACGGGCCGGGGCGAGGGCGGGTTCGGCTCCAGCGGGCGCTGAGTGACGTCGAGCGGCGGTGCTCGGCCGGCCAACGCCCGGCCTGCGCTCCGGCGCTAGCCGGGTTACGATCGCTGCCTGCCCTCCGTAGAGACAGTCACGATCGTCATCACCGATCTGGTGGGCTCCACCGGGTTGGCCTCCCGGGTGGGGCCGGCGGTGGCCGACGAGCTGCGCCACGAGCACTTCGACCTCCTGCGCGAGGGGCTGGAGGGCAGTGGGGGCCGGGAGGTCAAGAACATGGGCGACGGCCTCATGTTCGTGTTCCCGAGCACGACCGGCGCCGTGGACTGCGCGATCGGCATGCAGCAGCGCCTGGAGAAGCGCAACCGCGGGGCCGGTGAGCAGCTGCTGGTCCGCATAGGCATAGGGATGGGGGAGGCCACGGTCGAGGACGGCGACTACTTCGGCATGCCCACCATCGAGGCGGCGCGGCTGTGCGACAAGGCGGGCGCGGCCCAGATCCTCACCGGCCAGCTGGTGAAGATGATGACGGCGACCCGCAAGGACTGCTTCGAGTCGATCGGCACCCTCGAGCTCAAGGGCATCCCCGATGAATACGAGGCCTTCGAGGTCACCTGGCAGTCCGAGGAGCCCGAGGCGTCCGACGTCCCGCTGCCGGTGCTCCTGCGCGGCGTCCCGCCGGTGGGCTACGTGGGGCGCGACGAGCAGCGGGAGCTGATGGCCCGGACACGCGAGGAGTCCCAACGCGGGGAGCGCCGGCTGGTCCTGCTCTCGGGCGAGCCGGGCATCGGCAAGACCCGGCTCTCCACCCACACCGCCCTGGCCAGCCACGGCGACGGCGACGCGGTTCTGTTCGGGCGCTGCACCGAGGACATGGGGGCGCCCTACGCGCCGTGGATCGAGGGCCTGGGCCACCTGGTCGACCACGCGCCCGAAGAAGTCCTGCAGGTCCACGTCGAGCGTCACGGCGGCGAGTTGACGCGCCTCGTGCCCCGGCTGGCCAGCCGGGTCGAAGGGGTGCCCGAGCCCAAGAGCAGCGACCCCGACACCGAGCGCTACCTGCTCTTCGGCGCGGTGCTCGGCCTGCTCGAGCAGGCCTGCGCCCAGGTGCCCATCGTCTTCATCCTGGACGACCTCCACTGGGCCGACGCGCAGACCCTGTCGCTGCTCCGCCACGTCGTCTCCGGCGGCCCGGGCCTGCGGCTGATGCTGATCGGGACTTTCCGTGACTCCGAGCTCAGCGCCAACAGCGCCCTCTCCGAGTCGCTCGCGGCGCTGCGTCGCGAGCACGGCGTGGAGCGCGTGGCGCTCCAGGGGCTTGGCCAGGACGACGTCGTCGAGTTGATGGAGGCCGCCGCCGGCCACGAGATGGACGAGCTGGGGCTGGCACTGGCCGGGCAGATCGCCAGCGAGACCGACGGCAACCCGTTCTTCGTCGCGGAGATGCTGCGTCACCTGATCGAGTCGGACACCCTGGTGCGACGCGACGACGGCCGCTGGGAGCTCAGGGGCGGCATGGAGGAGCTGGGCCTGCCCCAGAGCGTTCGTGAGGTGGTGGGCCGGCGGGTCGAGCGCCTGGGCGACCAGGCCGTGACCGTGCTCGGCGTCGCCGCGCTGATCGGCCGCGAGTTCGACCTCGACCTGCTCGAACGCGTGGTCCGGGACACCGAGGCGGACGTGCTGGACATCCTCGAATCCGCCGTGGAGGCGTCGATCTTGGTCGAGTCGACCGACCGAGCGGGCCGCTTCCAGTTCGCCCATGCGCTGATCTCGCACACTCTCTACGAGGACATCGGGGCCACGCGACGCGCCCGCATGCACCAGCGCGTCGCCGAGGCCCTGGAGGAGATCTGCGGCGCGGACCCCGGGCCACGGCTGGGGGAGCTGGCCCACCACTGGTCGGCGGCCACCGTGAGCGTCGACGTCAACAAGGCGGTGGACTACAGCCGTCGCGCGGGGGAGCGCGCCCTGGGCGAGCTGGCGCCCGGCGAGGCGGTGCGCTGGTTCAGCCAGGCACTCGAGCTCCAGGCTCAGCGGTCCGGCGCGGATCCCGCGGCGCACACCGACCTCCTGATCGGGCTGGGGATGGCCCAGCGCCAGGACGGAGACGCCGAATATCGGACGACCCTCCTGAAGGCAGCAGCGCTCGCGAGCGAGCACGATGACCACGACCGCCTCGCCGCAGCCGCCCTGGCCAACAGCCGCGGCTACACCAGCGAGGTGGGAATGATCGACGACGAGCGCGTGGCCGTGCTGCGCTCGGCCGAGGCGGCCCTGCCCGAAGGCGATCCGCGACAGGTTCGGCTCCGCTCATTGCTGGCGATGGAGCTCCACTACGGCGGGTCGATGGAAGAGCGCCGCGAGCTGTCGGACCGCGCGCTCGCCGATGCGCAAGCCCTCGGCGAGCCGACCACGCTCGCGCACGTGATGATCGACCGCTGGTTCGCCCTGTGGAACACCTCGACCATCGAGGAGCGGGACGAGCTGCGCGTCGAGATCGAGACGGTTGCAGCAGGCCTCGGCGACCCCCTGATCGACTACTGGCTGGTGCTGCTCGACTCCCACCTTGGGCACGACACGGGCGACCGGGAGCGGCTCGTGGATGCCCTCACGCGTTGCGAAGAGCTCAGCGAGTCGGTGGGCGAGCCCTTCCTGCGCTGGCTGACGCTATGGGTGCAGGGTTCATGGGCGGTGGCAGAGGGCCGTCTCGAGCAAGCCGAGGAGCTCGTCGAGCAGGGCGTTGCCTACGGCATGGAGAACGACCAGGGCGACGCCATGATCATCTACGCCGCGCAGCTCTCCTGCTTGCGGCGAGAGCAGGGCCGCATGGACGAGGTCATCGACCTGCTGGCAGCCACCGTGGAGGACAACCCCGATCTCGCCGCCGCCCCGGCGTTCCTGAGCCAGGCGTACATGGAGAGCGGTCAGCCTGACGAGGCCAAGCAGGTGCTGGAGTCGCTTTTCGAGTCTGGGCTCGAGCACTGGGGGCTCGACCTGGCGTGGGGCACGGGCATGTGCCTGGTCGCGGAGACCGCAGCCCGCTTGGGCCATACGGAGTGCGCGGCCGCCGCGCACGCCCTGCTCGAGCCCTACGGACGCTTTTCGGCCTGGAACGGGGCTTCCGAGCTCGGGTCGATCAACCACTACCTGGGAATGGCTGCGGCTGCGATGGGCCACGCCGAAGAGGCCGAGG
>Ga0126312_10002339_pt1 | contig 12687 bp, 8 predicted proteins | sample Plot104A_FD_92537 | JGI IMG/M metagenome (GOLD analysis project Ga0126312, IMG submission 92537) | Serpentine soil microbial communities from UC McLaughlin Reserve, CA, USA - Plot104A | ecosystem: Environmental > Terrestrial > Soil > Grasslands | place: USA: UC McLaughlin Reserve, Lake County... | reverse complement strand
TCCGGAACGCGCTGGCGGCGCCCGGCGCGACGGTGGCGCTGCCGCCCTGGAGCAAGCGGGTGGACTACGAGGCCGAGGTCGCCTTCGTGGTGGGGGACCGCTGCAAGGACGTGCCGGAGGCCGACGCCATGGCCCACGTGGCCGGCTACACGCTCCTGAACGACCTCTCCGCGCGCGACTACCAATTCAAGACGCCGCAGTGGATGCCCGGCAAGGTGTTCGACGGCGCCGCGCCGTGTGGGCCGGCGCTGGTCACGCTCGACGAGGCCGAGCCCCACGACGCGATCGAGATCGAGCTGATGCTCAACGGCGAGATCATGCAGAAGGCCACGACAGCCGACCTCGTGCACTCCGTGCCGGCCCTGGTCGCCTACCTGTCCCGGTTGATGACGCTGGACCCGGGCGACGTGATCTCCACGGGGACGCCCGCCGGGGTGGGCAGCCTGCGCGATCCCCCCGTGTGGCTGAAGAGCGGCGACGAGCTCGTGATCTCGTCGCCGCAGCTCGGGGTCCTCGAGACCCGTATTGGCTAGACCGGCCTCAACATCGACCAGAACCTCTTCCCCCGCGGCAGGTCGCCCTCGTGCACGACCTCGAAGCCGAAGCAGCGGTAGTAGGCGGGGTTCTCCGGGCGCGTGGTGTGGAGGAAGGCGGGCGCCTCGAGCGCCTGCGAGCGCTCGACGACATCGCTCACGAGCGCGCTGCCAGCGCCCGTCCGCTGACACGCGGGGTCCACACCGAGCGCATCGAGCCAAACGTGCGGCTCCGGCGGGTGCGCCCTCGACATCGTCACGAGTGTCCGAAGGCCGCGGGCGACCGCCCCGGGACCGAACATGAGGAAGGAGAGCCGGTGCACGAGCGCCCACGGCGGCGGCCCGTGGCGGCCCGGATCGAAGACGATCGCGGCGGCCACCGGACGCCCGGCGTGCCAGGCGCCGAGCACCTCGCCGCCGTAGCGCCGGGCTATCGCCATCTCACCGAGGAAGTAGCGGCGGATGAGGGCCCGCCGCAGGCCAGGCCGCCGCGAGCCGATCGCGAGGAACGCGGGGTAGTCGAGAAACGCCTCCGAGAGCGGGCTTGCCGCGGGCTTGGTGAGCTCGGCGGGGAGTGTCCGAACGTGCATCCCGGCCGAATCTTCTAAAGATCGGCGCCGGACGTGCCGATCACGGCCTCGATGGACGGACTCGCACCGGCCTCGCCCGGGCCTACCACCGGCCCGCAGTTCGACAACAGGCGCGTCTTGGCGGCGCTGGTCGACCTCGCGCTGCTCGTGCCCGTCGCATTGGTCATGGCGACCCTGTTCGGCGGCTTTACCGGGGCGGCCGCGGCGCTGACGATGGGCTGGGCCCTTTACTACTACTTCGCCTTCGAGTCCGACCACGGCCAGACGATCGGCAAGCGCGTAATGAAGATCCGCGTGGTCCAGGCCGACGGCCGGCCGCTCGACACCGGCCGCGCCGCCGTTCGAACGCTGCTTCGCCCGATCGACGGGATCGGCGCCTACCTGGTGGGCCTCGTGGTGATGCTTGCCACGGGTCAGCGTCGGCAGCGCCTGGGCGACCTTGCCGCCGGTACGGTCGTGACCGAGGCCGGCGCCGCCGGCCACGAGCCGGTGGCCGAGGCGACTGCCACGCCGGCGGTCCCCGTCGCCGAGCCGCCCGCGATCGACGCCCCACCGCCGAACGCCGAGGAGCGCTTGCCCGAGACGCCGGTCGAGCCCGAGGCCGAGGCGCCGGCCGAGCCCGAGCCCGAGACCGAGACACCGGCCGAGCCTCAGCCCGAGGCCGAGACACCGGCCGAGCCCGAGCCGGAGGCCGAGACACCGGCCGAGCCCAAGCCCGAGGCCGAGGCGCCGGCCGAGCCCGAGTCGCCGGTCGAGCCCGAGGCGGAGCACGTCGTCCAGGCCGAGCCTGTGCCGGCCCCCGAGGACGTCGTGCCCGTGGAGCGTCCGGAGGAGCCCGAGCCGCCCACCGACGATCCGGTGCCCGTGCAGCAGTCGAACCCCGAGCGCGAGCCGATGGAGATCGTCCACTCGCCTATCGACCTCATCATGGATCACCATGACGAGGAGCCGAAGCCGCCTCAGGCGTAGCGCGCCTCGTCTGCGTAGCGAGCGTCCAGGTCGACCAGCTCGTTGAAGTCGTCGAAGCTGAGCATGCGGTCGATCGCGCCCGCGGTCGTCTCCCGCTCGCGGAGCTCGGTCAGCACGTCGCTCACCGCCTTGGCGGCGGCAAACAGCCCCGCAAGCGGGCAGACGATCAGGCTGAAGCCGAGCCGCTCGAGCTCGCCGCGATCGAGGTGGGGCGTCACGCCGCGCTCGATCATGTTGGCCACGAGCGGGCCCGGCAGCGCATCGGCGATCCGCTCGAGCTCTTCGACCGACTCGGGCGCCTCCACGAAGAGGGCGTCCGCCCCTGCCTCTTTGTAGGCGAGGCAACGCTCGATCGCCGGCTCGAGCCCGAGCGGCTGGCGGGCGTCCGTCCGGGCGACGACGAAGAGGTCGGACGCGTCCTTGGCCGCGCGGATCTTGGCGGAGTGCTCGTCCGCGTCGACGACCCGCTTGCCCTGCATGTGGCCGCACTTCTTGGGCCATACCTGGTCCTCGAGGAAGACGCCGGAGGCGCCCACGTCCTCGAGGTCGCGCATGGCCCGCATCACGTTGAGCGCGTTCCCGTAGCCCGTGTCCGCGTCCACGATCACCGGTGCCTCCGAGACCCGGCAGACGGCCTTGGCCGCCTCGGCCATCTCGGTCTGCGTCAGGAAGCCGAAGTCGGGCTCGCCGAGCCGCGAGGCGCTGACCGAATAGCCGGAGATGAAGACGATCTCGAAAGCCACCCGGGCTGCGATACGGGCCGTGAGGGCGTCGTAGACGCCGGGCATGAGCACGGCCCGCTCCGAAACGAGCTCGCGAATCTGTTCCGCGCGCGAGGCCAGGTCGCGCAGCGTAGCTATGATGCCGCGCGCGCCGCCTAGCCTTGAGAGGCACCCGCCCCGCGCGGAGCCCCAGCCATGAGCATCGGAACAGAGGACAACCCGCTGCGCGTAGCGATAGTCGGCTCGGGCCCGGCCGGCTTCTACGCGGCAGGGCATCTGCTCAAGAACAAGCAGAATCCCGACCTGGTCGCGCAGGTCGACATGTACGACCGCCTGCCCACGCCGTGGGGGCTCGTGCGCGCCGGCGTAGCCCCGGACCACCCCAACATCAAGGCGGTCTCCCGCGTTTACGAGAAGACCGCCGCCCACCCCGAATTCCGCTTCTTCGGCAACGTCGAGGTCGGCACGGATCTCAGCCACGAGGAGCTGATGAGTCGCTACCACGCGGTCATCTACGCGGTCGGCGCCCAGACCGACAAGCACATGGGCATCCCGGGAGAGGACCTGCCCGGAAGCTGGGCGGCCACCGAGCTGGTCGCCTGGTACAACGGCCATCCGGACTACCGGGATCTCGAGTTCGACCTGTCGTGCAAGACCGCCGTGGTCATCGGGAACGGCAACGTGGCCATGGACGTGACACGAATGCTCGCCGCGCCCATCGACGAGCTCGCCAAGACCGACGTGGCCGACCACGCCCTCGAGGTTCTGCGCGGGTCGCAGATCGAGGAGGTCGTGGTCCTCGGCCGGCGCGGCCCCGCCCAGGCCGCGTTCACGAATCCGGAGCTGCTCGAGATCCCGGAGCTGACCGAGGCGGACGTGTTCGTCGATCCGCGTGACCTCGAGCTCGACGAGCACAGCAGGCTCTCGATCGAGGGCGAGGGCGAGCTGACCCACCGCCGCAACGTCGAGATCCTCACGGACTATTCGAAGCGCCACCCCGAGGGCAGGCCAAAGCGAATCGTCTTCCGCTTCCTGGTCTCGCCGATGGCGCTCAAGGGGGACGACAAGGTCGAGGCGATCGAGATCGTCCGCAACGAGCTCTACCGGGACGCCGGCGGGCGCCTGCGCGCCCGCTCGATTGAGCAGCACGAGACGATCGACTGCGGCCTCGTCCTGCGCTCGATCGGCTACCGCGGGGTCCCGATGTCCGGCGTGCCCTTCGACGAGACCCACGCCGTGATCCCGAACGAGGGCGGCCGCGTCCTCGACCCGGAGTCACAGCAGCACCTCGCCGGCGAATACGCGGTCGGCTGGATCAAGCGCGGCCCGAGCGGCGTCATCGGCACCAACAAGCGCGACGCCCAGGAGACCGTGGACTTCCTGGTCGAGGACCTTCACGAGGGACATCTCAACGACCCGCCGGACCCCAGCCGCGACTCGCTCGAGGCTCTCCTGGCCGAGCGCAACCCGGACGTCGTGAGCTACGCGGGCTGGGAGGCCATCGACGCGGCAGAGAAGGGGGCGGGCGAGCCCCACGGCCGCCCACGCGTGAAGCTTTGCAGCTTCGAGGAGCTCCTCGAAGCCGCGAAGCAGCCGGCCTAACGACTAGCGACTAGCGACTAGCGCCTCACCGTCGAGCGCGCCAAGGGCGCGCTCGACGGTGGCTGCGATGCAGGTGAAGATCGGCGTCTCCGACTCCGTGTACGCGCTCGACTCCGTCCCCCGCAGCTCCTGGACGAGATCGAGGAATTCCGCCGGATCGTCCGTGTTGAACGAGACGACGAACTCCTGGTCGTCGAGCCCGAACGAGTAGGCGGTGTTGATGTCGATCGTCCCGTGGCGCCGGCCGACCTCGATGTGGCCGCGCATGATGCGCATCCGCTCCTCCTCGGGGAGCCCGTACCAGTCGCGCTTCTTCCACATCGGGTAGACGATCAGATACTTCGAGTCAGGCCCGGGCCGCGGCTCGAGCGGCGGGGGCTCGTCGGAGTACACCGACTCCTTGGTCATCGCGAGATACGAGTAGGGGATCTCGGCGAAGCGCAGGAGCCCGCTCTGATTGAGCAGGACGTGGAGCTCGTGGATGGGGTCGAGGCTTGGGGCCATCGCGCGGACCATCAGGTCGCAGTCGCCACGTGTGCCGACCAGCGAATAGGTGCGCAGGAAGTGCTCCTCGGCGAACTCGTGACAGGCCGCCGCGAACTCCTGCTTGTCCTGGGCGCGCTCCTCCGGCGCCCGGCGCCGCCAGGCCGGATCGGCCTTCAGAAAGGTCAATTTCACGAAATTGCGGCGCTCTGCCACGCGCCAAAGTGTGGCACCCGAAAGCTCGGCTAGGATGGGGCCGTGCGCGTAGCGCTTGTCTCGCCCTACTCGTACACGTATCCGGGCGGTGTCGGGCTGCACATCGAGGCCCTTGCCGAGGAGCTGCTGAGGCAGGGCCATGAGGTGCGATTGCTGGCCCCGTACGACCCCGACGACCGCCTTGCACGTGTTTTGCACCGTGGCGCTGCCCCGCGGCGGCGGCCCCTGCCCGATTACGTGATTCCGCTCGGGCGGACGCTCGGCGTGCCGATGAACGGCGCCGTCTCGAACCTGCCCTACGGCCCCGACACGATCTCGGTGCTGGGGCACGAGCTCCGAACCGGCGGCTACGACGCGGTCCACGTTCATGAGCCCAACGCGCCGGTCGCCAGCTGGTATGCGGCCGAGAACTCGCCCGTCCCGGCAGTGGCCACCTTCCACACCTACTCGACGAGCAGGGTGTCCAACGGCCTTGCAGCCAACTTCTTCGGCGCCCGCCGCATCTACGGCAAGCTCGCCGCCCGGATCGCGGTGTCCGAGGCCGCCGCCTGGACCGCCCGGCGCTTCTACGGAGGCCGCTACCGGATCGTCCCCAACGGCGTGGACCTCGAGGCGGCCAGGCCGACCCGGCGCGAGCCCGGTGGGCCGCTCGACCTTCTCTTCGTGGGCCGGGCCGAGGAGCGCAAGGGGCTGCCGATCCTGCTCCGTGCCTTCGAGGCGCTGCGCGGCGCCGGCATCGACGCGCGGCTGACCGTGGCCGGGGCGGACGAGGCGAGCGTGGAGCCGCTGCTTCTCGATCCCGAGGGCGTGGAGATCGCCGGGCACGTCTCGGAGGAGGAGAAGTGGGAGCTGCTCGGCCGGGCCGACGTGCTCGTGGCGCCCTCGCTCGGCGGTGAGAGCTTCGGCATGGTCCTGACGGAGGCGTTCGCGTCCTCGACCCCGGTCGTCGCGTCCAACATCGCCGGATATCGGGACGTCGTCAGGGACGGCGTCGACGGCGAGCTGGTGCCCATGGGCGACGCCGCGGCCCTGGGCGAGCGGCTGCGTTCGCTGGCACTCGACCCGGAGCGACGCGCACGGATGGCCGCCGCGGCGCGTGAGAGCGCCGAGCGCTTCGCCTGGCCGCGCGTGGCGAGCCAGGTCGCGGAGGTGTACGAGGAGGCGCTTGAGGCGCCCCGGCCGGACGGCCGCGCGGCGCGACTGGCCGCGGGCGCCGGGTTGCGGCCGGTCGAGGGGCGCGAGCCTCCCCGCCGCCTCCCGTCGCTCGAACCGGAGACGCCCGGCGAAAGCCGCCGCCGCGCGACGCGGGCGCTCAGGCGCGTCCTCGTCGGAGCCGGCGCCGTGACCGGGATCGGTCTCGCGGCGCTCGCGCTGCGCCGCATCGGAGTCGAGCAGGTCGGCCGCGCGATCGTCGACGCCACCTTCGTCTGGGTCCTGATCGCCTTCGCCCTGATGTGCACGTCGATGCTGGTCCGCGCCGAGGCGTGGCATGCGATCCTGCGCGCCGCGCTGCCGCCCGGGGTCCGTGTGCGCCGGCGGGACGCGGCACGCGGAACGATGATCGGGGTCCTGATGTCGGCCACGTTGCCCGCGCGCCTCGGCGAGCCGTCGCGCGCGCTGATCGTGGCCAGGCGCCTGGGTCGCATGCGCGACCGCTTCCCGCTGGTGCTCGGCACCCTCGTCTCGCAGACGCTGCTCAACATCCTCGCCCTCGCGATCCTGGGGGCGATCATGTTCGCCACCGTCGGGGTCTTCCGTGGCGGCGAGGACGCCCTCGTGGTCGCGTCGATCGCGCCGATCGTGCTGCTGGCGGTTGTCGTATCGCTGCCGTGGCTGCTGCGCCGTGGGCGCCCGACGCGCTTCCAGCGGCTTCAGCAGGCCGCCGCGGTGGCGCGCGACGCGATGCTCCAGGTGCGGCAGGGCCTCCAGGTCTTCCGCAAGCCCCGGCTCGGCGGTTGGGCGACGGTGATGCAGCTGGCGGCGTGGGCGATCCAGTGGTTCGCCTGCTACGCGCTCCTCGTCGCGCTCGGCCTCGACGATCGCGCCGGGATCGGAGCGGCCGCTGCGGTGCTGTTCGCGGTCAACGTCACCGCGGCGCTGCCCGCGACGCCGTCGAACCTCGGCGTCTTCCAGGCCGCCTGCGTAGCGGTGCTCTCGGCGTATCACGTCGGACACACCGACGGCCTCGCCTACGGGATCATCCTCCAGGCCGTCGAGATCGCCACGGCGGTCGCCATGGGAATGCCGGCGCTGGTCCGCGAGGGCATGACCTGGAAGGACCTCCGCCTGCGGGCGCTCCACGCGGCGCCGGTTGAGCTGGCTCGCCAGCGGAGCGATCCGGCCGAGGTCGAGGCGTAGCGCGAAGCCCACGCGGAGCGCTGCCCGGGAGCACAGCCTGAGGCGGCCGTCGAATGGCTCGGCACCGAGCTCGAGCCGCGCGGTCGCCGCCTGGCGTCCTACTTCATGATCTTCTTGTCGTCCATGGAGTCGGAGTGACCGCTGTCGGAGTGCCCGGGATCCATCGACGAGTGGTCCATGTTCTTCCCGGATTCCATCTGTGTCGTTCCGCGGTGCTTGCGCACGAGCGTCTGGAAGTCGTCGTGGCACTCATGCTCCGTCGCCCAGCCCTCATAGAAGGCGTGCGTCGTGGGCTTGAGCTCCGCGATCCTGGACTTCACGTAGTCGCCGCTGGCGGCGAGAGACAAGCCAGCCGGGGCGTCCGGAGCGTGGCCGTAGGTGTTCAGGATCGTGTTGATGCCCACCAGTTCACCGCGCGAGCTCACAAGCGGACCGCCCGCCAGTGTGGCCGCGACCGGAGCTTGGTGCTCGACCAGCGAGGGATGAGCAGGAAGGGTCTCGTCGAGGGCGACCCTCGCGTCGGTCGCCGCCACGCTGCCGCCCGTCTGGGTGGGCATGTAGTGGTCGCCGTCACCCGGCACGTACCCGAGCGCGGTCACCCGCTGTCCGTCCTTGAGCGACGCCGACCTTGCGAGGCGCGCCGCCGTGAGGCCGGGGGGCTTCGGGTCGAGAAGCACCACGGCAATGTCGCCGCAGGGCGAGCGCGCCACGAGTCGCGCCTTGAGCATCCGCCCCTGGCGGGTCATCACCTCCACCGAGTCGCGGTCCCACACCGCCGTGGCGGACGTGACCACGAGCCCGCGGCTCGTGTCGTAGACCACCCCGCTCGCCTGGTACGTCTTCTTGCCGGCGTGATTGAGCACCACGACGGTCGCCGACTTTGCCCGGCTCATCTGGTCCTTCGCCGCGCTGGAGCTGCTGCCGCCCGAGTCGTCTCCGCACGCGGCGGCGACTACCGCGGCGGCGACGAGGGCTGCGCCGGTGGCGATCGGTCGGGCTATTCGCAATTTCCTCGTGGCGAGGCTATACCTAACCTCCGTGCCCCTGCAAGCAGGCCTCAGGGTGGGCGAGGTCTTCGCCGGCCACCGCATCGAGTCGCAGATAGGCCGGGGCGGAATGGGGGTCGTCTACCGGGCGCGGCACCTCGTGCTCAACCGCGACGTCGCCCTCAAGGTGATCGCGCCGCACCTCGCCGAGGATGCCGGGTTCATCGGCCGCTTCAAGAGGGAGTCGATCGTCGCCGCCGGGATCGACCACCCCAACGTGATCCCGATCTACCACGCCGGCGAGTCCGAGGGCACCTACTTCATCACCATGCGTCTGGTACCGGGCACGGACCTGCGCGCGTACCTGACCGAGCGGGGGGCGCTGCCGGACGACCTCGCCGTGCGGATCCTCGCGCCCGTGGGTTCCGCGCTCGATGCCGCCCACCATCACAAGCTCGTCCACCGGGACGTGAAGCCGGGAAACATCCTCTTGGGCGAGCCGATCGACGAGCCGCGCGTCTATCTGACCGATTTTGGGCTGACCAAGCGCACGATCTCGGGAGGAGGGCTCACCAGGACGGGTCAAGTTGTGGGTACCTTCGATTACGTGGCGCCGGAGCAGATCGAGTCCGGCGCCGTGGACAGCCGGACCGACATCTACTCACTCGGCTGTGTCTTCTACGAGATGCTCACGGGCGACGTCCCCTACCCGATGGCGGAGGACGCGGCCAAGCTGTGGGCGCACATGAGTTCAGAGCCGCCGTCCGTTGCGACGAGCCGGCCGGATCTTCCCGCGGAGCTCGACGCCGTCGTGCGGCGTGCCATGGCCAAGCGGCGGGAGGACCGGTTTGAATCCGCGGGCGCGTTCGTGGAAGCCGCTGCCGCGGCGGTCGGCGGCTCGGCGCCGTCGGTCGCCGGGCCGCCATCCGCTCCGGTCGGGCCGACCAACGGCGCACCCGCGGCTGAGACGCCGTCGGCGCCGGGTCCGGCTCGGCAGGCGCCGCCGCCGCCCCCGCCGCAGCGGCCGTCGCCGGCGCCCCCGCCGCAGCAGCCGCCGCCGGTGGCGCAGCCCTCACCGGTCGTGCCGGTCCCCCAGCCATCGCCGGCGCCGTCCGTCGTGGCCAAGTCGCGCCGGCGGCTGCCCCTCCTGATCGGCGGATCCCTGCTCGTCGTCGTGATCGTCGTCGCGCTCCTAGTACTCGGACTAGTACTCGGAGGCGGGGGCGGTTCGGGCGCGTCTACGGTAGACGTCGGCCAGACCCCGAGCGACGTGGCGGTGGGCGAAGGTGGCGTCTGGGTCGTGAACAACGGTGAGGGCACCCTGTCGCGCGTCGATGCGGACTCGCGCAAGGTCGTGGGCGGCAAGATCCCCGTGGGCGACAACCCGCAGCACGTGGCGGTGGGCGACGGCGCGGTCTGGGTCACGCGATCTGGCAGCGCCGGCGACGAGCTCGTCCGCGTTGATGCCGCGAGCGCCCGCGCGGGCCGCTCCACCAAGCTCGACTCCAATGCCTACGGAGTGGCCGCCGGTCACGGCGCCGCCTGGGTCGTGGACGGGCGCCGCTCGCTGCTGCGGATCGACGCGTCGACGGGCCGCATCAAGCGCATCCACGCCGGCAACTCGCCGGCTGACGTGGCCGTGGACGGGCAGTTCGTGTGGGTCGTGAACTCTGGCGATGGCACAGTGGTCGGGATCGATCCGAGCACCCAGCGGAGGACGGAGGGCCCGATCAAGCTCGAGGCGAGGGCGAATGCGATAGCCGCAGGCGGCGGGAACGTGTGGGTGCTCAACCCCGAGGCGAGCAACGTCACGCGCATCGACGCCGGGCCCGGACATACCGTTGATCCGCCCCTCCGGGTGTCGCAGCGCCCCTCTGATGTGGCCGTCGGCGATGGCTACGCCTGGGTCGTCGCACCCGACGCTCAAGAGCTGCTGCGGTTCAAGGCCGGGTCAGGCGCCCCCGCCAAGAAGACCGTGTCGGAGGGCCCAGGAAGCGTCGCCTTCGGGGAACGCGCCGTCTGGGTGACGGAGGACACCGCCAACCGCCTGCTCCGCGTCGATCCTGGCTCGATCCACTAGGCAGGGGGCAACCTTCACACAGTCGTGTCAAGGTTGATAGCCTTAGTCGGACCTTGCCCGAGCGGGACTACACGGCTGCCATCCGCCAGCGCGTCGTCGTCTTCGACGGCGGCATGGGCGCGACCCTGGAGCAGTTCGACCTCACCCAGGAGGACTATGGCGGCCTTCAGGGCAAGTGCCACGAGGCGCTCGTGCTCAACCGCCCGGACGTCATACAGGGCGTGCACGAGTCGATGCTCGACGCGGGAGCCGAGGTTGTCGAGACCGACACCTTCCAGGCCAGCCGGTTGAAGCTCGACGAGTGGGGCCTCGGCGAGCACACCCTCGAGATCAACACCAAGGCCGCCCAGATCGCGCGCCAGGCGGCGGGCGAGCAGCGCTTCGTAGCCGGCTCCATCGGCCCCACCGGGCACCTGCCCGCCAGCGACGACCCCACCCTCGGCAAGATCAGCTTCCGCGAGCTCGTCGCCGTCTTCACCGAACAGGCCCAGGGCCTGATCGATGGCGGCGCCGACCTCCTCATCATCGAGACCGCCCAGGACATCCTCGAGGTCAAGGCGGCGGTCTTCGGCGCCCGGGAGGCCTTCGACATCACGGGCCGGCACGTTCCGATCCAGACGAGCGTCTCGCTGCTGCCCCAGGGCGGCAAGATGCTCCTCGGCACCGACATCCAGGCGGTTCTGACGACGCTGCTTGCGCTCGACGTCGACGTGATCGGCCTCAACTGCTCCACGGGGCCGGAGGACATGCGCGACGCCATCCGCTATCTCGGTGAGCACTCGCCCCTGCCGGTGCACTGCATCCCGAACGCCGGCCTGCCGCTCCAGGGCCCGGACGGCGAGACGATCTTCCCGGAGCAGCCCGAGCCCCTGTCGTCGACCCTTGCCGAGTTCGTCAACCGCTACGGCGTCTCGATCGTCGGCGGCTGCTGCGGCACCACGCCCGACCACATCCGGGCGATCGTCGACAAGGTGGGCGGCCGCGAGGCCGGGCCGCGCCCGGAGCCAGGTCCGCCGCAGGTCTCGAGCATGATGACCTCGACTCCGCTGGTGCAGGAGCCGGCGCCGACCCTCACGGGCGAGCGCGTGAACTCGCAGGGCTCACGCAAGGCCAAGGAGCTCCTGCTGGCCGACGACTACGACTCGCTCGTCCAGGTCGCCGAGGACCAGGTCACGGGTGGCGCCCACGTGCTCGACATCTGCGTGGCGCTCACGGAGCGCCAGGACGAAGACGAGCAGATGAGACAGGTGGCCAAGCGCATCTCGCTGACCCAGCCGGCGCCGATCCAGGTCGACTCCACCGAGCCCGAGGTGATCGAGAAGGCCCTCGAGCAGATTCCCGGCCGGGCGATCGTCAACTCGATCAACCTCGAGGCCGGCCGCGACAAGGCCGACCGGGTGATCCCGATCGCGAAGGCGCACGGCGCGGCGCTGATCGCGCTGACGATCGACGAGGAGGGGATGGCCAAGACGGCCGACCGCAAGGTGGAGATCGCGGGGCGGATCCGCGACATCGCGGTAAACGACCACGGCTTCGATCCCGAGCTGCTGATCTTCGACGCGCTCACCTTCACCCTCACCACCGGTGACGAGGAGTGGAAGCCGAGCGCCATCGAGACGATCGAGGGCATCCGCCGGATCAAGGAGGAGGTGCCGGGTGTCAAGACCTCGCTGGGCGTCTCCAACGTGTCCTTCGGCGTCTCGCCGCCCGCTCGGGCGGCGCTCAACTCCGTCTTCCTCCACCACTGCGTCGAGGCGGGGCTCGACCTGGCGATGGTCAACCCCAACCACATCACGCCCTATCCGGAGATCCTGGAGGAGGAGCGCGAGCTCACCGACGACCTCGTGTTAAACCGCCGCGAGGACGCCCTCGAGCGCTTCATCGCCCACTTCGAGCAGAAGGGCGAGACCGAGGAGGAGGCGGGCGCCGACCCGACCGCGGACATGGAGCCCGAGGAGGCGCTCCACTGGCACATCCTGCGCCGGAAGAAGGAAGGCGTCGAGGACCAGATCGACAAGTCGGTGGAGAAGATCGGCGCGGTCCCGACGCTGAACACCGTCCTGCTGCCGGCGATGAAGGAGGTCGGCGACAAGTTCGGCGCCGGCGAGCTGATCCTGCCGTTCGTGCTGCAGTCGGCCGAGGTGATGA
>Ga0126312_10002337_pt1 | contig 12690 bp, 10 predicted proteins | sample Plot104A_FD_92537 | JGI IMG/M metagenome (GOLD analysis project Ga0126312, IMG submission 92537) | Serpentine soil microbial communities from UC McLaughlin Reserve, CA, USA - Plot104A | ecosystem: Environmental > Terrestrial > Soil > Grasslands | place: USA: UC McLaughlin Reserve, Lake County... | reverse complement strand
GGTCGCGCACGCGCGCGAGGATGCCCCGAACGAGTGTTGCGGCCTGCTGCGCACGGACGGGAGCGAGGTCCAGGAGCTCGTGCGCGTGGAGAACGAGCGCCATTCGCCCTATGGCTTCCAGCTCGGCTTCAAGGCGCTGATGACGGCGAACGAGTGGGACGACGAGGGGCACGGCGTGGCCGTCTACCACTCCCACCCCCGGAGCGCCCCCGAGCCCTCACAGACCGACATCAACCTGGCGCAGTACCCGCACTGGCTGTGGCTGATCGTCTCGCTGGCGGGCGACCCCGCGATCCGCGCCTGGCGGATCGACGACGGCAAGGTCGCAGAGGAGGAGCTCGACGTCGTCTGAAGAGCCCCTCGTGTGCCCCTCGTGCGCGACGCCGCACGAGCCCCACGAGCGCTTCTGCGAGCGCTGTGCGATGCCCCTCGTCCTGCCAGGCGGAGAGACGGTCGAGGAACCCCGCGACGAGCGCCACGCCCGGCTTCGCAAGATCCGCCCCGAGTTCGCCGACGGCCCGCTGGTGACGGTGGCCGGCGCCCGCCACCTGGCCGAGGCCGAGCTCATCCAGGGCCTGTTGCTGGAGGAGGGAGTGCCCAGCGTGCTCAAGCGCACCGCGGGCTTCGACGTCCCGGACTTCCTGGCCGCCGGACCGCGCGACGTGCTCGTGCCCCAGACCGGCGCGAGCTTCGCGCGCGAGCTGCTCTTGGGCACCGAGCTCGCTCCCACGCAGGGTGACCCGCCCGCGCGGCGGCCGGTGCTGCTCGCGCTCGTGGTGGGCGGGGGAGCGGCGCTGTGCGCGCTGCTGGCCTGGCTGCTGATCGAGTCCGCCGGGTAGGCTGCGGGCCGATGGACTTCCGTCCCTCGGACCGCGTCGCGTCGCTGCTCGAGCGCCTGCGCGCCTTCTCCGAGGAGCACGTGGTGCCCGTCGAGAATGAGCTGCTCGCCGCGCTCGACGAAGAGGTCCGGCCGCGCGTGCCCTACCCGGCCGCCCTGGTCGAGATCCGCGAGCGCGCCAAGGCCGAGGGGCTGTGGAACCTGTTCCTGCCCGACGAGGAGTACGGGCCCGGCCTGACCAACTGGGAGTACGGGATGCTGTGCGAGGAGATGGGCCGCTCGCAGGTGACGCCCATGGCCTTCAACTGCTCGGCGCCCGACACCGGCAACGCGGAGATCCTGGCCGAGCACGGCACGCCCCAGCAGCGCTCCCGCTGGCTCGACCCCCTGCTCGAGGGCACCATCCGCTCCTGCTTCTCGATGACCGAGCCCGAGACCTCGGGCTCGGATCCGACGGGCCTGGCCGCCTCCGCCGAGCTGCGCGATGGCGAGTGGGTGGTCAACGGCCACAAGTGGTTCACATCGGGCTACAACGGGGCGGAGGTGGCGATCGCGATGGTGGTCACCGACCCCGACGCCGCGCCGCACAAGCGGGCGAGCATGATCTGCGTGCCGATCGACACGCCGGGCTTCCACGGCATCCGTCCGGTGTCGGTCATGGGACACGACGGCGGCCCCGGTCACTGGGAGGTCCGCTACGAGGACGTCCGGGTTCCCGAGGACAACCTGCTCGGACCGCGCGGCGGCGGCTTCCCGATCGCCCAGGACCGGCTCGGGCCGGGTCGTATCCATCACTGCATGCGCGCGATCGGCTCGGCGGAGCGGGCCTTCGAGCTCATGTGCGAGCGCGCGCAACGGCGGGAGTCCTTCGGCGGCAAGCTCGCCGACAAGCAGTTCGTCCAGGACTTCGTGGCCAAGTCGCGCATGGAGATCGACTCGGCCCGGCTGATGGTGCTGCACGCCGCCTGGAAGATGGACACCGAGGGCAAGCGCGAGGCGCGCCAGGAGATCTCGATGGTGAAGGTGATCGCCGCGCAGATGCACCAGGAAGTGGTCGACCGCGCGATGCAGGTTCACGGGGCGCTGGGCATGTCCGACGACGTGCCGCTGGCGCTGGCCTGGCGCCAGGGCCGCTGGCTTCGCATCGCCGACGGGCCCGACGAGGTGCACAAGGCGAGCATCGCCCGGCGCGAGCTGAACCGCTTCAAGCCCGAGAAGACCCCGACGCAGGGCAACGGCGCGAATGCGAAGGTGCCCGGCTGATGGCCACCGCCACCGGGCCCGACACCGACCTCACCCCCGAGCAGCGCGACTTCGTCGACGCGCTGCGTGACTTCGCCGACCGCGAGCGGTTCGAGCTCGACGGGCAGGACGACCACCACTCCGACGAGGCCGCGGCCAAGATGGGCGAGCTCGGCTGGTACGGGCTGACCATCGGCGAGGAGTACGGCGGCTCGGGCGGCTCCTTCCTCGACGCGACGCTGTTCCTGGAGGAGACCGCGCGCGGACAGATTCCCGTCGCCGCCTACGGCGTCACCCTGATCGTGGTCGGCGCGCTGAACCGCTTCGGAGCCGAGGAGCAGAAGCGCGAGCACTTCGCACACGTCGCCCAGGGCGGCACGCTGGCCATCGCGATGTCCGAGCCCGACTCGGGCTCCGACGTGGCGTCGCTCACGACGCGCGCGCGGCTAGAGGAGGGCGAGTGGGTGATCGACGGCGCGAAGATGTGGTGCTCCTACGCCCACCGCGCCAGCCACGTGCTGATCGTCTGCCGCACGGGCGAGGGCTCCGAGCGCCACGAGGGCCTGTCCATGATCCTGGTGCCGCGCGACGCCGAGGGCTTCACGATGACCCCCATCCCGACCATGGGCGGCGAGGAGACGAACGAGCTCCACCTCGACGGCGTGCGCGTCCCCGAGGAGGCGCTGCTGGGCAACGAGGGCAACGGCTGGCTCCAGCTCATGGCGGGGTTGAACGTGGAGCGCATCATCCTCGCCGCGAGCGCGCTGGGCATTGCGCAGCGCGCGTTCGACGACGCGCTCGAGTACGTCAAGGAGCGCAAGCAGTTCGGCCGTCCGGTGGGGGCCTTCCAGGCCCTCCAGCACCGCTTTGCCGACCGGGCCACCGAGCTGGCGCAGGTCCGCCTGCTGGTCCGCTGGGTCGCGCGCATGACCGATGAGGACCCCGACCGCATGCTGCCTCAGGAGGCCTCGATGGCCAAGCTGGCCGCCACCGAGCTGGCCAAGCGCTGCGCGCTCGACGGCGTGCAGGCTGCGGGCGGCTACGGCTACGCCTCGGAGTACCCGATGGAGGGCCACCTTCGCAGCGCGATCGTGACCACCATCTACGGCGGCACCTCGGAGATCCAGAAGAACATCATCGCCAAGACCCTGGGTCTCTAGAGGTCGCCGGGGCCGCGCTGCGCGGCATCCGCACTCGGGCTGTGCCGTGTCACGCCCGGCCGATGCCCAGCGCCGGCCCCTCGGGGCGAAGGCCGCCGCGACGCTCGGCCGCGCGCTCGGCCAGCAGCGCGCGCCGCGTTTCCAACTCCAGCTCGGTCAGGCGCAGCTCTTCGGCGAGCTCGCGCAGTGTGTCGGCGAAGAAGGGATCCAGCCGGCGGCCCGCCTCGGCCGTCAGCCACTCGAGCGCCCCGGGCTCCGGCTTACGACCCGTCCCCAGCCGCTCGCAGAACGCGTGCGCGGCACTGAGGATGCGGGCGGGGGCGGGGATCTCCTGCCCGGCGAGCCCGTCGGGATAGCCACCGCCGTCGTAGCGCTCGTGGAGTGAGCGGACTATCCGGGCCACCGGCACGAGCGCCGGCGCGGCGGTGAGGATGCGCTCGGCGATCAGGGTCTGCTGCGCGACGAGCGGGTCGTCCTTGCTGCTCGCCGCCAGGCCGGCGGGAAGCGCCGCCCGGCCGACGTCGTGCAGCTCGGCGGCCCGGACCAGGTGGTCGAGGTCGGGCTGGCCCAGCCCCTGGCGCCTGGCGACGAGGTAGGCGAGGTCGGCCAGCTCGCGGTGGCGCGCCGAGGCGGCCGGAGAGCTCTCGTCCAGCAGCGCCTGCAGGGCGGCCCGGGTCTGCTCGGAGGGCGAACTGCGCCGGCGGTCCTTGTGCGCGTACATGCGCCGGTCGGCCAGTTGGAGCGCGAGCTCGGAGGAGCGCGCCTCATCGGGCATGCTCACGGCGCCGTTGGAGGCGGTGATCGAGAACGCCTCGCCGTGCTCGACCAGGGCGGCGGAGCCGGCCTCGACGACCGCCTCGGCCTTGAGGCGGTCGGCGGCTATGAGAACGCAGAACTCGTCGCCGCCGACGCGATAGGCCTGGTGCGGCGCGACCGCATAGCCCAGCCGCGCGGACAGCCGGGCCAGCAGGACGTCGCCTGCCGGGTGCCCGAAGGCGTCGTTGTAGGCCTTGAAGCCGTCGAGGTCGAAGAGCGCGAGCGTGTGTGGGGGCCACTCATCCTCGATGCCCTCCAACTCCTGGAAGTCGCGCGCGAGCTGGCGGCGGTTGCCCAGGCCGGTGAGAGCGTCGGTGACCGCCTCGTGCTGCGCGCGGTCGAGCAGCCGGGCGTTGTCGCGGAAAGCCAGCAGCGTGCGGGCCACCAGCACGACCAGCGTCGCCGAGGCCAGGGCGACCGCGACCGGGTTCGTATCGACCCCGGCGAGCACGAGCACGCCCACCGCCACGAGCGCGAAGGCGGCCGGCCAGAACAGGCGCCGGCGGTCGGCCTGTGCGCCCGCCGCGTGCTCGAGGGAGAAGAAGGCGGCCACCCCGAGGGTCAGCGCGCTGGCCACGAACAGCGAGTCGACGGGGCTGCCGCTCTGGAAGGTGCCGTTCGCGCTCTCGACCACGAGCGCGCAGTTGCCCGCGGTGTTGAGCACGATGCCCCCAGCGATGAGGGTCCAGCCGAGACCAGGCCGCCAGCCCGTGAGGCCGGTGACCACTACCACGAAGGCGAGGATCGCCAGGTCGGCGAGCAGGAAGAGAGCGGGAGGAGCGGCCTGGGAAGCGGAGGTCGTCTCCTCGCCGAAGAGCGGGATCGCGGCCAGGGCCGCGATCGCGAGGCCGCCGATCAGGCCGTCGAGCAGCAGCCGTGGCTCGACCTCGCGCACGCGGCGCCGGGCCAGCAGCGCGATGGTGGTCGCGGCGACCGTGAAGCTCAGCACCAACAGCGCGCGCGTGGCCGGCGGGTACGCCGCCATCGGGTCGCTCTCCGAGACCCGGTAGACCACCTCGGCGGCCAGCCACGTCGCGACCCCCACGCTGGCGAGCGTCCATGGGACCCGCTCGCCGGGGCTGCGGGCCGCCCGCCACGCGCAACTGGCACTGGTGGCGGCGAAGAGCGCCCCGTAGAGCCAGTCCTCGACCGGCGCGCCGCCGGTGCGACCGGCGAGCGCGAAGCCCAGGTGCACGGCGACGCCCGCCGCCGCGAGGACGGCGAACGCCATCGCGGGCGCCTTCATCAGCGCTCCTGAGGCGCGGCGATCACCAAAAGGGCCACGTCGTCGCGCAGCTCGACGGGCGGCAAGAGGGCGCGCCGCACGGCGGTCACGATCGTCTCGGCCCGCTCGCCCGCGCAGGGATGCAGCGCCTCGATGAGGCGCCCCTCTCCGAACAGCCCGCCCTCCACGCGGGCCTCGGTCACGCCGTCGGTGAACAGCACGAGCGCGTCGCCGGGCTCGAGCTCCAGCCCGACCTCCTGCGTGAGCCGGCTCGTGGAGACGCCGAGGATCGAGCCGAGGCTCTTCGGCGAGGCGATCGTGCCGTCGGCCCGCACCACCAGCGGCGGCGGGTGCCCGGCGTTCGCGACCCGAAGGCGGGCACGTCCGTGGGCGACGGACGCGCTCACCAGGACGGCGCTGCACAGGCGGTCCTCCTCCTCGGCGTCGAGGATCTCGTCCGCGAGGGCCAGAGCCCGCGGGAGCCGCCCCTGGCCGCTGGCGGCCGCCCGCAGCGTGTGGCGCATGAGCGCGCTCGAGGCCGCGGCGTCGATGCCCTTGCCCGAGACGTCGCCCAGGACCGCGACCCACGACCCGTGACCGCCGGGGAAGAGGTCGTAGAAGTCGCCACCGGCCTGCGCCCCATCGCCCACCGGCTGGTAGTGGACCGCCACGTCGAGCCGGGGTACGTCGGGGAGCCGCCCCGGGCGCAGATTGCGCTGCAGACGCGCGGCGGTGCGCTGCTGTTCGCGGAACAGGCGGGCGTTGTCGAGGGCCAGCGCGAAGCGACCGGCCAGGCTCTCGAACAGCTCGAGGTCGGCCGGGGAGTACGCCCGGCCGGACTCTGCGCTCGCCAGTGTCATCGACCCCAGCAGCCGGCCGCGTGCGCGCAGCGGCACGATCGCCGCCGACTCGAGCTCCAGCATCGCCAGGGCGGCCAGCCGCCGCTCGTCGCCCCGCGCCTCGGCCGCGATCCACGCCGACAGCTCCTCGACCAGGCCGGCGGACTCGAGTCCGCCCAGCCCCGGCGCCGTGGCCGCGCTGGGAAAGCGGTGGGGATCCCCGGCGGCCCAGCGCTCGCGGTCGGGATCGGCATGGGCCAGCGCGCGGCGCGCCAGCCGGCCCGATCCTCGACGCAGCTCGATCGCGCACCAGTCGGCCAGGCGCGGGACAGTGAGCCGCGCCATGTTGCGCAGGGTGCCCTCCACGTCGAGCGAGCGCGACAGCTCGTCGGCTGCCTGGGCCACGAAGCGCTCACGGTCGCGCTCCCAGCGAGTTCGCGAGACGTCCTCGAAGACCAGCAGCTCCAGCGGCTCCCCGCTGCGGTCCCTCACCGGCCGGCGCTCGGCCCTCACCCAGCGCTCTTCGCCCGCGGCGAGGCCGACCAGCTCCTCCTTGCGACCCTCGCCGGAGACGAGCCGCAGCCAGGCGTCGCGCTCGACCCTCAGCGCGGGCAGGTCTTCGAGCGGCACGTCGAGCAGCTCAGACCGCGACGTCAGCCCGAGCATCTCGACCGCCGCGGGGTCGCAGTACAGCGTCCGACCGGCGGAGTCGCGCACGACGAGCCCCTGAGGAAGCGCCTCGAGGACGGCATCGGACCCCAGCGAAGACGTATCGAGTCCATCCTGGATTCTCTGCTCTACTAGGCCAATGGCACCTCCAGAGAACAGTGCACCGTGAGCGCTGTCAAGCACGCAGTTCGTCGAGGTAATCCCGCCAGTCGCGGCTGAGCTCGGCGAAGGGGCGGCCGAAGGCGTGCACTAGCGCGGTCTCGGGGCGCTCGGCGGGTATCGCGCGGGCCAGGGCGACGGCCGCCCTGGGCCCGGCCTCCTCGTCCAGCATGGAGAAGACCGTGCCGCCCAGGATCAGCGCGTCGCGCGGCGCGGGGGGGAATGCGGGCCGCTCGCCCTCGCGCAGCCGCCGGGCGATCGCGGGCCGAAGGTGGGGCACCTGCCCGGACAGCCAGGCGGCGGCGCCCTCGGCCAGCCAGGCCAGCCGCAGGTAGCGCCTGAAGCTGCGTGGGCGGAAGGGGGGTGGCAGGCCCGGATTGTGAGCTCCGATCACCAGGTGGGCGTACTCGTGGCGGGGCGAGAGCAACAGCGCCTCGGTCGAGCCCTCGCCGCCCGAGGCCCGCGCCCGCAGTGCTCCCGGCGCGAGGACGTGAATCTCTCCCTCGGAGAACCAGCCCGCGTAGTAGCGCCGGGCCGCCGGTGCCGACAGCCGCCGGGCGAGGGGAAGCCAGGGATGGGCGAGCGCCAGCGCGACCGGCCGTGGGTGCATGACCACCGTCACCTCGCCCGGGGTGGAAGCGAACGCGCGCCCGAGCCTCGCCCGGAAGACCTCCAGGTCGTCCAGCATGCGCGCGGCGTCGTCGGACTGGGAGGAGTCGTGGCGGGCGGAGAACGACGGCGAGAAGCTCTCGACCCAGGGCACCGACGGCACGCTATCCAGCGGAGCAGCGCGGGCTGAGCGTACCGGCGTTTGGCTAGGCGAGCGCCGGCACGGCGTCCGAGGCGATGGCCTCGATCTCGCCGGTCGCTCGGTCGAACTCCTCGTCGGAGAGCACGGGAGTTCCCTCGAACGGGAGCTCGCGGTGGAGCTCGATCCAGGAGCGGCAGCCGTGGTACTCGGGCAGGACCCGCACCGTCACCGGGCGCGGGATGCGGTAGGTGCGCAGCACGATCACGTGCATCGGGTGCCGGCGCTTCCAGGCCAGCCGCTTCTCGGCGTAGTCCGTGGTCCAGATGTAGTAGGGCGAGAGCGCGTCGATGCAGCGCGGATCGCTGATCAGGTAGCTCGCCGCCACCTCGGCCCACGCACGGATGCGCACCCGGTCGGGCTGGGAGATGCCCCCGTCCTGGGTGAGCGCCTCCACCGGCGGCTCGGCGTCAGGCCACACGCCCTCCTCCAGCGCCCGCCCCAGCTCGGGCATGTGCGACTCGCGCACCAGGTCGTTGCGTTGGTGATCGAAGGTCGGGTAGAGGAAGAAGCGGTCGTGCTCGATCTCGAAGTGCTTGTTCTCCTCGCGGATCCCCCCCTTGCGCAGGGTCAGGAGCTGCTCGCCTTCGGCCAGGGCACGCACGGTGACGGCCCACTCTTTGAGTGCGGTTGGCATCAGAGGAGAAGAACCTCGTTCGCGCCCGGACAAGGCCTGCCGGCGCGGAGCGGCCATTCTTACTCAGGGGCAACTTCGTTTCAAGGCGATTTTCGACGCTTGTGTCAGACCTCACCCGCCACTACGCAGAGGCCTGCGACCTACCCGACTTCGGGGACCCGCGCCTGCTCGACACCCTGCGCGGCATCCTGCCCGAGCGCGATCCGGCGACGCACCCCGAGCGCAAGGTCTGGGAGTTCGCCCAGCTGGCGATGTTCCTGGCCGACCTCGGGCTGCTCGACGACCGCTCACGGGTGCTCGCGCTTGGCGCGGGCGACGAGCGAATCGTCTTCTGGCTCGCGAACCACGTCGGGCAGGTGGTGGCCACCGACATCTACGGGGAGGGTGACTTCGCCGGGCGCGAGGCCGGCCACACGATGCTCAGCGACCCGGCGGCCCACGCCCCGTTTCCCTATCGAGAGGACCGGCTCCAGGTCCGCTGGATGGACGCGCGGCGCCTGGAGTTCCCCGACGCCGGCTTCGACGCCGTGTACTCGCTCTCGTCGCTGGAGCACTTCGGGGGACCCGGCCAGGTGGACCGGGCCGCGCGCGAGATCGCGCGTGTGCTGCGCCCAGGCGGAGTGGCCCTGCTGTGCGCGGACGTGCTCGTCCGCCGCCACCCGCTCAACGCCGCCCCGGCGGACCTGGCCGCCCGGGTGGTGTCGCTGGGCCGCAAGCGCCGCGACGCGCGCCCGCGCCACCGCTCGGTGCTGGCCGAGAGCTTCACGCCGCGCGAGCTGAGGCGGCACGTGGTGCGGGCCTCGGGTCTGGAGCTCATGCAGCCGCTCGATCTCGGCGTGTCGGCGTCCTCGTGGGAGAACGTCTGTCGGCTGCGCCCCGACGGCCGCCAGGAGCCGGCGAGCGGCTCGTTCTTTCCCCACGTTCTGGTGCGCATCGACCGCTCGGTGCTCACCTCGGTGTGCGTCCCGCTGCGCCGGCCGCGGTAGCTGGTCTCAGCCGCCCTGGAAACGGGTAGGCACTAACCATGGATAAGAGAATGCTTGGGGGCCTCGAGGTGTCGGCCATCGGCCTCGGCTGCATGGGAATGTCCGAGTTCTATGGCGACGGCGACGACCACGAGTCGATCGCCACGATCCACAGGGCGCTCGACGCCGGCCTGACATTCCTCGATACCGCCGCCATGTACGGCGCCGGGGCAAACGAGCGGTTGGTCGGCCGGGCGATCGAGGGGCGCCGCGACGAGGTGGTGCTGGCCACCAAGTTCGGCATCGTCCGTGATCCCGAGGACCCCCACGCGAGGGGCATCGACGGCCGGCCCGAGCACGTCAAGGGGTCCTGCGACGAGTCGCTGGGCCGGCTCGGCGTCGACCACATCGATCTCCTACTCCAGCACCGCGTGGACCCTGAGGTGCCGATCGAGGAGACCGTGGGGGCCATGGGCGAGCTGGTCCAGGCAGGCAAGGTGCGACACCTCGGCCTATCCGAAGCGGGGCCCGACACGATCCGCCGCGCCCACGGAACCCACGCGATCACCGCGCTGCAGACCGAGTACTCGCTGTGGACCCGCGACGTCGAGGAGGAGATCCTTCCGACGGTGCGCGAGCTGGGGATCGGCTTTGTCGCCTACAGCCCGCTGGGCCGCGGTTTTCTGTCCGGGCGCTTCCACAGCCCCGACGACTTCGAGGAGGGCGACTTCCGCCGCAACAACCCGCGCTTCCAGGGCGAGAACTTCGAGCGAAACATCGAGCTGGTGAGGCGGGTACGCGAGATCGCGGAGGAGAAGGACGCCACCGCCGGCCAGCTGGCGATCGCCTGGGTGATGGCCCAGGGCGAGGACGTCGTCCCCATTCCCGGCACCAAGCGCGTGCGCTACCTGGAGGAGAACCTGGGCGCCGCGGACATCGGGCTATCCGACGAGGACCTGCGCCGGCTCGACGAGGCCGCGCCTGTAGGGGCCGCCGAGGGCAACCGCTACCCGGAGGCCCAGATGGCGACGGTCAGCCGCTAGCTGCCGCCGACCGCGCGGATCACCGCCGCGAAGTCCTCTTCGCCGAGTCCCTCCGCGTCCGCCAGGGCGTAGCGGGTCTCGGCGGTGCCGGCGACCTCGAGCTCGAGCCCCAGCTCCTGGGCCTCGGACAGGCAGTGGCGCACGTCCTTGAGCATGTGCTCGAGCTTGAACAGCGGCTCGAAGTCGCCCTCGCGCATCGGGCGCGCCTTGAGCTCGAGCATCGCCGAGTTGCCCGAGCCCGCGCCGACCACCTGCTCCATCGCGTCGAGGTCCACGCCGGCGGCCCGGGCAAGCGTTATCCCCTCGGCCAGCGCTGCGGCGTTGACCGCGGCGAGCGTGTTGTTGATCAGCTTCACCATCGACCCGTGGCCGTGAGGGCCGGCGTGCACGACCAGTTTGCCCATGGCCTCCAACAGCGGCCGGGCCCGCTCGAGATCCGCTGCGTCCCCGCCCACCATGATCGTCAGGGTGCCGTCCTCCGCCTTGGGCCGCGAGCCGGTCACCGGCGCGTCGAGGAAGGCCACGCCGCGCTCCGCGAGTTGCTCGGCGATCGCCCGGCTCGCCGTGGGGCGGATGGTCGACATGTCGACGGCCAGCGAGCCCTCGGGCGGCTCGGCCCGCTCGATGACGCTCTCGACTTCGGGCGTGTCGGGCAGCATCGTGATGATCGCGCCCGCCTTGGCCGCGGCCTCCTTCGGCGATTCCGCCGCGGTCGCCCCGTGCTCGGAGGCGAAGCGCCGCGCCTTGGCCCGGGTCGCGGGTCCATACGGTCAGCTCGTGGCCGCCCGCGCGCAGGTTCGCTGCCTGCGGCCAGCCCATGATCCCCAACCCCAGGAAGGCCGTGCGCTCAGCGCTCACCGTGCCCTCCTCCGCCCGGTGTCTCGATCCTCAGGCGCGAGCCCTCGCGCAGAGTGCCCGACCACTTCGGCGGCAAGTCCTCGCCGTCGAGCGAGTTGCGCCCCGGCTCGCCCGGGTCGCCGCCGTCGGCCCCGGCCGGCGCGTGGCGGCGGCGCTCGGTGATCAGCGAGGCGCGCATCTCCTCGCGGGCCTCGAGCTCGCGCACGACCCCGTCGCCGCCGCGGTGGCGCCCGCCGCCGCCGGAGCCGCGGCGCACCGAGTACTCCACGGCTCGCACCGGAAACTCGAGCTCCAGCGCCTCGACCGGGGTGTTCAGCGTGTTGCTCATCGCCACGTGAACGGCGCTCGGCCCGTCGGAGTCCGGGCACGCCCCCTGGCCGCCGCCCAGGGTCTCGTAGTAGGTGAAGCTGTCGTTGCCGAGGGTCATGTTGTTCATGGTTCCCTGACCGAGGGCCCTCCCGAATGCCGCCAGCACCAGGTCCGCCACACGTGAGGAGGTCTCCACGTTGCCGCCGACCACCGCGGCGGGGTAGCGCGCGTTGAGCAGCGAGCCCTCCTCGGCGACCACCGTCAGCGGTCGCTGCACGCCCGCGCAGGGGGGGACGTCGGGGTCGGCCAGCACCCGCAGGGCGAACAGCGAGGCAGACAGCGTGACCGCCAGCGGGCAGTTGAGGTTGCCCTCGCTCTGCGGGGCCGAGCCGCTGAAGTCGAGCGTCAGGTCCTCGCCCTCCACGGTCGCTGCGAGGCGCAGCTCGAGGTCGGCCTCGGCCGCCTCGAGGAGGTCCTGCGCCTCGCGCCGGCCCTCGCCGAGGGCGGCGATGCCTGCCCGCGTGCGGCGCTCGGCGTAGTCCTGGGTCTCCTCGAGTCCGTCGCGCAGCGCGTCCGCTCCCATCGATTCGGCCAGCTCGGTGAGCCGCTCGGCCCCGGTGCGGTTGGCCGCCAGCTGGGCGCGCAGGTCGGCCACGCGCTGGCGCGGGTTGCGCATCCTCGAGGTGAGGTCGTCGAGCAGCTCGCGGTCCAGCTCACCGCCGCGCGCAAGGCGCGTGGGCTCGATCACCACACCCTCCTCCTCGAGCGAGCGCGAGTCGGCGGGCATCGAGCCGGGTTCCTCGGCCCCGATGTCGGCGTGGTGGGCGCGGCTCGCGGCGTAGCCCACCAGCTCGCCCGCAGCGAAGACGGGGGAGACCACCGTCACGTCGGGCAGGTGGGTGCCGCCGCGGAAGGGGTCGTTGAGGATCCAGGCGTCGCCGGGCGACTGCTCCTCGTCGACCACCTCGGCCACGGCGAAGGGCATGGCCCCCAGGTGCACCGGGATGTGCTCGGCCTGCATGACCATCAGGCCCCCGGGGTCGAACAACGCGGTGGAGGAGTCGCGCCGCTCCTTGATGTTGGCGGAGTGCGCCGAGCGCACCAGCACCTCACCCATCTCCT
>Ga0126312_10002336_pt1 | contig 12691 bp, 12 predicted proteins | sample Plot104A_FD_92537 | JGI IMG/M metagenome (GOLD analysis project Ga0126312, IMG submission 92537) | Serpentine soil microbial communities from UC McLaughlin Reserve, CA, USA - Plot104A | ecosystem: Environmental > Terrestrial > Soil > Grasslands | place: USA: UC McLaughlin Reserve, Lake County... | reverse complement strand
TCATCATCGGCATCGGCCTGTCCCGGTTGCTGCCTGAGTTCGATGGTTCGGTTCGCGTAGTCCTCGCCGTCGCGATATTGGGGATTGCAGCCTATCTGGCGTTTCTCATGACCGTCGACGTCCCGATGTACCTGAGCCGGTGGCGGACGGAGGTTGGCGATGGCAGCAGGCTTTTGAGTCCCCTCGAGGGCCTGCGTGACGTAAGCACGCGGTGGGTCGTGACCCACGACCTCGCCCAGTGGAAGGACGAGATTGCCTGGATGTCGCTTTATTTCAGTGTGGCGGTCTGGGCCAGCCTGGCGCTGTGCGTTTTCTGCTCGCTCGAGCATCATCTGCCGCGCTATCGCACCGAAGCTGTGGTCGTAGGCTGGTCGTCCGACGTGTTGGCAGTGGCAAGCAAACCGCAGGGTTCCATTGCATCGCAGCACCGTCCGCGCTAGAGCAGCTGTAAATTCAGGGGTCGACACATGTCATATGCCTACAAGCTGCATGAAGACGTTCACCATCAGCGCCAGGGGCCGCAAGGTCGTGCGGAAAATGATCCGCCGATGATTTACACCATCGTTCAACGCATGCCCATCGAGGCAGACGGACGTCTCAGATACCGGATCAAGAGCAAATCAGAGAATATCGAGCGGGTCGTTACCGAGGATCAGCTTTCGTACACCCAGTGACTTGGCGCGCTTTGTTGATTGCGGGAGTTTGGTCGTGCTTAATGACCGGGAAAAAATCCTGAACGCGCTCCGCGAGAAGCCGCTCAAGGTCTACGAAGTCATGAAACGCGCCAATGTCGTGAATGAGGAAGCTTGCCAATCCCTGCTGCTGAAAATGCGGGACGAGGGCCTGGTGAAGTTCGACATCCACAAGGGGCGGTGGCTGATCGGGTGATGCGCGAAATGGCGGCGACCGTTCGATGATTACCGCGTTGCGATCAGTCCGCCGGCCGTGGCAACGATCCAGCGGTTGCCCCAACGCACGATAGAGTCGATGCGCCCGATTCCCGGCACCGTGTCGCCACGCGCCGCCGTCCGGACCCCATCGGGCCCTTCAAGAACAACGGTTCCGCCTCGAACATCAAGAACTGTCCAACCTTCAATCGTTGCCGGTTTTGTCTCTGGCACCGCTACCATCGGCTCCCGCGCGGCTATCGTCGTATTGACCGGGCTAGCGGGGGTTATGCTTGCCGAGTCGACCGAGGGGCGGGGGCCTCCCGACGGCTTGGCGGACGCGGTTGCTCCAGCAGCGGAAATCGCGCCCGCGGTGGGCGGTGCTTGCAAACCGGACATGGATGCCGTTTTTCGAGCGCCGTCGATCTTGCCGCCTGATCTTGGTTCCGCGGTTCGAGGCGAATGCGTTTCTGTCGGAGTGCCTCGGGTGAGGACCGCGATCATTGGCCCGCACGCCCATCCTAGCCCAAAGCCGGCGACCAGTGCGCCTGCGACCAAAATCATGGTGCGCTTTCGATCACTGGCGGGCTTCAACAGCGCCAGCAGCTCATCTCGCTTGGGAGTAAGGAAATCCCATAGGTGAGTGCGCGCCGGCTGCGTATCGGCCTGGTAGCCGGCAACGCCTCCAGCAGGCTCAATCCTTTCCAGGGTATTCGGGGGGTGTAATTGCATCATGGGGCGCCTTTTGCTCCCATCATGATGATGCCAGGTACTAAACCAAATCTTAACGGCTAGTCAGCGCAACGCTGCGAACTCGCCGGTCCTAAAGGATGATGGCCATGACCGGATCCAATGGTTTCAAAGTCGGAATAGGGCTTGCGATCGCTGCGTTGACGGGATTCCAGCAGGCGGCGGCTCAGGCGCCGACGCTTTCTCTGGAACCGTCACGGTTGCCCCGTCTCGGTACGATCGACGAGCGCTTTCAATCCTATAACGTGGAGATGGTCGAGGTCACCGGCGGAAACTTCTGGAAGCCTTACAGGGCAGGTGCGTCGGCGCCGTCAGGCCAAGGCGCGGCGAGCGCCGTGAATTCCGACCTCTTCGCCTATCGGGCACCTATCGATCTGCAAAACCCCCGACTGCGCACACTGGCTGCTGCACTGGCCCCAGCCTACCTGCGCGTCAGCGGCACCTGGGCCAACAGCACATACTTTGCCGACAGCGATGAGGCGCTCGCCACGCCGCCTGGCGGTTTCAACACCGTGCTCAGTCGCGAACGCTGGAAAGCTGTCATCGACTTTGCCCGCGCGGTCGACGCCAAAATCGTAACCTCCATGGCCATCAGCCCCGGCGTTCGGGACGCCGCGGGTCTATGGCAGAGCGATCAGGCGCGCCGCTTCTTCGCCTATACCAAAACTGCCGGCGGCCAAATTGCCGCCGCCGAGTTCATGAATGAGCCGACGCTGGCCGCGATGGGAGGCGCGCCGAAAGGCTATGACGCCGCGGCTTACGGGCGGGACTTCAAGGCCTTTCATGCCTTCATCAAGGCCAGCGAACCGGACTTGATCGTGCTGGGTCCCGGCTCCGCCGGAGAGAAAGCGGCGTCGCCATCATCGCCGCAATCCAGCTCCGGCGAGATCAGGACGCGGGATCTGCTTGCTGCATCCGGACCCGGCATCGACGCCTTTTCCTATCATCACTACGGCGCGCGCTCCCAACGATGCTCGGGAAGGCCGGGTGAAACCACACCCGAGGCCGCGCTTTCGGAAGCGTGGCTGGCGAGCACGGACCGGACCCGCGGGCTTTACCAGGCGCTCAGGGACGAGTTCGCGCCGGGAAAGCCGATGTGGGTGACGGAGACCGCGGAGGCTGCCTGTGGCGGCAATCCCTGGGCTTCCACCTTCCTCGATACGTTTCGCTATCTCGATCAACTTGGCCGGCTTGCCAGAGCGGGCGTGCAGGTGGTTGCGCACAACACGCTGGCCGCAAGCGATTACGGCCTGCTTGACGAGCAGAGCCTGGAGCCGCGCCCAAACTATTGGGCGGCGCTGCTCTGGCGCAGGCTGATGGGCACAACCGTTCTCGACGCCGGCGCGCACAACGGAACGCACCTTTATGCCCATTGCCGGCGGGCGGTACCCGGAGCCGTTACATTGCTGGCCATCAATGCCGACAGGACGGCCGCCGCTAGCTTGCGACTGCCCGTGCCCAGTGAGCGTTACACGCTGTCGGCGGACCATCTTCAGAGTACCGTCGTGAAGCTGAATGGAACGGTTTTGGAGCCCGGTTCAAATGATCTTCCGCATTTTGTGTCGGTGAAATCGCCGGCAGGTTCTCTCGAGCTTGCCCCAGCCACGATGACGTTCCTCACCATCGCGGATGCCGGAAACACGGCATGCGAGTAGGTTCATCGAACTCCGCTTTCAGTCGTTTGGCGAACTAACAGCGCGACGAGGCCATGTCCTCTTCATCGCAACGGCTGGACATCGATCACCTCGTCGGCCGATACCAACAGGGTTTGCGTCGACGTGAAGCCCGGGCCCTTCGCCGTCGTTGCGACGGCGTCGTTTACCTTCTTCGAAACGCGCAGTATCAAATTTGCAAATGTGGTGTATTGTGAGTGCATGCATGTCGAATGTCGGCTTGCATTGAACCAACTATTGGGATCACGGAGGGCTACATGGCCAAGAAAGCGAAGAAGGCAAAGAAGGCAAAGAAGACAGCCAAGAAGAAAAAGAAGTAGCGGTTACTACTTCATGGCATCCGGAAGCGTCTAAGGTCCATTGCGCCTTCGCACCATAGACAGGCCGCAGCTTTCGCTTCCAGATTATTACGCGACAGTCAGGCCGGATCCTTATGCAGATGGCTGCTGCATAAGGATCCGGTTTTTCATTATGTAGCGAGCAAGGGCAGAATTCAGTTGAGCTCCTGATCAGACGCCACGCACCGTCCATTCGGAAATGTGAAAATGGGGTTCGGGCCGCGAGAGGATTACCTTTGCCCTCGCTTCTGCTTCGCGCCCTGGATCAGCCAAGGCCACGAGGGAGGGATAGGCCCGCCAAGCCGCCGCATGACATTCGGCAGGCGGGAGCTTTGCCCGCTCGGTCGCGAACGCGAACGCAGGCGATCCCGTCGTCTCATTGCACAACCGATCCAACTGTCTGATCCCGCGTCCTTTTTCGTCAACCATTCCACATCGCGGGAAACAAATTCAACTCCGTTGTGATCGTTCGCCGTTGCCGTGATGCTCCCGTCGAGCAACATCAGCGAGGGGCGAAATGGCCAAGATGCGAGCGATCGATGCCGCGGTGCGGATTCTGGAAAAGGAAGGCGTCACCTGCGCCTTCGGCGTGCCGGGCGCGGCGATCAATCCGCTTTACTCCGCGCTGGAGCTGCGCGGTTCGATCAGCCACATCCTGGCGCGGCACGTCGAGGGCGCTTCCCACATGGCCGAAGGCTATACCCGCGCCAGGGCCGGCAATATCGGCGTCTGCATCGGCACCTCGGGTCCCGCCGGTACCGACATGATCACCGGGCTCTATTCGGCGATTGCAGACTCGATCCCGATCCTCTGCATTACCGGGCAGGCGCCGCTCGGCCTGATCCGGCAGGCGCAGCGCGGGTTCGACATGGATTATCAGGTGCAGCTGTCGTTCGAGAACATCAACGCGCCGGAACTCGGGGTCTACGGCGTCGATCACGTCGCGGTCGCAAAGGGCCTCGGCTGCAAGGCGATCCGCGTCACCGATCCGCACGACGCGCAGGCGGCTTTCGCGACCGCGCGCGAATGGATGGCCGAATACAAGGTGCCTGTGGTGGTCGAATTCATCCTCGAGCGGGTCACCAACATCGCGATGGGCACCGAGATCGATAACATCGTCGAGTTCGAGGAAATCATCGAGTTGCCGCTCGATGATACGCCCGCCAGCCAGCCGCCCGCGCTGCTGCCGGCCTGATGCGGCGTCCGCTCCAGCTATGCGAGGATATCGACCGTGCCGAAGTTCGCCGCCAATCTCACCATTCTATAGCGGCTGCCGCACGCCCATTCCGTGCATGAATCGCTCCCGGATCTGGACCGGATCGCGGCGCGTGGTTCCAACCCCCGGCTTGTCGTCGATGCGCACCCCGATCAGCGTCGGTCCCGAGGCCGACAAGGATCGATCGATCAGGCGCTCGAAATCATCTTCATCCGCAGCCCAGGCGCTGTTGGCGAGGCCGCTCGCGGCCGCGATGGCGACGAGATCGGATACCGCCGAGGCCGGGGTCGGCTGCGCGCCGGTGATCTGATAGACGCCGTTGTCCATCACCACCATGGTGAGGTTCTTCGGGGCCAGCATCGCGATCGTCGAGAGCGAGCCGAGCTGCATCAACAGCGAGCCGTCGCCCTCGAGCGCAAATACGCGCCGCTTCGGCTGCGCCAGCGCGACACCCAGCGCGATCGGGAAGGCCAGCCCCATGCTGCCCAGCATGTAAAAATTCTGCGGGCGGTGGCCGGCGGCCCAGAGATCGAAATTGGTGTTGCCGATGCCGCCGACCACCGCTTCGTCGTGCTTCAGCTTCGCGATCAGCCGCGAGGTCAGATCGAACCGGTTCATCACCTTGGTGTTGCGGGCAGGGGTGCTGGTTGCGATGTTCATGGGATCGCTCACTTGTCAAAAACCTTGCCGCCGGTCAGCAGCGGCGAGAGGATCAGCGCCACCGGCGCCTGCGTGGTGATGGCCTGCTTGACCGAGCGGTCGGCGATGAATTCGAATTCGTCCAGCCGCGTCACGGTGTGATGCTCCATCGCAAGCGAGTCGAGCACCGGGCGCATGGTGCGGCAGACCAGCGACTGGCCGTAGTTGAATTCGCCGAGGGTGCCGCGCTCGGAGACAAACATGATCAGCGGGATCTGGTAGGGGATCGCCAGCGACGCCAGCACGTTGGCGAGCGTGGCAAACCCGGATGTCTGCATCAGCACCGCGCCGCGCATGCCCCCCATCCAGGCACCGGAGACGATGCCAACGGCTTCCTCCTCGCGTGCGGTGGGAAATGTCGTGAAGTAGGGATCGGCGTGCAGGTTCTTGATCAGCGTCGTCAGCACCCGGTCAGGCACGTAGGGCACCAGCCGGATCTCGTTGCGCTTGAGCGTTTGCAGCACGATCTCATGCCAGCTTTGAGGCGAGGTTTTTTCCTCCGCGACCGCCATCGAATTCTCCCTCATTTCGCGACGTCTTCTGGCTCGGGGCGCAAGCGCGATTGCAGGGCGAAACTTGACGGGACCGGCGGGATTGTCAACATGCCCGGCGCGTTACCGTGATCTGCGCGTCATGGCGGTGCTGCCGCCGTGGCCGCGTGCAATACAGAAGTAACGACACAAACGGGAGGACGTCATGACGAGATGGTTCCGCATCGCTGCGGTCGCGGCCGTCATGTCGGTCGTAACGGTCGCGGCGGAAGCCCAGTCGGCCTTTCCGGCAAAGCCCATTCGTATCTTCGTGCCGTATCCTGCCGGTGGCGGCGTCGACGTCCTTGCACGTACTTTGGGCGACGTGGTTTCCAAACAATGGGGCCAGTCCGTCGTGGTGGAAAACCGGCCGGGCGCCGGCGGCATGATCGCCTCGCAGGCGCTCGCGGCCTCGCCGCCGGATGGCTACACCCTGATCATGGTCGCCAGCGGCCATGCCACCAACGCGTTTCTCTACCCAAAACTACCCTACGATACGTTCAAGGATTTCACGCCGATCTCGCTGCTCGCATCATCCCCCAACATCCTGCTGGTGCGTGCCGATTCTCCGTTCAAGACGCTTGCCGACGTGATCGCGCAGGCGCAGGCAAAGCCGGGCAGTCTTTCCTATGCCCATGCCGGCACGGGAACGTCGACCCATCTCGCCGGCGAGCTTTTCAAGAGTCTTGCCAAGGTCGATCTCAGCGCGATCCCGTATAAAGGCGGCGCGCCCGCGATCAACGACCTGCTCGGCGGGCAAATTCCCATGTCGTTCAACAACGGTCCGGAATCGGTCGGCCAGCTTCAGGCCGGCACGGTCCGTGCGCTGGCTGTCACGACGGCGGCGCGCGCCCCGTTCCTGCCCGATGTGCCAAGCATGTCGGAAGCCGTGCCGGGTTACGACACCGAGGTGTGGTGGGGCTTGCTCGGGCCGGGCGGCATGCCGGCCGACCTGGTTGCAAAGCTCTCGAAGGATTTCGTCGCGGCGTTGAATACCGACGCAGTGCAGGAGCGATTGAAAAAACTCGGCTCGCTGCCAATCGGCAGTTCGCCGCGGCAGTTCGATGCCAAGATCCACACCGACTTCGAAAAATGGGGGCCGATCATCAATGCCGCCGGCATGAAGGCAGAGTAGGTGGGCTTTCGATGATTGCTGCCTGTCTGCCGCCGCGCGAGGTCACGCGACCGAGGATGCCGCTGCCGCCGAACGCCTGCGATACCGATGCGCACGTGTTCGGGCCCGCGGATCGCTTTCCTTACGCGGCCGATCGCAGCTACACGCCGCCGGACGCGCCGCTGGAAAAATATCAGGATATGCTCGATACGCTTGGATTTGCGCGCGGCGTGCTGGTGCAGGGCAGTGCGCACGGCCGCGACAATTCCGCGATGCTCGACGCGCTGGCGCGCCGGCCCGACCGCTTGCGCGGCATCGCGGTGGCTGACGCCGACGTCGCGCCGTCCGTGTTGCGCGAGTGGAATGGCCTTCGCGTTCGCGGCCTGCGCTTCAATCTTCGCGACGGCCAGTTGCACTATCGCGGCGGAGTTCCGCTCGACGCAGCGCGGACCCTTGCGCCGGTAATGGCCGAACTCGGCTGGCACTTGCAGTTCTGGATCGACGTCAAGGATTTGCCGGAGACGATCCCGACGCTGAAATCGCTCGGCCTTCCCGTCGTGATCGATCACATGGGCCGCACCGATGCCCGTGCGGGAACGGCGACGACGGGCTTCCAAAGTCTGTTGCGCGCGGTCGGCGACGGCTGGTGCTGGGCAAAACTGTCGGGCGGCCATCGCCTCAGCCGCGACGCGCCCGATTATCCCGACGCGCGCCCGTTCCATGAGGCGCTGGTCTCCGCCAATCCGGAACGGCTGGTGTGGGGCGGCGACTGGCCGCATCCGCGCGTCGAAGGCGAAATGCCCGATGCGGGACACCTGCTTGAGCTGTTCCAGATATGGACGCCGGATCAGGCGACGCAGCACAGTATTCTCGTGACCAATCCCGCAAGGCTCCATGGTTATCCCAACTGAAAGTCGTCAAGGAATGTCGGTCAACAACAAGCGCGTCTTCTACGTCAAGTATCTCGCCCACGACATCTATATTGAAATCCTCAAAAGCCGGCCCGACGTGCGGCTTGACCGGCTCGAGAATGAAAGTCCCGATGAAGTTGCCGCGCCCATTCTGTCCGCGGCGCATGCCTATCAGGTCGGCGCGGCGCGCGATGAACTCGCTAGCCATTTTCACGTCGATCACGACCTGCTGCGGCGCGCGCCAAATCTCTTGATCGTCTCTTCCAACGGCGCGGGTTTTGATCCCGTTGATGTCGAGGCCTGCACCGCGGCGGGCGTGCTGGTCGTCAATCAGTCCGGCGGCAATGCCAATTCGGTCGCCGAGCATGCGCTAGCGATGCTGCTCACGCTGTCGAAACGCATCATCGAGGCCGACCGCGCGCTGCGGCGTGAGGCGAACGTCAGTCGCAATGCGCTGATCGGCAACGAGGCGCAGGGCAAGACCATCGGCATCGTCGGGCTCGGCAATGTCGGCCGCCGCATCGCCGAACTGTGCAAGGGCCTTTTGCACATGAAGGTCGTCGCCTACGATCCCTATCTCAGCGCCCAGGAAATGGCCGACAGGGGCGGGGAGAAGGTCGAGCTTGACGAGCTGCTGCGCCGCTCCGACTACGTGTCGATCTCTTGTCCGCTGACCCGGGACAATCGCGGCATGATTGGTGCGCGCGAATTTTCGCTAATGCAGCCGCATGCGTTTTTCATCACCACGGCGCGTGGTTTCATCCATGACGAGGCGGCTCTCTACGAGGTGTTGCGCGAGCGGCGCATCGCCGGCGCCGGCCTCGACGTCTGGGCCAAGGAACCACCGCCGCCGGATCATCCGCTGCTGCAATTCGACAATGTGCTGGCGAGCCCGCATACCGCCGGCGTCACCCGGGAAGCCCGGATCAATATGGGCAAAATCGCCGCCGAACAGATTCTCGCCGCGCTGGACGGCCAGCGGCCGCCGCGCATCGTAAACCCCGAGGTGTGGCCGGCCTACGCCGGGCGGTTCGAGCGCACGTTCGGGTTTGCGCCGAAATAGCGCTTGGAAACGGGTAAATCCGCCGGAGAAAATTCCCCTCTTTCCTGCCCCTTCGGCAGTAATGATTCCACTGCGAAACTGGTGGCCGGCAAAGCCCGCGTTGCTATTTTCGCTGTGGTCTCGACACACCTTTCGCGCGAGCCCAATTTCCCTACTGAACGTTCCGTCGCGGATGATTTCCGCCGGGTACGGAAGGAAATCGGGTCATGCGAAAAGTTGGTTCATTGCTGCGTGCTGCGCCATCCCGGATCGGGCGCCGACTGGCTGCAATCGTCGCGATCGCGGCCGCCAGCCTGGCTGACGCCGGGGCCTAGCGCGGCCAAAAGGCGCCGCATCTCATAAGTCTTACTCATGCCCGGCCTTGTGCCGGGCATCCACGTCTTAGCGGACTTACCGCCAGAAAGACGTGGATGGCCGGGACGACAAGCCCGGCCATGACGGAAATCGGGGGCTTTTGCGCATCTCCGCATCCGCAGCCCAGGTTTGCAAAAGCTTGAAGTTTAAAATATATCCGTCTCCGCGCTGACAAAATCGCACGGGGAGGCCTTCGCATGTCCGGACTGCCGCGTTCTTCGCATGCGCTCGTCACCGGAGGAGGGCGCGGCATCGGCCGCGAGATCGCGTCTTCGCTGGTGCAGGCCGGGGCCACCGTCACCGTGCTCGGCCGCAACCGCAAGGCGCTGGACGATCTGGTCGCGGCCGGCGTCGCCCATAGCGCGGTAACTGCCGATGTGTCGGATCAAGCCGCGATGAATGCCGCGATTGCGGAATCGGCGGTGCGCCAGCCGATCGATATCCTTGTCGCCAACGCCGGCGCCGCGGAATCCGCGCCGTTCGGCAAAACCGACGCCGCGATGTTCAGGCGCATGCTGGACGTCAATTTCATGGGGGTTGTTCACGCCGCGCAAGCGGTGCTGCGGCCGATGGTGCAGCGGCGGCAGGGGCGCATTGTCGCGATCGCCTCGACGGCAGGATTGAAAGGCTATTCCTATGTCAGCGCCTATTGCGCGGCAAAACACGCCGTCGTCGGCCTCGTGCGTTCGCTTGCGCTGGAAGTCGCCAGCAGCGGCGTCACCGTGAATGCCGTGTGCCCCGGCTTTACCGACACCGATTTGGTGGCCGGCAGTATCGATCTCATCATGAGCAAGACCGGGCGCAGCCGCGACGAGGCAATCGCCGAACTCGCAAAACACAATCCGCAAGGAAAGCTGGTCACGCCGGCCGAAGTGGCAAACGCCGTCGTCTGGCTCTGCGGCCCCGGCGCCAGTTCCGTCACCGGACAAACCATCGCGGTGGCCGGCGGAGAGGTTTGATTTTTCGACAGCGCAACCGCCCGCCGGTCCCAATTCGACACCTTACGCCCACGCGGAGATACCAATGAGCTCAACCGCCAACCCCGTCACCCTGCCGCTGTCGCAATACGCGCCACGCCATTTTCTGCTTACGGTGAACGCCGGCGTGGCAACGGTGACACTCAATCGGCCCGAGCGAAAGAACCCGCTGACTTTCGAGAGCTACCGGGAATTGACGGATTTCTTCCGCGCCTGCGCCTTCGACGACGTAGTGAAGGCGATCGTCGTGACGGGCGCCGGCGGCAATTTTTCGTCCGGCGGCGACGTGTTCGAAATCATCGGGCCGCTGGTCAAGATGGACACCAAGGGCCTCACCGCCTTCACCCGGATGACCGGCGATCTCGTGAAGGCGATGCGTGCCTGCCCGCAGCCGATCATCGCCGCCGTCGCCGGCATCTGCGCCGGAGCCGGCGCGATCATCGCGATGGCGTCCGACCTCCGTCTGGCGGCGAGCGGAACCAAGGTCGCTTTCCTGTTCAACAAGGTCGGGCTAGCCGGTTGCGACATGGGGGCGTGTGCGATCCTGCCGCGGATCATCGGGCAATCCCGGGCGTCCGAACTGCTCTATACCGGCCGCTTCATGTCCGCGGAGGAGGGCGAGCGCTGGGGCTTTTTCAGCCGCATCGTGGCGCCGGCCGAGGTGCTCGCCGAGGGCGAAGGCCTCGCCCGCGAAATTGCCGAGGGCCCGACTTTCGCCAACACCATGACCAAGCGTATGCTGGCGATGGAATGGGCGATGTCGGTCGAGGAGGCAATCGAAGCCGAGGCGATCGCCCAGGCGCTCTGCATGACCACGGCGGACTTTTCCCGGGCGTTTGAAGCGTTCGCGCGCAAGGAGAAACCGGTCTTTCAGGGCAATTGACACAGATGGGGCGTTACACAGGGCTTGTCGGGAAATTGCTTTAGGCTTAAAATAAAATCTCGATTGGTCCCGGCCGGAGGTTTCATGAAGATCGCGATCATCGGTGGCGGCCCCGCCGGCCTGTATGCGGCGATCCTGCTGAGGAAGCAGCGCCCGACGGCGGCGATCACGGTATACGAGCGCAACCGGGCCGATGACACCTTTGGCTTCGGCGTGGTTTTTTCCGACGCAACGCTGGACAATTTCGAAATGTACGATCCGCCGAGCTATCGGCGCATCACGGAAGAGTTTGCCTACTGGGACGACATTGCCGTCCACTTCAAGGGTACGGTTCATCGGGTCGGCGGCAACGGTTTTTGCGGCTGCTCCCGTCGCACCCTTCTTCTGATCCTGCAAACGCGCGCGCGCGAACTCGGCGTCACCCTGCTGTTCGAGAGCGAGGTGGAGGACGAATCCCGGTTTGACGATGCCGACCTCATCGTGCTGGCGGACGGCAGCAACAGCCGGCTGCGCGAAAAACACCAGGCGCATTTCGAGCCCGAAATCGACCTCCGCTCCAACAAGTTCGCCTGGATGGGATCGACCAAGCCGCTTGATGCCTTCACCTTTATCTTCGAGGAGACGGAGTGGGGGCCCTTTATCGCCCACGCCTACCAGTACGAAGTCGGCCATTCGACCTGGATCTTCGAAACCGATCCGGAAACCTTTCGCCGCGCCGGCCTCGAAGGCCTGAGCGAGCAACAATCCGCGGACCGGATGGCGCAAATCTTCGAACGGTTTCTCGATGGCTATCCGCTTCTGACCAACCGCTCGATGTGGCGCAATTTCCCGATGATCCGCAGCCGGCGCTGGGTCAAGGACAACATGGTGCTGCTGGGCGACGCCAAGGCGACGGCGCATTTCTCGATCGGCTCCGGAACCAAGCTCGCGATGGAAGACGCGATCGCGCTTGCGAACGCATTGCGGGACACACCAACCGTTGCGGAAGGCTTGCGGCACTATGAACAAGACCGCCGCGAGGAGGTCGAAAAGACCCAGCATGCCGCAGACGTCTCGCTGGTCTGGTTCGAGCACGTCGACCGGTTCTGGGATTTCGATCCGGTGCAGTTTGCGTTTGGCGTGATGACGCGATCCAAGGCGATCACCTACGACAATCTGGCGATGCGCGCGCCAAAATTCGTCGCCGAGGCGGATCGGGTGTTTGCGCGTCAGGTGGCGGCGCGGGGTTTTGATGTCGATCTCGAAAAGCCGGCGGCGCCGATGTTCCAGCCGTTTCGCCTGCGCGAAATGGAGATC
>Ga0126312_10002335_pt1 | contig 12697 bp, 6 predicted proteins | sample Plot104A_FD_92537 | JGI IMG/M metagenome (GOLD analysis project Ga0126312, IMG submission 92537) | Serpentine soil microbial communities from UC McLaughlin Reserve, CA, USA - Plot104A | ecosystem: Environmental > Terrestrial > Soil > Grasslands | place: USA: UC McLaughlin Reserve, Lake County... | reverse complement strand
GCTTGTCACGGCCTCGCAGGTTCGTATGGCGTCAGTGTCAACGCTCGTTGACGCCAAAAAGAATTACTCCCTCCCGACGCACAACTTTTGAATCCAAAGCCAGGGCAGACTGCATCTCAATGAAAACAAAAAAGGATCCTTATGATGCAGGATTTCAGCTTTGCTGTGCGGCAGCTTCTCAAGACGCCGGGATTCACGACCGTAGCGATATTGACGCTCGCGTTGGCAATCGGCGTTAATTCGGCCATTTTCGCGCTGATCAATGGCGTGGTGCTCAAGCCAGTGGTGCCGCTCCGGCCTGCTGAAGTCGTGAATGTTTTCACGGCCCGACAGAATGCGAGCCACGATTACCGCCAGTTCTCCCATAACGAATACCGCGCGCTGCGTGAAAACGGCGGGGCCGTGTTTGTCGATGTGGCCGCGCTCGAGTTCGCCGTCGCCGGCATCGGGCGCGATCACGAGATGCGGCGCAGCTTCGCGTTCCTGACGTCGGAAAATTATTTCCCGATGATGGGCGTGCGGGCGTTTCGCGGCCGTTTTTATAACGCTGAGGAATGTAAGCCGAATGCGAACATGCCTGTGCTCGTGTCGAGCTACGGGTTTTGGAAACGCAACGGTGGCCACGACGACTTTGTCGGTAGCACGCTACACATCAACGGACAGCCCTACACCGTGATCGGCATCGCGCCGGATGGATTCAGCGGCGCGAGCGCGTTGATCGCGCCGGATATCTGGGTGCCGCTTGGCATTCGTTCCCAACTCGGTTCGGCCTTTGGCGATTCCGAAACAATGCACGACCTATTGAACTCAAAAAATTACACATTCAATCTCGTGGCGCGGCTACGTTCCGGCCTGACGATCGACGCGGCAAAAGCCCGTTTGCCAGTGCTGGCGCAAAGGTTAAATGCGATCCAACCGGACGGCAGTGAAGGTGCGCGAGAGCTGCAAATTCAAACGCCATCGCGATTCAGCCTGAGCACGCAACCGGAGAACGACGGCCCGCTCACGTTGATCGCGACATTGCTCATGGCGATGGCCGGAGCGGTCCTGCTCATTGCGTGTTTAAATCTTGCGAACATGTTGCTCGCGCGCGGCACATCGCGTTCCAAGGAAATAGCGATCCGCCTGGCTGTCGGCGCATCACGCTGGCAGATCGTCAGGCAATTATTGTGCGAAGGGTTTCTGCTGGCCATCTGCGGCGGCGTCATCGGCCTGATTCTGAGCGCCTGGTGCAACGATGCTTTAGTTCAACAACTGCGCGGTTTGCTCGCGTCGGTCAATTTCTCCTTCGTCGTGAAATTACGGCCCGACACGACTGTGCTTGCAATCACGTTGTTGTTTTGTGTCATTGCGACAATGCTTTTCAGTCTCGGTCCGGCGTTGAAGGCAACCAGGGCCGATCTTGTCAAGGATCTCAAAGAGCAAGTCGGCGAACCGGCGCGCATCGGTCGTTTGAGTCGTTTCTTCGCGCCACGTCACATTTCGGTAATGGCGCAAATAGCGCTTTCGCTCATGTTGCTTTTCGCTGCTGGATTATTTTTCCGTGGTGCGCTCAAGGCAGCCGGACTTAATCCGGGGTTTGTCGCGCGCGGCGATATCATTAGTGAGTTCGATTTCAGTTTGATAAAGAAAACGCCGGCCGATTCGCGTCGCTTGATCTTCGATATGGTACGACGTGTACGAGAGTTGCCCGGGGTAACCGCGTCGGCCACCGGCACCATGCTGCCGTATTCCGATTTCACCAGCGCGCGTCGCGTTCTACGCACGAAAGACGCCATGCCTAACGACCCGAAAGCGCTGGATCCAAGTGTCAATTCGCTCTTCACCGCGATAACACCGGGTTACTGCGAGGCGGTTGGCATAAAACTGCTACGAGGCCGCGATTTCACTCAGAACGAATGCGAAAACAAGGATGCGCGACGCGTGGCGATGATCGACGAGGAGATGGCGAAGAAACTTTTTCCGAACGAAGGCCCGATCGGTCAGCACATTCGCTACAGCAACCCTCCGAAAGACGGTTCGCCTAACGACATGGAAATCGTCGGTGTCGTGAGTAAGCACAGGCATAGCGTTGATAACGATTCGCTCACCTGCCGTTTGTTTGTGCCGCTGGCACAGGGATACAGCGGCCAAACGTATCTGCACGTTCGGCTCAACACACAGGATCGCCATGCGGTCGCCGCGTTTGTTCCGGCGCTTCGACAAACACTGCGCGAGATCGATCCCGATCTGCCGTTGCTACAGATAACTCCGTTTCTCGACTTGATGGAGAGATCGCCCAACCTCTGGATCGTTAAACTGGGGGCAACTCTCTTCGGCGCTTTTGGCGCGATCGCTCTTATGTTAGCCGTCGTCGGTGTTTATGGCGTGAAAGCTTATGCCGTGGCGTGCCGGACCCGCGAAATCGGTATCCGCATGGCCTTGGGTGCACATCGGCGTGACGTATTCGCCCTCATAATGCGACAGGGCGCGATGCAAACGGCTCTCGCGGTTGGCGCCGGCCTCCTTCTTTCACTGGCTGCAGGGCGCGTCCTGGCCAAAATCCTGTACGACGTAAGTCCGAGCGATCCGTTGGCGCTCGTTACGGCAACTTTGATGCTCACGAGTGCGGCGCTTCTTGCTTGTTTCTTCCCGGCCAACCGCGCCACTCGCGTGAATCCGATGACGGCACTGCGAACTGAATAAAGGCTACTGTTTGGGCTTAACGTCAGTGTCGTCAAAATGTCCGATGGTATGACGACATGAATTGCGGTGACACCTTCATGTGACCGGCTGAGAGACTTCGCTTATCCGATTGCGTTAAAATACATCCGTTGCGATAAGCATTGGCGAAGCAGAGGTTACCCGATGAATAAATTGTTTTTTGTTCTTGCGATGTCGTCTCTTGCAGTGGTGGTGGCTGATGCCGCTGAGCAGGAAACTGTAAATCGTTGTGCTGCGATCATTAACCAGTTTCAGCAAATGCCTGAAAAAGCAATTCCAAGAGATGTGCTCCGGCGAGCAAAAGGGCTCGCCATCATGAGCGTCGTCAAAGCAGGATTTATTTTCAGCGCTAAAGGCGGGCAGGGCGTCGTGATCGCTCGCACGCCTCGTGGCTGGTCTGGTCCATCGTTTATCGCCACAGGTGGTGGAGGCTGGGGCCTTCAGGCTGGTGCCCAGGTAACTGATTTCGTGATGGTCCTCAACAACGATGCTGCCGTGCGAGCGTTTTCCCGCGGAGGAAACGTGACAATCGGCGTGGACGTCAGCGCTGCGGCCGGGCCGGTGGGCCGCACCGCGGCAGGCGCGGTCATGCCAGCAGCGGCCATTTACACCTACAGCAGGAGCAAAGGTCTCTTTGCTGGCGTGTCATTGGAAGGCGCAGTGGTTGGAACGCAAAGGCAATCCAATTTCAGTTACTACGGAGGACCTGTTAGGGCCGATTCGATTTTAAGTGGGGTTACAAAGGCGCCTCCGGGCGCTGCCCCCCTACGCCGCGCGCTTGGTCCTTAAAGTCGAAAGTTCGAACCGCCTAGCAAGGAATTGCGCAGACGCCCATGCCTTTACTCGGGCATCATTTCGCATCCTGGCCGCTCGAAATGACTGCAACATTTAAATGGAACTCGACTGGAGTTAAGACTGGACCTTAGCTCTCGACGTTGAAGGATGAACAATCTGGATTGTTGATGCGCATCGGCGCAACGAGAAGCGCTTCGTTGTGCATGCGGATGAAAAGCTGACGGCGTTTCTGGAACTTGAATCTGCGATCTGTGCCTGCGGCGAATTGCCTCGACAAAGCGGGGAGAGTCTACCGAAACTCCCCGGATATGAAAACAGTCATTCCATCAGTTCTAATCACATTTGTACTCGTCTGCTTTGCGCTCGTCCAAAACACGCAGGCGGTCATTCCACCGCCTGACGGTGGCTATCCCGGTGGCAACACCGCTGAGGGGACCAAAGCACTATTAAGCCAAACTACCGGCGGATATAATGCAGCAATTGGATGGTTATCGCTTGAGAACCTTACCACCGGAAGCTTCAATACCGGCGTTGGCGCCGGAACGCTGGCGTTGAACAATGGCGATCAAAATACGGCCACCGGAGCTGGAGCGCTTTTGTCCCACGCCACCGGCAACGGCAATACAGCCAACGGAGCATTCGCCCTTTTTAGCGACATCAGCGGTCAGGCCAACACGGCTGATGGGGGGTTCGCTCTTTTCAGCAACACCACTGGCAACTTTAACACGGCCAACGGAGCGCTCGCACTCTTTAGCAACACCGCCGGCACAATTAACACGGCCAACGGTTATTTGGCGCTCTCGCACAACACCACCGGCGGCGGCAACACCGCCAATGGTTATCAAGCACTCTTGAGCAACACCACCGGCAGTAACAACACAGCCAACGGCGTTTTTGCGCTCTCCAGCAACACCGAAGGCGACGCCAACACGGCCACCGGTTCTCAAGCGCTCTCTAGCAACGACACCGGCAACTACAACACAGCCAACGGCACCCAAGCGCTCGCTAACAACACAACCGGCATCGGCAACACGGCTTTGGGATTTGGGGCCGGCAATCTCGTCACCACAGCCGATCACGTTATTGCCATCGGTGCCGCCGGTGGGAATGTGAGCAACACCTGCTATATCGGCAACATTCGCGGGGTGACAACGGTAAACGCCGACGCAATACCTGTGTTGATCGATTCCGCAGGCCAGCTCGGGACGATGAGCTCGTCGCGTCGGTTCAAAAAAGAGGTTAAAGCGATGGACAAAGCCAGTGAAGCTATCCTCGCGTTCAAGCCGGTAACGTTTCACTACAAGAATGACGCTAAAGGCAGATCGCAGTTTGGTTTGATTGCCGAGGAAGTAGCCGAAGTCAATCCGGCTCTGGTGGTGCGCGATGAGAATGGCGAGATCTACACGGTGCGTTATGATGCAGTGAACGCGATGTTGCTGAATGAGTTTCTCAAAGAGCACCGCAAAGTAGAGAACTTGGAGGCGACGGTTGCTCAGCAGCATAAGGATTTCGAGGCTGCCGTTGCTGAATTGAAGGGACAAATCCAGAAGGTGAGCGCACAGCTAGAACTGAGCAAGTCCGCACCGCAAACAGTTCTGAACAATCATCAAAGCTTGCCGCGTCGAACAAAAAATCTCCGATTTCCGAAACTTGGTTCCGCTGTTTCCGTAGAAGAATGATGAGGCGGAACATTCACGGTTTTGCTCGGTTTGCGTGACCGTCCCCAACTACATGCGCCAGATTCAGATCCGTTTAGGGCGCTGCTAGCTGGGGCAAATCCAAACCGAGCATCGCTTTTTGTGCGCGTGAAGTCCTGGGAAATAATCGCTGACAATCTCAAGAAATGCGGGTTGGAGTTGGGGCTATGTCTCAGCCGTGGATTCCGCCGGGCGAACAATCTGGATTGCTGACGCGCATCGCGGCGACGGAAAGCGTTTCGTTGTGCGAGCGGATGAAAGACCGACGGTTTTTCTAGAATTCGAATCTGCGATTCGATCCGGCAGAACGCCCAGAGGATTGCGGAGCGCGTGAGATAAAGTTCGACAAACTGTTCCAGATCACCTAAAAGCCTTCTCGATTACGTCATCCGACAGTTTCACCCTTTCTTCAGCACGGCTGAATAAGCCGCAGGGGCTGGATCTTCGCTGAGACACCGTTTAGCGCGATCCCCCAGATCCAACTGGAGCCCCGAGTCAGCCGAAGTGAGGCCTCTGTTCAACGCGCCTTGTAAGGATGGTTCCTGGTTCCATCCGGAACTGCACGCCGATTAATGCACTTAAACAAGTTAGGCTCCACAAGAAATGAAGACAAAAGATATAACAGAATCACAGTTAAGGAATTTAGTTAACCTTTGGCCTTTGACAAAGTATAGGCGGATATTGGTCGCACTAGCAATCCTAGCGCCTGGTGTTAGCGGTGCTGAAGCGGGAAGGCCATGGCAATTCGTAAACGTGACCTCTGTGATCCGGAAGCCAGGGCAGGCCCTTGAACCTGTTGCAGGGCGAGTCAACGCAGCCGTGGCGGATCCGCAGGATCCAAATACCATGTACATTGCAACAGACGGGGCACGTCCCACTGCTGCAAATGGCGGAAATCCTAACGGTATCTCAGTGATTGGTCTTCCCGACACGGGTGGGGCAGGAGTATGGAAAACAACCAATTGGCTTAACACGAGTCCACATTGGAAACCGCTGACGGATGACATGCCGAGCCCTTCGGTAGGCCCCAATGGACTCGTCATGTCGCCTCTCAATACAAGAATTTTGTACGCAGCTGCCGATGGACCGCAGGGATGCATATTGAAGACGACAAATAGCGGAGATAATTGGAACGCCTTCGGACAGGATATTTTTGCCGGTGTGAAATTTGGTGGAATCGCAGTCAGCCCGGTGGATGAGAATACTGTTTATGTCGGAGTATTTCGGCCAGGCGGCAATACTCCGGGTGGAGTTTACAAATCGATTGACGGTGGCCAAACCTGGTCGCTCGCCGGTAACATGCAGGGCGACGTTTCGCACGTGATCATCGATCCGAGCAATCCCAACACTCTTTGGGCGGGATTTGTCGATCCGGATAATTCGGCGCAGCAAGGAGTTTGGAAAAGCATTGATGGCGGCTCTTCCTGGCAACAGCAGAATGCAAATTTCCCCGAGACTTTCAACTCTGTGCTCTTCATCGAATTCGCGTTCGCGCCATCGGCAACGCAAAACATGTATGCCGTCGTAATGCAGCCGCAAAATAAACCGTTGCCGGAATTCTATTCAACTCAGGATGCGGGAGCACATTGGCAGAAGATCTGTCGAACCAATAAAGACCCGGATAATCGATACTGGCATCAGCCCCTCACGGTTCACCCGTTGAATCCTCAAATTGTTTTTGCCGAAGGCTTCAATCATCACGCGGTCTTCAGCACAACGGGTGGCCGGCCGCACCTTGACCAGGTTGGCTCGCCAAATTGCGATGGAGTGTGGACACCATTCTGGACGACCGACGATCCATCGGGTTTTACATTTTATCAGGATCCTACGAGCGCGGATGGACTGGCGTTTGCAGCCTTCGGCGATCGTGGAATTTATCGCGTCGTCAATACGACCGCTCCTAAATCTCCGGCCGATTTCACGCACAAACAGGGTGACCTCGCGAACCTGGTGCTCCACTCGATCGCGGTAAATCCTTCTGATCCCAGTGATCTCTATGGAACAGCCGTCGATCAAACGGGCACACTTCATGCCTCGAATGCGAGCGTTCCATTTTGGAATTATATACCAAATGGCGAAGTAAGGCAGCGCAGCCACGCCGAAGCGACTGCCCGGCCTAAGCCAACGGCTACGCCACCATTCATCGGCTATGAATTCGGCAAGACGTTATTCAATCCAAACAACCCCAGCATTGTGTATAATCTGGAGCCGGTCGGAAAACGCCACCAGGGACTCCACACTTTTATCCAGCGGTTTGATGGCACCACATGGACTTCTATCGCGAATAGTTTTGTGGCTTCCGATTTCCCATTCTCGCCAGAAATTAAACCCGACGCAGCAGCTTGGAAGGCGTTTGAATTCGATCCATCCACATCCGAAGGACTGTTGTATGGTGCGGTTCGGGTGTATGCCTGGACGCAGAGCAGCAACACCTTTACCCCGATCAGCTGCGATCTCGTTAACGCGAAGAAAGATACAACATCGTTTATTTCGGCAATTGGGATCGCGCAATCCAATCCGAATTGGGTTTATGTCGGCACCTCTGAAGCCACCCTTTTTCTCACCACTGATCGAATCCACTGGAGTCAGGTCAAGGGACTGACGCTCCCGACTTCATCGTTGGTTTCGAAAATACAAATTGACCCAACAAATCCGGAGATCGCCATCATAGGAGTTCAAGAAGCGCTTGGCGCGGGTCGTGTTTGGATCACCAAGGACGGCGGAACCAGTTGGTTAGATATAACCACCGATTTACCAGCGGGTCTACAGGTCTACACGGTAGCTGTTGATTGGGGTTCTTCACATCCCAGCGTGTTTCTTGGAACAGATCGGTCGGTTTTCAACACAAGGCTCCGGCAGGGGCGAATGTCCGAATTGAACGTGAATCACATCACCTGGCGTCGTTTCCGAAAGGGATTGCCACAGACACTGATTTCGGATCTCGTCATTTCCCCCACACAACGTCTGATGACGGCTGCGGCCTACGGACGAGGCATATTCCAGGTACTACTGCCCTAGCACCACGCTTTTGGATGGGCAGCGTCGTCGGGCCGGCAGCCGTGTCTCAGTGAGCGACGATTGATCAAGTCCGTCAGCGGTGCACCCAGTAGCCATTCCGCACGAATTTTAAGTTTCGATTTCGTCAGCTGACGGCATTTTTGTAATATGGAATCAGCGATCCGCGCCCGGCAGAGCGTGCAGAGGATTGCGGAGCGCGTGAGATAAAGTTCGACAAACTGTCGCAGATCACCTAAAAGCCTGGTCGATTACGTCATCCGACAGTTTCACCCTATCTTCAGCACGGCTGAATAAGCCGCAGGGGCTGGATCTTCGCTGGGACACCGTTTAGCGCGATCGTCCAGATCCAACTAGAGTCCCGGAGTCAGCCGAAGTGAGGCCGCTGTTCAAAAGCGCCTCGTGAGAATGATTCCTGGTTCCCGCGCGGAACTGGATTGCAGTTAATGCAGTTGAACAATCACCCTAAAAACCATAACTATGACAACTCTGCGCTCAACACAATCAAACTACCGGTCGCTTCTGCGGCACGGTTGCCTTCTCCTTTCGCTAGCCTTCGGCTTCGTCTGGCTTGCGCCAGCGCCGGCAACTCGAGCGGTTAGCCCGCCGCCTCCCGGTGGCTATCCCAACTTCACCACTGCGGCGGGGGACAACGCCCTTCAGGCTCTCACCTTGGGCGTTGGGAACACAGCAATTGGTACATTTTCGTTGTTTAGCGTCACCACCGGCAGCTTCAACACCGCTCTCGGCGCTGGATCGCTTGATCTTAACACGGCCGATTCAAACACGGCCACTGGCGCTGCAGCGCTTTTGTTTAACACCACCGGCACAGAAAACACGGCCAATGGAACAGCCGCGCTTGAGTTTAACGATAGCGGCAATCAAAACACGGCCAATGGAGCGTTCGCTCTTTTTAACAACACCGAAGGCATCGAAAACACGGCCAACGGTGTTCAAGCGCTCTTCAAAAACACCACAGGGTTCAAAAACACGGCCAATGGAGCGTTCGCTCTTTTTAACAACATCGAAGGCTCCAACAACACGGCGAATGGTGTTCAAGCGCTCTCCAACAACACCACCGGCATTCAAAACACGGCCAACGGTATTCAAGCGCTCTCTAACAACACCATCGGCAACCAAAACACAGCCCTTGGCAGGCAAGCGCTCTTCAGCAACACCACCGGAAACTTCAACACAGCGATCGGTCATAATGCACTCGACAGCAACACGACTGGCAGCAACAATGTGGTCTTGGGCAATGGTTCCGGCGGCGGCATCTCCACGGTCAATGGCGTTATATGTATCGGCTCAGCAGGCGCGAACGTGGCCAGCAGCTGCTTTATCGCCCAGATTCGCGGGAAGACAACGCAAAATGCTAACGCCATACCAGTCGTGATCGACTCCGCCGATCAGTTGGGAACGGTTAGTTCCTCGCGCCGGTTCAAAAACGAGATCACACCGATGGATAAAGCCAGCGAAGCTATTCTTGGCCTCAACCCGGTGACGTTCCACTACAAGAGCGATGAGGGGAACACGCCGCAATATGGGCTGATCGCCGAGGAAGTGGCGGACGTGAACCCCGACCTCGTAGTGCGCGACGAAAACGGCGAGATCTATACAGTGCGCTACGAAGCGGTGAACGCGATGTTGCTCAACGAGTTCCTTAAAGAGCACTGCAGAATTCAGGAACAGGAAGTGACGATCGCACAGCAGCGTGAAGATTTCGAGGCGGCCATTGCCCAGCAGCGGAAAGATTTCCAGGCCACGATCGGGGAGCTAAAGAAAGAAATTGAGACTGTGACCGTACGTTTGAACGGCCAGGCAGCGCAAATCCAAAAAGTGAACGCGCGGACGGAAGCAAGTAACCCCGTCGCACGGATGGCGCTGAGTAATCCGTGAAATTTGAGCGTTACCCTCCCCCGGAATGAACGCCAGAAAGGCAAGTCGTTGCTACCATAGAAATCTGATTGGGGATAAGAAGGCTTTTCTCCCGGAGCTTTCTTCCGCTGTTCAGTCATGCACTGGCAAGGTCAACCCAACCGGAAGAAGGAAGAATAATATGAAGCTAAAAAATGTAATTCAAATCTCGATCATCATTGTCTGCCTCGGGCTTTTGCCAAACATGCAAGCGGTTGTGCCAGCGCCAGATGGCGGGTATCCCGGAGGCAATACAGCTGAAGGTCAGGACGCCCTCTTAAGTCTAACCACCGGCGGATTCAATACAGGAGTCGGGTTCTTATCGCTCAGGAGCAATACCATAGGTAGCCTTAATACGGCCATCGGTGCCGGGGCGCTTTTTGCCAACGTCGGAACAGGCAGTAACGGCGAAGGAAGCCAAAATACAGCTACTGGCGCGGGCGCGCTTTTAAGCAACAACACTGGTTCCGACAACACAGCTACTGGAGCGTTCTCCCTCTTTAGTAACACCATCGGTGTCGCCAACACTGCCAACGGGAGCGGAGCGCTCAATAGCAATACTACCGGCGGTGCGAACACCGCTAACGGTCTTAACGCACTCCACGACAACGCCGCCGGCGAAAACAACACGGCGAACGGTGCTGCGGCGCTCTTTAACAACACCACCGGCAACGGTAACACGGCCATCGGCTACTTCGCCGGTATCAACCAAACAACGGGTTTCAATAACGTGTATATCGGCAATCAAATGACAGGTGTCGCAGGCGAGAGCAACGCCTGCTACATCAAGAGCATCTTTGGTCAAACAACTGCCAGCGGAGTCCCGGTTCTCATTAACTCAAACAATAAGCTCGGGACGACCACTTCCTCAAAGCGCTTTAAAAAAGACATCAAGCCGATGGACAAAGCCAGCGAAGCGCTCCTGGCGCTCAAGCCGGTTACCTTCCATTACAAGGAGGGCATCGATCCCGCTGGAATATCGCAGTTCGGGCTCGTGGCTGAAGAAGTGGAAAAGATCGATCCAGATTTGGTGGTACGCGATAAGGAAGGAAAGCCCTACACCGTGCGCTATGACCAGGTGAACGCGATGTTGCTCAACGAATTCCTCAAAGAGCATCGCAAAGTCGAAGAACAGAGCCACAAGCTTCAGGAGCAAGAGGCGACGCTCAAAGGATTGAGAAAAGAAATGGAAACTCGTTTCAGAGAGCAGGATTCAAAGATCCAGAAAGTGAGCGCGCAGCTCGCCGCAGCGAGTCCGTCCAGTGGCGGACTTGAAGCGAGCAAATTCGCCAAAGGACCAATCCGCCGTGGGGGACTCGTGCCGCAAGTGGTCAACAATCCGTAAGCCGCTTGTCCCGTTAGAGCGTATCACTGAACGTCGATTTTTATCACCGGTGAATCTCCCATGCAGCATAGCCCGGAAGGTTCTTTCTCCGGTTTGATCTGTGCTTGCGGCGAATAGCCTCGACAAGCCGGCGAAATTTTCCGAACCTTTCTGGATATGAAAACATGCATTCCAGCAGCTCTAATTATATTTTCACTCGCCTGCTTTGCGTTTTTACCGGCAGCGGAAGCGTTAAATCCGCCACCGGACGGAGGCTATCCCGGGTTCAACACGGCGGAAGGGCAAAACGCGCTTTTAAGCCTCACCACCGGTCAAGGGAACACAGCAGTTGGCTGGTATTCGCTCTTTAGCAACACCGAGGGCAGCTTCAACACGGGTCTCGGCGCGGGAACGCTTGTGCTCAATACCGGGGACCAAAATACGGCCACCGGCGTTGCAGCGCTCTTGCTGAACACCACCGGCGGCAATAACACGGCTAATGGAGCAGTTGCCCTTCTTAACAACACAGAAGGCGCTTTTAATACGGCCACCGGCGCTGGCGCGCTCCAAAGCAACACCACCGGCAATAACAACGTCGCCAGCGGCGCTCTAGCGCTCGTTTTGAACGTGGATGGCGGCTTCAATACAGCAGTCGGAACGCAAGCGCTCTCTAGCAACACCACCGGCAACGGCAACACGGCCACGGGTCATCATGCGCTTTTAAGCAACAGCGGCGGCGAGGCCAACACGGCCAACGGCTTTCAGGCGCTCTTGAGCAACACCACCGGCGGCAATAACACTGCGATCGGTACTAGTGCACTCGATGCCAACACCACCGGCAACGACAACACGGCCTTGGGGGTCGGAGCCGGTTTCGGCATCACTACGGCTAATTCGGTTATCTGTATCGGCACCGGTGGTGCGAACGTGAGCAACAGCTGCTTTATTGGCCAGATTTTCGGGACAACTTCGTCTGGAGGCATTGGCGTGTTCATTAATTCGGACGGCAAACTCGGCACTACCACCTCCTCCCGTCGTTTCAAAGAGGAGATTCAACCGATGGACAAGACCAGCGAGGTGCTTTTTGCACTTACACCGGTTACCTTTCGCTACAAAAAAGAAGTCGACCCTTCCGGCGCATCGCAGTCAGGCCTGCTGGCCGAGGATGTGGAAAAAGTGAATCCTAATCTGGTCGTGCGAGACAAGGAAGGGAAGCCCTACACCGTGCGCTACGATCAGGTGAACG
>Ga0126312_10002334_pt1 | contig 12699 bp, 13 predicted proteins | sample Plot104A_FD_92537 | JGI IMG/M metagenome (GOLD analysis project Ga0126312, IMG submission 92537) | Serpentine soil microbial communities from UC McLaughlin Reserve, CA, USA - Plot104A | ecosystem: Environmental > Terrestrial > Soil > Grasslands | place: USA: UC McLaughlin Reserve, Lake County... | reverse complement strand
TCAGCGGTAGTCGTTCTCCTTGAGTTCGATCACCCAGGCACGGCGCTCAGCGATCCTGCCGTCGCGCATGACGAACACCTCTGCCATGGACATGCGCATCTCCCCGCCCGCGGCGCGCTTCGCGGTGCCGGTGAGCTCCGCCATGACGACGTCGCCTTCCTCGACCATGCGCACTACCTCCAACTCGGGCGGGTCGATGAATTCGGGCGCGCCGTCGATGGCCTTGTCGTAGGCCTCCTTGCCGGCCAGATGGAAGGCACCGAAGACGGTCCACTCGATGTCGTCGGTCAAGCAGGAGAGGATCTGCTCGTGATCGTTCTTGCGAAAGCCGTCCAGGTAGGCGTTGACGGTCTGGATGTTCCGTGACGCTCCTGCGTGTTGTTGCATCTACATCTCCTTGTCGCATGGAAGGCGGAAGCCGACGGTGCTAGCGAGATACTGCAGGTGCGATGTCGCAGGAGAACGTCGAGGTTGTCCGGCGGGTCACCGACCTGATGGATGCCGAGGGCTTTGAGGCCGCGCTTCCGGTCTTTCTCAAGGCTGCCCACCCGGACCTGGAATGGCGGGAAGATCCGGCCTGGCCTGGCTCCGCCAGCTACCGAGGTATCGAGCAGGTCCGGCAGGTGATCTTGGACCGCATGGGCACCTTGGACTTCGACCAGCAGACCGAGGACCTGATCGACGTGGGCGACAAGGTGGTCGTGCTGGTCCGTTGGGTTGGCCGAGGGAAGGCGAGCGGTGCGCAGGGCGAAATCTCGATGCCGATGGTCTGGACGGTCCGGGAGCAGGCGATCACGAGGGTCGAGTTCTTCCTCGACCGCGCCCAGGCCCTGGAAGCCGTAGGGCTGCGGGAGTAGGGGCTCCCGCCTCGGACGACCACCGGCAGTGCCCTCGAAAGCAGGCCGATCGAGCTTCCGCAACTCGCGCGAAGCAGCGCGCCAGACCGACCGTCCTGCCTAAGGCTTGGTATGCAACGGATCGTGCCGGACGTGGACATCGAGGGCGAGGCCGTCATGAAGGGCCTCCACGGAGCCTCGTCATGATGTGAGCCGGATGCTCGGCTCCCCGCGCGCAGCCGTCGCAGCGGCATTCCTGATCCACTCGACGGTCTCTGGCACATGGGCCCCGCGGCTGCCGGCAATCAAGGAGTCGCTCGAGCTGTCCGACGGGGAGCTGGGCACCGCGCTCGTGGGCCTCGCCATCGGCCTCCTGGCCGGGACGAGGCTGGCGGGCGCGCCGGTCGACCAGTTCGGAAGCCGGCCCGTCATGCGGGCCGGCTTTCCGCTTCTCGCGGCCACGCTGCTGCTGCCCGGGCTGGCGGACAGCGCGGTCGCCCTGTTTCTCGCGCTGTTCGTGCTCGGGGTCGCGAGCGGCGCGCTCGACGTGGCCATGAACGCGCAGGGGATCGAGGTGGAGCGCCGGGTGGGGCGGCCGATCCTGTCGGGTCTGCACGGCCTCTGGAGCGTGGGACTCGGCCTCGGCGCGGGGATGGCGGCGCTGGCCGCGGCGGTGGAGCTCGACCCGATCGGCCACTTCGGGATCGTGGCGGCGGCGCTCGTGGTCGCGTCGCTCGTCTTCCTGCGCGGGCTGCTGCCGGCTCAGCACCACCTGCGCGACGAGGAGGCGGGCGCCGAGCCGGCGAACGTGCGCTGGACGGTCCCGCTGGTGCTGCTCGGCGTGATCGCGTTCTGCTCGTTCGTGGGGGAGGGGTCGGCGTCCGACTGGAGCGCGGTCTACATGACGCAGGAGCTCGGGGCGTCGCCCGCGCTGGGGGCGGTCGCGTTCGCGGCTTTCGCGGTGACGATGGCGATCGCCCGCTTCGCCGCGGACCCGCTCCGAGGGCGGCTCGGGAACGTGACGCTCGTGCGGGGCGGCTCGCTGCTCGCGGCCGCCGGCCTGGGGCTCGGCCTCGTGGTCCACGAGCCGGCGGCCGGGATAGCCGGCTTCGCGCTGCTGGGGCTGGGCCTCGCCCCGGTGGTCCCGATCGCGTTCAGCGCCGCCGGCGACCTCGACCCGCGCGCGACCGGTCGCCTGGTCGGCCGCGTGGCGACGCTCGGATACGTGGGCTCGGTTGCCGGCCCGATCATGATCGGCTGGCTGGCCGAGGCGACCAGCCTGCGCACCTCGCTCGGGCTGGTGGTGCTGCTGGCGCTGCTCATCGCGGCCTCTGCACGCGCCGCTTCGTGAGAGGATCGGCTCGGCTTGCAGCTCGCCGTCCACCTACCGCTCATGGAGTTCGGCGACGAGGGCCAGTCGCTCGGCCGGCTCACGCGCGCGGTGGACGCCGCGCGGGACTGCTCCTTCGCCGCGGTCTCCGCCAACGACCACTTCCTGTTCCAGACCCCCTGGCTCGACGGCCCCACAGCGCTCGCCGCCGTGGTCGAGCGATCCGGCTCGATGGAGCTCGCGACCACGATCTCGCTCGTCTCGCTCCGCGGCCCGGTGCAGCTGGCCAAGACGCTCGCCGCGCTGGACCTGCTGTCAGAGGGGCGGGTGGTAGCCGGGGTCGGCCCGGGTTCGTCGGAGCGCGACTACGAGGCTCTCGGCGTGCCCTTCGAGGAGCGCTGGAAGCGCTTCGACGAGGCCACGGCAACCCTCCGGACGCTCCTCTCCGGCGACTTGCTCAAGCCAGCTCCCCGCCGGAGCGGAGGAATCCCGCTCTGGGTAGGGAGCTGGGGCTCGAAACCGGGCCTGCGGCGCGTCGCGCGCCTCGGCGACGGGTGGCTCGCGTCCGCGTACAACACGACGCCCGAGCGCTTCGCCGCCGCGAGGGAGTCGCTGTCGGAGGAGCTCCGCGCTCGCGGGAAGGACCCCGAGCGATTTCCCAACGCGCTCGTGACGATGTGGACCTGGATCACCGAGGACGATCGCGACGCCGAGCGCGTCCTGCGAGAGACGCTGGCTCCCGTGCTGAGACGCGATCCGGATGACCTGCGCGACCAGCTCTGCATCGGACCCGCCGAGCGATGCGCGGAGCTGCTCTCACGGTACGCCCGCGCCGGGTGCGAGCGGGTGCATCTGTGGCCGCTGGGGGACGAGCCGCGGCAGATCGAGCTCGCCGCGACGCAGGTCCTTCCGGCCGTCGAAGCGTGAACAATCTCACCCAATGGAGGATCGCCCACGGCGTTATGTGCGGCGCCGCCGTCGGCACGGGCATAGGCAGCCTGATCGGCGCCGCCTACGTCGCCGCTACAGCGGGATGTCCCAGAGCGGGAACCAGCGGGCCATGTCCTCTTCCCATGGCAGCTCGCGGCCCAGCTGGGCCTTGATCCGCAGCTCGTGCTCGGTGTCGCGCGCCTTGTCGCCCGGCGCGGGCACGAACGGGTAGTAGGCCCCGCGCTTGAAGTTGTAGATGAAGTAGACGGGCTTGCGGTCCTCGGCGAAGGCGAAGACGGCGGCCAGTAGGCGGTCGCCGTAGCCGGCGCCCTGGAGCTCGACCGAGACGGTGTTCATGGCGACGACGAGGTCGTCGAAGTCCGGGTCGCGCAGGATCAGCCAGCGGTAGCCGAACTCGTCGTCGTGGGTCTCGATGTTCGTGCCGGTCTCCTCGGCGGTGCCGGCGAGCAGCTCCTCCGTCTCGGCCACGATCTGCTTGAAGTCGGCCGTCGCGATCGGCTGGAACACGACGCCGGCGCACTCCTTGCTCTTCAGGCCGAGCCCGGTATCGAGCGTGACGTTCGCGGTCGTCATCGCGAACAGCCGGTCCGGCGCCGCGCCCTTCAGCTTTCCCTTCGAGCCGAATACCGCGTCGAGAAAGCCCACCGGCTAGGCGGCCGTGCCCTGGAGCTGTGCCTCGAGCTGCTGCAGCCGCGCGATTCGCTTCTCCATCGGCGGGTGCGTCGAGAAGAGCGTCTGGACGGTGCTCTTCACGCTCGTCGGCACGATGAAGAACGCGTTCATCCGCTCCGCCTCGCGCAGGTCGGCCGTAGGCACGCGCTGCATGGCGTTCGAGACCTTCACCAGCGCCGCCGAGAGCGCGCTCGGGCGCCCGGTGACGATCGCCGCGCCGCGGTCCGCCGCGAACTCGCGGTAGCGCGACAGGGCCATCATGAGGAAGAACGAGATGATGTAGACGGCGAAGGAGACGAGCAGCACGACGATGAAGCTCGGGTTGTCGTCGCTGTCGCCGCCGAAGAAGAAACCGAACTGCAGGATGATCGCCGCGAGGCTCGCGAAGAAGCTCGCGATGGTCATGATCAGCACGTCGCGGTGCTTCACGTGTGCGAGCTCGTGCGCCATCACGCCCTCCAGCTCGCTCGGCGAGAGCGTGCGCATGATGCCGGTCGTGGCGCAGACCGTGGCCGACTTCTGGCTGCGCCCGCAGGCGAACGCGTTCGGCATGTCGGTGTCGGCCACGGCGATGCGCGGCTTAGGCAGATCCGCCTGGATGCAGAGCTTCTCGATCATCGCGTGGAGCCCCGGCGCCTCCTGCGGAGACACCACCTTGGCCCCCATCGCCGAGAGCGCGAGCTTGTCCGAGAAGAGCAGCTGCGCCAGCGAGAGCCCGCCCATCACCAGCACCACCGTGATCAGGCCGGCGCCGGCCTGGAGCAGCACGACGATGAACACCACGTACAGCAGTCCCAGCAGGAACAGCGTCAGGAGCATCCGGGCCTGGAGTCCGGTGTCGCGAGGGAAGATTGCCTTCTGCTGGGCCATGGCCACAAGATTAGTGAACGCTGGGCGCTCGCTTGCACAGGGAGGACACCGGCTCGCCGCGCAGTGGGCCCTTGCTAGAGTGGCGCAGTCGCGAGCGCCGAAAACCCCTGCATAACGGGTGTAAACGTGGGGAACCCGGTGGCGCTCGAGCCGTGATGAAGAAGAGCTTCCTGCTCCCAATCGCCCTTGCCGTGATGGCGTTCCTGGTGCTGCCGTTACCGGGGCTGTCGGCGCCGCTGTCGTCGCGCATCGAGCAGAAGCGCGACCAGATCGACCGGCACAAGGCGAAAGAGGGCGTCCTCAGCACCACCATCGAGCGCTTCAACACGCGCATCGACGCGGTCCAGGGTGAGATCGCCGCCACCGAGCGGCGCCTGTCGCGCGTCCAGGACAGCCTCGACCGCCAGAAGGAGAAGCTGCTCGAGGTCCGCAACAAGCTCGAGGAGGCGCGCGACCGGCTCGAGCGGCTGCGCAGCCGGCTCGCGACCGCCCGCAAGGTGCTCGCCGCGCGACTCGTGGAGATCTACAAGGCGGACTCGCCCGACGCGCTCACGGTGATCCTGTCCGCCGACGGCTTCGGCGACCTGCTCGAGCGCGCCGAGTTCCTCGACCGCATCTCGGACCAGGACCGTGAGATCACCGACCTCGTGCGCGGGTTGCGCGACAGGGCGAGGGACCAGGCGGTGCAGCTCGCGGACCTCGAGGAGCAGGAGCAGCTCGCCGCCGAGCGCATCCTCCGCGAGCGGGACCAGGTCGCCGCCGTCGAGTACCAGCTCGTCGGCGCGCGCGACCAGCTCGCCTCGGCCCGCGCCGACAAGCGCGGCGCGCTCGCCCAGGTGCGCGACAGCCGCGTCCGGCTCGAGGGCGACCTCGCGGCGCTGGAGCGCGAGCAGACCCGGGTGCAGGCCGCGCTCCAGGGCGCAGGGAACACGTTCGACGGGCCGATCAAGCAGGGAAGCGGCCAGCTGATCTGGCCGGTGAACGGGCCGGTCGTGTCGCCGTTCGGCATGCGTTGGGGCCGCCTGCACGCGGGCATCGACATCGCGGTGCCGGCGGGCACGGCGATCCACGCGGCCGACGCGGGACGCGTTGTGCTGATGGGCTGGGTCGGCGGCTACGGCAACTACACCTGCATCCAGCACACCGGCAGCCTGTCCACCTGCTACGCGCACCAGTCGAGCTTCGCCACCTCGAACGGCGCGTCGGTGAGCCAGGGCCAGCTGATCGGCTACTCGGGGTGCACCGGCCACTGCTTCGGCGACCACCTGCACTTCGAGACGCGCATCAACGGGTCGCCGGTCGACCCGATGGGCTACCTCTAGCCGCGATCAGCTATTCCTAGCCCGGTGACGCGGGCGTTCAAGCTGGTGGCCGCGGCGCTCGCGGTCGCGACCGTCGCCGGGCTGATCGTGCTGTGGCCGGGCGAGGTCGAGTCGCAGGTCGCGCAGGGCATCTCGGTCGACACGGAGGCGGCGAACGTGGACCGCGTCGAGGAGGGCTTCTGCGCCGGGTTCCAGAGCCAGCAGTGCCAGTTCGTGCACGCCCGGATCGAGAGCGGCCCGGAGAAGGGGAAGCGGATCGAGATCCAGCTGAACGCCGGCGGGCTAGACCCGGACGTCGACCCCGGCGACAAGATCCGCGTGGCGAAGACCCCCAAGCCGCCGAAGAACGCGCCGGCGGTGGCTGGGACCGGCTACACCCTCTACGACTTCGAGCGGCGCGGGCCGATGCTGATCCTCGCCGGCCTGTTCGCGCTGGTGGTGGTTGTGTTCGCGCGCTGGCGAGGGGCGCTGTCGCTCGCGGGGCTCGCGATCAGCCTGGTGCTGGTCCTCCTGTTCGTCGTGCCCGCGATCCTCGACGGGAAGTCGCCGCTGCTCGTGGCGGTGGTCGGCGCGATGGCGGTGGCGCTCACCACGATCCCGCTCGCGCACGGGTGGGGGCCGAAGAGCCTCGCCGCGCTGCTCGGAAGCGCGGCGAGCCTGATCCTCACCGCGCTCCTGGCGGTGCTGTTCACGAACCTGGCCCACCTCACGGGCCTCTCGAGCGAGGAGGCGATCTTCCTCCAGATCGGCGCCGCCGACGTGTCGCTCCAGGGCCTCCTGCTCGCGGGAATGGTCATCGGGGCGCTGGGTGTGCTCGACGACGTGACGATCAGCCAGGCATCGACCGTCCTCGCGCTCCGGCGGGCCAACCCCGGGCTGGCGTTCCGCCGCCTCTTCGGCCTCGCCCTCGACGTGGGCCGCGACCACGTGAGCGCCACGGTGAACACGCTCGTGCTCGCCTACGTGGGCGCCGCGCTACCGATCCTGCTGCTGTTCAGCGCCGCCGACATAGGCGTGAGCGACGCGCTGAACCTCGAGGTGGTGGCGAAGGAGGTGGTCGCCACGCTGGTCGGCTCGATTGGGCTGATCTCGGCGGTCCCGATCACGACCGCGCTCGCTGCGCTACTCGCGCTGAGCGTGGCGCCGGAGCGGCTCGGGGCCGAGGAAGGCCACTCGCACTAGCCGCGTCGCCGGAAGCGGCCGAGGCGCTTGACGCCGCAGTTGCCGTTCCCGTCGCAGGCCGTGCTGACCAGGAGGTTCCGCCTCGGACCCCGGATCCTGACGTCCCTCGAGAAGGGCCGGCGCCGGCTCGCCACGACGCGGAAGCTGTTGCCGCCGTTGCGTGACACGAGCAGCCCGTAGCTCACCCTGCCGGCCAGCTCGTCGCCCGCGTCGGTGCGGTCCCGCGAGCGCCTCACGGTCACGTGCACGCGGTTGCCGCGGCGGCGCGTGCGCGCGTGCGGGAGCGGAGCCAGGACGTCGTAGATCCGGGCGACCTCGATGGCGCGCATGCCGTCCGCGATGCCCGCTCCGGTGAACTCGTTCCAGCCGCTGCCCGCGGCGGCGCGGATGAGCACGTCCGCGACCTGCTCGGACGCGAGCCGGCGCTCTGCCTGCCACGCGAGCGCGGCGAGGCCGGAGACGATCGGCGCGGAGAAGCTCGTGCCCTGGTCGTAGGCGTAGCGTTCGCCGACCGCGCCGGTGAAAACCCGGGGGCAGCCTCCCTGGTTCCACGGCGGCGTCGTGGACGGCGGAATCGTGGAGAAGACGCCGAAGTCACAGTCGTCGCCGCGGCTCGCCCCCGGCGCCGCGAGGCTCACGTATGGGTTGTGGTCCGAGAAAGGCGCGACGTGGCCGTCGGGATCCGTCGCCGCCACCGACAGCCCGATGCCGCGGCCGCCGCGGCGGCCGCCGAGGGCGGCGGCTGGGAACTCGAGCGGGTTGCCGTTCTGGGCGTTGTTGCCCGAGGCGGCGACCGGGAGCACGTCGTTGAAGAACGCGGCCTCCAGGGCGGCCCCGAGGGCACGCCCCTGCGACAGCGTGAAGCCGGTGCCCGCGAAGCTCATGTTGATCACGTCGGCGCCCTGCCGGATTGAGTACTCGATGCCGCGGATGAGGTCGGAGAGATCGAACTGGGTGTCCCTCGAGGCGCGCACCGCGAGCACCTTCGTGGTGCCCGCCACACCCTTCCCTCCGAGGCCGTTGCCGTCGAGCGCCGCGATCAGCCCGGTCACGAAGGTGCCGTGGCCCACGACGTCGGTCACGTCCGTGGTACCCGTCGACGTGTCGATCCTCCGCTGGATCTGGCCGGCGAACTCGGGGTGGTTGACGTCGAGCCCGGTGTCGAGCACGGACACGGTCCGGGCCGAGCCACCGCCGACGGCGGCGATCGCCTCTCCGGCTCGAACGGCGTCGTACGCCCACGTGAACTTGAGCCCGGTGTCGGGATCGAGCCTGTCGAACTCGTCGGCCGCTATGCGCACCGTCGCGTCGAGCTCGATGTAGGCCACGCGCGGGTCGTCGCGGAGCGCAGCCACGGCGGCCGCGCCCGAAGGAACCGTTGCCGCCAGCACGCCGACGATCTCGAAGCGCTCGGGCGTGGCGCCAAGGCCGCGCAGGGTGGCCGCGACCGCGTCGCTGTCGGAGTGCGCCCGCACGCCCACCAGCAGGCGCTCGGGCGCGTCGGAGCGCGCGATCCGCGCGAGCTCGCGGCTCGCCGCCGCCGCGGACGCGCGCGGCTCCCGCTCCGGAAGGGGCAGCGCGACCACGCCTGTCTGGGCGGAGTGCGCGCGCTGGCGCAGCGCCTCGCGCAGCGCCTCACGCTCGACCAGGCCGGTCGAGGCCTGTGCGGGCGCAGCGAGGAGCGGCGCCGCACAGAGGAACATCGCGAGCACCGCTCTCCGCACGGGATGAATGGTACGGGCGCATCGCGACGCCCGCTAGCTTTCGCCGTCCGTGCAGCCGGAGATTCACATCGGGCCGATCGACCTGAAGACCTTCGGCATCTGCTTCGCGTTCGCCTTCCTGGCGTCGGGGCTCATCGTCGGCCGCCGCTTCCGCGAGCTCGGCAAGCCCGCCGACTGGACCTACGAGATGGTGTTCGCCGCCCTGATCGGCGGTCTGGTGGGCTCGCGGCTCGACTACGTGGTCCAGAACTGGGACAAGGTCTCCGACGACCTCGTCGGCAACATCTCCTCCGGGTCCGGGCTCGTCTGGTTCGGCGGCCTCGTGGGCGGGGCGCTCGGCGTGGTCCTGTGGGCGCGCTGGCGCGGCTTCCTCGGCTGGCAGCTGTTCGACGCCGCGGCGGTGCCGCTGGCCGTGGGCTACGCGGTCGGGCGGGTGGGCTGCCAGGTCTCGGGCGACGGCGACTACGGCACGCACTCCGACCTTCCGTGGGCGATGTCGTATCCGGACGGGACCGTGCCGACCACCGACACGGTGCACCCGACGCCGGTCTACGAGACACTCGCGATGGGGGTGGCGGGCGCCGTGCTGTGGCGGCTGCGGGATCGCTTCGCGCCCGGCGTGCTGTTCGGGCTCTACCTGATGATCGCCGGCGTCGAGCGCTTCCTCGTCGAGTTCATCAGGCGCAACGACGACGTCGTCGGAGGGCTCACGCAGCCGCAGCTCATCGCCCTGGTGCTGCTGGGGCTCGGCGCGGCGATCGTGGCCGTGCGGCGCGACGTGCCGCACCCGGCCACGGCCTGAGCCCCGCGCCGAGCGCGGCAGCGGCGCAGAGCGCGAGCGCCACGGATGCGCCGGCGGCGCTGTGTGCGTGGAAGGAGACCTCGATCCCCACCACGGCCGCCGCGACGGCAACGGCCGCGCCGGCGAGCATCGCCTGGCGCGGCGTGCGGACGTGGCCGCGCACCGCGACCGGCGGCGCGACCAGCACCGCGAGGACGAGCAGCGCGCCGAGGCCCTGCACCGCCACGGCGACCGCGGCCGCGAGCAGGACGAGGAGGGCGAGCCGGACGAGGGCGGGGCGCAGCCCGGCGGCCGCCGCGCCCGCCGGGTCGAACGCGAACGCCGCCAGCGGGCGGTGGAGCGCGGCGAGCGCGCCGCCGCCGAGCACGAGCAGCGCGGCCGCCGCCACCAGGTCGCCGTCGGTCACGCCGAGCGGGTCGCCGAAGAGGAGCTCCTCGAGCCGCTGCGGCGAGTCGGGCGCCAGCGCGAGCAGCGCGCCCATGCCGACGAGGCCCGTCACCGCGACCGCCGTGCCGGCGTCCGGGCCGATCCGGACGTCGCGCGAAGCGAAGGCGATCAGGGCGGCCGCCACGAGCGCGCCGCCGGCCGCGCCGAGGAGCAGCGGCGCGCTTGCGAGGGCGGCCAGGACGAGCCCGGGGAGCAGGCCGTGGGAGAGCGACTCGGCGCTGTAGGCCAGCCGCTCGGTCACGATCCAGAACCCGAGCCCGCCGCACAGCGAGCCGACCATCGCGAGCTCGAGCAGCGCGCGCCTGTCGATGCCGGAGCGGAGCGGGTCGAGGATGAAGTCGATCGCCTCCATCCGGTCAGTCCTCGGCGTGCCCGTGCTCGTGGTGCTGGACGGTTACGGCGCCGCGGCCGCCCTCGAGCACGATCAGCTCGTGGCCGTAGGTGGCCTGAAGCGTCGCGCGGTCGAGCGTCGCGGCCGGGGGGCCGAACGCCACCTGGCGGCGATTCAGACAGAGCACGAGGTCGAAGGACCGCGCGCTCTCCACGTCGTGGCTCGCCACGAGCAGCGTGCGGCCGCCGGCTCGCAGCTCCTGGAAGACGCCCGAGATCAGCGTGGCGCTCGCCGGATCGACGCCGGAGAGCGGCTCGTCGAGGAGCAGCACCTGGGCGTCCTGGACGAGCGCGCGGGCGAGCAGGGCTCGCTGGCGCTGCCCGCCGGACAGCTCGCCGAAGCGGACGCCGGCCTGCGCGGCGAGCCCCACCCGGTCGAGCGCCGCGCGCGCGGCGTCGCGATCCGAGCGCGTCGGCGGGAGCCACCAGCGGCCGTGCGTCAGGGTGCCCATGACCGCTACGTCCAGGGCCGTGACGGGGAAGTCGAGCCGCGTGCGCTCGGTCTGCGCCACGTACGCCGGCCTGCCGCTGAGCTCCATCCGGCCCATCGAGGGCTCGAGCTCGCCGAGGAGGACGCGGAACAGCGTCGTCTTGCCGCCGCCGTTCGGGCCGAGGACGCAGACGGACTGGCCCGGGGCGGCACGGAAGGAGACGTCCTCCAGCACGGGCGCGCCGTCATAGGCGGCGGCCAGCTCCGCGACAGCGACGTTGTGGGAGGTCATGCGGCCTGCCACCGTGGCACCGCGGTCGTCGCGAGGCAGACGAGCGCGCCGAGCACGGCGACCGGCGGCCCGGGCGGGATGTCGAGCCAATACGCGAGGTAGAGGCCGGCGACTCCCTCGGCGAGGGCGAGCGCTAGCGCGCACGCGACCAGGCCGCGGATGCTGCCCGTGAGCACGCGCGCGGCGGCGGCGGGGAGGACGTAGACGGCGGTCACGAGCAGCGCGCCCACCGCGGGAATCGCGGCGACCGCGGCCACGGCCACGAGGCCGAGCAGGAGCATGTCCGCACGGCCGGCGGGGATGCCGAGGGCGCGCGAGCCGTCGGGGTCGAACCCGACCGCCGACCAGGTGCGGCCGAGCCCGATGGCGGCGATCGTCGCGATCGCCGCGACGGCCGCCGAGACCGCGATGTCCGTTCCCCCGAGGCCGAGCAGCGTGCCGAACAGGAGCCGGTCGACCGCGGCGCCGGACTCGAAGACGTCGCTCGCGAGGATCACGCCCGTGGCGAGAGCCGCCACGAGGAGGAGAGCGGTGCCCTCGCCGTGCTCGCGTCCCGCGCGGCCGGTCCGCTGGACGCCGCCGGCGTAGCCGAGCGCCACCGCGAGGCCCGCGAGGATCGGGCTCACGCCCGAGGCGTCGGCGACGACGAGGCCGGGGAAGGTCGCCGAGCCGGCGGCGTGCGAGAAGAAGGCGAGGCGCCGCAGCACTACCCAGGCGCCGAGCACCCCGCCCGTCACGGCGAGGAGCACGAGCTCGATCAGAGCCTCGCGCAGGAAGGGCAGCTCCGCCAGGTCGGTCGGGGAGGGCACCGGGCGAGTCTAACGAGAATGATTCTCAAAACTCGCCGTATAGTCGTCCAGAGCGGGTTCCCGCCGGCGTTCTGAAGGGAATCATTCAGACGGGACTCGCGCATGAAGACGACCAAGGCCTACCTCGCCGGACTCGGCACGACCGGGATCATGATCGTCGCCACGCTGCTGCGCGTGGTGCTCGGAACCGGCTTCGTCGCCTTCGACAGCCTGACCGCGCTCGGCGGGACGGGAGGCGCGCTCGAGCGGGTGGTGGTCGACGACCAAGCGCCGGCAGGCGCGGCTGGCTCGCCTCGCGCGGACGCGCGGCCCGCTTCCGGCGCATCGATCGCAGCGGCCGACCGTTACCGACTGGAGGCGCGACGGCTGGCGATGAGCAGGCTCGCGGCGGCGGGCGGGCTGCGAGCGAACGCGCGACGAGCGGCGCGCGACGGAGCGGGCCGCCGGAGCGGCGGCACGCGGCCGCAGGCCGGCGACCGCCTCGGCAGCGGCGGGGGGTCGGGGAACGGCGGCGGTGAAGGAGGCAACGCGGCACCGGGCGACGGGACGCCCGGCGGCGGAGCTGACCAGCGCGCCGGACGAGGCTCGGACGCCGTCGAACAGGATCCGCGGCGCCCCGACGTCGGCTCGCTCGCGGACGCG
>Ga0126312_10002333_pt1 | contig 12704 bp, 14 predicted proteins | sample Plot104A_FD_92537 | JGI IMG/M metagenome (GOLD analysis project Ga0126312, IMG submission 92537) | Serpentine soil microbial communities from UC McLaughlin Reserve, CA, USA - Plot104A | ecosystem: Environmental > Terrestrial > Soil > Grasslands | place: USA: UC McLaughlin Reserve, Lake County... | reverse complement strand
GCGAGCCTCGGCGCGATCGACGCAGCCGACGCCGCGGATGAGGACGTCCACACGACGATCGAGCGGCAGCTGAGCGAGCTCGGGCGGAAGATCCACGCGGGCCGGTCGCGCAACGACCAGGTTGCGGCTGCGTTCCGGCTCTACGTCGGGGATGCGTGCGCCGAGGCGCAGGCGGCTCTGAAGGTCTTCGCTGCGGCGATCCTCGACCGCGCCGTGGAGGAGGCGGACACCGCGATGCCGGGGTATACGCACCTGCAGCGGGCGCAGCCGGTCACCGTCGGGCACCACCTGCTCGCGTGGGTCGAGATGCTGGAGCGCGACCGCGCGCGGTTCGCGTTCGCCGCCGCGCAGGCTGCTCCCTCGCCGCTCGGCGCGGGCGCGCTCGCGGGGTCGACGCTCCCGCTCCCGCCGCCGCCCGACCCCCTGCGCAACTCGCTCGACGCCGTCGCCGACCGCGACTTCGCGCTCGACTACCTCTACGCCGTCTCGGTGCTGTTCGTCCACCTCTCGCGGATCGGGGAGGAGCTCGTTCTCTGGACGACGAGCGAGTTCGGCTTCGCGCGTCTCGGCGAGAGCTCGGCGACGGGGTCGTCGATGATGCCGCAGAAGCTCAATCCCGACGTCGCGGAGCTCGCGCGCGGCAAGGCGGGGACGGCGATCGGGCGGCTCACGGGCCTGCTGGCGACGATCAAGAGCCTCCCGCTGGCCTACGACCGCGACCTGCAGGAGGACAAGCCGCCGGTCTTCGGCGCGCGCCGCGACGTCGCGGGCGCTCTCGGAGCGCTCACGATCCTCGTGCGCGGCCTCGAGCTCGACCGCGAACGGCTGGCGGCGGCCACCGCCGACCCGCTCCTCCGCGCGACGGATGCCGCCGAGGCGCTAGTGCGCGAGGGAATTCCTTTTCGGGACGCTCACGAGCGTGTCGCCGCCGGCGTCCGCGAAGGGACGTTCGCGCCACCAGCGCTCGTAACAGACGGTTACCTGGAGACGCGCGGCATCGACGTCGCGGCGGCGGTGAAGGAGGCGAGGAGGCGATGGGCGTGACGGCCACGGTGAGACCCTTCGACGTCGCGCTCGCCGGGCGCGACCTGACGCGGATCGGCGATCTCGTGCCCGCGGAGGCGGAGGCGATCCTCGATCTCGCGCTCGAGCTGAAGCGCGATCCGCAGCCGCTTACGCCGCGCAAGACGCTCGGCCTCTACTTCACGAAGCACTCGACGCGGACGCGGACCTCGTTCGCGGTCGCGATGACGCAGCTGGGCGGCGCGTCCCTCCAGCTTCAGGCCGAGGAGATGCACCTTTCGCGCGGCGAGTCGCTCGAGGACACCGCGCGCGTGCTGTCCCGATACCTCGACACGATCGCGATTCGCACCGGGCCGCAGGCCGAGGTGGACGCGTGGGCGGAAGCAGCCTCGATTCCGGTGATCAACGCGCTGACGGACGACGAGCACCCGTGTCAGGCGCTCGCGGACGGGTTGACGATCAGGGAGCGGCTCGGCGGCACGAGCGGCGCTCGGATCGCGTGGGTCGGCGACGGCTCGAACGTGTGCGTCTCGCTCGCGAGGCTCGCGCCGATGCTGGGGATGGAGATGGTCGTCGCCGCCCCGGCCGGGTACGAGCCGGCTCTGGAGGGTGTGCAGGTCACGCGCGACGCGCGTGAGGCCGCCGCCGGCGCGGACGTGCTCGTCACGGACACGTGGATCTCGATGGGGCAGGAGGAGGAGCGCGACCGGCGCCTCCGCGCTCTCGAGCCGTACCGGCTCGACCGCGAGCTGCTCGACCTCGCCGCGCCGGAGGCGATCGTCCTGCACTGCCTGCCCGCGCACCCGGGCGAGGAGATCGCGGCCGACGTGCTGTACGGCTCGCAGTCGGCGGTCTGGGACGAGGCCGAGAACCGCCTGCACACGCAGAAGGCGCTAATCGCGCTGCTGCTCGGCGCGGCGTAGCTGCTGCTCCGCACCAGGTAGACGTAGCTGCTGCTCCGCATCAGATAATCGAACGCGCGCCCGCGCCCGCGCGCGCGGGTAATCCCCACCCTGGGTGGGGAGCTCCACCCGCCACCCGCCATCAGCATCGCCCGCGGATGGGGTGGGCGCAAGGTGTCCTCTGTGCCGATTGTGTGTCGATTCGTCCAGACCTGTCCTGGCGCGACAACGGTCACCACCTCCGCGAGAGGAACGTCCGGACCGGCGCCTAACGTGTCGTCGTGAAGGTTCTCGGCATCGATCCAGGGACGGCTGCATGCGGGTACGGAATCGTCCACGAAAGCGGCGGGCGCCTCAGGGCCACGTGCCACGGCTGGTGGCGCACCCCGGCGCGGGAGCGCACGGAGCTCCGGCTGCTCACGATCTTCGATGGGGTGCGGGAGCTGATCGCCCAGCACGCGCCGGATGCGGTCGCCCTGGAGGAGTCGTTCGTCGGCGCCGACGCCCGCATCGCGCTCTCCGTCGGGCAGGCGCGGGGAGCCGTGCTCGTCGCCGCCTCGTCCGGCGGCGTGGAATGCGTCGAATACGCACCGGCGCGAGTCAAGCACGCGGTCTGCGGCCACGGCCGCGCCGAGAAGGAGCAGGTACAGCGGATGGTGAAGACGATCCTCGCGCTGGACGACCTCCCGCGGCCGAACCACGCCGCCGACGCGCTCGCGGTCGCGATCTGCCACGCGCTCGCGCCGCCGCTCCTGAGGTACGTGAGTTGATCGCGCGCCTGCGCGGGCGGATCGACGGCGGGTCGGGCACAGGCGTCGTCGTCGACGTGAGCGGCGTCGGCTATCTCGTGCAGGCGACGCCCTCCGTGCACCGCCTCGGGGACGGCGAGATCACGGTCGAGATCTACACGCACGTGCGTGAGGACGCGCTGCAGCTGTACGGGTTCGCCTCCAGCGCCGAGCGCGAGCTGTTCGAGCTCCTACTCGGCGTGAACGGCGTCGGCCCCAAGGTGGCCCTCGCGATCGTCGCCGGGTCGCCGCCCGGTGAGCTGACACGCGCGATCGCACGCGAGGACACGGCGCGGTTCGAGGCCATCCCGGGCATCGGCCGGAAGACTGCGCAACGCGTCGTGCTGGAGCTGAAGGAGAAGCTCGGCGTCGTCCACGACACCGTCGGCGCGCCCGTCGACCCGACGGCGCGCGACGCGCTCGTCGAGCTGGGGTGGTCGCTGCTCGAGGCGGAGCGGGCGCTCGCCGACGTGGACGAGACGCTGCCCGTCCAGGAGCAGGTGCGCCAGGCGCTCCGGAGGGCCGCGTGACGCAGTTCCTGGCGCCGCTCCAGACGGACGCCGAGGAGGAGCTCGAGCGGTCGCTGCGCCCGCGCTCGCTCGACGACTTCGTCGGGCAGGAGCGCGTGAAGGAGCAGCTCGAGATCGCCCTCGAAGCGGCGAAACGTCGCGGCGACGCGCTCGACCACGTCCTGCTCGCGGGGCCGCCGGGACTCGGGAAGACCTCGCTCGCGCAGATCGTGCGGAACGAGCTCGGGGTCGGGATCCGTCAGGTTGCGGGGCCAAATCTCGAGCGCAAGGACATTGCCGCGATCCTCACCTCGCTCGAGGCGCGCGACGTCCTCTTCATCGACGAGATCCACCGCATGAGCCGCGCCGCGGAGGAGATCCTGTACCCGGCGCTCGAGGACTTCCGGCTCGACATCGTGATGGGGCAGGGCGCCGCCGCGCGAACGCTGACGCTCGACCTGCCGCCGTTCACGCTCGTGGCCGCGACGACGCGCACCGGGCTCCTGACGACGCCGCTCCGCGACCGCTTCGGGCTGACGTTCCGCCTCGACCTCTACGCGCATGACGAGCTCGCGACGATCGTTCGGCGCAGCGCGCGCATCCTCGGTGTCGAGGTCGACGACGACGCCGGCGACGAGATCGCGCGCCGCGCGCGCGGGACGCCGCGGATCGCCAACCGGATCCTGCGCCGCGTCCGCGACGTCGCCGAGGTGCGCCACGCGGGCGTCGTCACCACCGCCGTCGCGGACGAGGCGCTGCGGCTGCTGGAGGTCGACGCGGCGGGCCTCGAGCGGTTCGACCGGGAGCTTCTGCGGTGCGTGGTCGAGAAGTTCGGCGGCGGCCCCGTCGGCGTGTCGACGCTCGCGGTGGCGCTCGGCGAGGAGCCGGAGACGATCGAGGACGTGTACGAGCCGTACCTGCTGCAGCTCGGCTTCCTGCAGCGGACGCCGCGCGGCCGCGTCGTCACCGCTCTCGGCCGCGCTCACGTCGGCGCTGCGGAGGCTCCGACATCGGCGCTGTTCTAGAGACGGCACTCGTCGTCACGGTTGACGCGCCGCCGCTCGAGGCGGTCCATCGGGAGGCACACCCGGGGGCCGTCGCGCGGGGGATCCCGCTCCACATCACCGTCCTCTATCCGTTCGTCCCGCTCGCCGAGCTCCGCGACGACGATCTCGCGCAGGTGCGGGCGGCGGTCGAGCGGCACCCCGTGTTCGACTTCGCGCTCGCGCGGGTGGAGACGTTCGCGCGCGTCGTGTGGCTCGCCCCCGAGCCGGTCGAGCCGTTCCGCGCGCTGCTCGCGACCGTCCACGGGGCGTTTCCGGCGTACCCGCCGTACGGCGGCCTCCACGACGACGTGACCCCGCACGCGACGCTCGCGGAGGTCGAGCCGGACGAGCTCGACGCGGCGCTCGCGAAGCTCCGGCCACGCGTGGAGCCGCTTCTGCCGCTCCCTCAGCGGGCGGATGCGCTGACGCTTCTCGTCGAGGAGGAGCCGGACCGCTGGCGCGAGCGGCTTCGAATTACGCTGCCGCAATGAACGAGCTGTGGCTCCCGGGACCGCACGACGAATTCGTCTCCTCAATTCAGCGCCAGATCGCACGCTTCGCCGACGAGCACGGCGCGGCCGTCGTGGAGGTCGAGCTGCGCGACGGCTCGTCTCTCACGCTGGCCGCGATCTCCCCCGAGCCCGGCGGCGGATTCGTCACGCTCGTGCCGTTCGGCGACGAGCCGCAGGAGGTGGTCGTGCCGCTCGTCGCGGTCGCGCGCGTCACGCTCGCGGCCGCCGACGAGTCGCATCCGCTCGGTTTTTCGGCGGCGCCAACCTCCGCGTCCTGACGACGTCTCACCTGCCGTGAGGGCAATCAGCAACAACGATGCGCTCGCGCGCCTCGTCCGCCACTCGGGCCCGTACCAGTGGGTGATGTGGGAGTGCGAGTGCGGCCGGGGATGCCGGGACCTCGTGACGCTCATGCTGAGCGATTTCGACAAGCGCCGCGCGCGGGGCGCGGCGGTCGCGGTCGCGGGCCACGAGTCGGCGCGCGCGGCGTGACCGTCGGTCGGCGGGAACGCCGACGGGGGTGCCGCGGAGGCGCTCGGCCACGCGCCGGACGGCGGGCGCGAAGACGCAGAGCGCCATCACGTCGAACCAGACATACCCCGACGCGACACCTGACGGCGGGTTGCCGTCCGGGATGCCGAGGCCCGGCAGCTCAGGCGCCCACTGCCAGGTACCGAGCGCCGTGCCGTAGAGCTCGAGCGCGGCGACGACGAGGAATACTCCTGCATAGATTGCGCGGTTGCGCGACCGCCACAGAAACGCGAGCAGGAGCGGGACCCCGATCGCGCCGGCGACGTCGCCGGTGGGCAGAACGGTGAGGCCGAGGACGCCCCAGGCCGCGGCGGCGGTCGCCGCGACCACGACGAGCGCGCGCGAGTGCCGGCGCAGTGCGACAGCGAGCGCGAGCCCGGTCAGGAAGACGAGCCCGTGCGCGGGCGGGACGAAGAGCGGCAAGTTGTGAAGCCGGTAGTGGTAGACGCCCCAGAGGAGGGAGCCCGTGGCCTCGCCGATCGTCGCGAAGCAGACGACGCCGAGCGCCTGGAGGCGCCGCGCGGCCGGGACGAGCGACAGCGCGGCAAGGAAGACCGCGATGGTGAGCACGCCGAGCAGGAGCTGCTGCGGGTAGGACGCGAAGCGGTCGAGCGCGAGCAGCGCCGCGAGGTACGCGCCGCCGGCGATCGCCGCGACGGCCGCTCGCTGCGCCGTCCACTCGCGCTCGCGGCGGAAGGTGCGCGCGATCTCGCCGGCTCGCGAGCCCCCAAAGCCAGGCCGCCCCACCCTGGGTGGGGTCTCGGCCACCCTCCACCCGCCGGTCAGGCTACCCCCAAAACCATCACGTGTCTGTGACGGAAGCGTGCCGACTTCGTGATTTTCGACGAGCGGCGCGCGGCGCGCGCCGAGCTCCTCAAGCACGCGCCGCCCGACGCGCGCACCAGCACGACCAGCCGCACCGGCACCCGCCGCGCGCGTCAACCGCGGAACTGGAGCTCGTGCCACGAGGGGACCGGCGCGAGCTCGAGCAGCGGCCTCCCGCCGCCCGGATGCTGATAGGCGAACTCCGCCTCGACCTCGTCCCAGACCACCTCGAGCGCGCCGCGCTTCACCTGGTGGTCGAGCCACGCGCCGCGGAAGATCAGCTTGCGCAGCCAGTAGACGAGCGACTCGCCGTGCACGAGCGAGACCCGCTCCCAGTTGCGCACCAGGTACCGGCCGAGGCGGGACTGTGGGTCGTCGATCAGCCCCTGCGCCGCGAGCGCGACCAGATCCGCCGTCTCCTCGTCGTCGAGCTCGTTCGCGACCACGAGCCCCAGCTTGACCGCGGCGGCGACGACGCGCTGCTCGAAGTCAAAGCCGTTGAAGCTGAAGCGGTAGCCGAGGAACTCGACGAGATAGTCGTCGCCGGAGGTGTAGTTCGCGTCAGGCACCATGGCGGATGGTAATGAACGTCCTGCTCGCAGAAGTCGCCGGCTGGGAGCGCGCCGTCGTCATGGCGCCGCTGATCGTGATCGCCGTCGGGGTGACCGCGGCGATCTTCATCCTGCTCGGCCGAGGCCTCGTCCAGTCGATCCGCGAGAGCCCTCATCCGCGCCTCATCGTCGGGAGCCTCGTCGCTCTTGCGGGCCTGATCGTGGTGCTCACCTACCTCGGCGTCGAGCTCCCGCGCGAGGGCGGCTGACCCGAGAATTCGCGGCACGGCAGCGGGCGGATCGTCACAACGGCGGCATGGCCGAAACCGGGATCGAGTCTGCGGTCGGTGAGGTCACCGGCCGGATCGCGCCCGGGACGATCGGTGAGGTGATGATCGCGATCCGCGGCGGGCGCGAGGCGTTCCACGCCGACGCGTTCGACGCGGGCGAGGTCATCGACGTCGGCACCGAGATCGTCGTGGTCGAGCGCGTCGGCCCGCGCTCCGTCAAGGTCGCCCGGATGCCGGGCGAGAGAGGAGCACCGTCGCCATGGTCGCTGCAATCCCCGCGTTCCTGATCGCGATTCGTCGCGCCCGCGATCCTTCGCGGCGCGCGTCGCGGCGCTGGTCAAGCTGATGTGGCGCGTCGCCGAGCCCGACCAGGCGTTGATCATCACCGGCCTCGGGGCGGGCGGCCGCGACGTAGGGTCGGCGGCCCTCGGCCCTTCGTCGGCTCGCTCACGGTCGAGGACATCATCCGCGAGCGCAGTCGCCTCGCCGAGGAGACGCGGAAGTCGTCGGGCGCACGAGATGGAGCGGCTCGGGCTCGTGATCGACTCGCTGCAGATCCAGGAGACCGGCGACCCGACGAACTACATCCTCAACCTCCGCCGCGCCGCACCACGCCGCGGTGGAGCCGACGCCCGGATCGCTGGCCGAAGCACCGCGGAAATCGACCACCTCGTGGTCATGAACGGCGCCGAAGGCATGAACCAGATCACGGGCCAGGTCCTCGGCACGGGTCTCGCGACGCTCCCGCTGCTCCAGGACCTGCTGAACGGCGGCAACGCCGCCGCACGCAAACGCGAGGAGGAGCGGCCGGCCCCGGCCTAGATGATCACGACCGGGGTACCCCAGTCGGCGTTGTCGAACAGCCACTCCGCGTCCGGAACGTGCATGCGGATGCACCCGTGCGAGGCCGAGTAGCCGATCGAGGCGTCGTCGGGGGTGCCGTGGATGCCGACGCCCGGCGCGGTCAGACCCATCCAGCGCGTGCCGAGCGGGTTGCCCGGCCCCGGCGGGATCGGCTTCGCGTCCTTCGCCCACGCGGAATCCGGCGGATGCCACCACGGGTCGCGCTGCTTGTCGACGATCTCGAACGTCCCGCTCGGCGTCGGGTACTGCGCCTGACCCGTGGCGACGCCGAACGAGCGGATCAACGTCGTGCTGTAGAAGAAGTTGAGCGAGTTCCCGGCGCGGTTGATGACGATCACGTGGCCGTAGGTCGAGCGCCGCACCTTCGGCTCGACGGGACGCGTCAGAACCTGGACCGGCGTCCGGTGCACCGTCTGGAGCTGCTGGACGAGCGCGCGCCGGAGCGTGTCGGTGCGGACGGCCCGGCCCGTCTTGTCCTCGGAGATCAGCGGCCACCCGCCCGAGCTGACGCCGAGCAACTTCGCGTCGACCGCGCGCCGGTACAGGCGCTTGGCGAGCCACCGCACGTACGTGTCGATGCTGTGGTTCGAGTACTTGATCGGGAGGGCGATCTTGCTCCGCGGCGTCGCGGCGAGCGCCGACGTCACCGCCGCGTCGACGCCGGCCCCGGCGCCGAAGTTCTCCGGGGTGAGCGTCATCGGCCGTCCGCGGTACACGACCTGGATCGGCTGCGAGAACGCGGTGTCGATCTTGGCGCGCGCAGGCTCCGACGAGAGGCCGCCGACCGGGATGCCGAGGACGGTGACGCCGGGCGCGATCAGCGGAGTCGGCGTCGAGGCCGGAGCGGCGGCGCACGCGATTCCGGCCGCGAGGAGGAGAGCGACGAACGTCCTGAGCACGGCCACCGGCACGGAATTGAAGCACATTTACAGCGGATTCCTGTGCACCTCCGTCCGACCCTCTTTCTACGCTCGAACTGCCGATGGAGAACGGGATCTGGACGATCGCGCCGTGCGCACACGCCGACGTGCGGCGCCTTTCGGCTGCCCTCGGCGTCTCCGAGGTGACGGCGACCGTCCTCGCGCGGCGCGGCCTCTGTGATGCCGGCGAGGCGCGCGCGTTCCTCGACGGCGGCTTGCCCGAGCACGACCTGTTCTCGCTCGGCGACATCCGCGAGGCTGTCGCCGCGATCGTCGGGGCGGTCGCGGCCGGTGCGCGTATCTGCGTCCACGGCGACTACGACGCCGACGGAATCTGCGCCACCGCCCTCGGCTCGCTCCTCCTGCGCGAGCTCGGAGCCGACGCCGCGTGGCACCTGCCGTCGCGCTTCGAGGAGGGGTACGGGCTGAACGGCGACACGCTCGCGCGGCTCGCGCGCGAAGGCTTCGACCTCGTGCTGACCGTCGACTGCGGGATCACCGCCGTCGAGGAGGTCGAGGAGGCGAAGCGGCTGGGGCTCGAGGTCGTCGTGACCGACCACCACCGCCCGGCGGACGCATTTCCGGATTGCCCCGTCGTCGCGCCGCTCAGGGGCGACTACCCGTTCCACGGTCTGTGCGGGACCGGCGTCGTCTGGAAGCTGGCGCAGGCGATCCTCGGGCCGGAGCATCCGTTCTGTGACCGGCATCTGGACCTCGTCGCGCTAGCGACGATCGCCGACGTCGTCCCGCTCGTCGACGAGAACCGCGCGCTCGCGCTCAGCGGCCTCCGGCGGCTCGGGCAGACGCAGAAGCCGGGCCTGCGCGCGCTGATGCGGGTGGCGGGCGTCGATCCGGCCGCGGTCGACGAGGGTGCCGTCGCGTTCAGGCTCGCGCCGCGCATCAACGCCTCGGGGAGGCTGGGGCGGCCGTCCGCCGCGCTCCATCTCCTACTCACCGACAGCGAGCACGAGGCGGGGCTCCTCGCCGAGGAGCTCGAGCGGCTGAACCGCGAGCGGCAGGCGGTCGAGGAGCGGATCGTGCGCGCCGCGGTCGACCAGGTCGAGTCATGGCCCGACGCGAAGCGGCGCCGGAAGGCGTACGTCGTCGCCGGGGAGGACTGGCACGAAGGCGTGATCGGGATCGTCGCCTCCCGCCTCGTCGAGCGGTACAGCCGCCCCGTCGTCCTGGTCGCGGGCGCCGAGCCCCACTGGAAGGGCTCGGGACGGTCGGTCGGCGCGTACGACCTGCACGCGGGCCTTGCCGCATCGTCGCCGCACCTCGAGCGCTTCGGCGGCCATCGCGCCGCGGCCGGCCTCTCGATCCGGCCCGAGAACGTCGAGCCGTTCGCGGCGGCGCTTGCCGCGCACGCCGATGCCACGCTCGCGGAGACCGACCTGCGCCCGCGCACGGTCGTCGACGCGATCGTCCCCGGCCGGACCTTGAGCCTCGACCTCTGCGCGGAGCTCGGCCGGCTCGCGCCGTTCGGGCTGGGGAACCCGAACGTGACGCTGCTCGTCGACGGGTGCGAGCTGACGGAGGTCGGCACCGTTGGCGACGGCGACAAGCACCTGAAGTTCCGCGTCCGCCACCGCGGCCGCGACGCGGGCTCGGCGATCGCGTTTGGGATCGGCGCGCAGGTCGACCGCTTCCGCCGCACCGGCTCCTACGACGTCGCGTTCCGCCTCCAGGAGAACCGGTGGAACGGGACGGTGTCGCCGCAGCTCGTGGTGCGCCGCATCTTCGACTCGGCCGACCGCTTCGAAGAGCTACGCGAGTGGCTCGCCGCCCAGTGGCGCGCCGGGGAGGCCGCGTGGACGCCGGAGGCGCGGGCGATCTTCACCGAGCTCGAGCTGGGGGAGGGGGCGAAGCGGTCGCTGCTCGAGTCCGAGGCTTTTCGGCGGCTGCTCGTGGACGAGCCGCCGGTGCTCGCACGCGCCGCGTAGGACCGTGGCCGCCCGGGAGGCCGGGCCTTCCGCGAGACGTCGCGAAAGGAGGACGCCCGCGAGCGTTCGTCGGGTCGCGGTGCGCTGGAAATGTCTGGTGGTCGTCGGCTGGGTTCTCGCCGCCGGCGCGTGGGTCGGCGACGAGGCGAGCTGTGACGAGGCGAGGTCGCTGCTGTGTTTCGAGCCGCACGACAAGCGACGCCCTCGAGCGCCTCGAGCGGGCGTTGATGGAATGATCCCCCCGTGTCGGTCGCGCACTGGGACGAGGTGCAGTCGCAGCACCGGGCGAAGGGCGAGATGGACGCCGTCTGGCAGCGGCTCGGCGACGCCGCAGGGACCCGCGGCGTCGGCGTCAACCGCGTCCGCGTCGCGCCGGGAAGGCTGCCGACGCCGCCGCACTCCCACGGTGCCTCCGAGGAGCTCTACTTCGTGCTCGACGGGTCGGGACTTGCCTGGCAGGACGACGAGGTGCACGAGGTGCGGCCGCGCGACTGCGTGATCCACCGGCCCGACGAGCACGAGCACACGTTCGTCGCGGGCGCAGACGGCCTCGAATACCTCGTATTCGGCACGCGGCACCCGACCGAGATCGGCTGGCTGCCACGGTCGCGCGCGATCCGCATCGGCTGGCCGTGGGTCGAGGGGCGCGATGACGATCCGTGGGACGTCGAGGCAGGGGTCGCGCCGCTCGCGTACGGCGACCCCGCGCCGCGGCCGGAGAACATCCTCAACGTCGATGACGTTGAGCTCGAGGAGTACGGCGCGATGACGACCGCGCCGCTCGCGACCGCGGAGCGCTCGACGCTCGCCGGTCTGCACTGGGAGCAGCTCGCGGCCGGAAGGCGCGGCTCGCCGCCGCACTGCCATTCCGAGGAGGAAGAGGTGTTCGTCATCGTCGAGGGCAATTGCACCCTCGAGCTCTGGCCGTCGCCGGTTGCGGCGGCGCGCGGCGCGGCGCACGAGGAGATCTCACTCCGGCCGGGGCACGTCGTCGCCAGGCCTGCGGGCACGAGGATCGCCCACTCGTTCCTCGCCGGCCCGGAGGGAGTGACGATGCTCACCTACGGCACGCGGCGCCCGAACGACATGGCTTGGTACCCGCGCTCGAACAAGATCTTCTGGCGCGGGCTCGGCGTGATCGGCCGCATCGAGGCGCTCGAGTACGACGACGGCGAGCCGGACGAGTAGGACGCCGAGCGCTCGACGTTGCGCTGACGTTGCGCGGCGGGTGCCGCGCGACGTCCTAGACGCGGCCGAGGGCGACGCGCGAGGCGGGGCGGCGCGGTTCGCGATCCTCGGCCACGACGGCGTCGAGATCGCGGAGCATGCGGGCGACCCGCAGCAGCTTCTTGGTATGTCGGCGACGGCGCAGCATGGGGTTGCAACGTTCGTCAGCATCGACTGGATTCCTTCGAAGCGTCAGACCCGAACGGGGGATCGGGGCCGCAAACGGGCGGCGGTACACTGGGTTTGTGGCGGTACTCGAACGACATCAGGACCTCGTCGACGAGCTGATCGCCGAGGTCGAGGGTTACAAGGCGGACGCAGACCGCGAGCTTCTGACGCGTGCGTTCGACTACGCCGCACGCGCACACGACGGCCAACTGCGCCGCTCGGGCCAGGAGTTCATCTACCACCCGTGGGGTGCGGCGAAGATTCTCGCCGGGCTCCAGCTCGACGAGGCCACGCTCGCCGCCGCGCTCCTCCACGACACGGTCGAGGACACCGAGGTCTCCCTCGACGAGATCCGGAGCGAGTTCGGCGACGAGATCGCGATCCTCGTCGACGGCGTCACCAAGCTGACGCGCGTCCAGTTCCAGTCGCGCGAGCAGGCGGAGGCCGAGAACTACCGCAAGCTGATCGTGGCGATGGCCGCCGACGTGCGCGTGATCCTGATCAAGCTTGCGGACCGGCTCCACAACCTGCGCGCGATCGAGTACCTCGGCAAGCAGAAGCAGGTGCAGAAGGCGCGCGAGACGCTCGACGTGTACGCGCCGCTC
>Ga0126312_10002332_pt1 | contig 12710 bp, 18 predicted proteins | sample Plot104A_FD_92537 | JGI IMG/M metagenome (GOLD analysis project Ga0126312, IMG submission 92537) | Serpentine soil microbial communities from UC McLaughlin Reserve, CA, USA - Plot104A | ecosystem: Environmental > Terrestrial > Soil > Grasslands | place: USA: UC McLaughlin Reserve, Lake County... | reverse complement strand
CCGACCACAGCGGGATCATCGTGCTCGAGGACGGCCCCGAGCCGGGGACCCCGCTCGCCGACGTGTTACCGCTGTCCGAGGAGGTGCTCGAGCTCGAGACGACCCCCAACCGGCCCGATCTGCTCTCCGTCTACGGGATCGCGCGGGAGGTGGCGGCGATCTTCGGCGGCGAGCTTGCGCCGGTTTCGGGCAACGATCCCGTGCGCACGGGCGACGAGGCCGTCGACATCCGTGTCGAGGATCTCGGCGGCTGCCCGCGCTACATCGGGCGCCTGTTCCGCGACGTCCGCATCGCGCCGTCGCCGCCGTGGTTGAAGGCCCGCCTGACCGCTGCGGGCATGCGTCCGATCTCCAACATCGTCGACGCCACCAACTACGTGATGCATGCGCTCGGCAGCCCGCTCCACGCCTTCGACCGTTCGAGGCTCGCCGAGGGCCGGATCGTCGTGCGTCGCGCCACGCCGAACGAGGAGATCCGCACGCTCGACGGAAGCGTCCGCGTGCTGACACCAGACGACCTCGTGATCGCGGACGCCGAGCGGCCGGTGGCGATCGCCGGGATCATGGGCGGCGAGGACAGCGAGGTCACCGAGGAGACGACCGACGTGCTGCTCGAAGCGGCGAACTTCGAGCCGATCGGGATCCAGAAGAGCTCGGAGCGGCTGGGTCTGCGCTCGGAGGCGTCCGGTCGCTGGGAGAAGGGAATCGACCCCTATGTCGCGGAGGACGCGGCGTGCCTGTGCAGCCGGCTCTTCTCTAAGTTGGCCGGCGCGCGCTGGGTCGGCGAGGCCGATGTCCACGGCGAGTTGCCCGAGCCGCCCACGATCACGCTGCGCCCGGCCCGTACCTCGGCGCTGCTCGGCCTCGAGGTTCCGGAGGACGAGCAGCGGCGGATCCTGAAATCGCTCCAGTTCGAGGTCGGCGCCGAGTGGAAGGTGAGGGTGCCAGCCTGGCGCGCCCGCGACGTCACCCGCGAAGTCGACCTGATCGAGGAAGTCGGCCGGATGAAGCTCGACGAGGTGCCGCTCACACTGCCGGCGCGGCGGGAGCTGCATGGGCGGCTGTCGCCTGAGCAGCGGAGCCGGCGCCTGGTCGAGGACGTCCTCGTCGGGCTCGGCTTCTCCGAGGCCTACACGCCGAGCCTCGTGGGCGAGGATCCGGATCCGAAGGCCTACCGCATCCCGCAGCCGCAGTCCCTCGACCAGGCCGTGTTGCGGACGACGCTGCTGCCGAGCCTGATCGAGGCGGCGCGGCGCAACCATGACGCCGGCAACGAGGGCATCGCGCTGTTCGAGATCTCCCACGTCTACCTTCCGAGCGGCGCACTGCCCACGGAGCGAATCCACGCCGCCGGCATCGTCCAGGGCCCCTTCCCGCGTGCAAAGGGGGCGGTGGAGACAATCCTGGCGACCGGCCGAATCAAGGCGGACTACAGGCGCAGCGAGCACCCCCTCATGCATCCCGGCAAGACGGCGACGACGGAGTACGGCATCGTGGGCGAGTTCCGGCCGGGCATCCTCGACGGCGCCTGGAGCGCGTTCGAGCTCGACCTCGACGAGCTCGAGTGGCCCGAGGGCCGAACGTACGAGGACCTGATCACCTACCCGCCGGTGAAGCAGGACCTCGCGTTTGCGGTTTCCGAGGAGGTGCTTGCTGGCGATCTGATCGCTGCTGCGCTCGAGGCGGTGCCCGAGCTGCACGACATGCGGCCCTTCGACGTCTACCGCGGCGAGCAGGTCGGGCCCGGCCGCAAGTCGATTGCATTCAGGGTCGAGTTCCAGTCGCCCGAGCGCACGCTCACCGACGACGAGGCGGCCGCCCTACGTGAGCAGATCGTCGAGACGCTGAAGGCGAAGTTCGGCGCCGAGTTGCGGGCCTAGTCGCGACCATGGCCTTCGTTCCGCCGGCCCGCCATCTGCTCCGCGCCAAGGACCTCGCCGACGCCCGCTACTTCGAGGCGCTCGGCGTGGACGACCTGGCGGGCGCCGCCGGACTCTCCCGCGCACACTTCAGCCGCGAGTTCCGCCGCGCATTCGGCGAGTCACCTCACGCATACCTGCTGACGCGCCGTCTCGAGCGCGCCGCGGCGCTCCTCCGGACGACCGATCACTCGGTCGCCCAGATCTGCTTCGCCGTGGGGCTGCAGAGCGTCGGCTCGTTCACGACGAGCTTCACGCGCACCTACGGCGTCCCGCCGACCGCCTACCGCACTGCGTTCCCCCCTGCCGCCCAGTACGCGCTGATCCCGGCGTGCGTCGTGCGCTTCTACGCGCGCCCGCAACGCCGCACGTTTCGAGAAGACCGCGCCCGGAACGCCGGGCTAGCGTGGCCGGTCACCGTTCCGTCGACCAAGGAGTCCCGATGATCAAGATCGCCAATGCGCAGGTGTGGGTGCACGACCAGGACGAGGCGCTCGCGTTCTACACCGAGAAGCTCGGCATGGAGGTGCGCTCTGACGTCACCGTGCCCGAGATGGGCGACTTCCGCTGGCTTGCTGTGGGGCCGGCCGGCCAGACCGATGTCTCGATCGTGCTGATGGCGATCCCCGGCCCGCCGGTGATGGATACCGAGACGGCAGACGAGGTGCGGGGCCTGATGGGAAAGGGCTTCGCGGGCACGGTCTTCCTCACTACGGACGACGTCCAGGCGGCGTACGAGGAACTCAAGGGCCGCGGCGTCGAGTTCACCGAACCGCCCGAGGAGCGGCCCTACGGGATCGACTCGGCGTTCCGTGATCCCTCCGGGAACCAGTTCCGGCTGACCCAGCTCCCCGTCTAGAGGTTCTCGTCTGGGCCGAGCCGCGCCGCGAGCGCGCTCATCACCTTGCCCTGGATCGCCGGCTGGTGCTCGAGCAGCGAGCGGAAGCCGCGATCGGTGATCACGAGTGCGCGCACGGGCGCGGTCGCGACGACCGTGGCCGTGCGCGGCCTCTGGGTGACCAGTGCGATCTCGCCGAAAAAGTCGCCGGGACCGAGCGTGTTGACTCGCCGCGAGCGTTTCTTCACGTCGGCCTCGCCCTCGATCAGGACGAAGAACTCGCGTCCAGGACGGCCCTCCGTGGTGAGCTCCTTGCCCTCGCGCAGGTCGATCTCGTCTGCGATGCCGGCGATCTCGCTCAGATCTTTGCGTGAGCACTCGGCAAAGAGGGGAACGCGCTTGATCAGCTCGACCTTTGCGTTTTTCCGAAGCATCAGTGTGAGTCTAAATCCATGCGGAAGGGGAAGACGTAGTGGCTGACATGACCTATCGCATCCGACTTCTCGTCATTGCCGCAACGGCACTGGGTATTTTCGGCTCGCCGGCGGCCGCATTCGCCCAGACCAAATTGATCGCCAACGTCGGCCTGAACGACGCTTTCACGATCTCGCTCACCACGGAATCCGGCGGAACCGTGAGGGACATCCCTGCGGGCGCCTACGAGATCGAGGTCCGCGACCACTCGTCGATACACAACTTCCGTCTCAGCGGGCCCGGCGTCCAGATGGCGACGACGGAGGCCTTCGTGGGAACCGTCACCTGGACGGTGACGCTTCAAGATAAGTCGCAGTACACCTTTCTTTGCGATCCGCATTCCACACAGATGCGAGGCAGCTTCACGACCGGCGGCGGCCCGCCTCAGCCTCCGCCGCCTCCGCCCGCCCCACCTGTGCAGCGGCTCTTCGCGACCGTCGGCCCAGGCCCGACGATCTCGCTACGCACGGCGAGTGGGCGCCGCGTGACGCGGCTCCGCGCGGGGCGCTACCGGATCACCGTGCGTGACCGCTCGAAAATGCACAACTTCCACCTGCTCGGGCCCGGCGTGAACAAGCGCACGACCGTGGCGTTCCGAGGGACGCGGACGTGGCTCGTCACCTTCCGCAAGGGCAAGCAGTACCGCTTCGTCTGCGATCCGCACCGAACGCGGATGAAGGGCAGCTTCCGAGTTACGTAGCTACCGTCTCGACCGCCGGGCCGGCCTGACGAGGCCTGCGTCCTCTCCGCCGGCCGCATGGATGTCGGCCTGGCGATCGAGCTCCGAGTTCAGCTCCGCGCCGAAGAGGAGCGCGAATGCGGAGTAATTCAGCCAGAGCAGCAGGATGATCCCGCCGGCGAGCGAGCCGTACGTCCTGTCGTACGACTCCGAGAAGCTCGTGTAGAGCGCGAAGAGGCCGGAGAGCGCGAGCCAGAGCAATGCCCCGACGAGCGACCCTGGGGTGATCCACTTCCAATCCCGCTGGTCGACGTTCGGACCTGCCCAGTAGACGAGCGCGAAGAAGAGCAGGATCGCGCCGAACGCGAGCGGCCAGCGGAGAATCCCCCAGACGAGCTCGAAGGCGCCGCCGAGATTGGCCTTGCTCGTGATCGCTTCGCCGATCGGGCCGCCGAAGACGATCAGCAGGAAGAGCCCCGCCAGCGCGAATCCGCTCGCGAGGACGAGCGCGATCGCGGTCAGCCGCACCTTCCAGAACGGGCGGGTCTCGATCCGGTCGTAGGCGGCGTTGAGTGCCTTGATCACAGAGTTCATTGCGCCGCTCGCAGCCCAGATCGCGCCGAAGGCGCCGAGCACGACGGCGAACGATGCCGCCGCCTCCTGACCGGCTGCGCTTGCCTGGGCAAGGTCGATCGCGTCGATCACCGCGCCGGGAGCAACCACGCCCAGGAATTCCTTCAGGTCGTCGTACGCGCCGATCAGGCCGAGCAGCCCGACGAGCAGGATCATCGCCGGGAAGAAGGCGAGCAGCGAGCTGAAGGCGATCTGCTGGGCGAGGCCCATGCAGTCGTCGGCCATGAACTCCTTGAAGGCGCGCTTGAAGACGTTGATCCACTCGCGGAAGCCCAGTCGCTCCGGCCCCGAAGGGATCTCGCCTGCGCCGGGGCGGTCAGTCGCGGTCGACGAAGGAGAAGCGGCCAATGCGGGCCTTTTCCTTCCCCTCTCGGCCGCGGCGAAACAGCAGTCGCATCGTCGCTCCGACCCCGCCGGCGAGGAAGAAGCCTGCCGTGAGGGCGCCCGCGGCGACGACCGGGAGGTTGCCGCGGAGCTTCGCGCTCACGTTGGTGGCGTCCTTGACCTCGGCACGAAGGGAATCGACGGCGTGCGCGAGCCGCTCGCGCTCCGACTGGAGGTCGCGGCGTACCTCTTCGGTGGTGCGGCTGTTACCCGCTGCCATTGCTCTTCAAGGCCTGGGTCGTGAGCTTTGCCTCGTCGATCGCCTGCTTTGGGACCGGCGGCGTGCCGCGCTGGATCTTCTTCACGCCGGCGAACGCGAGCAGCCCGGTCAGCAAGAAGAGAAACCCGGTCACGATCAGAAGCGACAGCCAGAGCGGCAGGAACGTCGCAAGCGCGGCGGCGATCGTGGCGAAGCCGAAGCCGACGGTGTAGACGAGGACGAGCAGCGCCCCGACGAGGAGCCCGATGCCCATGCCGAGCGCGGCGACCTTCTTCTTGAGCTCCATCGACGCGAGCTCGAGCTCGAGGCGCGCGATCGCACTGGCCTTCTCGGCGACGAGCTTGGCGGCGCTGCCGAGGCTCGGCGACTCAGTTTCTGGGGTGGGCATGTCCCCTCCAGTCGATCACCTTCGCGATCACGATGCCGGCCACGAGGGCTGCGCCGATGACCAGAAACGGGTTCGGGCCGCCGCCGCGCTTCTTCGGGCGTGAGCCGAGCTGCGGCCTCGTCGGCGACGTCGGCGGCCCGCTCCCGGCCGGCATGTCCGTCGGGGCTTCGCCCTTCGATCGTGCGACGATCAGGCTCGGCTTCAGCTTGCGCAGGAACGCCGAGTCCTCCGCCAACGGATCGGCGAGCTTCGCCGCCAGCCCACCCTGGGCCGCAACTCGGTCGGCGGCGTCGCGCAGACGGTCGGCGGCTCGGTCGATCAGCTGGTCAGCCTTCGTCATTTCTTGATCGGTGGCTCTTCGCCGGTGGCGAGTCGGTAGATCCGGGAAGCGACGACGCGCGCGCCGATCGCGGCGATCGCGCCGATGATGCCGTAGATCGCGGTCCAGAGGAGTCTGCGCAGCACGGGGGAAACTTACCGCGGTTCGGGAGGCTGGAAACCTATTCTCTTCCTATGCAGGCCGACGCTCGCCCGTTCTCGAAGCCCGAGCGGCAGCGGCTGATCGCGAGCCTGGTCTCCCGCCGGCGAATCGGAACACAACACGACCTGCTGGCCGTTCTGGCAGCCGAGGGGTGCCTGGCCACTCAGGCGACGGTCTCGCGTGATATCCGGGAGCTCGGCCTCGAGAAGAGCCACGATCAGCTGGGCCGGCCGCGCTACGTGTTGCCTCAGAACGGGCGGCGGAGCAATCCACGCGAAGCTCTGGCGTCGGTGCTGTCGCAGTTCGGGCGCAGCGCGACGGCGGCGCAGAACATCGTCGTCGTTCACTCCGAGCTTGGCTCGGCGCCTGCGATTGGCCGAGCGCTCGACCGCCTGGCCCATCCGCTCATCATCGGAACCCTGGCCGGCGACGACACGTGCCTCGTGATCGCAGCCGACAAGTCCGGGGCCGCCGGGCTTGCGCGCGAGCTCGGGGAGATCATTGGCTGAGGTCGGCGCGACGGCGCGGCGGACCAGGCGCGTCACCGAGCGGGACATCGAGCTCTTCACGGAGCTCACCGGAGATCGGAACCCGCTGCACTACGACGAGGATGGGGCTCGCCGGTCACGCTTTGGCGGGCTGATCGTCCAGGGCGGCGTCACCTCGGGGCTGTTGAACGCGGTTGTCGCCGAGGACCTGCCCGGCCCGGGCAGCGTCTTCCTCCACGTCGATTGGAGCTTCAAGGCGCCGGTGCGGCCGGGCGACGAGATCACGGCCGAGGTGGAGTTGCTCGAGCTGAGAGAGGACAAGCCGCTGTCGACGCTGCGGACGACGATCACGAACCAGGAGGGCGCGATCGTGCTCGAGGGAACCGCGCTCGTGTGGACCGAGCCGCTGTAAGACCGCTGGCGTTGCTCGCGGCGGCGCGATCTGGGTGATCAGGCCTACCTAGGAATCGAGCAATGCTGCGCCTGCGGAGCCTCCCAGCGTCTTAACAGAACCTGGTCCCGTAAAGAAACGCTGGCAGAAGTGCGTCGGTTTCGAGGTGCTGCGCTGCGGTGCGGTGGGGCGGTTCTACGGTGGATCCATGGGTCGGATGCCACGCTTCGTCGCAGCCGGCTTCTACCACATCACCACGAGGGGAAACAATCGGCGCGACATCTTTCTCGACGACCTCGATCGCGAGGGATTCCTCTCGACGGTCGCAGCCGTCGTCGAGCTCCACCTGTGGAAATGCCACGCGTTTTGCCTGATGACGAACCACTTCCACCTGCTCGTCGAGACACCTGACGAAAGCCTCCCGAACGGCATGCAGAGGCTGAATCTGGGGCACGCGCGGTCGTTCAACCGCCGCTATGGAATGACGGGACATGTCTTCGAGGCGCCGTACCATTCCGAACCTGTCACGAGGGAGAGTCATGCGCTGCTGGCAATCCGCTACATCGTGCGAAACCCAGTCGAAGCCGGCCTGTGCCGGAGGCCGGAGGAGTGGCCGTGGAGCAGCCATGGCGCTAGCCTCGGATTGCGCCGAGCGCCGCCGTTCCTGACCTCGGCGTGGGTGCTGGGCCTCTTCGGTGACGACGTGTCGACGGCCAGGCGGCGGCTGCGCCACTTCGCCTCAACGGGACCAGGTCCCGTTAAGGAACCCTAAGCGCCTGCAGAGAGGCGCTTAGGGCCGAAACTCTGTCGACGGGGGCTGCGGCTCGTGGTCGTCGAGGCCCTTGATTCGCTCCGCGGACAGATCCAGCCTCACCACACCGTCGGTGATCTCCGCCACCCGCTCGGCGGGAACGTATTTCGGCTTCGCCAGGACCCGGGTCGCGACGGCAAGTCCGTTGAAGATGTCGGTACCCGTGTCGCCGACGACCTCCTCGACCTGCCCGATCTCGCTGCCGTCGGCGGCCACCACGGTCCAGCCGGGCTCGATCACGAACCACGAGACCGGGTCGGCCACTTCTACACCGGCCCGCTCTCGCCGTACCAGACCGGTCCCTGTGTCGCCACCGCCTTGGTGTCGGACAGCGCCCAGAGGATCGCCAGGCGCGCCTTGATCCCGTCCTCGTCGAGCCGCGCCATGCACCGCCTCGCCATCTCCGACGATGCGCCGTAACCGAAGCTGCGAGCGACCCGGAACGTGAGTGCGAGGCCGCGGTCGGGCCGCGAGGGGTTCAGCGGCGCGAGCCTTAGAGCGCCGAGATCGAGGAAGTCGCTCGAGGCGAGCTCGACCTGCGCGTAGAGGTCGCTCCAGTCCTCGGGCAGGGCGGCGACGGCCGACAGCCATGCCTCCTCCAGTGGCAGCCACGACGCCCGCGCCTCGGGCGCCTCGGGCACGCCGGCCGAGAAGGTCACGAGCTCGAGGCGTCCGCGAATCCGCTCCCGGTCGACTCGTACGAGCAGCCGGCGCAGCCGTTCGGCGGCACCACCCTGCCGCGACACCGTCAGCTGAATCCGGTTCCCGACCCTTCCGGGCCCGAGCGGTGCCAACAACCCCGCCGCGCGCTCGATCTGCCGCGTGTCGTCGACGGCGAGAACGAGCCGCGCATCGGCCCAGTCGGCGGGCAGATGCGACTCGAGCTCGCGGAACTGGTCGGCGACACGCACGGGCCCGAGCATAGACTGAACGCCGATGGCGAAGGTTGAGAGGAAGGGGGCTTCGTCGCCTGAGCTCTTGCGGGACTTCTTCCGCGAGATGCTGCTGATTCGCCGTTTCGAGGAGAAGGTGGAGGAGCGCTTCCGGGCCGGCGAGCTGCCCGGATTCCTGCACGTCGCGATCGGCCAGGAGGCGGTCGCCGTCGGTGTCTGCCGCGCGCTCGAGGAAGGCGACGTCATCGCCTCGACACACCGCGCGCACGGTCATGTGCTCGCCAAGGGCACGCATCCGAACGAGGTGATGGCTGAGCTCTACGGGAAGCTCGAAGGCTGCTCGCACGGCTACGGCGGCTCGATGCACCTCTACGACGTCGAGCGCGGAAATCTCGGCGCCAACGCCGTCGTCGGCGGCGGCCTCCCGGCGGTCGTCGGTGCTGCTCTCGCCTTCAAGTTCCGGGACGAGCCGCGCGTCGCCGTCGCCTTCTTCGGCGACGGGGCGACCAACATCGGCACCTTCCACGAGTCGCTCAACCTCGCGCAGCTGTGGCAGGTGCCCGCCGTGTTCGTTTGCGAGAACAACCACTGGGCCGAGTCGACGCCGGCAAGTCAACACATGCCGATCAAGGATCTGACCAAGCGCGCGGTCGCCTACGGCATGGAGGCGATGAAAGTGGACGGCCAGGACGTGCAGCAGGTGTACGAGACGGCCTCGAAGGCCGTCCAACACACGCGCTCCGGCCGGGGCCCGGTCTTCCTGCTCGCCGAGACCTACCGGCTGGTTGGTCACTACATCGGAGATCCCCAGGTCTACCGGCCGAAGAACGAGCTCAAGGAGCTGCGCGAGACGCAGGATCCGGTCGACAAGCTGCGCGCTGCGCTCGAGATCTCGGACGACGAGTTCGAGGAGCTCGACCGTGAGGTGACCGAGCTCGTCGAGGGATCGGTCGAGTTCGCCAAAAACGGCACCGACCCAAAGCCCGAGGACGCCCTCAAGAACGTCTATGCCTGAACTGAGCTACCGCGAGGCAGTTCGCGACGCCCTCTCGACCGCGATGCGACAGGACGAGGACGTCTTCATCATGGGCGAGGACATCGCCGAGATGGGCGGATCGATGGGCGTCACTCAGGGGATGCTCGACGAGTTCGGCCCCGAGCGGGTCCGCAACACGCCGATCTCCGAGGCGGCGATCGTCGGCACCGGAATCGGCGCGGCGATGCAGGGCTTGCGCCCCGTCGTCGAGATCATGTACGAGGACTTCCTCACCCTCTCCGCGGAGCAGGTGATCAACCAGGCGGCGAAGCACCGCTACATGTCGGGCGGACAGGTGAAGGTGCCGCTGACGATCCGGACACAGGGCGGCGCCGGCTGGTCGCCGGGAGCCCAGCACGCGCAGCAGCTCGAGGCGTGGTTCGTGCACATCCCGGGGTTGAAGGTCGTCTTCGCCTCGACTCCGACCGATGTCCGCGGGCTCCTCTACACCTCGATCTACGAAGACAACCCCGTGATCTTCTTCGAGCACCGCACGCTCTACGGGATCAAGGAAGACGTGCCCGAGAAGCTCGAGCCGATCCCGCTTGGCGAGGCGCGCGTGCAACGGGAGGGCGAGGATGTCACCGTCGTTGCGACCGGCCGCCTCGTCCACGAGGCGCTCGCCGCCGCCGTGCAGGCTAAGGAGCAGGGCGTCTCGGTCGAGGTCGTCGACCCGCGCACGCTGCAGCCGCTCGACGAGAACGCAATCATCGAGTCGGTCAAGAAGACCAACCGCTGCGTCGTCGCGCACGAGGCGGTGACGCGGATGGGCTTCGGGGCCGAGGTCGCCGCCGTCGTGCAGCACCAGGCCTTCGACTGGCTCGACGCGCCGATCGAGCGCGTCGGCGCGAAGTTCACGCCGCTGCCGTTCGCGCCGGTGATGGAGGAATGGGTGGTCCCGCACGCCGACGACGTCCTCCAAGCCGTCCTGACGACCGTAGGGCGGAATGGCAACTGAGATCAAGCTCCCGCGGCTCGGGCAGGGCATGGAGTCCGGCACCGTCGTCCGCTGGCTGAAGCAGGAGGGCGAGCGCGTCGAGAAGGGCGAGCCGCTCTACGAGCTCGACACCGAGAAGGTGACGCAGGAGGTCGAGGCGGACGCCTCGGGCGTTCTGCTGAAGATCTCGGTCCAGGAGGGCGAGGTCCCGGTCGGCCAGACGATCGCGGTCATCGGCGAGGAAGGCGAGGACGTCCCCGAAGCCGAGCCCGAGGAGGAGGAGGCCGACGAAACGCCGGAGGAAGAGGGTTCTCGTGCTCCGGCCCGCGATGAGGAGCGGGAAGAGGGCCGGCAGGCGTCCGCGACGGAACAGGTCACGGAGGAGGCACGGGAACCGTCTCGCGCCGACGGCCGGGTGAAGGCCTCGCCGCTTGCGCGCCGAATCGCCCGCGAGCGCGGGATCGAGCTCGCGCAGGTACGCGGCACCGGCCCGGACGGCCGGATCGTGGCCGAAGACGTCGAGCGGGCGGTCGCGGGGCCGGCGCCGGCCGCAGCCCCGACCACGGCGGCCGCCGAGCCCGAGGTCGAGCAGCTGACCTCCATTCGTAAGACGATCGCGCGCCGCCTGACCAAGGCCTGGGAGGCGCCGGTCTTCCAGCTCGTGATGTCCGCCGACATGACACGCGCCCAAGAGCTGCGAGAGAGAATCGTCGAGCTGACCCGCGAGGGCGAAACGAAGCCAACTGTCTCCGACGTGCTCACCAAGGTCTGCGCCGCCGCGCTGCTCCGGCACCCGCAGGTGAACGCGCACTACGCCGACGAGACCGTCACGCGTTTCTCGACCGCCGACGTCGGGATGGCGGTGGCCACCGACCGCGGACTGGTCGTCCCGGTCATCCGCGGCGCGGAGCGCCTGACTCTCGCGGAGATCGCGGCGGCGCGCTCCGACCTCGTCACACGCGCGCGCGAGGCCAAGCTCCAGCAGGCCGACTTGGAAGGCGGCACGTTCACAATCTCCAACCTCGGGATGTACGGGATCGAGCAGTTCGTCGCCGTTCTCAACCCGCCGCAGGTGGCGATCATGGCGGTCGGCGCGATCGAGGAGAAGCCTGTGGTCGTCGACGGCGAGCTCGAGATCAATCCGATGATGAGCCTGATGCTGACCTGCGACCATCGCGCGCTCGACGGCTCCGTGGCCGCCGAGTTCCTCGGGACGGTGCGCGCGCTACTCGAAGAACCGGGCCTGGCGCTCTAGGATCGAGCCATGCGGGTCTGGTACCGCGTCCGCGACTTGGCGGCCGCGCGAGCGTTCTACACGGGCAAGCTCGGCTTCACCGAGACGTACCTCGACGACGAGGGAAGCTGGGCGAAGCTCGAGCGAGGCGACATGCACATCGCGCTGGCCGAGGGAGAGCCGGAGGACGCGGGCGTCGCGACGATCGACGTCGACGACGCCAAGGCCGAGGCGGAGCGGCTTCGCGCCGAGGACGTCGACGTCGGCACGGTGCTCGAGCTGCACAACGAGGTGCGGCTGCTCGACGTGTTCGACCCGGACGGCAACCGGGTGCAGCTCGTCCAGCAGCTCCGCCGTGATTAGACGCGGCAACCGCCAGGACGTCCGCTTCCTCAAGGACATGCTCCGCCATGCTTTCTACTGGCGCTCGGGCGGCACCGTCGAGGATGCATCGCTCTGGCGCTACGTCGCCGGGTGGGGGAGGCTCGGCGACGCGTCCGTGATTGCGCTCGAGGGTGGGTTCCCGGTCGGGGCAGCATGGTTTCGGCTCTTTCGGCGCGACGAGCCGGGCTTCGGTTTCGTCGACGAGCAGACGCCGGAAGTTTCGATCGCCGTGGTCCCGAGCCGCCGCGGACACGGGATCGGCTCCGAGCTCCTCCACGCACTGATCGCGCTCGCAAAGGAACAGGGCTACACCGGCCTGAGCCTGAGCGTCGCGGACGACAGCCCGGCGATGCACGTCTTCGAGAAGCAGGGTTTCGAGAAGGTCGAGCAGACCGACCACTCGTGGACGATGCGCCTCAACCTGTCCTGACGAGCCACGTCTAGGGGCCAGGCCCCTGGCCACGTCTCCCAGGGACATAGTCCGCCGACGCGCCAGTAGGATCGAGGCGAGAAACCGACT
>Ga0126312_10002331_pt1 | contig 12712 bp, 11 predicted proteins | sample Plot104A_FD_92537 | JGI IMG/M metagenome (GOLD analysis project Ga0126312, IMG submission 92537) | Serpentine soil microbial communities from UC McLaughlin Reserve, CA, USA - Plot104A | ecosystem: Environmental > Terrestrial > Soil > Grasslands | place: USA: UC McLaughlin Reserve, Lake County... | reverse complement strand
TGGGGCTCTCGCGCATGGCGATCACGGCGCTGAAGGGCGCTGAGGTGCTGGCCGAAGAGCACGAGGTGGAGGCGGAGGTGATCGACCCGCGCACGCTGCGCCCGCTCGACCTCGACACGATCGTCGAGTCGATCAAGAAGACCAACCGCGCGGTGATCGTCGAGGAGGGCTGGCCCCACGGCGGCGTCGGCGCGAACCTGGCGGCGCTCATCCAGGAGCAGGCGTTCGACTACCTGGACGCGCCGGTCATGCGGGTCACCGGCGCGGACGTCCCGATGCCCTACTCCAAGCCGCTCGAGCAGGCCGCCATGCCCCACCCCGAGCACGTTGTTCAGGCCGCTATAGCCACGTTCCGCGATCTCTAGGAGGCGTCCCGATGGCCACCGACATCACGATGCCGCGGCTCTCCGACTCCATGGAGGAGGGGACGATCCTGAAGTGGCTGGTCTCCGAGGGCGACGAGGTCGAGAAGGGTCAGGAGATCGCCGAGATCGAGACCGACAAGGCGAACATGACCTACGAGTCGGACACGGCCGGCACGATCATCGAGCTGGTCGCCGACGAGGGGGACACGCTGGCGCTCGGTGAGGTCATCGCTCGGATCGGGGACCCCTCGGAGGCCAAGGAAAACGGCGGTGGGCAGCGGGCAGAGGGCAGTGGGCAGGAGCAGGACGAGGCCGACGAGGCCGACGAGGACGCCGATGACGAGGATTCCGAGGAGGACGAGGAGTCCGACGAGGAGCCCAAGGCCGAGGAGGAGGACGACGACTCGGGCGACGAGGAGTCCGGCGACGGCAACGGCGGCGCCCCGGAGAAGGAGTCCGGGAAGAAGAAGCAGACTCAGTCGGGCGGCAACGGCGCCTCCGCGGACGGCGACGGCCGGGTCAAGGCATCACCGGTGGCCAAGCGGATGGCCAAGGAGCTCGGCGTCGAGCTCGGCGACGTCGAGGGCTCCGGCCCGGGCGGGCGGATCGTCAAGGCCGACGTCGAGGCCGCGGCCGAGGAAGGCGGCACGAAGACCAAGGAGAAGTCCGAGGAGGACGAGGAGGGCAAGGCCGACAGCTCCGAGGACGGCGGCGGCCCCGAGCGCGAGCCGGAGCCCGAGCCCGCCGGCGACGCCGGGCCGAAGGGCGAGATGCAGACCATCGAGCTCACCCGCCTCCAGCGCACGGTGTCGCGCCGCATGGCCGAGTCGAAGGCCACAGCACCCGACTTCCACCTGAACGTCGACATCAACATGAGCGCCGCGGTCGAGCTGCGCAACCGCCTGAAGGAAGTGACCGAGACCGCGCCGTCCTACAACGACATGGTCGTCAAGGCCTGCGCCAACGCGCTGCGCGAGTACCCGCGCGTCAACGGCGCCTACCGCGACGGCCAGTTCGAGCTCTACTCGCGGGTCAACGTCGGTGTCGCGGTGGCCGCCCAGGACACGCTGGTCGTGCCCACGATCTTCGACGCGGACAAGAAGTCGCTGGGCGAGATCTCACGCACGGCGCGGGAGGCGATCCAGAAGGTCCGCGACGGCAAGATCACGCCGCCCGAGCTGTCGGGCGGCACGTTCACGGTGTCGAACCTGGGGATGTACGGGATCGACTCGTTCTCGGCGGTGATCAACCCGCCGCAGGCGGCGATCCTCGCGGTGGGCTCGCTCAAGAAGCGCGCGCTGGTCGACGAGGAATCGGGCCGGATCGTCGCGCGCGACACGATGAACGTCACGATGGTCTGCGACCACCGGATCCTCTACGGGGCCGACGGCGCCGAGTTCCTGGCCCGTGTGCGCGAGCTGCTCGAGAAGCCGCTCACGCTGGCGTTGTAACGCGCGGCGCCGCTACTTCAAACGCGCTGATCGGTTAGCGCGAATGTGATTCGCGGGCTGGTCACGGCGCTCGCCGTGGCGGCGCTGGCGGCTGCCCCGACAGCGCGCGCGGTCGAGGCCTCCTTCGCCACCGACGCCGCCTGGTGCTGGTTCCAGGATCCGCGGGCCGTGTACGCCGACGGCCGCACCTACACCGGCTACGTGACCGCCGCCGGCGACATCGCGGTCGCGTCATACGACCACCGCGCGCACGAGCTGCGGCGGTCGATCGTCGCGCGCGGGTTCCAGCGCGACGACCACGCGGCGCCCGCGCTCCAGGTGCTTCCGGATGGGCGAGTCATGGCGCTGTGGTCTGCCCACCGAGGCAGGCAGATGTACCTGCGCGTGACCCGGAGGCCGGGCGACGTCTTCGACTGGGGCAACACGCGCGTGATCGGGACAAACGCGCCCGGCTACGACACCTACACCTACGCCAACCCGGTGCGGATCGGGCGGCGGCTCTACGTCTTCTGGCGAGCCGAGGCCGGGGCTAGCGCCGCCGGCCAGGCCGCCTGGTCGGTGTCCGACGATGGTGGCGAGACCTGGCAGCCGGGGCGCGTGCTCCTGCAGAACGCGACGAAGCGGCCCTACGTGAAGTACGACGGGCGCGGCGACACGATTCACGTCGCCTACACCGAGGGTCATCCGAACACGACCCGGACGGGCATCCGCTATGTCGCGTTCCGCGACGGGCACCTGTACCGGGCTGACGGCTCGGCGATCGCCGAGCCGCCGATCGCGGCCACCACCGGCGAGCGCGTGTACCGCGGCAAGCCGCGCGCCTGGGTGTGGGACGCGGCCTCCGACTCCGAGAACCGCCCGGTGATCGTCTACGCCACCTTCCCGGGCCGCACCGACCACCGCTACCGCTACGCACGCTGGAACGGCAAGCGCTGGATCGACGTCCAGCTGGCGCGCGCGGGCGGCTCGATCGTCCCGGGCGGTCGCGAGCTGCAGTACTCGGGCGGCATCGCGCTCGACCACGGCGACCCGTCGACCGCCTACCTGTCGCGCCGGATCCGCGGCGTCTTCGAGATCGAGCGCTGGCGCACGCCGGACCGCGGCCGGACCTGGACCCACGAGCCTGTCACGAGCGAATCGGTGGTCAACAACGTCCGTCCCGTCGCGCCGCGGGGCGCGCACGTCGACGGGCCGGCGCCCGTGCTGTGGATGAACGGCTCGTATCCCGGCTACATGGCGTACTCGACCGGCTTGCGCGCCCGGTTCGACCTCGAGCCGGTCGAGGTCTTCGCGCCGCCGGCCGACCCGCAGACGCCGCCCCCGTCGCCCGGCGACCCGCCGCCCGCCGACGACCCGCCGCTGCCCGACCCGCCGGAGGCCCCGCCCGAGGCCGCTCGTGAGCCGGGCCTACGGCTGAAGGTCAGCCGGGCGGTCGTGCACCCCGGTCAGCGCGTGCGCATCACGGGCACGATGTTCGACTCGGCCTCTCGGGCGCTGCTCGACGGCCGGACGGTGCTGGTCTACGCGCGCGGCCAGGGCACCCGCCGCTGGAAGCGCACGGCGCTCCTGCGCACAGACGCGCAGGGCGAGATCGCGCTCAAGCGCACCATCCGCCGCCAGACCGACTTCGTGCTGGCCTACAACGGCAGCCCGCTGATGCAACCGGCCCGCAGCCTGGTCGCCCGCGTCTACGTGGAGCGGCGCAGCAGCACGCACGCGGCGCGCGACTAGGGCGGCCCTACCTGCCACGCTTGCGCGCGTGGCCGACGACCCGCTGCGCATGTACCTCGTGGTCCGGCGCGGCGCGGTCTCCTCCATCGCCCGCGGCGGCGAGCTCGCGGGCGCGGCGGCCGTGCGCTGCGTGCGCGAGTGGGCCGACGACCCGGCCACGCACGAGTGGCGGCCGCGGCCGGGCAAGGTCACGCTGCGGGCGCGCGGCGGGCAGTGGGCGCGGGCGCTCGAGGAACCCCACGCGCTGACCGGCGACCCCGACGGCGAGAGCGTGATCGCGTTGCCGCCCCGGCGGCGGTCGGAGCGCGGGCAGCTGCTCGAGCAGATGCAGGCGATGACGAGCGCGCTGGACCCTCCGCCGGTTGACGACGACCCGGTTCCCGTCGCGGACCGGGTGACCTACGTGCTCAACCCGTCACTCGAGATGTCGAGCGGCAAGACGCTCGCGCAGATCGCCCACGCGGCCGTGATGGCGGCGGACACCAACGTGCTCGACGACTGGATCGCCGCCGGGTGCCCGGCCCGCGTGGTGATCGGCGAGGCGAAGCGGTTCCGCGAGCTGTGCGAGGGTGATCACGAGGGCCTCGCGGCGCGGGTGGTCGACGCGGGCCTGACCGAGATCGCGCCCGGCACGGTGACGGTGCTGGCGCTGCCACCGCGCTGAGCGCCGAGAAACGGGCCCGACTACGCCACTGAGGTCATAGCCCAGCGGAAGCCGACCGGCTCGATCGCCGGCTCGAGTGGCGACACTGGCAGGCCCGGCGGCGGCTCGGTCATGTTGTAGAGCGACGGCGCCACGTCGTTCGGCGTGTCCGGGTGAAACAGCGAGGCCAGGTACTGGATGTGGCCGCGGCCGGGCCCGAGCTCGAACTGGCCGCCGCCGTAGGCGCCGATCCCCTTCGAGTCGCAGTAGTCGTAGGCGGCGAACAGCCGATGGAGCGGCCCGAAGCGCGAGGGCTTGATGTTCACCATCTTCGGCGGGAAGGGCAGCGCCTCGACGTCGTCGACCGAGTGGATCGGCGCGTCCCAGGTGATCCGGTCGCGCGCCCCGTCGAGCGCCGCGCGCAGCTCCGGAGTCGACAGGTCGGGGTCCTCGATCCACGCGTCGGGGAACGCCTCCGCGACCATCGCGTACAGCGCGGGGTTGGCCTCGACGTCGACCGGCGTGCCCCGGTAGAAGCCCTTGAGGTCGACGGAATCGACGGCGCCGGTCTCGACCAGCTGCTGGACGAGCGCCTCGTTCCAGGAGTTCGTCGGGTCGAGCTTGAAGCGCAGCGTGGGGTACGACTCGAGCCGTCGGCGGACGGGCTCGATCGTCGCCGGCTCACCCAGCCGCAGCGACATCACGTACGTCACGGGCCGCGGCTCGCGCCTGAGCGCGTCGGCCAGCGAGCGCCCCGCCTGGCGCAGCGCCAGGTCCAGAGCGGCCGACTCGAACGCCCAGCGGCGATAGTCGATCGACGGCTCGCGCACCGGCGGCGAGGGGAACAGCTCGAGCTCATCGAGGTGGGCGGAGAACGACTCGATCGTCCACTCGCCGGCCAGCGCCTGCACCGGGCCCGCGTCCTGCAGAGCGATGTGGTCGAGCGCGTCGTAGGTGACGTCCTCGCCCACGCCCTCCTCCCCACCGCCGCGCAGGTGGATCACCGTCGACAGGCGGGTGAACTCGCTCGACACCTGGGCCTCGAGCGGCTCGAGCTCGTAGGAGTCGATGACGAGCGGCAGGTCGCGGATCGCGTCGTAGCTGGCCATGCGCGCCACCCTAGCGAGCGACCCGTAGGATCCACCGGGTGGGGCGCCTAGGCGAAGTCGACCTGTCGGTCAAGCTTCCGAAGAAGGACCGCGAGGAGCGGCTCGAGCGCTCGCAGAAGCTGCTCGCCGCGCGGCGCCTGCAGATGGCGGGGAAGCTGGGCGGCGAGACGCTCGGCCCGCCGCTGTGCCTGATCTTCGAGGGCTGGGACGCCTCGGGCAAGGGCGGCGCAATCAAGCGGCTCCTCGCCGAGCTCGACTCGCGCCACGTGCGTGTGGCCGAGTTCGCCGCGCCGACCTACGACGAGAAGCGCCATCACTACCTGGCCCGGTTCGTCCCCAAGCTCCCCGGCTGGGGCGGGATGGCGGTGCTCGACCGCTCCTGGTACGGCCGCGTGCTGGTCGAGCGCGTGGAGGGCTTCGCCGAGGAGGCCGCGTGGAACCGCGCGTACGACGAGATCGTCGCCTTCGAGGAAGGCCTGCACCGCGAGGGGATGGTGCTGATCAAGTTCTGGATGCACATCTCGCACAAGGAGCAGCTCAAGCGGTTCGAGCGCCGCGAGAAGATCCCGCTGAAGGCCTGGAAGCTGACCGACGAGGACTGGCGCAACCGGGAGAAGCGCCCGGCCTACGAGGCCGCGGTGGAGGAGATGATCGAACGCACCGACCACGAGGGTGGCCACTGGCACGTGATCCCGGGCGAGTCGAAGAAGTACGCCCGCCAAGCCGTGCTCGACACCACGATCGAGGCCGCCGAGAACGCCATGCGCGAGCACGGCATCGAGCCGATCGACCCGGACGAGCTCGGCCTCTAGCGCCCTGGCCGCGCGAACTCCTGGTTCGGCAGCGTGCTCGGGTCCTTCTTCACGGTGTTCCGGCGGGTGTCGACGAACATGCAGTACTGCCTGCGCGCGTCGATCCGGGGGACGCACACGCGGAAGAAGCCCTCGCCGAGCTTCGCCGAGTTCGCGCCTTCCAGGCGCTGCTTGACCTCGGTGTCGGCGTGCGCGTTGACGTAGGCCTCGGCGCGGTCGCCGGCCTCCTTCAACGCGTCGGTCTCGGCGGTCGACACGCGGATGTTCGCCAGGCCCACGGCCAGCGCGCCCCCCAGCCCGAGCACCAGCAGCGCGGTAGCGCAGCGGTCCAGGTAGACCTCGGGCGGGAAGCGCTCGCCGCCCGACTGGCGGTCGCGGGCGATCAGCCGGCGGGCGATCCACGGCGCGATCGCACCGACCAGGAAGATGTTCGCGAACATCGCGATGATCGAGCCGATCACGACGTCCGGGATGCGCGTCCCCACGGGCGGCAGCTCGTGCATGAGCACGCCCTCCGCGAGCGTGATCACGGCAAAGGTCGGCCACATCCACGCGCCGCGTAGCCGCCACCGGAGCCTGCGCGGCCAGAACCGCTCCTTGGTCGCCACGTCCCCAGCGTAGAGAGGCTGGACATGTGCCCGGACCGCGACGTTCGGCGTACCCGTCGGGCCGATCCGCCATGTACCATCCGGCACGAGGACTGATGCGTGCCACGCGGCGATCCCGTACGGCGCGCGTTTCCCCGTCAAGGCACCGCCGGAGACCCCGGCGGCCCGAGAGGAGAGAACACATGGCGATGACGTCCGCGCGACCCGCGGCGCTCCCGGCACGTGATGCCGACCCTGCGCTCGCCCTGAATCGCGCCGACCGCTCGGCCCTCCTGCGCTTCATGCTGCTCATGCGCGCGACCGAGGAGCGAGCGCTAACGCTCTACCGCCAGGGCAAGGTCCCCGGCTCCTATTACGACGGACGCGGGCAGGAGGCCACCTGCGTGGGCGCGGCGTTCGCGCTGGGCGCGGAGGACCGCGCCTGCATCCTGCACCGCGACATGGGCGCGCACCTGGTGCGCGGCGTGCCGCCTGGCCGCATCCTGGCCCAGATGATGGGTCGCGAGGGCGGAATCACCCGCGGCCGCGACGGCAACATGCACTTCGGCGACCGCAAGCTCGGCTGCGTCGGGATGGTGTCGATGCTGCCCGACATGGCGCTGGTGGCGTGCGGGATGGCGCTGGCCTTCCAGATGCGGCGCGAGCCCCGCGTGGCCATGACCTGGTTCGGCGACGGATCGACCGCCAATGGCCAGTGGCACGAGGCCATGAACGTGGCCGGCGTGCGCAAGCTGCCGGTCGTCTTTGTTCTCGAGAACAACCAGTTCGCATACTCGACGCCCAACGACCTGGAGTTCGCGGTCGACCCCGTGGAGCGCGCCGCGACCTACGGCTTCCCGGGCGTGAAGGTCGACGGCAACGACGTGGAGGCCGTCTTCGAGGCGGCCGCCGAGGCGTGCGAGCGCGCGCGCGTGGGCGGCGGCCCGACGCTGATCGAGTGCGAGACCATGCGCATGCACGGCCACGGCGCGCACGACGACATGCGGTACGTGCCCGCCGAGATGCTCGAGGAGTGGTCGAAACGCGACCCGATCGAGGCCTACACGGCGAAGCTGCGCGCGGACGGCATCGACGTCGAGGCGATCGAGAAGTCGGTGGCGGAGGTGCTCGAGCGCGAGACCGAGTGGGCGCTCGCGCAGCCGATGCCGGACCCGGCCACGACCACCGACGACGTGTTCGCCGACGCGGACCCGGAGCTGGGCGACGGCCAGGCGCCGTGGTCACGCTGGTCCCCGGCGCGGGAGACGGTGTGATGGCCGAGATGACCTACCTGCAGGCCATCTCGGACGGCCTGCGCGAGGAGATGCGCGCCGACGACTCGGTGTTCTGCCTGGGCGAGGACATCGGCGCCTTCGGCGGCGCCTTCAAGGTGACCGACGGCTTCGCCGAGGAGTTCGGCGCCGACCGGGTGTGGGACACGCCGCTGGCCGAGAACGCGATCATCGGCACCGCGGTCGGCGCAGCGGTCGAGGGCATGCGCCCGGTGTGCGAGATGCAGTTCGCGGACTTCATCTCGTGCGGCTTCGACCAGCTGGTGAACGTCGCGGCGAAGATGCACTACCGCCAGGGGCTGGCCGTCCCGATGGTCGTGCGGCTGCCCTCCGGCGGCGGCTTCTCGGGCGGGCCGTTCCACTCGCAGAACCCCGAGGCGTGGTTCCTGCAGGCGCCGGGCCTGAAGGTCGTCGCGCCGTCGACGCCGGAGGACGCCAAGGGCCTGATCGCCGCGGCGATCCGCGATCCCAACCCGGTCTGCTTCATGGAGCACAAGCACCTGTACCGGCGCGCCAAGGGCGAGGTGCCGGACGGGCGCTACCAGACCGACCTGGGCCGCGTGCGCGTCGCGCGCGAGGGCACCGACCTGAGCGTGATCGCCTACGGCGCGATGGTGCCGGTGGCGCTCGAGGCGACCGAGGACGTCGACGGCGCGTCGGTCGAGGTCATCGACCTGCGCTCGCTCGTGCCGCTCGACCGCGACGGGATCCTCGAGTCCGTGCGCAAGACGTCGAAGGTGGTCGTGCTGCACGAGGCGACGCGCTCGTGCGGCGTGGGCGCCGAGGTCGCCGCGCTCATCGCCGAGGAGGCGTTCGAGGACCTGGACGGCCCCGTCGTCCGCGTCACGGCGCCGGACGTGCCGATCCCTTTCTCACCGCCGCTCGAGCGTGCGGTGCTCCCGCAGGTCGACGACGTGAAGGAGGCGTGCCGTGAGCTCGTCTCCTATTAGCGCCGTCGCCGAGGTGACGATGCCCCAGATGGGCGTCTCCGTCGCCGAGGGCACGATCGTCGAATGGCACAAGCGCGTCGGCGACTGGGCCGAGCGCGACGAGGTCATCGTGGAGATATCCACGGACAAGGTGGAGACCGAGGTCCCGTCGCCCGAGAGCGGCCGGGTGACCGAGATCCTGGTTGAGGTCGGGACGACGGTCGACGTGGGCACGGTGTTGGCGCGGCTTGACACGTCGGCGTCGCCGGGCGAGCCACACGTGGAGGAGAAGTTGACAGTTGACAGTTCACAGTTGACAGAAACTCCCCCCGTGACGCCCGTCGTCCGGCGAATGGCGGCCGAGCACAACATCGACCTGTCCCAGGTGAGGGGCACCGGCCGGCGCGGCCGGGTGACGAAGAAGGACGTGCTCGCGTTCATGAAGCAGTGGGGCGAGCGCGAGCCGCAGCCCGAGCCGGTCCTCCACATCGAGTCGCCGTACGAGGACGAGGAGCTGTCAACTGTCAACCGTCAACCGTCAACTGGCCAGCCCCTCAGCCCGATGCGGCGCTCCATCGCCGAGCACATGGTCCGCTCGCTCCAGACGGCCGCGCACTGCACCACGGTGGTCGAAGCCGACGTGAGCGCAGTCGAGGCCGCGCGGGGTAGGCTGTCGTACCTGCCGTTCGTGGCCCGGGCGGCGATCGCCGCGCTGCGCGAGTTCCCGCAGCTCAACGCGACGCTCGAGAACGACCGGCTGTACGTCCACGACGAGGTGAACCTGGGCGTTGCCGTCGCGCTGGGCGACGACGGGCTGATCGTGCCGGTGGTGAAGAACGCGCACGAGCTGTCGCACGAGGGGCTGGCGTCGCGCATCGCCGACCTGGCCGAGCGGGCGCGGTCAAAGCGGCTCTCGCCCGACGAGACCAAGGGCGGGACGTTCACGATCACGAACCCCGGCCGCTACGGCGCGCTGCTGGCCACGCCGATCATCAACCAGCCGCAGGTCGCGATCCTGGACCTGGAGGCGGTGGTCAAGCGCCCCGTGGTGGTGGGCGACGCGATCGCGATCCGGCCGATGACGTACCTGTGCATGTCCTGGGACCACCGCGCGCTCGACGGCGTGCTGGCGGCGCGGTTCCTGTCATCGGTCAGACACCACCTGGAGGGCTGGAACGGCTAGGCCGCTCGGGAGGATTGCGGAGCCGCCATTCCGGTGACAGGCTCGGGGTGTGCAAGGGACTCGTTCTTCCGGGCGCGGGTACGCGGGGCGAGGGCTCTGCCTCGCCCTCCTCGCCCTCTTCCTGTCAGCGCCGGCAACACCATCACTCCGGCCAAAGTCGCAGTGAAGGTGCGCTGAGCCGCACGGGCCGGGCGCCCGGCCGGAGTACCATCGCGTGAGGATGTCGGACCGTGCGGAACTGTGGGTTGCCCAGCTGGGACGGGTTCCCTACACCGACGCGCTCGCGCTGCAGGAAGAGCTCAGAGCCCGCCGCCAGGCCGACGAGATCCCCGACGCGCTGCTGCTGCTGGAGCACCCGCCCGTCTACACCAAGGGACGGCGCACTCTTCCCGCCGACCTGCCGATGGGCGAGGAGTGGTACATGGCCCAGGGCATCGAGGTCCACGGGGTCGATCGCGGCGGCCGCGTGACCTACCACGGCCCCGGTCAGATCGTGGGCTATCCGATCATGCGGATCGGCGACGTCGTCGAGTACCTGCGGGTGATGGAGCGGGCGATCCTCCGGGCGCTGGCCGACGAGCAGGTCGAGGCGCAGATCCGCGACGGGCTGACCGGCGTCTGGGTCGACGACCGCAAGATCGGCTCGATCGGCGTCCACGTGCAGCGCGGCGTCACGACCCACGGCTTCGCCGTCAACGTCGACAACGACCTGCAGCCGTTCGAGTGGATCGTCCCCTGCGGCATCGACCACGTGCAGATGACGTCGCTCTACAAGGAGACCGGGCACGTCGGCGGGATGGGCTGCTTCCGCAAGCGCGTCGCCTGGCGGTTCGCCGAGGCGTACGGGCTCCGGCAACGGATCGTCTCGCTGGAGCGCCTGCGGGCGACGGCGCCGGTAGCCTCGGTGGTCGCGTGAGCACCCGGTCGCGAGCGAATCCCGGCGGCGCCAAGGTCCTCGAGATCATGGGCGACAACGTGCGCCCCTACCGCGAGCGCAAGCCGCCGTGGTTCAAGGTCAAGGCGCCGGGCTCACCCAAGTACCTGGAGCTCAAGGCCAAGATCGACGGCGCCTCGCTCCACACGGTCTGCGAGGAGGCGGCCTGCCCGAACATCGGCGAGTGCTGGCAGTCCGGCACGGCCACGTTCATGATCCTGGGCGACACCTGCACGCGGCGCTGCGGCTTCTGCAACGTCAAGACCGGCAAGCCCACGCACAACGACCCGCTCGAGCCGCTTCGCGTGGCCCAGCAGGTCAAGCAGATGGGCCTGCGGCACGCCGTCATCACCAGCGTCGACCGTGACGACCTGCCCGACCTGGGCTCGACCGCGTTCGTCGGCGTGATCCGCTCGATCCGCAAGTTCGCGCCGGGCTGCAAGGTCGAGGTCCTGACCCCGGACTTCCGCGGCCAGGAGATGCCGCTCGCACGGGTCATCGCCGAGCGGCCCGACGTCTTCAACCACAACGTCGAGACCGTGCCGCGCCTCTACCCGCTGGCCCGCCGCGGGTCGTCGTTCCTGCGCTCCTGCCGCGTGCTGGAGAACGCCAAGGAGATGGGCGGCGACGAGGTCGTCACCAAGTCCGGGCTGATGACCGGGCTGGGCGAGACCAAGGAGGAGCTGATCGAGGCGTTCGGCGTCCTCCGCCAGCACGGCGTCCAGGTGCTCACCGTCGGGCAGTACCTGCGCCCGACGCAGAACCACCTGCCGGTGGTCCGCTACTGGCACCCGGACGAGTTCGCCGAGCTCGAGCGCGAGGCCTACGCGCTGGGCTTCGAGTCGGTCGCCGCGGGCCCGCTGGTGCGCTCGAGCTACCACGCCGAGCAGACGCTCGAGCAGGCCTCGCGCACGACCGCCTGAGCCGATGCGCATCGCCACCGCAGCGGCCCTGATCGCCGCCGCGGTGGTCGCCGCCGTTGCGCTGGCCGGCTCGGGCAGCGACGCGGGCAGCGAGTCGTGGCGGCCGCTCCGGCCCTCGCCGCTGTCCCGCACGGAGGTGGCGGCCGCGCGCATCGGCCGGTTCGTCTACGTGGTCGGCGGGTTCGAGGAGCGCAGCGGGCAGACGACGCGTGCGGTGCTGCGCTACGACCTGGAGCGAGACGCGTGGCGGCGGGTCCGGTCGCTGCCGATCGGGGTCAACCACACGGCCGCGGCCGTCGCGGGCGGCCGGCTCTACGTGACCGGCGGGTACACCGAGCCGCGCGACTTCAGCCGCAGGACGGCGGCGCTGTTCCGCTACGACCCCTCGCGCGACCGCTGGCGGCGCCTGCGCGACGCGCCTACGGCCCGGGCGGCGCACACCATGCAGGCGATCGGCGGGCGGCTGTACGCCGTGGGCGGCGTGGACGACAGCGCGGTCACGGCGCGGCTCGAGACCTACGACATCCGGCGCGGGCGCTGGTCGGCCGGACCCTCGATGCCGACGCCGCGCGAGCACCTGGCCAGCGCGGTAGCCCGCGGGCGGCTGCACGTGCTGGCCGGCCGAGCGAGTGCCGGGAACTTCGCGACGCTCGAGGCCTACAACCCGCGCACCCGCCGCTGGTCGAAGCTGCCCGCCATGCGTAAGCCGCGCGGCGGCATCGCGGCCGCCGCGGTCGACGGCGACCGCATCGT
>Ga0126312_10002330_pt1 | contig 12712 bp, 22 predicted proteins | sample Plot104A_FD_92537 | JGI IMG/M metagenome (GOLD analysis project Ga0126312, IMG submission 92537) | Serpentine soil microbial communities from UC McLaughlin Reserve, CA, USA - Plot104A | ecosystem: Environmental > Terrestrial > Soil > Grasslands | place: USA: UC McLaughlin Reserve, Lake County... | reverse complement strand
TCTGATCGAGCCGCTGAAGAAACACGCCGGTCGCAATAACCGGGGTCGCATCACGACCCGGCACCGTGGCGGCGGTCACAAGCGGTTCTACCGGATCATCGACTTCAAGCGGAACAAGACCGGTATTCCGGCCAAGGTCGCCGCCATCGAGTACGACCCGAACCGATCGGCGCGGATCGCGCTCCTCCACTACGTGGACGGCGAGAAGCGGTACATGCTAGCCCCGGTTGGGATGTCCGTTGGCGACACCGTCGTTTCCGGACCGGACGTGCCGATCCGCACCGGGAACGCCATGCCGCTACGCAATATTCCGACGGGTACGCAGATCCACAATATCGAGCTCTATCCCGGGAAGGGCGGGCAGATGTGCCGCTCCGCGGGAACCTCGGCCCAGCTCATGGCGAAATCCGAGGACTACGCTCAGATTCGAATGCCATCGGGAGAGGTACGACTCGCGCACCTCAATTGCATGGCAACGCTCGGCCAGGTCGGGAACGTGGACCACGAAAACATCGTGATTGGGAAGGCCGGTCGAAATCGCCACCGCGGGCGGCGGCCAACCGTGCGGGGGTCGGCAATGAACCCGCGCGACCATCCGCACGGTGGAGGCGAGGGCAAGGCCCCAATCGGTGGCCAGCCGAAAACCAAATGGGGCAAACCGGTGCAGGCGCGGACCCGAAACAATAAGCGCACTGACTCGATGATCGTCCGGCGCCGGACTACGAAGCGAAAGTAAGCGAGGAGGCATTTCGTGTCGAGATCGTCCAAGAAGGGGCCGTTCATCGATGCCAAACTGCAGGAAAAGATCGAGACGCTCAACCGCACGAACGACCGGCGTGTGATCCGCACCTGGGCACGAGCATCAACGATCTTTCCCGGCATGGTTGGTCATACGGTCGCGGTACACAACGGGAAGGTTCACGTCCCGATCTTCGTGTCAGAGCAGATGGTCGGGCATAAGCTCGGCGAGTTTGCCCCGACGCGAACGTTCCGTGGACACGGCAAGGACGCTGACCGGCGCGGCCGGCGGTAGCTACGGCGGGGAGACAGGAACGACGATGGAAGTTCGAGCGAGTGTAACTGGGGTCCGCGTCTCCCCGCGGAAGGCGCGGTTGGTCGTCGACGCCGTACGTGGAAAACGGGTGATGGACGCGATCGCGCTGACGCGGTTCATGCCGCAGAAAACCGCGGCAGATGTGGGCAAGTTGCTGCAATCGGTGGCGGCGAATGCGGAGAACAACTACGACATGGATCCTGAAAATCTCTGGATCAAGGCAATCTATGCCGATGATGGACCCTCGTTTCGCCGCTTCAAGGCGAAGGCCAGAGGTCGGGTCGGCCGCATCATTCGACGCAACACCCACATGACCGTTATCGCCGAGGAACGGAGGAGCTAATGGGACGCAAAGTCAACCCGATTGGATTTCGTCTAGGAATCGTCACCGATTGGGAATCAAAGTGGTATGCGGAGCGAAATTACACGGAGCAGCTTCATGAGGATCTGCGCATTAGACGGCTAATTCTGAATGAGCTCACCCGGGCCGGTATCTCGAGAATTGAATTGGAGCGCTCGGCCAACAAGGTGGACGTCACGCTCCACACCTCGAAACCCGGAATCGTCATCGGCAAGCAGGGTGCCAATGTAGAACGACTGCGCCAGATGCTCGAGCAAGAGATCAACAAGAAAGTGCATCTGCGGATCGAAGAGATCAAAGTTCCGGAGATCGATGCCAGACTGATTGCGGAGAGCATTGCCGAGCAGATCTCGCGGCGCGTCGCCTATCGCCGGGCGATGAAGCACGCCGTGCAGCAAGCCATCCGCCGCGGGGCCAAGGGCGTCAAGATCACACTTTCGGGGCGTCTCGGTGGCGCCGAAATGAGCCGCTCTGTGACCGAGATGGACGGCCGGGTGCCTCGTTCGACACTGCGGGCGGACATCGATTTCGGGGTTGTCCACGCGCACACGACCTACGGCCGCATCGGCGTCAAGGTTTGGGTCTACAAGGGCGAAGTCTTGCCCGAGCGGACCCCGGTGACCGCGGCGACATTGACCGCCGACCTTGCGGCGATTACGGGTGACTAGCAAGGAGTCAGCCGGGGCCGGTCCCGGAGCTTCCTTTCGTGAGCAGGAGCGGCGATCATGTTGATGCCGAAGCGGACTAAATATCGCAAGATGATGCGAGGCCGCATGACCGGCAAGGCCAACCGTGGGGTTGAGATCTCATTTGGCGAATTTGCCCTGCAGGCGACGGAGCCGGCCTGGGTCAGCAGTCGTCAAATTGAAGCGGCCCGTCGTGCGGTGACCAATTACCTGAAACGCGGCGGCAAGGTCTGGATCCGCATTTTTCCCGACAAGCCGGTGACGCACAAACCGGCCGAGACTCGCATGGGGTCGGGCAAGGGCAACCCGGAGTACTGGGTTGCCGTCGTCAAGCCGGGACGAGTCTTGTTCGAGGTGGCCGGCGTGCCGAAGGCGCAGGCCGAGGAGGCTCTACGCCGAGCGGGGATGAAGATGCCGATGGATTGCCGGTTCATCGAGCGGCAGCACATCGGGGTCGCGACCACCTCTGACGAGGAGGAGAGCGGCGTACCCGAGGAGGTGGTGGCGTGAAGCCCGCCGAGATTCGAGCAATGAACGATACGAGATTGAATCAGCAAGTCGCGGAGCTCCTGTCTGAGTGGCGGAGTCTCCGTTTCCAAGAGGCGGTCGGCCAGTTGACGGCCACGGCGCGAACGCGACAGATCCGGAAAGACATCGCGCGCATCAAAACGATCCAGACAGAGCGCGAAATCGAGGCTGAACTGGCGATGACTGTCAGTGGACCGACCGAATAATGCCATGCGGAACTGTGAGGAACGACGATGAGTGAAAGCGTTGTTGAAGCGGTGGACAAGGTGCCAGCCCAACCGCCACGGACGCAAAAAATCGGCCGGGTGGTGAGCGACAAGATGGAGAAGACCGTTGTAGTCGCGGTCGACTCGGTGCGGCGCCATCCCCTGTATCACAAGCGCATTACGCGCACGAGCAAGTTTCTGGCTCACGACGAGCAGAACGCCTGCAAGCCGGGCGATATCGTCCGTATCGAGGAGACGCGGCCGCTTTCCAAGCGGAAGCGATGGGTCGTTCGCGAAATAGTCGAGCGGGGCGTGCAAATCTAACGGCATCGAGCCACGGGTCGCGGACAGGAGCAACACGGTGATTCAACAGGAATCGCGACTGCGCGTCGCCGACAATAGCGGAGCGAAGGAGTTGCTCTGCATTCGCGTGCTCGGCGGCTCAGGCCGAAAATACGGCGGCGTCGGAGACACCATTATCGCGACAGTGAAACAGGCGCAGCCCAATGCGGCAGTCAAGAAAGGTGAGGTGGTGCGCGCGGTGGTCGTGCGGACCGCTCAGGAATATGGTCGACCTGACGGCAGCCATATCAAATTCGACGACAATGCCGCTGTCCTGATCAACAACCAGGGTGCACCGCGCGGAACTCGCATCTTCGGGCCTGTGGGTAGGGAGCTGCGTGAGCGACAGTTCATGCGGATCGTGTCACTGGCGCCGGAAGTTCTTTAGGCGCGGGTGCAGAAAAAGAGCGGGAGCGTAAGAGGATGCGAAAGATTCGAAGTGGCGACATTGTCCTGGTGACATCTGGTCGGAACAAAGGCCAGCAGGGCAAGGTGCGCGTCAATATGATCGATCGGGACCGGGTCGTCATCGAAGGCGTCAATATCGTCAAGAAGCACATCAAGCGGGGACGAGCGCGGCAGGCGGGCATCGTCGAGGTGGAAGCGGCATTGCATGTCTCCAACGTCAAGCTCGTTTGCCCGAACTGCAAGCAGCCAACCCGGGTGGGTGTTCGTGAAGGAGCCGATGGCAAGAACGTCCGTTATTGCAAGAAGTGCGACGCCCTGATACCGCGGCCAGAGGCTGCATAGTGGCGAAGAAACGAGCATATGACTGCGGCGGCCTGAGCGCCCTATCTGTGGCGGACCAGGTGGGAACGCCGGCGATCAAGAGAGTAGGTGAGACGTCATGGCGAGATTGAAAGAGCGATACCGGGAAGAGATCGTTCCCGAATTGATGAAGGAGTTTGGTTACTCGAACGTGATGGAGGCACCGAAGCTCGAGAAGATCGTGGTCAACGTCGGTCTGGGGGAAGCGATCAGCAACGCCAAGGCACTGGAAAGCGCGGTCTCAGATCTGACGGCGATCACCGGTCAGAGACCGGTTGTCACTCGCGCCAAGAAGTCGATAGCGGCGTTCAAACTGCGGGCAGGAATGCCGGTCGGTGCAACCGTCACGTTGCGCGGACCGCGAATGTACGAGTTCTTCGACCGCTTAGTGGCAATAACGCTACCGCGTATCCGTGACTTTCGGGGAGTTTCGCCGAATTCGTTTGACGGTCGGGGCAACTATACGTTGGGGATGCAGGAGCAAATCGCGTTCCCGGAGATCGACTACGACAAGATCGATAAGAGTCGCGGTCTTGAGCTCAGCCTCGTGACCAGCGCAAGGACCGATGAAGAAGGACGACGGCTGCTAAGCCTGCTCGGCATGCCGTTTGCTCGAACGGAGCGATCCAGCTAGGCCGCCCGAGGGGCGAGTCGGAGGATGTGAATGGCCAAGAAGTGTTTGATCGTCAAGGCGGCCGGTCCCGCAAAGTTTCAGACGCGCCAGGTAAATCGCTGCCACCTTTGCGGGCGCAGCCGTGCATACATGCGGAAGTTCGGGCTCTGCCGAATCTGTTTCCGCGAACTGGCGTCGGTTGGTCGCCTGCCTGGCGTAACGAAGTCGAGTTGGTAGCCGTGCGCTCCCACAAACAGCCATTCGGAAACGAGAGCGTAAGGAGAGCGGACGGATGAGTGTCAATGATCCGATCAGCGACATGCTGACCAGGATTCGCAACGCCGGCATGGCGCGCCAGGCGGAGACGACAATGCCGTCGACGAAGGTCCTGGTGGCGATCGCAAAGATCCTCAAGGAGGAAGGGTATATCGCGGATTTTCGGGTCGTCGAGAGGCGACCCCAAGATCAACTCGTAATCGCACTCCGTTATGGTGCAGATCGGAAGCCGGCAATACGAGAAATCAAGCGGGTCAGCAAACCGGGTCTCCGCGTCTATGCCGGGAAAGACAACATCCCCCGTGTCCGCAGCGGCTTGGGGATTGCGGTCGTCAGCACACCGCAAGGGGTCATGACTGGTTATGAGGCCCGACGACGAGGAATTGGCGGCGAGGTGCTCTGCACTGTCTTCTAGCCTGTGCAGCGAGACGACTCCGGTTTAGAGTCCATCGCGGGAGAACAGCAATGTCACGAATCGGAAATATGCCAGTGGCAATCCCGGCTGCAGTCGAGATCGTCATCGCCGACGACAATACGGTGACGGTCAAAGGGCCAAAGGGATCGCTCACACAGCGCCTCAGTCCGCGTATGAGATTGCAAAGGGACAATGGCACGATTCTGGTCGAGCGACCGGATAACCAACGAGAACACCGTTCTCTTCATGGACTGACGCGGTCGCTGCTGAACAACATGGTCGTCGGCGTCACCGACGGATACAAGCGCGACTTGGAGATTCAGGGAGTCGGGTACCGGGCGGCGCTCGAGGGGGGCGAGCTCGTGCTATCAGTCGGGTTCTCGCACCCTGTGCGAATGACCCCGCCTGACGGCGTGTCCTACGCTCTCGACGGCAACACGCGCATGTCCGTTATCGGCATTGACAAGCAGTTGGTTGGTGAGGAGGCGGCTCGGATCCGGCGCGTGCGTCCTCCTGAACCGTACAAGGGCAAAGGGATTCGCTACGCTGGCGAGCAAGTGCGCCGCAAGGCTGGCAAGGCCGGCAAGGCCAAGTAACAGCGCCGGGCGGCGGAGCTGCCACGTGCTGAAGAGGAGCGATCTGGATGCGACGAAAGTTCCGCAGAGCGCTGACCCCGCGCCAACGGCGCCACGTTCGAGTGCGAGCGAAGGTGCGGGGAACGAGCGAGAGACCGCGATTGAACGTGTTTCGGTCATCCGCGCACATTTATGTGCAAGTTATCGACGACGACCGGGGACGGACACTGGTGGCAGCCAGTGATCTGGAGCAAGAAGTGATCGATCGCGCCGGCGCGGACGCAACCAAGAGCGCCAAATCACGCGCGGTCGGAGAGGTCATTGGCGAGCGTGCGAAAGCGGCTGGCATCAACTCGATCGTATTCGACCGAGGCGGCTTCATCTACCACGGGCGTGTTAGAGCGGTCGCTGAAGGTGCCCGAGACGTAGGACTAGCTTTCTAAGAACGACGGCGCTCCACCGCGGCGCGGCAACTCGGTGGCAAGGGAGATATGCATGGATCGGAATCGAGGCGAACGCGGTTCAAGACGCCGCTCAGAGGACGATGGCGCGAACGAGTTCGAAGAGCGCGTCGTCCAGATCAACCGTGTGGCCAAGGTCGTCCGAGGCGGGCGTCGCTTCAGCTTTGGCTCGATCGTCGTTGTGGGCGACGGCAAGGGACGAGTCGGTGCCGGACTCGGCAAGGCTAACGAGGTGCCTGATTCGATTCGGAAGGGAGTTGAGGCGGCCAAGAAGTCGCTGATTCGCGTTCCGCTAGAAGGCACTACGATTCCACATCCGATCGAGACATCGTTTGGCGCCTCGCGTGTGCTGCTGAAGCCTGCAACTCCGGGCACCGGCGTCATTGCCGGCGGCGGGGTGCGCGCAGTCGTCGAAGCGGCCGGCATCAAGGACGTGCTGACTAAGTCGTTGGGTAGCAACAACCCCGTCAACGTGGTCCGCGCGACGCTCAAGGCGCTCGGGGAGCTGGAATCGCCGAATGCTATCGCGCAGCGTCGCGGTCGGGCGCCGGTGATTCGCAGAAGCCGAGTCGAACGCGCCGACGTGGAGTCGTTCCCCGCGAATGGGGCAACGCAGACGCCGCCTGCCTCGACAACTCGCCGTCGCGCGACCCGCGGGGGTGAAGAATCATGACCAAGAACGAAGCGGGAGTTCTGCGCATTACACTGGTCCGCAGCACTATTGGGCGGCCAGCGGATCAGGGACGGACGGTCGCATCATTGGGCCTGCGCAGGCTCAACGCGACAGTCGAGCGACCAAACAACCCGTCAATTCGCGGCATGGTGACCAAGATTCGCCATCTCGTCGAGGTCGAAGAAGTGCCAGCGGCGAGCGGGCCCGATGGAAATGGCAAACAAGGGAAGAACGAGCGGAAGGCACGGCCGGGCGCATAAACCCGGCTCGTCGATAAGGAACAAAACCATGCCTCTCACACTTGACGATCTGCGCGGCGGAGTAGGTGCGCACCGAGAACGCAGGCGTGTCGGCCGCGGCCATGGGAGCGGCAAAGGCAAGACCGCCGGCCGGGGAACCAAGGGTCAGAAGTCCCGAAGCGGACCTGGGGTACGGCGCGGATTCGAGGGCGGCCAGCTGCCGATCCAGCAGCGAATGCCGTACAAGCGCGGCTTCACAAATATCTACAAAACGCCGTGGGAAGTGGTCAATCTCGGCCGCCTCGAGGCCGTTCAGATCGAGGGACCGATAACGCCCGAGGTGCTTTTCGCGCAAGGCGTAACCAGGGGTCTCGAGTTCCCAGTCAAAATTCTCGCCGGTGGCGAGCTGACGCGGCCGGTCGTCGTCCATGCGCACGCGTTCTCTGACGCGGCCAGGGCGGCAGTCGAGGAACTCGGAGGATCGGTCGCGGAGCTTGAACGGACAGACGAATGGCTGCAGGCAAAGCCGCGATCGCGCCGGCTTCCACTGAATCGCGAACTGAAGAAAGCTCGTACTGGCAAAGTCGGCGGTCCGAGTCGGCGCGAAGCAATTGCCGCGCTTGCTGAACGCCAGGAGGCTTGACCTGTGCTGACGGCAGTCGCGACCGCCTTCAGGATCCCGGATCTCCGCTCGAAGATCCTGTTCACTCTCGGCATGCTCGTTATTTTTCGGTTCTTAGCCGCCGTTCCGGTTCCGGGGGTGAATAGGGAGGGCCTGCAGGACTTCATTCAGAATAACGCCCTATTGGGAATCCTCAACATCTTCTCCGGCAATAGCCTGCAAAACTTCTCGATCGTTGCGCTCGGCGTCTATCCATATATCACCGCCTCAATCATCATGCAGTTGATGACGCCCATTATTCCCGGGTTAAACGAGCTGTCGAATGAGGGCCAGGGCGGACGCAACAAGATCAATCAGTACACGCACTGGCTGACTGTTCCACTCGCCATGCTCCAGGCGTACGGTCAAGGTGTGTTGTTTTCTCAGCAGACTGGTCCCGACGGACTTCCGCTGATCGAGGGGTTTGGCTTCGGAAATCCAAGTACGGTTTTGCCGACCATTGCCACGCTGGTGACGATGACGGCAGGCACGATGCTTCTGGTCTGGATAGGTGAGCTCATCACCGAGTTCGGCATTGGGAATGGCGTCTCCATCATCATCTTTGGAGGAATCGTGGCCTCGTTGCCTGGTGCCGTCATGTCCCTGTTCGGGGGTTCCTCGGTCTCAAGCAACGTCATCGGAGTCGTGATGTTCGCTGCCATAGGGCTCCTCACGGTCGTGGGCATCGTTCTTATCAACGAGGGGCAACGCCGAATCCCGGTTCACCACGCGAAGCGGGTGCGATCGGGCCGCATGTACGGCGGAAACACCACGTTCATTCCACTCAAGGTCAACTCCGCGGGAATGATCCCCTTGATTTTTGCCGTAAGCATCCTGGTTTTCCCCGGGCTGATCGCGCAATTCCTCTCGACTTCCAGCAACGAGACGCTCAGGAACTTCGCCGGCGAATTGTCACGTTTCATGAGTCCGAACACCCTCCAGTACAACATCGTCTACTTCGTGCTCGTAGTCGCGTTCACGTACTTCTACACCATGGTGATTTTTCAGCAGCAGAAGATTTCGGAGAATCTGCAGAGGCAGGGCGCATTCATTCCGGGAGTGAGACCGGGAAGAAACACGCAGCAGTATCTGATGCGCACGCTCAACCGGATTACGCTCATCGGCGCGTTGTTTCTGGGGACTGTTGCGATTCTCCCGTTTATCGCGTCGACGTTGACCGGCGTTAACTCGCTGCTGCTTGGCGCCACCTCGTTGCTGATTGTCGTTGGTGTGGCGATCGACACCATGCGCCAGCTTGAGGCACAACTGGTGATGCGTAACTACGAAGGCTTCATCAAATAGGGGCGGTACGGCGATCGATGCGCGCCGGCATTAGGAGCGCCCAGGCAAGGAAAGTCTCAGGACATTGATGCACGTCATCTTGATGGGTCCTCAAGGATCCGGGAAAGGAACGCAGAGCGAGCGCGTGCGAGCGCGGCTGAATCTGGGCTCGATCGCTACGGGCGAACTCTTCCGCGCGGCAATCAAAGGCGGCACGGCGCTCGGTCGGAAAATCCAAGCCGTCTACGACCGGGGAGAATTAGTCCCAGACGACTTAACAGTTGCGCTTGTTGAAGAACGGCTTGACCAGCTTGGGCAAGAGCGCTCCCGGGGCGCCCGGATCGACGGAGCGCTATACGACGGATTTCCGCGCACAATTGCTCAAGCAGATGCACTGAGCCGGGCTCTGGCGGCGCGAGGTGAAGAGCTGACTGCGGTCATTGCCATCGACGTGCCCAGGGAGACGCTGATCGAGCGACTTGCCGGACGACGCGTCTGCTCTGGGTGCGGCCGGGTCTATAACATCCTTTCCGATCCACCAGCGGTGGACGGCGTCTGCAACGTTTGCGGCGGGGGGGTCATTCAGCGGGCGGACGACACGCCGGAGGCGGTCGCCAAACGGCTCGACCTCTACGAACAGGAGACTGCACCGTTGGTCGATCGCTATGAGGCGCAGGGACTCGTCGAGCGGGTCGACGGCAACCGTCCCATCGCCGATGTGACTGAATCGATCGTCGCAGCAATCCAGAGCAGAATGGCTCTTCCAGCGGCGCGTGTGCGGTAGGGTGCCTCTCCCATGACGATGACGATCAAGAATGAAGACGAGATCCGTCGCATGGACGAAGCCGGGCAGGTTGTCGCCATTATTCACGCCCGAATCGAGCGTGCGATCATGCCCGGGGTGACCACCGCGGACCTCGACGTAATCGCGCGTGATTCGCTGGCGGAGTCTGGCGCAGAGTCGTCGTTCCTCGGCTACCACGGGTTTCCAGCCCACATCTGCGCCTCCGTGAATGACGAGATCGTGCATGGCATTCCCGGGAATCGCCGCTTGCGCGATGGAGACATCGTCTCCATCGACGTCGGCGCGATACTGGCTGGATACCACGGCGATTCGGCCTGGACCTACGGCGTTGGCCAGATCTCAGACGAAGCAACGGCGTTGCTTCGTGATACGGAGGAAGCGCTCTACCTGGCCGTCGAAGCGGCGACATCGGGAAACCGTCTGGGAGCCATCGGTCACGCGGTTGAGTCTCACGCCCGGAGGCTGGGGCGTGGGGTGGTACGCAACTATGGCGGACACGGAATCGGCCGCCAAATGCATGAAGATCCCCATGTGCCCAACGTGGGTCGGCCGGATCGGGGCGTCGTCATGCGATCGGGTCTGACGCTGGCGATCGAGCCAATGCTCACGCTGGGAAGTGAGGACACGACGACGCTGGCAGACGGTTGGACCGTCGTCACGGCGGATGGATCGCTGGCTGCGCATTTCGAGCACACGATCGCCGTCGGGCCAAATGGAGGCCGAGTGTTGACGCGTCGGCTCGCTCCCGTGTTAGAATAATGTGTTCGGCGCACGCCTGGGGCGTGCGCTATCCGCGTGTGTAGCCTCGATATCGTAAACACGGTTTGTCGAGCGCACGGCGTTTTTACATCAGAATAGGACAGGTAACGATTATGAAAGTAGCTGCTTCAGTGACTCGTCGTTGTGAGAAGTGCAAGATCATCCGACGCCAAGGTGTTGTTCGGGTAATTTGCGTCAATCCACGGCACAAGCAGCGGCAGGGTTAGTCGCCCGCGTGCATGCGGGTCCAAAGGGGATGCGACGTGGCGAGAATTGCAGGAGTCGATCTTCCTCGCGATAAGCGGGTCGAGGCGGCGCTGCCCTATATCTTCGGCATCGGGCTCCATACCAGCCAGAAGTTGCTCGAGCGCACGAATGTGAGCCCGGACACGCGCGTCCGGGATTTGACCGATGACGAAGTCAACCGGATTCGCGAAATCGTCGACAAAGAGATGCGGGTCGAGGGTGACCTCCGTCGCGAAGTCGCAATGAACATCAAGCGCCTGATGGACATCGGATGCTATCGCGGTATGCGACATCGGCGAGGCATGCCGACGCGCGGTCAGCGCACGCGCACGAATGCGCGGACGCGGCGTGGTCCGCGGCGAGCTGTGGGCGGTCGCAAGAAGAGTTAGGTCGTCTAACCGCTGTCAGGCGCGGCGTGTAGGCATGGGCCGCTGACGCGTTTGCGGGCGGAGGAGCAGGGTAGACATGGCAGAGAAACGACGGGGTGGAAAAGGGAAGACTCGAGTTCGTCGGCGCGATCGCAAGAACATCCCGCGCGGCCGGGCGTATCTCCAGGCGACGTTCAACAACACCATCGTAACGATGACCGACCCCGCGGGGAACGTCATCGCATGGTCGAGCGCGGGCTCTAACGGTTTCAAAGGGAGCCGCAAGAGCACGCCATATGCGGCGCAGGTAACCGCTGAATCGGCGGCGCGCAAAGCAATGGAGCATGGTCTGCGCCAGGTTGACGTCTATGTGAAGGGTCCTGGCTCGGGTCGCGAGATGGCTATTCGCTCGTTGCAATCGAGTGGCGTCCAGGTGGTCTCGATCACTGACACGACCCCGATTCCGTTCAATGGTTGTCGACCGCCGAAGCGCCGGCGAGTCTAGTCGCAGGGCCGTGACCTCGCCGGGCCAGCCCCGCGATGCGCGTGCGGCCTGGTTTGAGGCGAAGGTGACGGAGGACTGATTTAACGATGGCGAGATACACGGGACCCGTCTGCCGGCTGTGCCGGCGCGAGGGGATGAAGCTTTATTTGAAGGGTGCGCGCTGCGACGGACCGAAGTGCCCGATCGTGAAGCGACAGCCCGCTAAGAATTTTCCTCCTGGTCAGCATGGACAGCGGCGTACGCGGCGTCCGTCAGAGTTCGGGCTTCAGTTGCGCGAGAAGCAAAAGGTGCGGCGGTTCTACGGCATCATGGAGAGCCAGTTTCACAAGCACTTCGTAGAGGCTGAGCGGCGCGGCGGCGTCACCGGTGACAACCTCCTCCAGATTCTGGAGTCTCGTCTCGACAACGTCGTCTATCGCATGGGGTTCGCTGACTCGAGGCGGCAAGCCCGGCAACTGGTGCGCCATGGCCATTTCATGGTTAACGATCGCAAGACCAACATTCCCTCGTTCCTTGTCAAACCGGGCGACGTCGTGACTGTACGCCCGGGGAGCCGGGGTCGCACCTATTTCACGGACTACGGCGACGTACTCGATACGCGACGGCCGCCGGACTGGATGACCATCGACCCCCGTACCCTGAGCGGTAGGATTCTCAGTCTACCGGCTCGCGACCAGATCGAAGTTCCCTCTTTCAATGAGGCGTTGGTCGTGGAGCACTACAGCCGCTAGATTACTGCCGCGTCCAAGTGACCGCGACGCTAGCGCATGCAATAGATGGAGGCACTGCATCTTGTTGGAGCGACCACAATTTCACATCGAAACGGTTGAGACAGGGCTGAATTACGGCCGGTATAAGGCCGATCCGATGGAGCCCGGATACGGGACCAC